>Ga0209131_1001621_pt1 | contig 15562 bp, 14 predicted proteins | sample GraSoi_2013_40cm_FD_185826 | JGI IMG/M metagenome (GOLD analysis project Ga0209131, IMG submission 185826) | Grasslands soil microbial communities from the Angelo Coastal Reserve, California, USA - Sample 9_17_2013_40cm (SPAdes) (version 2) | ecosystem: Environmental > Terrestrial > Soil >...
GTGACGCTCCCGAGGGCTTCTGGGTCACGTCGACGGCGGTGATATTGCGCAACTTAGGTGTCGTGCTGCGGGCAGCGCAGGTCAGGAGGAATACTGGTCAAAAAAATTCGTGACCTGCCGTGCGGCGGCGTCACGGGTGAGGGCGTAGCGCTCCTGAATCAGGCCGGTGAGTTTCTCGGCAGGACCCTCGAGCTTCATCAGCTCATCATCGGTCAACTTTCCCCAGCTAAGCTTGGCGGCGCCAATCTGCCGCCGCCATTTCCCTTGCAATGCATCGCGACTGGGCAGCGACTTCGGCCGGCGAGCCTCGGTCGACTGAACCGGCTCCCCGGTGCCGGATTCAACGCCCGTGTTCAACGTATTGAAGCTGTTCATGGTGTCCTTGGCTGCCCGCGGCGGCGCGGACGAGAGGGGATGGTCCCAGCCTCCGCACAGGCTAATCAGGTATGGGCGCGTGTTCAGTGCGCTGGCGCACTTAGGAGTGCCCGGCGCTAGAAGGCGCTAGACAGGAGATAGCCCGCCAACATGCAGCCGGCGATCCCGACGATCCCATTGATCACCGAGCCGAACCCGGTCCAATGGCCCGGCAACACAACCCCGCCGGGCAAAGTCTTCAATATTCGCCGGTAGGCCGGACTGGCGGCGACGGCGACCACGGCGCCACCCGGAGACCCGGGGCTACGCGACCAACAAGCGGCCTGTCGGTTCCCCAGCACACTTACGTCACCGCGATTGAGTCGAACCGCGGACGTCAGCTTCCGGCTTGCTTGCGCAGGTCCTGGTCGGGCTGACGCCCGGCAGCAAGCGAGGCGAGCAGGGCCTTTAGAGGTTCGGGTCGGCCGAAGGCATAACCCTGACCGTGCGTCACGCCGAACGCCATCAGACGTTCGCTTATCTCCTGGGATTCGACGAATTCGGCCACCGTGTCCAGCCTGAGTTCATGCGCGATCGTCATGACGGCCTCGATCATCGCCTCCGAGCGCGAACTGCTGAGCAGATCGCGGACGAAGACTCCGTCGATCTTGATGCTCGAGACCGCCAGTTCCTTGAGGTAGGCCAGCGAGGAGAGGCCCGTCCCGAAGTCATCGAGTGCGAAGCGGCAGCCGAGTGCCGTCATGCGTGAAATAAACTTCTTCGCGATCTCAAGGTTGCCGATGGCCGCACTCTCCGTGATCTCCAGCGTAATCCACTTCGGATCTATTCCTGAGCCCTTCAGGGTCGAGCGTGCGAAGTCGGTGAACTCGGAATCACCCAGGGACTGTCCGGAAATGTTGATCGCAAACGAGATGTTCCACTCCGCGAGCAGCGCCGCGTAGGGCTGCAGCTGCTTCATCGTCTCATTGAGCACCCAGCGATCGAGTTTTGGGAGCAGCTGGTAGCGGGTGGCGGCCGAGAAAAACATGTCGGGGGCAAGTGCGCTGCCGTCCGTACCATTCATGCGCACGAGCAGTTCGTAGGAGGTGGGCCGCTTGCGGTTCCGGAGCGGCACGATGGGTTGCGCGAAGAGTGTGAAGCCTCCTGCGCCCAGTGCCTCGACGACCCGGCGAAACACGCCCATGTCGTCGAATCGGCGCATGAGGCTCTGGTCGGAATCGGCAAACAGCTCGACACGATTCCGTCCGCGGTCCTTTGCTGCCTTGCAGGCCGTCTCGGCCGCCGCGAGTCCGTGGTCCAGGGTGGAGCCCTCGGTCATGGCGACCACACCGATGCTCGCCGTGATCTTTACGCCGGTGCCGGATTCGAGGGCCGGTCGTTGCTCAATGCTCTTGCGGAACTGGTCGGCCCAGGTGCGCGCCTGGTTGAGCGTGCAGTTCTCGAGCAGTGCGACAAAGCGGTCGCCGGCGAGCCGGCTCACGAGACTCTTACTGGGCATGCCGGAGCGTTCCCAGCAGCGCGCCACGCCACGCAACACCTGATCACCGCTGTCGAAGCCAAACAGATCGTTGATCACGTGCAACTGGTCGAGATCGCAATAGACCAGGCACCGCACAATCTGTGGGCTGATGGACAGACGCCGATCAATCGCCGCCTCGAAGGCCTGGCGGTTCAACAGCCCCGTGGCTTCGTCGTAGCCCGCTTCGATAATCTCAAGAAGCCGGCCCGCAAGTTTCTCATTGAGCCGCTTCTCGCGCTGCCCGAACTTCACGCCCTCGTTGGGGCGACAGGCGACGAGCACTCCAATGACCGCTTTCCGTCGCTCTATGGGCGTAGCAACGACTCGAAACGGAATCAGGCTCTCGGCCCCCTTGAAGCGGGCTTTATTGAGCACCAATGCGGCGCCCTGGTCGCGCACGGCGGGCCACAGGTAGGTGGTGGCAAGCTCACGCAGCGCCAGGACTTGCGCGTCCGACCATCCCTCAGGCGCGACGCAGCGGTCTACGCACCATGAGGGGACCATCAGCAGACTCGCATCGCAGGGTGCCAGACGGTTGAAAGCGGCGAGCATCGAGTCGATGGGGTCGACGGCAAGATCTCCGGCATCTCCGGCATGCATTGCCTCTTCCAGCGACTTGAACTCAGCGGTCTCCGCCAGAGTGGGTGTGCCGGAATTCTTCTCGGCCACATTGAGACTTTGCCCGAGCAGTGCCAGCACCGGCGCGAGGCGTTCGCTGACGCCAGCGAGGGTGGTGCTCTTGCCGCGCGGTGGCTGGCTCGGCCATACGATCGCCAGAATGCCCGCGAGCGTGTCATTCGGTCCGCGCAACCACAGGAAGTAAACGGAATTCTTGGCCGCAACGGAGACACCCGCCTTGTCGCTGATGGCCGGTTCGCGCGATGGGTTGCCGAGAACGGCGACGGCCGCCCCGATTTTGGTGCGCGCCGCCGGATCGGAGGTCCAGATCAGATGCCACGCAGGACCGAGCACGCCGATCGCTTGAACCCGGGGAACCAGGGACTGAACGATCTCCGCGCAATGTTCAAACAGTGAAGTGTCAGCGCTCTGCACCGGCGAGCCAAGCAGCGGCACGTGCCTACGCCAGCATTCTGATTAGCCTACCCCGGAGACACACGGACTCAGTTCACAGTAAACCGCTCCTGCGCGCGCGCCCTAAATTTGACCCGGAAACACCGGCGTATGTTACTGGAGATAAGTATCGTATTTCATTGATATATAAAGACAAAAGATCGTTGAACCTGGCACGGTCGCAATGGGTGGGACGATGATCACATGCCCTGCGGGCAATCCAGTCTGCGAGCCCCCGGCCGGCCCGATACGGACCGCGACCGGCCTGGACTGCTGCATGCGGGTGTCGCGGGATCAGGGGCGATCGCCACCGTCGCTTTCCGCTGGCTCATCGCGCGGGTCGTCAACCCGCAATTCCTGCCCGTGAATTGACCCCGCGGGGCCCCGTGCGAGCGACCCCAGCCCGAACAACGGGCCGCCCGGGAAACTGCTAGTGTGCCGGCCCAAATTTGGTCGGCTGCAATGCCGGTACGACGTCAGAAGGAATCAGACGGTTTTCCGCCGCGTGCCATCTGCAACCGGAGACCACCGATGAGCATTCGAGAGGATCCCGCCTCCCCTGAGGCGATAGAGCCAGGGCGGATGCGGCGTGTATTCGATCTGCAGCGCAGCGCCTGCGATGCCGATCCCTATCCGGACCTGGCGGCACGCAAGTCCAGGTTGCGCCGTCTGGTCAGTGCGCTGCGAGGGCATCAGAACGCCATCATCGCCGCGGTGAATACCGACTTCGGCGTTCGCTCGGCAGCCGAGACGCGACTGATCGAAGTTCTGGGGCCGGTCCTGGAGGCACGGCACGCGCTCTCACACCTGCGTCGCTGGATGCGGCCGCGCCAGCGCAGCACCGAACTGCTGTTCCTCGGTAACGGCGCCTGGGTCGCCTACCAGCCCAAAGGCGTGGTGGGCATCATCGGTACGTGGAACTTTCCGGTCTACATGACGCTTGGACCGCTGATCGCGGCGCTGGCGGCCGGCAATCGCGCAATGATCAAGGGTTCCGAGTTCGCACCGCACACGACGACGCTGCTGGCGTCATTGCTCGCCGAATGCTTCGACGAGGATGAGGTGGCCGTGTTCGGGGGCGACGTGGCGGCGGCCCAGGCCTTCAACGCGTTGCCCTTCAATCATCTGGTGTTCACCGGCTCGCCCCGCGTGGGTCGCGAAGTGATGCGGGCGGCGGCCGAAAATCTCACACCGGTCACGCTCGAGCTCGGGGGCAAGTCGCCGGCGATCGTCGGCCCGGGGGCTGACTTGAATGATGCCGCCTTGCGCATCGCGCACGGCAAGGCCTTCAACGCCGGGCAAATCTGCGTGGCACCCGACTACGCGCTGGTGCCGCGCGGCAAGTCGGCCGCATTCGCCGCGGCCGTAAACGTTGCATTCGCGGGACTCTATCCAGCCGTGGGCGGCAATGTGGAGTACACCAGCCTCATCTCCGAGCGTCATGTCACGCGCATTCGCGCACTGCTCGAGGACGCGAAAACCCACGGGGCCACGGTCCTGCGCTGCGGCGACGACGCCGGCGCCGGCCGGCAGATTCCGCTCCATGTGGTGACGAATCTGAACGAACGCATGCAGCTCATGCACGAGGAGATCTTCGGACCGATCCTGCCGGTGCTCGAGTACGATCGCCTGGATGATGCGATGGCCTTTGTGCGAGCCCGGGAACGCCCGCTGTCGATGTACGCGTTTGGTCTGAGCGGCGGGGAGCGACGGCGAGTTTTGCAGCGGACCCACGCCGGGGGCGTCGCCCTGGACGACTGGGGCTGGCATGTCTTCCAGCACGATCTGCCCTTTGGCGGTACCGGCAACTCCGGCATGGGCAGCTATCACGGAGAGGAAGGCTTTCGCGAGCTCTCCCACGGCAAGGCCGTGTTCAAGCGCCGGCGCTGGTTCCCGATCAGCCTGTACTACCCACCGTACGGGAATCTGGTGCAGCGGCTGGCACTGTGGCTCTACCTTGGAAAGCGCCAGTGAGCGCCGCGGACTCTGCTGATCCGCCACGATTCGGTTGCCGAGAACTGGTAGGCTGCGCGCCCTGGGCAGGCGGCCCGGATGAATTAATTTAATACGTTAAGAATGTATTGTAAACTATTGATCTTGGTGCCCAGGAGAGGACTCGAACCTCCACGGTGTTACCCGCTAGTACCTGAAACTAGTGCGTCTACCAATTCCGCCACCTGGGCATCGATGGGCGGCGCAATGTACGTAAGGGGTTCGGAGCTGTCAATTGACCCGTCCTAAGAAAACGAGTGGCGGGGCGCGCCACCCGGCACGCCGCCGCACGCAGCACGCGCTGCGCCGCCCCGCGAAGGGCGAGCCCCGGATCGCGGAAGGCCTGGTGTCTCCCAACCGCGCGGGCTTCGGCTTCGCCCGCGTGGACGGTATCGAGGGCGGCGTCTTCCTGCCGCCTCGCGAGATGTCGGGCCTGGTGCAGGGCGATCGCGTCAGCCTGACGCTGCACAAGGACGCGCAGGATCGCTGGGTCGGCAAGGTCACCAGCGTGCTCGAGCGTGGACTGAGTGCGTTCCTGGGTGTCGTCGAGACGCAGGGGCGCGAGCTGCGCGTGCGCGCCGCGGATCGGCGCCTGGCACTCGTCTGCACGATTCCGGCCGCCAGCACCCAGGGCCTGAAGCCCGGTGACTGGGTCATCGCCGATATCAAGCGCTACCCGGCGGAAGGCGTGACCGGCGAGGCCTGGGTGCGCAAGCGCCTTGACCCGGAGCGGCCGGTGGAAATGGCGACGGAGGCAGCGATCGCGCGCTTTGCCCTCGGCGTCGAATTCAGCGCGGCGGCGGTACTGGAGGCCAAGCGCTACGGGAGCGAAGTGGATGCGGCGGAGGCCTCGCGGCGCGTCGATCTGCGCAATGTGCCGCTGGTGACCATAGACGGCGCCGATGCCCGTGATTTCGACGACGCGGTGTACGCCGAGCGGGCCGGCGACGAATTCCGCCTGCTGGTCGCCATCGCCGATGTCAGTCACTACGTGCGGCCGGGCACGATGCTCGACACGGAGGCGCGCGCGCGGGGCACGTCGGTCTATTTCCCGTCACGCGTGCTGCCGATGCTGCCCACGGCGCTCTCAAACCACCTCTGCTCGCTCGAGCCGAACGTCGATCGATTGTGCATGGTCGCGGACATGCGGGTGAGCGAGCGAGGGGCGCTGCACGGCTGGCAGGTCTACCCGGCGGTGATGCGCTCGGCGGCACGTCTGACTTACGATATGGCGTACGCCGCCTTGTTCACGCGCGATGCGGCGACGCGGACCGGCTTAGGGTCCCTGGTGGACAAACTAGAGCCCCTGGTCGAGGTTTATCACGCGCTGCTCAAGGCCCGCGCGCGCCGCGGCGCACTGGATTTCGACGCGCCGGAAGCGAACTTCACCCTCGGTGAGCAAGAGCAGGTGCGCGGGATTGAGTTCAAGTCGCGCAACGAGGCCCACAAGCTGATCGAGGAATGCATGGTGCTGGCCAACGTGGCGGTCGCCAAGGAGCTGCACCGCCTGCACGTTCCGGCCCTGCATCGCGTGCACCCGCCGCCGGAGCAGCGCAAGCTCGACAACCTGAAGGCGACGCTGGCCGTGCTCGGCATCGGGCTGCAGATACCGGAGGAGGTCCGCACCCGGGACCTGGCGCAGATTGCGCCGCGCGTACGCGACGCGCTCTTGCGGCCCTTCGTCGAAACGCTGGTGGTGCGCTCGCTCTCGCAGGCGGTGTACCAGCCGGAGAACATCGGTCATTTTGGCCTGGCACTCTCTGACTACACGCACTTCACGTCACCGATCCGCCGCTATCCGGATCTGCTCGTGCACCGGGCGCTCCGTGCCGGATCGGGGCTGGCGCCGCGGGACTCCACTCCCGACAAGTCCACGCTCGAGTCGATGGGCGCCGACCTGTCGCGGCTGGAGAAGCGCTCGGACGAAGCGGACCGCTACGTCGACAGTTTTCTAAAATGCGTGTACCTGCGCGATCGGGTCGGGCAGTGCTTCGAGGGCCTGATCACCACGGTGGTCGAGTTCGGCTGCTTCGTGCGGCTGCTGTCGGTGGATGTCGACGGCTTGCTGCACCTCACGGCGCTGAGCGATGACGACTACGCGATGACGCGCGATGGCGGCCAGTGGCAGGGCCGGCGCAGCGGGCGCAAGTTTGGCCCCGGCACGCGCGTGCGCGTGATGGTGACGGCCGTCAATCCGGTCGAAGGTCTGGTCGATCTGGAGCTGGCGGCCAACTGATGGCTGCGGAACGGGTCTACGGACTGCACACCGTGCGCTCGCTCCTCACCCGCGCGCCGCAACGGGTGCGCAAGCTCTGGCTGCAGCAGGGTCGCGATGACCCGCGTGTCGCACAGATCGAGGCGCTGGCGCGGGCCTCACAGCGGCCGATCGAGCGGGCCGAGAGCGCACGCCTGCGCGGCTGGCTCGGGGAAGTCGCTCATCAGGGCGTCATGGCGGAGATCGAGGCACTCCCGCCCTTGCGCGAAGACGATTTCTACACGCAGCTGGCGGACGCACCCGATCCTCTGGTACTCGCCCTCGATGGGGTCCAGGACCCGCACAACCTCGGTGCCTGCCTGCGCACCGCCGATGCCTGCGGAGTGCTGGCGGTCGTGGTGCCGCGTGACCGGGCGGCCCCGCTCAATGCGACCGCCCGCAAAGTAGCGGCAGGGGCGGCGGAAACCACGCCGGTGGTGACGGTGACCAACCTGGCGCGGAGTCTGAAGCTGATCAAGGAGGCGGGCCTGTGGATCGTCGGCGCCGATGCGGGCGCGACGCTGCCGGCCCGCGAAGTGGACCTGAAGGGCGGCCGCTGCCTGGTGATGGGCGCTGAAGGGGCCGGGCTGCGCGAGCTCACACGGCGCAACTGCGATTGGCTGGTCAGCCTGCCGGCGCTGGGCGCCGTGGAGAGTCTTAACGTGTCGGTCGCCGCCGGAATGCTCCTGTATGAGGCGATCCGCCAGCGACAATAGCCCGCGTCCGCCTTGCGCCGGAAGCTGCGTTTCGAGTATCCTGCCCGGCCTTTTTTGGCAGCCCGACCCGCCCCTCAAGGGGCCGAATCGGGCTTCTCCTTGCCGCACTGCGCGATGCCTTCCGCGGGCGGCATGTCCATCCATAAGGAGTTAAACATGAGGCATTATGAAGTGGTGTTCATGGTCCATCCGGACCAGAGTGAACAGGTACCGGCGATGATCGAGCGCTACCGCGGCATGATCGCCGCGGGCAGCGGCCAGGTGCATCGCCTCGAGGACTGGGGCCGCCGCCAGCTCGCTTTCCCGATCCAGAAGGTTCACAAGGCGCATTACGTGCTGATGAATCTCGAGTGCGACCAGAAGACGCTGACCGAGCTGACCGGGGCGTTCCGCTTCAGCGACGCCGTGCTGCGTCACCTCGTCGTCGGCATGGAAGCGGCGGTGACCGAGCCCTCGCCGATGGCGCGATCGGAAGAGGAAAACGAGGCCCGTCGCGAGCGCGACGACATGGGCGATGACGACGACATGTCGCTCAACGCCTGAACCCGCACCGCACGCTGCATCGAGGACCTGCCATGTCACGTTTTGTACGCCGCAAGAAATTCTGCCGCTTCACGGCCGATGACGCCGCCGCGATCGATTACAAGGATCTGGGGACGCTCAAGAACTACATCAGCGAGACGGGCAAGATCGTGCCCAGCCGCATCACCGGCACCAAGAGCTTCTACCAGCGCCAGCTCGCGACCGCGATCAAGCGCGCGCGCTTCCTGGCGCTCCTGCCCTATACCGACCAGCACTGAGGCCCGCCATGGACGTCATCCTGCTGCAGAAAGTGGCCAACCTGGGTGCGATCGGCGATCGCGTCAAGGTCAAGAGCGGCTACGGCCGCAACTACCTGCTGCCTTCGGGCCGCGCCACGCTGGCGACGGCGGCGAATGTGGCCCGCTTCGAGGCGCGGCGCCACGAGCTCGAGAAGCTGGCGGGCGAAGCGCTCGGCGGCGCGCAGGAGCGTGCTACGGCGCTGCGCGAGTTCCGCCTCTCCATCACGGCCAAGGCCGGTTCGGAAGGGAAGCTCTTTGGCTCGGTCGGCACGGCCGACATCGCCGAGGCCTGCACCGCTGCCGGCCACCGCGTCAACCGGAGCGAAGTGCGGCTGCCCACGGGCCCGATTCGCACCGTCGGCGAGCACCAGGTCACCCTGCACCTGCACACCGACGTCGAGGTCACGATTACCGTGATCATCGTCGCTGAAGAGCAGGGCTGAGCCCGGTCTGAGAGCGGTCGGTCACACTCATGGCCGGGCCGCTTCGTTCACGCCGGGAAGGTGAAATCCCCGACACCGGACGCACCACGCCGCCCCACTCGGTCGAAGCCGAGCAGGCGGTCATCGGCGGACTGCTCATCGACACCCTGGCCTGGGACCAGGTCGGCGACCTGATCGTTGCCGAGGATTTCTACCGTCCCGATCACCAGCTCATCTACACGGCCCTGTCCGAGCTGATTGCCACCAGCCGGCCGGCTGACGTGGTCACCGTGGCCGAGCAGCTCGAACGCAGCGGCCGGCTCGAGACCGCCGGCGGACTGGGGTACCTCGGCACGCTGGCGCGCGATACGGCCACGGCGGCCAATGTGCGCGCCTACGCGCAGATCGTCCGCGAGCGCTCGCTCCTGCGCCGGCTGATCCACGCGGGACGCGAAATCACGGCCTCCGCCTTCGCCAGCGACGGACGCGAGGCGCGCGACCTGGTCGATGAGGCCGAGCAGCGTGTGTTCGCGATCGCCGAGCAAAGCACGGGTCGCCGCGAAGGCGCGGTGAAGGTGAGCAGCCTGCTGCCGGCGCTGATCGACAAGATCGATGAGTGGCACACCAATCCCAACACGATGCGGGGCCTGCCCACGGGCTTCACGGATTTTGACCGCAAGACCGGCGGCTTGCGGCCCGGCGATCTGGTGATCGTGGCCGGCAGGCCTTCCATGGGCAAGACGACGCTGGCCGTGAACATCGCGGAATACGTGGCGGTGAATCCGGGCACGCGCGCCTCGGTGGCGATCTTCAGCATGGAAATGCCCTCCGAGCAGCTGCTGACACGCATGCTCAGCTCGATCGGCGGTGTGCCGCTCAACGGCATACGGAGCGGTCAGATTTCCGACGAAGACTGGGTACGGGTCACGGCCGCGACCAGCCAGCTGTCCGAGGCGAAGATCTTCATCGACGAGTCCCCGAGCCTCACCCCCACCGAACTGCGCGCCCGCGCGCGGCGCATCCGGCGCGAACACAAGCTCGACCTCGTGATCGTCGATTACCTGCAGCTCATGCAGGTACCGGGCACCAAGGAAAACCGTGCCACGGAAATCGCCGAGATCTCGCGCAACCTCAAGGCGCTCGCCAAGGAGCTGCAGATCCCGGTCATCGCGCTCTCGCAGCTCAATCGCGGCGTCGAGCAGCGCACCGAGAAGAAACCGGTGATGTCGGACCTGCGCGAATCGGGTGCGATTGAACAGGACGCGGACATGATCCTGCTCATCTATCGCGAAGAGGTGTACGACAAGAATACGCCCAAGCGCGGCGTCGCCGAGATCGACCTGGCCAAGCACCGGAACGGTGAGATTGGCACCTTCCTGCTCACCTTCCAGGGCCAGTACAGCCGCTTCGCCAACTACGCCGCCGACTCCTATGCGGAGGGCGTCCTGCGGTGATCAGGCTGATCCGCGCGCGTATCGACACGCACGCGCTGCGCAGCAACCTGGCGGTGATACGGGCCGCGGCCCCCCGCAGCCGGGTGCTCGCCGTGATCAAGGCCAACGCCTATGGGCACGGCCTGGTGCCGGTCGCGCTGGCGCTCTCGACGGCCGACGCCTTTGCCGTCGCGCGCATCGAGGAGGCGGGCGCCTTGCGTACCGCGGGCATCACGCAGCCGATCGTGCTGCTCGAGGGCATCGTTAACGCCGACCAGCTGGCAGAAGCGGCCCACCTGCGCCTCGATCTGGTCATCCACGATCCCATGCACATCGCGCTGCTCGAGCAATACCGCGGCACTCAGCCCTTCGCGCTCTGGCTCAAGGTCGACACGGGCATGAACCGCCTAGGGATCCGCGAGACGCAGTTCCAGGAATCGTGGGACCGGCTGCTGGCCCTGCGGCCGGCGCCGCAGACGCTGCGGGTGCTCACGCATCTGGCCTGCGCTGACGAGCGCGGCAGTTCCGCCACGGCCGAACAGCTCGCGCGCCTGGCCCCGCTGGTGCAGGGGCGCGGTGCCGAAGTATCGATTGCCAATTCCGCCGCGATCCTGGCGCACCCAGCCACGCACGCCGACTGGGTGCGGCCCGGGCTGGCTCTTTACGGCGTCTCGCCGTTTGCTGGCGAGGTGGGCCTCACCTTGGGCCTGGTACCGGCGATGACGCTGGAGAGCACGATTATCGCGGTGCGAACGCTCGATCGCGGTGAGTGCGTGGGCTATGGCGCCACCTGGCGCGCGGCCCGCCCGTCACGCATTGCCATCCTCTCCGGGGGCTACGGCGATGGCCTGCTGCGGAGCCTCCCCAACGGCGCGCCGGTGCTGGTGCAGGGCCAGCGTGCGCCGCTCGTGGGCCGGGTCTCGATGGACATGATCGCGGTGGACGTGACGGAGTTGCCGCCGGTCGCTATCGGAGAGCGGGCGGAACTGTGGGGGCGAGGGCTGCCGGTGGAAGAGGTGGCCAGCGCGGCCGGGACCATTCCCTACGAACTGCTCTGCGGCGTCAGCCAGCGTGTGCCGATCGAATTGGGCTGAAGCCCTTCAGCCCTCGAAGAACCCCATTTTCACGCCCGCGAGCTGAATCACGTCGTTGTCCACGAGCTTGCGCGCGTGCGCGCCGATGGGCGCGCCATTGACCTGGGGGAAATTCTCGGCGCTATCGGCATCGACGTGGACCAGGAAGTAACCTTCCGAACGCCGCGTGATGGCCGCCACCTGCACGCCGGGCCGCCCGAGCGTCGTCAGGGTCTTGGTCAGCTCCAGTTCCCGGCCCGCAAATGCTCCGGACAGCACCTGGAGCCGCGCTTTCTTGAGAGCCGGTGCCCCGTTGCCCAGCGTCCGGCGGGAGGACGTCGCCTCCGCACCTGCCACCGCCGCCCGCACCTTGTCGACGGGGCGCGCCGAGGGCTGGATGACCATGGTTTTTTCGAATTCGTCCTGCTGGGCGCTGTCATCCTCGACAAAACGCAACTGGTGGTGGCCGCAGGTGATCACATCGCCGTGCTGCAGCGCGTGCTTCTTGATCAGCTTGCCGTTGACGTAGGTGCCGTTGGTGCTGTTCAGGTCCTCGAGAAAGGAGTCATTGAGGATGTTGATGATCAGCGAGTGATGGCCGCTGACCGCAGGATTATCGATGCGGATGTCATTGTCAGGGAGGCGCCCGATCGTGTAGCGCTCCTTGTTCATGTTGTACTCGGCCATCATCTGACCGTCGAGACTTAGAATAAGCCGTGCCATATTGTTATCGCCTCTGGGTCAACTGAACCAACCCAACATCCTGTCCAATACTCCGCGGCGCACCGGGAACGAATCAAGGACTTGCGCCAGCAATACGGAAATATTGTCCTTGCCCCCATTGTCATTGCCAAGCTGGATCAACTGCTTCGCTACGATATCAAGGTTAGCATCAAAGGTGTTGATCGTTAAATGAATATCGTCGTCCTCCACCATGTCCGAGAGGCCGTCCGAGCAGAGCATGTAGATATCGCCTCGCTGCGCCGGGTGTTCCTGGATCTCGACCTCGACGGCCGCTTCCACGCCGAGCGCGCGGGTGACGTAGTTCTTGTTGGCGGCGCGCTGCGCTTCCTCCGGGGAATAAAACCCCCGGTCGACCAGTTCCTGCAGCAGGGAGTGATCGAGCGTCACCTGCTCAAAGGTGGCGCCCCGCAGTCGGTACATCCGCGAATCGCCGACATGGGCGATGGTGACGCGATTGTCGTAGAAGAGTGCGGCCACGACCGTCGTACCCATGCCCTCGCACTGGGCCTGGGTGCGCGCCGTCTGGAAGATGATCTTGTTGGCGCGCGTGATGGCGTCGCGCAGGATGATCGCCGGGCGCGACAGGCCGGAGTCCGTATCGGCGGCCATCAGGTCTTCCCGCTCGACCGATTCGCGCACCAGGTTGGTGATGGTCTTGACGGCGATGCCGCTGGCCACCTCTCCGGCGTTGTACCCGCCCATGCCGTCGGCGAGGACGAGCAGCCCCATATTGGCGTCCCAGGCGATGGTGTCCTCATTGTGTTCGCGGATACGACCCGTGTCCGTCAGGCCAATGCAGCGCAGCTTGCCCTTAAGACTCATGGTGCGGCCCCAGGGAGCGGGCCGGACGGGTGCTTGGATAAGGTGAACTCGGTCACAAAACGGGTCCGATGACATCCGGGCAGGCGGCCGGAGCGAGCCGCGCCCAGCAAATTACCATCGGCTGCCGGCACCGGGCACGCCCGGATTCACAGATGCAAGGAATCGAGCCTCGCCGGATGAGCATAGCGCGGCATCGTACTGGAGTTTGCAGTGTGCCGCGACAGGGCCGATGCGCGGGCGGTGCGCTCCGCCACCGCTTGCCCTAGCATTGGGTCCTTCATGGCACGCAACCAACCGGTATTTATCTGCAGCTCCTGCGGGGGCGAGGCGCTGAAGTGGCAGGGCCAGTGCCCGCATTGCGCGGCGTGGAACACCTTAAGCCGCCTCAGCGGCATCAGAGCGGCCGCGGGCGGGTCGAGCATTGCGGTGCCGCCCGCACTGGCCGTGGCGCTCGCGAGCGACCCGGCACCGGAAGTGCGCCTGAGCCTGGGCGCGGCAGAGCTCGACCGCGTTTTTGGCGGCGGACTGGGCCTGGGCTCCGTGAGCCTGCTCGGCGGGGAGCCGGGCATCGGAAAATCCACGCTGCTGCTGCAGGTGGCGGCAGCGCTCGGCCGCGAGCGCCCGGTCCTGTATGCCTCGGGCGAGGAATCGACGCAGCAGACCACGCAGCGTGCCCGCCGCCTCGGCCTGGTCGCACCGCACCTCGTGCTCGCGAGCGAGAATTCCCTGGAAGCGATCCTGGCGCTGAGCAGCGAGCATCAGGCGGCCCTGCTGGTCGTGGATTCAATTCAGACCATGCAGACCAGCAGCGTTGAATCCAGCCCGGGTACGGTCCAGCAGCTGCGCGAATGCACGGCGGCGCTGGTGCGATTTGCCAAATACAGCGGCACGGCGGTGATCATTGTCGGGCACGTCACCAAGGATGGCACGATCGCCGGGCCGAAGCTGCTCGAACACCTGGTCGATACCGTGCTGTATTTCGATGCGGACGCCGGCAGCCGCTACCGCATGCTGCGTGCGACCAAGAATCGCTTTGGGCCCGTCAATGAGCTGGGCTTCTTCGCCATGTCCGAGGCCGGACTGCGTGAAGTGCCCAACCCTTCCGCGATATTCCTCTCGCGCCATGCGCAGGCGGTGCCCGGGAGCCTGGTCATGGTGGCGCGCGACGGCGGCCGCCCGTTGCTGATCGAAGTGCAGGCACTCGTGGATCGCACCCGCTTCGCCACGCCGCGGCGCGTGGCGGAAGGCGTCGACGCCAACCGCCTGGGACTGCTGCTGGCGGTGATGAGCCGCCACGCGGGCTTAGGGCTGGGGGACTACGACGTCTACGTCAATCTGGTCGGCGGATTGCAGATCGCGGAGACGGCCACGGATCTGCCGCTGGCGCTCGCCCTGGCCTCGAGCCTGCGCGGCGAAGCGCTGGACGGCACACTGGTCGCCTTTGGCGAGCTGGGGCTGACCGGCGAAGTGCGGCCGGTGCCCTACGGCGAGGAGCGCTTGCGTGAGCTGCACAAGCAGGGTTACGCCCGGGCGATCCTGCCGCGCAAGAATTGCCCGCGCGCTGGCGTGCCGGGCGTGCAGCTCCATCCCGTCGAGACGCTGGCCGAGGCGCTGGCGGCGGCGTTTCAGAGCGCCTCGGGGCGCTGAGGGATCTGGCGCACGCGCACCGTGCGGATCGAATTGTCCACGGTCTGCAGCACCTCGAATTCCAGCGCGCCGATGCGCAGCGATGTGCCCGCCTGGGGAATGTTCTCCAGTTTCTCGAGCAGCAGGCCGTTGAGGGTCTTGGGGCCCAGGTCGGGAAGCTGCCAGCCCAGCGAGCGGTTCAACGCCCGAATGGTCGCGCTGCCGCTCACCAGCCAGGCCCCCTTGCCGTCGCGATGCACGTCCTTGTGACCGACCGTGGCCGGATCGGTGGTGAACTCCCCGACGATCTCCTCGAGCAAGTCTTCGAGGGTCACCATGCCTTCGATATCGCCATATTCATTGACGACGAAGGCGTGCCGGCGCCGGTTGCGCTGGAACTGCGCCAGCTGGTTCATGAGGGAGGTGCCGGCCGGCACGAAATAGGGTTCGCGGGCCGCGGCCAGCTCGATGAGCCTTTCACGGGTCAGCGTGCCGCGCGCGAATTCCTGCGCGGTGCGCTTCATGTGCAGGATGCCGATGAGGTTGTCCAGTCCGCCATCGTGGACCGGAAGGCGCGTGTGCGGTGTCTGGCGCAGCCGCTCGAGCACGTCTTCCCAGTCCCCCGAGATGTCGATGCCGGCAATCTCGTGGCGCGGAATCATGATGTCATTCACCGTGACGCGCTCCAGATCGA
>Ga0209131_1001623_pt1 | contig 15547 bp, 13 predicted proteins | sample GraSoi_2013_40cm_FD_185826 | JGI IMG/M metagenome (GOLD analysis project Ga0209131, IMG submission 185826) | Grasslands soil microbial communities from the Angelo Coastal Reserve, California, USA - Sample 9_17_2013_40cm (SPAdes) (version 2) | ecosystem: Environmental > Terrestrial > Soil >...
GACCCCCTCTGTCCTGAATCTGACCGCGAATCAGCCCGCGCCGCTCCAGCCGGTGGAGAGCCGGATAAATGGCCCCTGGGCTGTCGCTAAAGGTTCCCATCGGCGTGGTCGCGAAGACCTTGCGCAGGTCGTACCCAGAGCGGGGCTGCTGCTGCAGTAGCCCCAGGAGGGCATGTTCAAGCGGGGCTTGCATAGTACGTCCCGTACTATAGCGATACGTACCAGCACGGTCAAGGGCGCCGCAACTGCCCGAAATGTATTTCTGTGGGCGGCGAGGCGCGAAGGCAACTACTCGCTCCAATCAATCATTTGCGGCGCCTGCCCGTCGCATAACCGCCAAGACGAATTCCTGACGCCACTGGTCGCGGAGGCAATTCCAGAAACGGTGATATCGCGACCAAACACCCGGTGAGACCTTGACAATCCTTAGTCTACATATATAGACTTCGGTATGCGCATCTCTCCTCAGACTCTCATTGTTCTCCAGGCCCTCAGGCAAAGCGCCCACTCCTGGTGCTACGGATACGACTTGAGCAAGCTTACGCACATCAAGTCAGGCACTTTGTACCCCCTTCTCTCACGCCTTCATGATGAGGGTTGGCTCGAAACCCGGTGGGAAGAAAGCCCCGATCCCGGGCGCCCGCCGCGACATCTGTATCGTCTGTCAGGTGCAGGGTCCAAGGCCACGAACAAAATACTCCAGGGGGCGACAGCCAGGAGTATTTCGCTTCGTGCTGTGCGTCAGAGCTGACATGACTCGGCGCAATCTGAATCTGGTGTTACGGATTCTGAATTGGTGCATACGGACATCGTTACCTGCGAGTCGGCGCGCCTGGGGTGAGGCGCTCATTGCTGAGCAGCAGTACATCAGCAATGGCCGTGAACGCCTTATGTGGTCAATAGGAGGCCTCTCCATGGGCGCACGTGAATTCGCAAGGACATTGTTCGACGGTGGCTCCGCATGGGCGGCGGGGGGTGCGCTGAGCCTTACTGCGGCGCTGATCGACTTGCACAGTGCCACCCGATGGCCCTATGGCATAAGCATGTTCATGATCGCGTTCATTCTGTCGTGTTTGCGGCCGAAATGGGTGTGGCGGTGGGCATTTCTCGCTGCGCTCGCTCTTCCGGCGTATGTCGTGGCCTCGAACCATTGGGGACCGTACGCTGTAGATCGCCTGGATGTCCTTTATGGCCTTCTCCCGGCGGCGGCGGGGACGCTTGCGGCCATCACATGGGGCAAAGCCAGGAACTGGACGAATCGCGCCAGCCACTGAGCCCAGCGGATTGAGCCACCGCGATTTCGGAGTTGCGTGCGGCGCGGAGCGTCGTGTCCTTACGCGATTACCGGCCCTTGCGCTCAGAGCGTCGTGGTCGGCGGCCGGCGGGCACGCAGGTGCGTCGGGCAATGCTCGCCGCTCTCCAGCACCGGAATCATGCGTGACCAGATCAGGATGTTCTGGTCGACCAGTGCCTGCCCGACCACTCTGGCGGTCGCCACACCGAGCGGGCCTCGCAGCCGCTCGAGTTCCAGCTTCGCGACCTCCCGGTACCAGGCGTTGCGGCTGTCGGTCGACACCTCGATGAATCCGGCGCTGCGCATCGCGTCCCGGTATCTGTCGGCCGAGGCCATGCCGAATTCAAGCCCTTCGGCGGCGATATAGGCGGCCATCTCCGGCGAGGGCGCGTGATCATGGCTGATGAGCCAGTCCGAGGCGATGAACCAGCCGCCGGGCTTGAGCACACGGAACACCTCGGCCATGAGGGCGTGCTTGTCGGCGATGTGGACGATGCTGTCCTTGGAAAATACGACATCGAAACTGCCCGGCAGAAACGGCAGTGGACCGGGCGCGACCTTCACGACGCCAATGCGCGCCTCCAGGCCCTCGCGGGCAATGAGCGCGCGGGCGCTGCCCACGACGGTGTCCTCCACGTCGATTGCGGTTACAAACCCTGCGCCATGTTCGCGGACCAGGGCAATATCGAAGCCCCCGGCACCGCAACCGACATCCAGCACCGCCCGTCCGCGCAAATCCACGGCGCCAATCAGCCGGGCCATTTCCTCAGGTCCGCCCGGAGACAGGAACCCCTCGCCCCAGATGGCCTGAAGCATGTCGACCATCAGACGGTGATACAGCTCGCCAGCCTGGTCTTCCATCAGCGACTCTTATTACGCAGCACTTTCACCATGGCCGCGATGTGCTCGGCGCCGAAGCCCGCCGCCTCGGCGCGCTCCAGCATGCCCGCCACCAGGTCCGGCAGTTCACTGGTGATACCCGCTTCGCGCGCCTGTTCCTGCAGGCCCCGCAATGCCGCGTTCCACACGCTCAGCGTCGCCGGAGGATTTGCAAAGGCGCTCTTTCTCACCACATCGATCATCCATCGTCCGGTATCACTCTCCGGGAACACCGAGGCATAGTCGTCGAGATTAGCGCCCTCCGATTCGCAGATCAGCACGCCGTGGGCGACACCGGCGTACATGCCGTACTGCCTGGCCAGGTAAGCCATGTCGATTGCCGCCGCCGCGCCGATCTTCTCGCCGATGTGGCGCGTGCCACTCCCCAGCGCGCCGAGCAGCGCGGCGCACCTGTCGAAGATCTCGCGCCGGCCCGAGACCAGAACCGTGCACTTGGGCGTACCCATCGTCGCCGGGCCCCCCAGGATCGCTCCGTCCAGATACAGCGCGCCGCGCGCCGTGAACCAGGCCTCGGCCTGGCGCGCTTCGCTTGGACTGCCGCTGCTAAGCTGCACGATGATGCGCCCGGGAAGCAAGCGGACGACCCCCGGCTCATCGAACAGAGTCTGGGTGGTGCGATAGCCATCGATGCAGATCAGGACGATCGGGCTTGCCGCCACCGCCGAGCGCACGCTGCCCGCGGCGTTTGCTCCCAGCTGAATGAGTGGCTGGGCCTTGGCTCCCGAGCGGTTCCAGACCGTCAGGCGGTGCCCCGCGTTGACAAAGGAGCGTGCCACGGCAGAACCCATGAGTCCCAGTCCCAGGCTTGAGATTTCACTCATGCATGGCCCTCCTGGCAAGCGTCGCGCGCGCGGCAAGACCTACATTAACAGGCACGGGCTTGATTATAGAGCGGACGCCGTGGTGATATTCCGCTCCGCCTCCCGCTACGTTAGGGCATGACCATGGATGATCAGGGCCTGGCCCAAGCGCGGCGGATTCTCAAGGACCTCGACCTCTTTAGACACTGTAAAGACCGCGACCTCGAAGTCACGCGACTCGGCGGGCTCACCAATCTGGTGTTCCGCATCGATCAGGGCAACCAGCATTACGTACTGCGAGTGCCTGGCCAGGGCACCGAGGAATACATTAACCGTACCCATGAGGTCCGGGCAGCACGCGAAGCGGCGCGCGTGCAGGTCAGCCCTGCCGTATTGCATGCCGATCCGGCCACCGGCGTGATGGTGACGCGGTTTATCGACGATGCCGGGACGATGTCCGCGGAGACGTTCAAAGCGAAGCCGGGCGCGCCGGCACGCGCGGGTGCGGTGTTTCGCCGGTTGCACGGCTCTGACGCGCTCTTCACCTTTCGCTTCGAGCTGTTCGCCATGATCGATGACTATCTGAAGGTCCTGGCGGGCAAGGACACCGGGCTTCCGGTCGGCTACCACGATGTGGTCAAAGAAGCCGAAACCGTGCGAGCCGCGCTCAATGTACGGGCCCTGCCGCACACCGCCTGCCATTGTGACCCGCTGTGCGAGAATTTCCTCGACACGGGTGAGCGCATGTGGCTCGTCGACTGGGAATATTCCGGCATGAACGATCCGCTGTGGGACCTGGGTGACCTGTCCATTGAGGGCGGCTTCAGTGAAACGCAGGATGAAGAGCTGCTGCGCGCCTATTTCGGTGGCGAGGCGCGACCGACCGATCGCGGGCGGATGGTCATCTACAAGGCGATGTGCGACCTGTTGTGGACGCTGTGGGGCCTGATCCAGCACGCCAACAGCAATCCGGTCGATGATTTCTGGGCCTATGCGCTGCGCCGGTTCGAGCGCTGCAAGGCGCTGATGGCCGTGCCGGAGTTCCGCCGCCACGTGCGCAGCGTCCTCGCCGGTTGAAGCGCGACCCGCGCCGCGGCACGATCGGTCAGGGCACGCACGCTGGCGCGGCATCAACGGTGCCGGTACACCCGCCGCTGTCAGGCCGCGTCGCCCTTCGGGCCTGGGGATCGCGGAGTGGATCGAATCTGTATCGAAATGAGGTCGGTTTGGGAGTGGAGGTGACCGGCACCTCAGCGCGCGCTCGGCCTCCCCTTGCGTGCCGCCACTAAGTGCGTTATATACTGAACCATATGGTTCAGTATTCGAGGTCCCGACTCGACGCCTCGTTCGCCGCGCTCTCGGACGTCACCCGACGCGGCGTTCTGGAGCAGCTCGGACGCGCCGACGCGTCGATCACGGATCTTGCCGGGAAGTTCCACATGACCCTCACGGGCATGAAGAAGCACGTCGGCGTCCTGGAGCAGGCCGGGCTCGTCATGACGGAGAAGGTCGGGCGCGTGCGAACCTGCAAGCTCGGTCCGCGCCGGCTGCAGGAAGCGACGGCATGGATCGAGAGGTACCGCCAGCTGTGGGACTCACGCTTCGACGAGTTGGACCAGGTTGTCGAAGAACTGAAACAGAAGGAGAGGGTCGATGGCCGCAAGAGGAGAGAGTGAACCCGCCCCCATGAAGAACCACACGACGGTGGAACGGAAGTCCGAGCGTGAGCTGGTCGTCACGCGAACCTTCAACGGCCCGGCGCGCATCGTGTTCGAGGCGTGGACCAAGCCCGAGTTGTTCAAGCGGTGGTGGGTACCGAAGTCGGCCGGCGTGTCCCTGCTTTCCTGCCAGATGGATGTTCGTGTCGGGGGCAAGTACCGTCTCGTGTTCGGCAACGATCCCTCAAAGCCTATGGAGTTCTTCGGTAGGTACATCGAAGTGACGCCGAACGCGCGCCTCGTCTGGACTAATGACGAAAGTGACGACGGTGCCGTCACCACGGTGACCTTCGAGGAAAAAGGTGGCAAGACGCTGCTGGTCATGCACGAGCTCTATCCCTCGAAGGAAGCTCTCGACGGTGCCATCGCCGGGATGGAGGGTGGGATGCCCGAGACGTTTGCACAATTGGACGAGCTTCTCGTCACCCTGGGCGCGAGCGTGGGACGGTTGTGAACTCATCGATCACGCGGTCGGCGGCCTGGCTCTTCACTACGCGGAAGAGGACTCCGACGAGGCCGTCGCAGCCCTCGACGACAAAAGCGAGGCTGTGATCCGCGAGCCCGAAGCCCAGCACAGGAAGGCGCGCCGTTCCCGGTCCCTTATGGGTATATCAACGGAGTCGACGGAAATTCATGGAAGGTCAGCAGTGGTCGTCATATTGGCCGTGACCATGATGCCGGTCTTGACCGGACTGAAGGTGACGGCGGCGTCAGCCTGGTCGGGATTGTCCTGGTCGGCCTGGCAGGTAAAGGCGACCGTGTAGGTGCCGGGGTCCAGAAAGGTAAATTGATAAGAGTAAGGTGTCTGGGAGGTCGCGCTGAGCGCTTTCGATGCGATGGGCTGGTTGGTATCCATCGTGGACGCCGTACTGTTCATGTCCTCCGGCATGGTCACCGAACCGTTGTACAGGTACACACCGGACACACAACCTTGCGTCACCAACGCAGCGCTGGCATTGCCCTGAATATTGCCCACCTGGGTATTCTGGACAAGACGCTGCGCGGGTTTGAGAATGCACGCGGGAGATTGTCCCGGCGGGCAGGTAATCGCCTGGCGGAGGTCGAAGTCGATGGTGTAGTCCACCACACCGCCGTCCGGCACCGTAAATCCGGAGACGAGCTTCAAGCCGGTCTGGGAGCCGCTCGGCACCTGCAGTCCATGCATCGTGCCATCGGACAACGTAATGTAGGAATTGCTCGGGTCGCCGTCCGCCACCACCATCAGGCGAATCTGGCCGTAGGATCCTGCGGCAATTGACTGGTCGAACAGCACCGCCGAAGCCATGCCGCTCTGGTTGAGCAGGTCGATGGTTTTCGGCTGGTCAAAGGTAATGGTGAGCGGATTTCCGCCGTTTCCTGTCAGCTCGACGCCGGTAAATTTCACCACCACGGCCTGGGCGCCATCAATCGGGGCGTCGGCGACGGCCAGGCTCATGTGGCCCATGCCAGTTCCGCTACCTCCGCCGCAGGAAGCGACAGAGCCGACCACTACCACAACAGCGGCCATGAGCAGCACCTGGGAGCGTCGTTGAATGTTCACGAGCGACACCTCTGTAATTACCCTGTAGCGGCGATTGAATCACGGTGTGACCCTCGTGCAAGCCGTCGCCAGCGACCGACGGCCCGCCTTTCTTAACATAACGAATTGTTATGCTGAACCTCACGCCTCTACGGTGGTCGAGCACGCGAGTGCCAACCCATGTGCGGGCCAGCAGCCCGTCGTGGCGAATGACGTCAACGCCTGAGTGGCATGCCTGACGAGGTTCGAAGTCCCGACTTTCGGGTTCTCAGGCACCCTTTTGACAAGTATGGGATAAAGGAATCCGCTCAGGACTTCGCTTTTTTCGAGGGCTTCGACTTGCTGGAACTATTGAGGGCGACCGCCTGGCGAAGGAGCGCGGTGAAGGCGGACTCATCCACCACTACTCCTTCGTGGATGTCGATCGCACGGCGCACGTTTCCATCGAGACTCGAGTTGAACAGACGCGCCGGATCCTTCAGCGACGCACCCTTGGCGAAGGTCAGCTTCACCACCTTCTTGTAAGATTCGCCCGTGCAAATGATGCCATCGTGCGACCACACCGGAGTGCCCATCCACTTCCACTCCTCCACGACGTCCGGGTCTGCTCTCTTGATGAGCTTGCGCATCCTGGCGAGGGCATCCCCACGCCAGTCCCCGAGTTCAGCGATTCTCTTTGAGATGAGCGCCGATGCCGACTGGCCATCGCCCCCGCCTGATTTTTTCATGTTCTAATTCTAAAAGCTCCGGGACTATTTCATCAACTGATCTGCATGAGATGGCACGCAAGCGCCCGACCACGATCACCGAGTACATCCGGGCTGCCCCCCGCGAGGGCCAGCCGCATTTGCGCCGGCTGTACGCAATCCTCAAGAGCATCGCGCCGGAGGCCAAGGAGGCGATCAAGTGGGGAATCCCCTTCTTCGTGGAACCGCGATTCCTGTTCGCGTTCTCCGCGCATAGAGCACACCTGAATTTCGCGCCACTGGCGGCGGGTTTGGAGCCATTTCGGGAGGAACTGCGCAAGCACAAGACCACCAAGAACTTCCTGCAGATTCCCTACAACGAGTCCCTGCCGGCGGAGCTGATTCGCAGGATTGCCGAGCGCCGTCTCCGGGCCGTGCATGGCCGTGAAGACGACGCTTTCTGGTAACCCCTCCCGGAAGGCATTGGCGCTCACAAACGCTGCCGCCTATTCCTTGGCTGGATACGGCGTTCCATCCCGGTGCGAATACCCCGCGCCGTCGGCGACCATGTCGATGTCCGGGTACGTGCAACGATCCTGCGGATCGGAATTACCGATCTCGAGCACCTTGGCCGGCCGGCCTGATTTATTGACGAGGTGGTGGCCATCGGAGTCGCCGCGCCTGAAGGCGGCGCAGTCCCCGGCATGCAATATCTCTTCGCCGGCGTCGGTGACCAGTATGAGCTCGCCCTCCACTACCCAGACGAACTCATCCTCATGGGTATGCCAGTGACGCTGGCTGGACCACGCACCCGGTTCGATGACGGTCAGATTGACGCCGAACAGGGTCAGCCCCGCGTGGCGCGCCAGTCGTTGGCAGGATTGAGCACTGCAGGGCGCGTCGAAGGGGCGCGGATAGCGGCTGCCAGTCTGCGCGGGCACGCTGGAAAGGTTGATCTTCTTCATAGTACTGCGCCCCATAAACGAGGCGTGATTCTGAGCCGGCTACCGCACACGGGCAAGGGACGGCTGTGGGTCTGGTGTCCGGCGCCGCAGCGGTGCCCGTGCGCGAGGGCGGCGATGCAGGGCATTTCCGGTGACGTGAACCTGGTGACGCCGCGGACGCTACTGCCCGCCACTCCGGGCACGAAAATCAACGCTTTCAGGCTAGAGTAGGGTTTCTCGACACACTCCATATAGGCTTAGACCTTGCCCTTGAAGTTGCCGGTCATGCAGCGAACAGTGCTCTGGATGGTGCGCCGATCCGCCACGGTACTGTGGGCCGCCGCCGGGCTTGTGACAATGACGAGCCGCGCCAATGCCGACGAGGAACATTGGATCACCGATGCCAAGGGCTGCAAGTTTCAGAACACTCACCTGCTGGCGCACGGATCCGTGGCTTGGTCTGGCGCCTGCGTGGCCGGATACGCCGAAGGCGAAGGAATCCTGTCCTGGACCCACTTAGGGAAACCGAACGGAAGCTATGAGGGGGACATGCATGCCGGGCGCCCCGATGGCATCGGCAAATATCACGACGCAAACGGGGATCGCTACGAGGGTGAATTCTACGCGGGCAAATACGATGGCCGAGGCACGTACACGTTCGCCAATGGCAACCAATACGAAGGGGATTTTGTTGCCGGGAAATCGACGCGGCACGGCACACTGACGCTCACTGATGGGCGGCGCTTTTCGACAGACTTGCTTACGGGACCAATGCGGGCGGGTTTTTATAAGGGCCCAGCAACCCTGCTTGTTGTGTGTTTGACCACCAGCAGCCAGTTGGAGTCCTTGAACCTGGTTCGTACTTCTGGAACTTCAGAATTTGACGAGCGAGCGACGGCCTTTGTAAGGGTGAGGGCCATTACAGGCGAGAAGCTGGTTGCCGATCCGGTTCCTGGGTGCCACATGGTAGGTGTTGCATTCAGGAAGGACGGCTACGAGGTATTCAGCAATGATTATTGGCTCATTCTGACAATTATTGATTGACGCTAAGAGTTGAGCGCCACCCTCGGCGCCACTGAGCGCAATAGAGCACAACTGAAACCCACAAAAGTCACGCAATCTTCTGATCATTTCTCGATGTATTGAACGTGTTGGATGAGATCGACGAGATTCGCGACGGCGGCAGCGGCCTCGGGATCGACGCTCCGCAATTTGGACCGCCACACGGCCTGTGCAACCTCAATGTTGCAATCGCCTGATCTGGTGCATTAAGAGGGACCGTCGCCTCTCAGCCTTCCATCGCGGCCAGCACCTCGTCATGCATCGGCAGGCGCCGCGCCGCGGCCCGGATCGCGACGGCCTGCTGCGCGAGTGACGCCGTGATCGCCCCGGGGTCAATCAAGTCCGCTTCGGGGGGCCAGCCCGCCGGCCGCATCCCGAGACCCAGGAGGAGCGATTGCCAGCTTTCGGCGGCGAAGGTTTCGTCCTCCATGGGCGCATAGAGCCCGCGAGCCGCGAAGATCCGACGCTTCGCCTCGAGCGCAGGGGACGCTGGCGCCTCGCGTTCGCGACGCCAGAACGGCCCGTCGACGGGAGCACCGGCATAGAACGCCCGCTGGAAATCCCGGATCCGCTCGAGACTCGAGTGCACCACGCGGTTGTACTCCGCGGCCTCGTTCGCTTGCGGGCCGGTGTCGGGCAGCAGCGTGAGCAGGTGCGCGATGCCGATGTGCAGCACCAGCAAGTCCGCCTCGTGGATCGGATCCAGTTGGGCCGCCGCCTCGCCAATCGCCACGCAGTTTCCGCGCCACGCCTGTGCCCGCGCGCACGGCACGAACGTCTCGGTGCGCACGTCCTGCAGCGGCGCGCCCGCGACCTCCGCGGCCACCCGGAGCGCGCCCGCCTCATCGCCACCCTCCGCGTCGTGCACGTGGACGACGCCGGTGAACGGGCGCGTCGGATGCAGCAGCGTGCATCCGGCCGGCGAGACGCGTATTTCCGACAGCGGCGGAATCGAGCGGAACGGCGGTGCCCGGCCGCGGACGATGAGGCGCGCCGGACCCCATTCGGGCCCGCCTTCCAGCGCCACACCCAGCGCCTGGCCGATCAGCACGGCCCCGGTCCCCGAGGCGTCTACGAACAACTGCCCCTGCACTGTAAGCGCACCGCCATCCAGGCGTAGCGATGCGATGCGCTCGCCGGCAAGCTCCGCCTCCACGGCACGCGCCGCGAGCACGCGCACTTGCCGGGCGATGGCCAGCGAACGCAGAAAGCGCGCGTAGCGCAAGGCGCCGACGTGCAGGCCGGCCTGCTCGGGAGCGTCCCAGCCGCCCGTCCGTGCGACGGACAGCACGCGACCCTGGCGCGCCGCTGCGGCGGCCAGGCAGTAGTCCCCGAGCGGACCTGCGCCACCCTCGCTGCTGGCACGCAGCCAGGCGGGGAAGAACGGCTGGCCCAGAACCGGCGCGCCGGTGACAGCCCACGGATGAAAGAAGGAGTGCCACGCGGTCGAGCGCCCCACGTAGCCCTGTCCGTGCGAGTAGCTCGCGCCCGTGGCCCGCAGCAGCGCCCGTTCATCGATGCCGAGCTTGTCGTGCAGGGCGCGGATCGGCGGCAGGCCCGCAAGCACCTGCGCGGGCGAGGACTCGCCCGGCAGTTCCACCGCGGTGACGGCCACGCCCGCGCGGCCCAGTGCGCATTCCAGGGCCAGTGTGGCGAGCCACAGGGGCGCTCCGCTCCCCACGAGGACCACCTCGGACAGCGGCGCAACCGGGTCAGCGGTCGCGCTCACGCGACTTCCTTCGCAATATTGCAGTAGCGGCGCACGAACTCCTCGTGCCCCTGCAAGCCATCCAGCCCGGTGCGGATCCCATGCGCGTACTGCTCGAGCTGTTGCTGCATGGTGTCCACGGGCAGCGCATCGGCCAGCGGGCTGTACCCGTGCGGCTCGATGCCCTGCCCCCACAACACCGCGAGCCAACTGTCGCGCGAGAACAGGCCGTACTGATAGTTGGGCAGCACGGCACGCGAGCGGAACAGCGCGATCTTGTGGCGCAGGCTGTCCGGCAGCGGCATCGTGCGCACATGGTCCCACAGCGGCTCGCCGACGCGCTCGTTGGCCGCGTAGTGCAGCACCAGAAAGTCGCGGATCCGCTCGTACTGCAGGTCCGTCAGGCGATTGAATTCCTCTCGCAGCCGCTCGTCGAACGGTTGTGGACCGGGCCGCGGCATCAGCCGCAACAGGTCCGTCACGCCCGCCTGGATCAGGAAGATGCTCGTCGACTCGAGCGGCTCCAGGAACCCGCCGGCGAGGCCGATCGCGACGCAGTTGCCCTCCCAGGCGCGCACGCGCCGGCCGGCCCGGAATCGCAGCAGCCGCGGCTCGGACAGCGGACGCGACTCGAGGGAGTCGAGGAGCGAGTCACGGGCCTGCTCATCGGCCATCCAGCGGCTCGAGTACACATAGCCGTTGCCGACCCGGTGCTGCAGCGGGATGCGCCATTTCCAGCCGGCAAGCGCCGCCGTGGAGCGCGTATTCGGGGTCAGCGGCCCCTGGCGCGCACACGGCACGGCCCAGGCGCGATCGCAGGGCAGCCACTCAGCCCAGTCCTGCCAGGCAACGCCCAGCTCTTCGCCGACCAGCAACGAGCGAAATCCGCTGCAGTCAATGAACAGATCGCCCTCGATGCGCTCGCCGCTGACCAGCTGCAGGTGGCGCACATGCCCCGTCGCGCCATCGCGTGCAATGCCCTGCACCCGGCCCTCGTGGCGCCGGACGCCATGCGCCTCGCCCCACTGGCGCAGCATCGCCGCGTACAGCCCGGCATCGAGGTGATAAGCGTAGGAGAAGGTGCTCTGGGGCGAGCGCGCGTCCGGACTTGGGAACCCAAACAGGCACGCTCGGGCTGCCGACACTGAAAAGGAATACTCGCCGATCGGGCGCACCGGACGGGCGCTCGAGCGCAGTCGCATCCAATGGTGCTGAAATTCAATGCCGCCCCACGGCTCCCCGAAGGCACCGAAGGGATGCAGGTAGGCATCGCCAGGGCGGTTCCAATCCCGGAACTCGATCCCGAGCTTGAAGGTGGCGCGCGTCGCCTGCATGAAGCGCGCCTCCTCCACGCCGATCAATTCATTGAACACCTTGAGGTGCGGCAGCGTGGCCTCGCCCACGCCGACCGTACTGATCTCGTCCGATTCGACCAGTGAGATTGCGTAGTGCTCGCGTGGCAGGCGCGTGGCGAACGCGGCGGCCGCCATCCACCCGGCGGTGCCACCGCCGAGGATCGTGATCGAGAAGCGTTCAGACACCGTGAGCCCGGAACGGACGGCCAGTTACAGGGGGGGCCGTGGTCACGCGCTGGCGGACGCGGGGGTCGCCCGCCAGCGCGAGTACCAGGGCCCGTTCAGAACTTCGCACGAAGCCCGAGCTGGAAGCGCCGGTCGTTTCTCGACCAACCCGAGTCGAAGTACACCGGCCGCGCACCAGGGGTCGCCAGCGAATCGCCGAACACTTCCTGCTGGTACACGGCGGTGGTGTTCAGCAGGTTGCTGCCGGCGAGCGAGAGCTCCAGGTGTCCTCCCAGGGAATAGCGTATCGAGCCGTCAAGAAATCCCGATGCCTTCTGGAACACGGGCAGCCCGATGCAGCAGTCGAGGTTGTCCGTCAGGTAGCGCGAGCGCCAATTGTAGGCGAGGCGCGCCGCAAACGACCCCCTCTCGTACAACCCCACGACGTTGACCGTGTGGTCGGAGATCCCGGCCAGGCGGTGCGAATCGATCGTCGGCTGCAGGACGGCGTTCACGCCTGCGCCAAAGGCGCCCACACTGCCCGGACCCGCGACGCCACCGGCGTTGGCGAGGTTGGTGTTGTTGATGCCGTTCTGCCGCACGTAAGTGTAGTTGGCCTGCACGCCGAGCCCGCTCCATGCGCCCGGCAGGCGGTCAAAAAACGTCTGGTAAGCGACCTCGAAGCCATCCAGATTCCCGCCGTCATGGGTATTGAAGGGCCCGAGCATGCGCACGGTCTGCGTCGAACCGCCATTGGTGAACGGCCGGTCGAACTGCCCGAGCGCCACCCGGTCACTGAGTTTCTTGTAGAAGACGTCGAGGGCCAGCGAGCTGCCTCGCCCCCAGTAGCGCTCGTAAGTCAGGTCCACCTGGTCGGCCTTCTCGGGGCGCAGCGCCGAATTGCCCGCATTGGCCGCAAACACGAAGTTGTATCCCGTGACGTTGGCCGCCGTATGCGCCGCGGTCGGCGAGTTGTACACCACGTAGGGCGAATCCGGACCCGTGTTGATGATCGGTGGATTGATCTGCACAAAATTGCGCAGGTAGCCGAAGTCCGGCCGGCTGATGGCGCGCGCGTAGCCGAAGCGAACGAACTCGTCGTCCCTCAGGGTCAGGCGCACGTTCAGGCTCGGCAAGGCATCGACGTGCGAGCTGCTGTATGTGCCAGGCGTCCCGCCCCCGTTGGCGAAGGCGAGAATCCCCGGCGTGAGGTAGCAGCTGGGATTGACCACGCTGTTGGGGCCTAGCGGGGTGGCGCAGGGCGCCAGGGCGTTGAGCGCGGTCGCGTCGGGGTACTGCACGTTGCCGATGCCGTCTTCCTGGGTGCGCACGATCCGCAGGCCGATGTTGCCCACCACCACCTTGCCCGCCACTCGCAGCTGGTCGCCGCCGAAGTACAGCATGCCATAGACCGAGTCGGTCAGTTCGCGAACCCGCATCTGTTCCGCCGGCTGGAAACAGCTGCCATCGCTGAGGCCTGGCCGGTCGCAGATGGGCGTGTAGCCCCCGCCGAGCGGCGAGTTGGTGTTGTTGCCGCTGAGGCCCGAGACCAGCCGCGGGAAGTTCGTCAGCGTGGCGCGATTGAGGAACACCAGCGGACCGTTCGGGTAAGTTCCGCTGCCAAAGAATCCGTTGAAGTTGTCGGTGCCCCAGATGCCCGCCCCGTATCCCTTGAAATTGGGGTGCCCGGTGTTGCCGCCGCAGGAGCCGCTGGTCGGGTAGGCGCCGGGCGTGGTGTTGTCGATGTTGAATCCCGGGCCGTTGCAATTCCAGCTGGCCGCAATGGGCGTCCAGTTGAACGTGGAGTAGCGCACCGTCTGGTCGCGGTCGGCATGCCGCGCCCCCACCTTGAGGGAGTCGAGCCAGCCGTGGTCGGCGAAGTCGTACTTAAGGTCGGCGCGCAGCGCCGTCTCGCTGCCCTCGTTGTCCTCGACGTGGCCCTGGATGAACGGCAACCAGTAGTTGTGCGGGTTGGTAAGACCGCCCGTCGCGTAGTTGACGTTCGAGCCGGGCAGGAATTGCACCTGGGGCATACCGTTGCCATTGAGGCTGTACTGGTCGTTCGCCATCGATCCGGTGGCGACCAGAATGTCATTGTTGAAGGTGTTGGCCTCCACGTACTGCGCATCGAAGTCGGCCTTGAGCCGCGGCTGAATGGTCCAGCTCACGTGCCCCGAGTAGTCCCGCGTGCCTTCCTCGTGGGCGAAGTTGCGGGCCTCGTTCTGGAAGTACAGGCCGTCGCGCAAGGTCGTGCAGGCTCCACCGAAGCAGTCGTTCACGAATGGCACGCCCGGGATGGCCGAACCGGCGTTGATGGCGTCGTTGATGTCCGGCGACCAGGTGCCGAAGAAGCTCCCGTGACCCTGCGTCAGCTGCCCCGACTGCAACATCCCGTTGGAGCCGAACACCAGCGGAGCGGAGCCGTCAGCGGGGCCGAGGATGGACGAGCCGCGCGGATTGAAGGCCGGCGTGCCGAAGTAGGAGCCGTCGAGGACCGCGTGACTGGCATCCTCCAGCCAGGCGTTGCGGTAGTTCGAATCGATGTACTGCAGCGTCACCTCGAGCGTCTTAGCGTCATTGGCGTACTGCCCGGCGATCGCATTGCCGGTGCGGTGGCGGTCATAGTCGACGCGCGAGTAGCGCACGCCATCGGGCGCGAACGCCCAGCTGCTGCCGCCGAAGGGGTTGCCGGTGCAGGGGATGCTGCCGTCGGCGTTGACGATCGCTGCGCTGGCCGTACCGTAGCCGCCCGTGCAGTAGGTATCGATCTTGTCATCGATCACGCTCTCCACGCGCGAGATCACGTGGCTGCGCGCGATGTCCACCAGGTAACCGAAACGACCGACGTCGGTGTTGATCGTGTCGCTCAGCAATGCCGAGACTTCGGAGGTGGAGTGCTTGGAGCGATCGCCATAGTCCTGGATCCCGTTAACGACGATGACCTGCCCGTCCTGGTCGAAAGGTCGCCGCGTGCGCAGGTTCACCGAGCCGGCGATGCCGCCTTCGATCATCTCGGCGGTCTGATTCTTGTACGAATCGACGCCATAGAGAAGTTCCGGGGAGACGTCGTTGAAGTTGAACCCGCGCGCCGAATCAGCGGAGAAGGTGTCGCGGCCGTTGAGCTCCGTGCGCACCTGCGTGAGGCCGCGTATCAGGATGTTGGTCGGCTCGCCGGACGGATGCGTGCTGTCGTCGTTGGATTGCAGGCGGTTGACCGTGATGCCGGGCACGCGCTGCAGGGCCTCGGAGGCGGACTTGTCCGGGAAGGCACCGATGTCGGTGGCGGTGATGGAATCGACCACCGTGTCCGCGTCCTTCTTGATCTGCTGCGCCGATTCGAGGGCACGGCGTACGCCGACGACCACGATCGTCTCAAGGTTCGTGCCGTTGCTATCG
>Ga0209131_1001627_pt1 | contig 15526 bp, 15 predicted proteins | sample GraSoi_2013_40cm_FD_185826 | JGI IMG/M metagenome (GOLD analysis project Ga0209131, IMG submission 185826) | Grasslands soil microbial communities from the Angelo Coastal Reserve, California, USA - Sample 9_17_2013_40cm (SPAdes) (version 2) | ecosystem: Environmental > Terrestrial > Soil >...
CTTTCGTGCGATCATATTCACTGAGATGTTTTCCAGTAAAGTGATAATTTTCATCCACCACTCTGCCTTTGGTGTCCGAGTTGATCGCCAGCGTGCTCGTGTAAACACCTTTGGGGATTTTCAACTCCTTCATCAATTCAAGCACATTGCGTGTACCTTGAATATTGACCTTCTCGCCGTCGCTTTTATCCTTTGTGCCAATTTTGTACCAGCCCGCCACATGATAGACGCCATCTACACCCGTCATCGGCTCACGCATGGACTCTTTATCTGTTACGTCGCCCTTGAAAAGCTTCACGCCGATAGCCTGTAGTTCTTTGCCCTTTTCGGGGCTGCGGACCGAAGCATTCACTTCATGCCCGGCTTCACGCAGCTTTCTGGCAAGTACATTCCCGACAAAACCTGTTGCTCCAGTGACAAAATATTTCATTCTTTTACTCCTCATTCATAAAATTCATTGCCCAAGTGTAACAAGAAAATCTTGACTCTGTAAACCATTTGCGATATTATAACTCAACAACCGACCGTTCGGTAGGGAGCCTCTATGACCAGAGAAGATATTCTTGAAGCCGCCGCCCTAGTCTTTCGTCAAAAAGGCTTTCACGGTGCATCCATGAACGACATTGCCGATGCCGTCAACTTAAAAAAGGCGAGCTTGTATCATCATGTCTCGTCCAAACAGGAGGTCTTGTCAGAACTTCTTGACCGCGCCCTGCAATTGCTCCTTGAAAGAATTTCTGCGATCACAGTTCAAAATATTTCTGCTGACAAAAAACTTCATTTGATGATCCGTGAATATTTGCTGATTCTGGTCGAGAATATGGATCTTGCTGCGGTCCTGCTGTTTGAGCATCGCTCCCTCGAACGCCGACAGCAATCCCGCCATATCCCTAACCGCGATAAATTCGAATCATTATGGAAAGAAGTGCTTGTAGAAGGGGTACGTACAAAACTTTTCAAGTGTGATGACCCCGGGCTTACCACGCGCGCCTTGCTCGGTCAGTTGAATTGGACGATCACCTGGTATCGCCCTGATGGTGAAAAGACCATTGAGCAGATTGCAGATAGTTATTCGAAACTACTCTTGAACGGATTACTTAAATGAGCGAGAAAGCTTCATTTGCACTCTTTGAAACTTCAGGCGGAGCGAAAATCCATCGCCTGCCGCTCGAGGTTTTTCCAGATTTTTGGGCGTATGCATATCTTGTCCAAAAAGATAATGCGGTCTTTTTGATCGATTGCGGTTCTGGCACCGAGTCATCTCACAACAATCTATTGAACGGATTTCAACAGGCGGGAATTCAACCATCAGACTTAACTCATATTCTTCTGACTCATGCACACATCGATCACTTTGGCGGATTAACCAAACTCAAGCCACTGACCAACGCCAAGATCGGATGTCATGAACTGGACTTGCAAACGATCGCACATCACGAAGCCAGACTCGCGCTCATCAGTCGTCGCCTCGCTTCCTTCCTCGCCGAAACTGGTCTCGCTGAAGAGACGCGTGATCAACTCCTTAGCATTTACCGCTTCACCAAAGCCATCTACCAATCCGTCCCCGTTGATTTTACCTACGAAGCGCTGGACATGAACGTCGGTCCATTCGAAATGATCCATTTGCCCGGGCATTGTCCCGGTCACGTTGCGATGCGTTTGGACGATATTATCTTCTGCGGCGATATGGTCGTAGAAGGAGTCACTCCGCATCTTTCACCCGAGTCCATCAACCCCTACAGCGGACTCGATCATTATCTCAACTCGCTCGCGCGTCTTCAACACTGGTCGCAAAATGTCCGCTTGATCTTGAACGGTCACGATGACGCTATCACAGATTTGCCAGTACGTATTCAAGCGACCCATAAAAACCTTGTCAGACGAATCGGTAAGGGAATTGCCGCCTTGAGCGAGCCACTTACACTTGCCGAAGTGTGTAACGCTGTCTATGGAGAGATGGCTGGCTATAACCAGTTGCTGGTCATCGAAAAAACCGGTGCTTATATCGAATACCTTTACGAGCGCGGATTCATTGAAATCACAAATCCTGAAGAGTTGGAAAAAGGTCAGGCCGCACGCTATCGCCGTTTACGCGATATTCCTGATTCCGAAATTCTTCCGAAAGAGAGCAGCCATGTACTCATTTGAACCAACTGAAGAACAACAAATGCTAATTGATGCCATAGGAAAGTATGCAAGCAATGACTTGCGCACTGCCGCGCACGAAGCCGAGGAAAACCATGAGCTGTCAATGAAGCTCGTGAACAAAGGTTGGGAGTTAGGCTTGTTGCAAGCCTCTGTTCCGGAATCATACGGTGGTTTTGGCGAGCACAATGCGGTCACTGGTGTGCTGGCTCTTGAGGAAATGGCGTTTGGTGATCTCGCTGGTACATTGGCTGTGATGACCCCGTCACTATTTGCAACTCCGATATTGCTTGCTGGTAGTGAAGAGCAAAAACAAACCTATTTGCCAAAGATCGTTGAAAGCAATTGGAGTCCCTATACTGCTGCACTCATTGAATACTCTTTTGACTTTGACCCCAACGCATTGAAGACGATGGCTTCAGCAAATGACAATTATTTCATCTTGAATGGTGAAAAAGCGTTTGTGCCTTTCGCCAAAGATGCCGAAGCAATTCTCGTCTATGCTGATCTGGATGGTAAGACTCAAGGCTTCATCATTCCAAAAGGCACAGAGGGATTGACCATCTCAGACGAACGCGAAAAGCTGATGAGTCTGAATGCGCTTCCATTGTATCGACTTAAATTGGACTCTGTGAAAGTTTCCGCTGCGAATCGATTAGGCGGCGCTTCTGGTCATGACTTTGAGTTGATTCTGGCTTCGATGCGCCTTGCCAATGCTGCGACAGCGATCGGTGTAGCAAAAGCTGCTTTCGAATATAGTAAGAATTACGCCAAGGAACGTGAAGCCTTTGGTGTGAAGATTGCTCAGAAACAAGCAATTGCCTTCATGCTCGCCGAAATGCGGACCGAGATCGAAGCCATGCGTTTACTCACATGGGAAGCTGCATGGAAATTGGATACAGGTAAAAGCGATGCCTTTACCGAAGCGTATCTCGCCTCCACGGGTGCTGCCGATATGGCAATGATGGTCACGGACCGCGCGGTACAAATCCTTGGCGGGCATGGATATATCCGCGATCATCCCGTCGAGATGTGGATGAGGAACGGTCGTGGCTTTGCGACATTTACCGGATTAGCGATCATGTAAATACAAGGAGATATTATGCCTATAGAATTTGAAGCTCCGAAGCCAGTCGTGCAAGCGCAGTTCATGTTGAAAACCGTTGGCGAAGAAATGATGCGGCCGAAGTCGCGTTATTTCGATGAACATGAACATGAGATTCCCTGGGATTATATTGAGTTCATGCACACGGCCATGAAAGCCTTCGGTGGCAGTAGCCTTGCACCTAGCGAGAATTTTAACAAAGGTGAAGAGAAGGATAAGCGATCTTCCATTGGATATCAGGTGCTTGCTGCGCAAATCGAGGCTCTGGCATACGGTGACTTGGGAATGTATCACTGTCTGCCTGGTGGCGGATTGGGTGCGGCAGCTGTCCATGCGGCTGGGTCGCCTGAACAGAAGGCAAAATTCCTGGATCGTTTTAACGGTGATAAACCAATCTTTGCGGCAATGTGTATCACTGAACCTGGTGCTGGTTCGGATAACTCTGCGATTCGTACGCGGGCTGTATTGGATGAAAAGACCAATGAATGGGTTATCAATGGCGAGAAGATATTTGTCACGGGCGGTGATAAATCATTTTCCGAGTATGAGAAACTTGGGAGAGGCTTTATTGTCGTTTGGGCAACCATCGATCCAACGGCTGGACGTGGAGGCATGCGCGCTTTTGTGGTTGAGGGTGGCACGCCTGGAGTTAGAATTGTCAAATTGGAACATAAACTTGGAATCCGTTGCAGTGACACTGCTGCGATATCACTGGTAGATGTGCGTGTGCCGTTTGAAAATATTCTAGGCAGCCCAACGGTTGAAAAATCCACGACGGGATTCAAGGGCGCGATGGCGACTTTCGATGCGACACGGCCCCTCGTGGCCGCATCAGGTATCGGTGTAGCAAGGGCCGCGCTGGAATTCCTGAAGGAAAAACTGGCGGAGAATGGTGTCCAGATTCGATATGGACTCCCGCGTCAGAAGTTGACGTCCATTGAACGCGATGTGATTGATATGGAGATTATGCTCAAGTCTGCCTGGTTGATGGTGATCAAGGCAGTGTGGATGGCGGATAACAAAAAGCCGAATGCGCTCGAGTCTTCGATGAGCAAGGTGCGGGCGGGTGATGTGGGTCCGAAGATCACGCAGAAGGTTGTGGAGATTTTAGGACCGCTTGGTTATAGCCGCGAATTCCTGGCGGAGAAATGGTTCCGCGATGCGAAGATCACAGATATTTATGAAGGCACTGGTCAAATTAATCGTCTGGTTGTAGCGCGACAGATATTGGGATATTCGGGCTCTGAATTGAGATAAAACTCCGGTGGTCGAGTAGCCTGAGGCGACAGCCGAAGGCGTATCGAGACTACCAATAAGCAAAATTATTTTTGTTACATGTGGTCTCGATATGTTCCTCGCGTCGCTCGGAACTACTCGACCACCGAGGAGAGTTGGATATTATGAAATATCAAATTCATAAAGCAGTAGTGATTGGCTCGGGGACGATGGGCGCAGCGATTGCGGCGCATCTTGCGAATGCGGGTGTGCCGGTGACCTTGCTGGACATAGTTCCAAAAGATACCCTAGCTGGTGATAAAGCCGCGCGCAATAAGATCGTCAACGAAGGTTGGGATCGCTGCTTGAAAGCGAAGCCTGCCAACTTAATGTCATCCGAGTTGAAGACCCTGGTCACTCTTGGTAATCTCGAGGATGACTTCGATGTTGTTGCACAAGCGGATTGGATTTGTGAAGCGATTATTGAGAACCTGAAGATCAAGCAGGCCTTGATGGTTCGCATCGATGAAACTCGCAAACCAACTTCGATCGTTACCACGAACACTTCTGGTATTCCGATTCATGATATTGCCGAAGGTCGCTCAAAGGAATTCAAGAAGCATTTTCTTGGCACACATTTCTTCAATCCACCGCGCTATTTGAGATTGCTTGAGATTATCCCGTTGAAAGATACCGATAAGGAAGTTGTCGAGTTTATTTCATGGTTTGGTGAATGTCGTTTAGGCAAAGGCATCGTGATTTGCAAGGACACGCCAAACTTCATTGGCAATCGTGTCTTCTTTGGGATGAGTACGTTTGGCATGAATTACATCCTCGAGAATGATTACACGGTAGATGAAGTAGATGCACTCACAGGTCCATTGATTGGACATCCCAAGACGGCGATGTTCCGTTTGGCGGATTTGGTTGGGTTGGATGTTTGGGAACATGTTGGGCGGAATCTTGGTCCAGCGATTCCGCATGATAAGTTAGGTCAGCAATATTTGTCGGAAGAGAAACCCAAAGCGTTGATGAGTGCGATGCTCGAACGCAATTGGCTTGGGAATAAAACAAAAATTGGTTTCTATAAAGAAGTTCGCAATGCAGAAGGAAAGCGGGAGTTTTGGTCATTGGATTTGAAGACTCTGGAACACATCCCACCGACCAAGCCAAGATTCGATTCGGTCAAGGCGGCGAAAGATGTCGAGGGATTGGGAGACAGGCTCAAGGTCATGTTGGAAGCGGACGATAAAGCGGCGAAACTCGTCAAAGCGTTGACATATCAAAGTTTCCAATACTCATCGTCTATTATCCCTGAAGTCGCAGACACGCCTAAACCGCTTGATGATGCAACTCGCTGGGGCTTCTCGCATGAGGCGGGTCCGTTTGAGATATGGGATATGCTAGGCGTCATAACGACTGTGAAGAAGATGAAAGCTGCGGGGTATCCTGCCGCTAAATGGGTGGATGCCATGCTCAAGGCGAAGATTGATTCGTTCTATCAATACAAGAACGGCGAGAAAGTCGGCGTATACGATGCAGTCAAGGGCAAGTATGTGAAATTGAAGAAGCCCGAAGGCGTGGTGATGCTGAAAGGCGTGAAGGTGGTCAGCGAGAACGCAGGCGCGACTTTACGTGATATGGGCGACGGCGTGGCGTGCCTGGAATTTCACACGAAGATGAATGCGCTCGACGAGGACATTATGAATATGTCACTGGAGGCGTTTGAGCGTTTGGATAAAGATTTCGATGGGCTGGTGATCGGGAACGAAGCTGAGAATTTCAGCGCGGGTGCTAATGTGTTTATGATGGTTGTTGGCGCTCAACAAGGCATGTGGGATATGCTCGATGCTGCGACGCGCAAGTTGCAGGATATGAACATGCGCATGCGTTATTCGCCGAAGCCGATCGTGGTTGCGCCTGCGGGTCTCACGCTCGGCGGCGGATGTGAAATTACAATGCACGCATCGCGTGTAGTTGCTGCCGCAGAAACCTATATTGGTTTGGTCGAGTTGGGCGTGGGTCTTGTTCCTGCTGGTGCTGGTACAAAGGAAATGCTGCGGCGTATTGTTAATCCCATGATGCGCGTTGAAAATGCAGAGCCGCTGGCTGCGCTGCAAAAAGTCTTTTTGCAAATTGGGCAGGCAAAGGTTGCTACCAGTGCCGAAGAAGCACGCAGCATGAATATTTTGAATCCGCAAGACTGTATTGTGTTGAATCGTTCGCAGCTACTTGCCGAAGCGAAGAAAGAAGTTCTGCATATGGTCTCGGCCGGATACAGACCGCCTGTGCCTGAACCCATCTATGCTGCTGGTCGTGATGCGCTGGCTGCCATCCGCATTGGCGCGTGGATGTTCAAAGAAAGTCAGTACATCACGCCATACGATCATCATGTGGCGGGCAAGTTGGCGTATGTGATGTGTGGCGGCGAACTCACCCGTCCGCAGTGGGTGAGCGAGCAATATATTCTCGATCTCGAACGCGAAGCAATTCTCTCATTGTTCGGTGAAGAGAAGACGCAGGCACGCATGTGGAATATCTTGCAGACGGGCAAGCCGTTACGCAATTAAGGAGAACACCATGAAAGAAGCTGTTATAGTATCTGCAGTGCGAACTCCCGTGGGTAAAGCGAAACGCGGAGGACTTGTCACGGTTCGTCCCGATGAAATGGCTGCTACTGTTATCCAAGCCTTGCTCAAGCGGACACCGAATCTCGACCCCGCCCAAATCGAAGATGTGGTCATCGGCTGTGCCTTCCCTGAAGGCGAGCAGGGACTCAACATGGCGCGCATGATTGCCTTACGTGCAGGTTTGCCAGATTCGGTTCCCGCCGAAACCATTAATCGTTATTGCGCCTCGGGTGTGCAATCCATTGCACATGTAGCGTATGCGATTCAAAGTGGACAAATCGAAACGGGGATTGCGGGTGGTGCCGAATCAATGACGATGATCCCGATGACCGGTTTCAAGTTCTCGCCGAATCCATACTTTGCACAAGACCTGCCACACTACTACACCAACATGGGACTCACCGCAGAGAACGTCTCGGTCAAATACGAGGTCAGTCGAGAAGCCCAGGATGAGTTCTCGTTGAAGAGTCACCAAAAAGCCGCGCAGGCAGTTAACTCTGGATTATTCGACCCTGAATTGGTTTCGATTGATGTCGAGTTGAATGAACTCAATGGGAGTGAAAAACCTGTAAAGAAGAATTTCACAGTGAAGCGCGACGAAGGTCCGCGTGCGGACACCAATCTAAATGCTCTATCTAAACTCAAACCAGCTTTTAAAGAGGGCGGAGTCGTAACCGCAGGCAATTCTTCACAAATGTCCGATGGTGCGGCGGCGACGATGGTAATGTCTTCTGAGCGAGCCGCACAACTTGGACTCACACCTTTAGCAAGATTTGTTGCATTTGCAGTAGGCGGTGTTCCGCCGGAGTTGATGGGGATTGGTCCGATTGTTGCGATTCCCAAAGCGCTCAAATTAGCAGGTCTCACCTTAAACGATATTGACCTGATAGAATTAAATGAAGCCTTCGCCGCGCAATCGTTGGCTGTCATCCGTGCGTTGGAAATTGATGAGAGCAAGGTAAACGTCAATGGCGGAGCGATTGCATTAGGTCATCCGCTTGGATGCACAGGTTCCAAACTCACTACTCAATTAATTTACGAAATGAGTCGCCGCAAATCGAAGTATGGCATGGTTACGATGTGTATCGGTGGCGGCATGGGCGCGGCTGCAATATTTGAGAATTTACAATAACCAAAAAGACTTGTCAGGTCTGAAAATCAAAAGGAGAAATAATAATGCCCCTCACAATCTCACAACTTATGGAAAAAATGCCCGGAGCGTTCATCCCCGAAAAAGCGCAGGGAGTAAATGCCGTGATCCACTTCAGGTTTACAGGTGCCGAAGCCAGTGAATGGAATGCAATTATCGCAGACGGTAAAGTTGCCGTTGCGCAAGGTGAACCTAGTACGAAAGCAACAATGACCCTCACTTCTGATGCTGCCGACTATGTCAAGTTGTTTACTGGTGAATTGGATGGTATGCAAGCTTTCATGCAAGGCAAGCTTAAACTGGGTGGTGACTTGAACCTGGCGATGAAATTGATGCAGATGTTCAAGATCAAGTAAACAAAAAACTCGGAGATCTCAAAATCTCCAAGTTTTTTTATAAAGTAATCCCAAAATATTCTTTTAGCAACATCTGATATTCCTGCTGCGATTCGAAACGTCTCTCGGTGCGTTGTCCGTTTGTGGTGAGGATCAATCTACCATCTTCGAGCGAGACGCGACTATTTATTGAAGTTGCGCGGCTGATAATGCTTTTGCGCGTAAAGCCTGATTGAGATGATGTCTGATGATAGTTACAAGCTGATTCGTACTCGTCTGGAAACTTGTGGGGTTGAAGATCAAAAAAGTATTGCCGCTCCCAAGTGCCGTCATAATTTTTCTGCCGCACAATAAAGCCATTTGAGGCTTGTTCGATTTTATACGCCCGAAGACCCTGGACTTGTTCTCCGCGTTCATCAAAATTCAGTGGCTCATTGAATGAATCGCCGAAACCCACATCTGCCAGCCAACGTTCGGGCTGACCTGGAATCTGCACCAGCAGTGCGAGATGGTCGAAGTTAATGCCGAGCTTGCCTTCGTGGTTAAAGACACGGGCGTTGAGGTAGGTCACTTCGAAGCTGATCTGTTTCAACAGCCAGGCAAAGAGACCATTGAGTTCGTAGCAAAATCCACCACGCCCATTTACTACCAACTTGTTCCAGAGGGCTGGTTCGTTGATTTGAATCGGTCGTTTGAGTCCGATATCCAAATTCTCGAACGGGACGCTTTGCATGTGAGCACGTTGTAACCCATGCAAGGTGTTAACGTCTGGTCTTACGAGCTGGGTGTAATTGATCCTTTGCAAATAACCGTCGACATTCATTGCGGTGTGATTATAACTGGTAGTCAGATCGGCTTCTGAGAGTAAAATTGGGAACGTTCGTGTTACTCATGGAGTGAAATATGTTTAAATCAAACATCGATATGCAATCAATACAGAAACAATTTCAAGATATACGCGCACGTCTCGTGAGGGTGGTCGGTAGCCTTTCCAACGCTGGCAACCCAATCATTTCCACAGCCATTCAGGACGTTACCCGAACGACTCAATCGGTGAGCACGCTTGAGCAGTCTGTCAGTGACTATCTAAAAGTCAGGCAGAGTCAACTTGGAGCGTTGATGGGGGTTGGGCGGGCAATCAACTCATCCCTGAGTCTGAAGCGGGTTTTGGAAGAGGTCATGGATACGTTGATCGAGTTGATGCGTGCCGAGCGCGGCTTCCTGATGTTGCGTGAGTCCAATGGGGAATTGTCGGTGCGGTTGGCGCGCGGGATTGCACATATCAACCTTGAAGAGGAAAGCTTCAAGGTCAGTCGAACAATCGTGCGCAAGGTGGCTGAATCGGGTGAGCCGGTCTTGACGACCAACGCGCAGGCCGATCCGCGGTTTGAAGGTCAATTGAGCGTTGCCGCTTTTCAACTCCGCTCGATTTTGTGCGCGCCGCTAAAAATCAAGAATGAACTGATCGGCGTAATTTATGTGGATAACCGTGCACGTTCCGGGATTTTTCAGGAACATGATTTGGACTTGATCCGCGCATTTGCCGATCAAGCCGCGGTGGCAATTGATAATGCCCAGTTGTTTGAAAATTTGCAAGCCAGCAATCGAGAGCTACAGGAAGCGTATCAGGCGACTTTGGAAGGTTGGGTGCAGGCGCTGGATATGCGGGATAAAGAGACGGAAGGTCATACACAACGCGTGACTATTCTGACAGAACGTTTGGCAAGGTCGATGGGGGTGGATGGTGTGGAGCTTGTGAATATTACACGTGGCGCACTCTTGCATGATATTGGCAAAATGGCGATTCCCGATGGAATTCTATTGAAACCCGGAAAACTTACAGAGGATGAACGCCTGTTGATCCAGAAACATCCTGTGTATGCCTATGATATGTTGAAACGCATTGATTTCCTTTTGCCCGCCATCGATATTCCCTATTGTCATCATGAGAAATGGGATGGCACGGGCTATCCGCGTGGTTTGAAAAGAGAGGGAATTCCATTTGCAGCGCGCATCTTTCCGGTTATCGACGTTTGGGATGCACTGATTTCAGATCGTCCATATCGAAAGGGGATTCCCAAAGACGAAGTACGCGAACACATTAAGGCTGATTCTGGTAAACACTTCGACCCGCAAGTCGTGGAAGCGTTTTTGGCGTTGGGAGATCTATCGGTGTGAGGATGTAGTTTCTCATCCTTACGGATTTTCTTCCGGGGGTTTTACTGCACTAAACGCGCGAAACAATAATAGGTCGTAAGTAATTTTTATACCCCCGCAAAGAATGATGGGGACACTTGCCAATAGTAGTACCGGACTGCCATAAAAGAGTCCGGCAAGCATCGGGGAAATCGAAGCGCCCACAGACCGCGCTATGGCAGTAACGCCCGCAGCAGCCGATCGTTCGTCGGGCGCCACAACAGCCATCGTATAGGATTGACGCGTGGGCACATCCATTTGGGAAATACTAAAGCGCAAAAATAGAAGCCCAATGGCTAATGGTAAGTTGGGCATGAAGGGGATCAGCATCAACAAAATATTGGAGGGGACATGTGTGAAGACCATGGTATTAATCAACCCGAATCTTTTTGAAAGAGGCACAGCCAGCAATGCGGATATGCCTGCGAGTACATTTGCACCTGCAAATATTCTGCCGAGCAACTCCACGTCCACGTCAAATTTTCTCTGAAACCAATAGACCAGCAGGCTTTGCACGATCAAGCCTCCAGCAAAAGCATCCATTGCGAATAAAGCGCTCAAGCGCAAAATTACACTGCGCGAGCGATGCAACCCGAGGGTTGTTTTTTGTTGGATTGTCGCTTTAACTTCGATAGCTGATGAAAGAGTCAGGAATAGGACGAAGAGCACACCTCCTCCTACGCTATAGCCTTCCAACACAACTCGATACGAGTCTAGCGTTGGCATACCTCCCACTTGAAGTGTATGTGCCAACCAGCCACCAATCGCTGCACCTGCGGCCGTAGCGAATGAACCGACTAGGTTGTACCAGGCAAATACCTGCGTACGTTTTTCATCTGCTACGAGTTGTGTCAGGCTGGCTTGTTCAACGGATAAGAAAGGACCGATCTCGTTGCCGCTGGGACTGATAACGCCGATGATCGCTGCAACGATCAAGATGACAATATTCTGAGTGAGCAGGAAGACAATCCCCGCACCAACCATCAACAACGCGCCAAGCAGGAGCGTCCGTTTTCTACCGAAGCGGTCCGCATGGGTAGTTAGCAGGAGCGTAATGCCTGCATCACCAGCTAATGTGAAAGCAAAGATCAAACCAGCTTGTTCAACGGTGAGGCCTGTCTCAATAAGATAGAGTGTTAGAACCAGAGACAAAAATCCGTAGCAAAAGAGGCGGATGATGCGGGTGGCAAAAAGAATGGGAATGTTGCGATTCATAGTTTCCTTGGTTTTTACGATAAGATGGCATGCCAAACTGCATAGCCAATGCCAGTGATGATCGCGCCGATTGCAACACGTGCTACGTCGGCTTTGAGGTATAAAATTGCCACAAAGACCAGCGTCACAATGATAACACTTGGTATGCCAACGACCGCGCCAGGAATCAGCTCAAGGGATACCACAAGGATGATACCAACCACTGCCGCGCTAACCCCAGCGAGGAAGGCTTGTACAAAACGATTGTTGCGGACCTGCTCGATATACTTCGCGCCCACAATGATGAAAATAAACGATGGGATAAAAACAAAAAAGGTGGCGATCACTGCACCTGGAATTCCGCCGGCCAAATAGCCAACGAAGGTCGTGAATAACATAAATGGACCTGGCGTTGCCACGCTTAATGCCACACCGTCCAATAGTTGTGGCACGGTTAGCCAGTGATATTGATCAACCGCACCGCGCTGCACAAACACGAGTGAGGCATAAGCACCACCAAAACTAAAGAGACCAGTCTTGAGAAATAGCCATGCCATTTGCAACCAGCGTTCATTGGCGAATGCCAGCGCGCCAGTCAGACCGCCAACTAAAACAGGCACAATACCTTGCGTCGGCTTCGGGCGCGGAAAACCCTCAGCAAGGAATAAATTCACCAGCCCTGCAATCAATAGAACGAGAAGAAAGTCGATTTTCAAAAAGAGCATCACAATGATTGCTGCAATCAGAATCGCTGCGAGTTGAAAGTTCTTGATTGCTGCTTGACCGAGCTTGATGATCCCCGCAGCGATGATTCCAAGCACGGCGGGCTTCAAAATGTACAACACATCATTGACTTGCGGCAGATTGCCATAAGTGACATAGAGGAAACTGAGGATGATCATGACGATGGCGCCTGGGATAATAAAGGTCAGCCCCGCCAGAATCCCGCCAAGGATGCCCTTTTTGAGATAACCCACATAAATGGCAAGCTGTAACGCCTCCGGTCCCGGCAACATATGGGCAAACCCCATGATCTTGACGAAACGATCCTTCGATAGCCAATGACTGCGCTCGACCATCTTGTTATACATCATGGTGATTTGGGCAACCGGTCCGCCAATGTTGATGAAACCCAGCAGCAGAAAATACGAAAATACCTCGCGTGCAGACGGCATTTGTTCATCTTGATCGTTACTCGAAAGACTTTGCTGATCCATGCTCACTCCTAAAGTTATTGGTCAAGATAAACATTGGCACGATGCGACTCGGGTAAAAACGCATACACCTTGTTGCGGGCTCCATCAAAACCAATCGTATGCGCGCCCTTCTCGGTGGAAATCGTTTCAATACACTTAAGTGAATCGGTTTCGAATACATCGATCACGCCCGGATTGCCCACGGCAACGTAGAGATGTTTCAACGCCGCATTGAAAAAGATGACATCAGGCGTGCCGCTTAAATCTGCTTCCAGTAAAATCTCTCCCGTATAAGAATCTAGTGCAAATAACTTGCCCGCGTCACAAGCACAGAAGAGTCGATTTGTGGCAGGATCGAGATCGAGTCCATGTGGACCTTTGGCTGGAATTGCCATCGAACGAGCTATATGTGTCGGGTTGGCTGATTCGATAACTGCAATCTGAAACGGGTCAGCGATATTGACATAGAAGTATTCCGAAATTGAATCAAAGATTGCCCAACGTGTGCGCCCTGGCACAAGGATGGAATGGACCATCTCGCGGCGCTCAACATCTACAATGGAAACAGTAAATGAATTTGGGATATCTGGGTTGCCAACATTTGCTGCGAGCAATAATCTGCGTCGTGGATCGAAGGCAAGTCCGTTTGGGCGTACGCCAACGTGGACTTTGGTCGCACCAGCTTCATTATCCACAGAAAAGATCGAAATGGTATTTTCGCCGCGATTCGAAGTAAAGATCAAATCAGTTTCATCCGAAACGAGCGCGCCTGCAATTCCTGTCAAATTTGGGATGGAACGGAGATAACGATCCGAAGCGCAATCAATAACATCCAACAAATCATTGGCTGTATGTGCCACATAGAGTTGCTGGCTGGCACGATGAACTGCGGCATGATCAAATCCACCTGCCTGTATATTAGCAGGCAGGTCGATGAAACCTTGTAGTTTGAGACTCATATGCGACTACTTTTTATTCTTCGCAACATCAAGCCGACACCACGCGTACAGCGCGTCATAGACTTCAAACTGGTGTTCGAGATTTTCCATATCTTCGGGGAAGCGCAGGCTATAGCCACTGGCAATCGCTTCGAGTCCGCGCGCGATCGGGTCTGTATCAATATCTGCATCCACATCTGCGGCGTGGACGATCTTTGCCAGCCTCAAAAGCCCAGGTTCTTTCAATCCATATTTGAGGATGATGGACTCGAACGAACAGCGTCCATCTGAACCATGACCCAATTCAACGCCAGGTGCATCAAAGGGAATCGCGCCAGTCTCCTTGACGACTTGTTCGATCTGGCTGGTTGGCACAAACAAAAACTCTGCATCGTTATCAATGAAGCGCGTAATGAGCCACGGACAGGCGACACGATCAACATGCACATGCGAACGGGTAATCCATTTCATTTTCTTTCTCCTTTTTGGTATCGACTATTTGCTATTTATCAATTGGTTGAGATGCACAATGATTGCATTGCGCGCCTTTTCGTAGTCATCACTGACAGGTGGGACATCGTCCCAATGCTCGATAACGGCTCTCTGTGTATATTCATTGGGCAGTTCACAAAAGGTGATTATTCGTTGAGCGGGCTCCAAATCAGAAAACGCCAACTTTTGCGGGATTGATTCTGTGGGTGTCAAGCCGTCTTCACGCAAACCTATAATTGTTTTGGGCGATAACTCTTGATCGGGGTGCGTGCCGCGCGCAATGACATGCAAGCCTGGATATGTTTCGTTTGCGAGTTTGTTGAAATAAGCGGCTGCGATAATGCTCTTCGCTGCGCCATGTTCGCACACAAATATGATTGTTGGATTCTGGTTCATGTTTTCCTTGATAAAACTCAGACTTCACTACTTGAAAGTTCTGCATAAAGCGCTTCATAGATGAGACAGCCGCGTTCAAGTGCTTCCTGATCATTTGCACTGATTCGACTCAATCCGCGACAGATCAAATCCAAGCCCATGGCGGCAGGCTCCATGTTGACCTCTTGAACGATATCTGCCTCATCAATTATGTTCGCGATACGAGCAAGGATTGGGTCTTTTATCTTATTTTCTTTTAGTAATGTATGAAACGTGCAATGTCCACGCTGATGTGAATAACGTGAGCCTGGAATATCAAACGATTCAGCTTTTGGTAGGGGAGTGGTGCCCGCAGCGACAAAAAGAAACTCAGCTTTTGGGTCAATCCAACGGCGGATTAGCCAAATGCAAGCCATGCGATCGACACCGATATTTTCCCAGGTAACCCATTTCATGGTTTTTCTCCGCGCTTTGAGGTTAGTTTTTCGCGCACACGGATTCCGAGTTTTGAACGAAAGAAATCCTGCGAATCGGCTTGTTGGTATTGTTGCGAGA
>Ga0209131_1001631_pt1 | contig 15511 bp, 15 predicted proteins | sample GraSoi_2013_40cm_FD_185826 | JGI IMG/M metagenome (GOLD analysis project Ga0209131, IMG submission 185826) | Grasslands soil microbial communities from the Angelo Coastal Reserve, California, USA - Sample 9_17_2013_40cm (SPAdes) (version 2) | ecosystem: Environmental > Terrestrial > Soil >...
GGCTTACGAACGTATACACCGGCTGCGCGGATTCCATCTGCGAAACTGCCGCCGGCACAATCATGACCGCAAACACTAGGACCACGAGGCCCGCTATCCATTTCAACATTGTTCGCTCTCCTTGAATTGGCCTTGAACTGAATGGCCTTGAATTGATTGGCAGGCCGCGCGGCGCAATACCGTGGAAGGTCGCTCCTCGTCGCTCACCTCGCGGAGTTCGCGTAGGCTGCGGGGAAACGGTGTTCGATCTTCTATTGAGGTACGTGGAAAATGTGGCTTGCGCCCGCGGTTCCAACAGCTGTTCCGACCAACGTGCGCTGACGTTATGCTCTAACCCTCCACAAGTCAAGCACTCATCTTCCCACTTCGGCCGACCGCTCCTCCTTGACCCCTCCCGCTCCCGGGGTGTACATTTCGCTCACCCAGGTTCCTTCCGATGGAGTCCCTGTACAAGGAGGTACGTGTATGTCATTCCGCAAAGGCCTTTGGGCCCTAGTTGTCGTGGTGTGTTTGGCGGCGCCCATCGCTGTCCAGGCGCAGGGAGATTATCTCGACGTTTTCGTCGTCAAAGTGAAACCGGAAAAGGTCGCCGATTTCCAGGCTCTCACCAAAAAATGGGCGGAAGCCAATCATCGCTATAATGGCGATCGTTGGCTCGCCCAGGAAGCTGTCTATGGTGAAGGCAATGTCTACCAGTTCACCAGCACCCGCAAGGACTACGCTGATGTCGACAAAACCATGGAAGCCGAAATGGCTGCCGCCAACAAAGCCTTCGGCAAGGAAGCAGCGCAGAAAATGCAGCAGGACTTCATGAACTGCTTGGTGTGGTCCCGCAGCGAGCTGCGCCGCCGGCGTTGGGACCTTAGCCGCAAGGCCCCTAAGGACGCCGATGCTTATTTCAAGCTGATTGGCGAATCGCGCTTCTTGCGCACCATCGCCGTGCACATTCGTCCCGGGCACGTCGATGATTTCGAGGCTCTTGCCAAGGAAATGAAAGAGGCTGGCGAAAAGAACGCAGATAGCGCGCCCGTGTTTGTTTCGCAGGTCATTGAGGGCGGCAAAGGCACCACTTTCTACGTGACCACGCTGCGACCGTCCATGGGCGCCTTCGACCACAATCCGACCACCAAGGAAATCCTTGGCGAGGAGGGTTACAAAAAATTCCAGCAAATCAATGCCGACTCCGTCGAGACGGCTGACTCCACTCTCTTCCGGTTCAATCCCGACCTAAGCAATCCTCCCGAAGAAGTCGCCCAAGTTGCCATGGACTTCTGGCACCCGAAAGCCACGGTGGCTTCCGCGAGCAAACCCAAGACTAAGACCACGATGGAACCCGCCGTCGAAAAAGAACCAGTCAAAAAACCCCAGTAAAGCAGTAGCGCAACAAAAAGGCCGGTGGCGCAGACCCCAAACTGTGCCACCGGCGCTGTTCGCTTCGTGGAGATGCTTGCCTCGCCGAGCCAGCGACATGCATTGCTTGCATAGCGCTTTTCCGCTCGCTACGATGAATTCAATGACTACGCGTGATTTTAAGGTCTTTCTCGAGCCCGACGCCGACTACGGCGGCTATGTCGTGGTCTGCCCCTCGATCCCGGGTTGCTATTCGCAAGGCAAGACTGTTGAGGAAGCCCTTGCCAATATTCGGGAAGCCATAGACCTGTGTATTGAAGATATGGAAAGCCGCGGAGAAGAAATCCCTGACCCCAATAATGTCCTGATCGGAAGCGTCGTCGTCACACGATGAGCCCAAAACTGCCCGTCGTTTCGGGCGATGAACTCATTCGCGCTCTAACCAAGTTTGGCTATGTGGTCGTCCGCCAGAAATGGAGTCACGTACGCCTTCGACACGCGAGCGACCCTCAGCGCGTCCCCGTCACGATCCCACTTCACGACGAGGTCGCCTTCGGAACCCTTCGCCGCATCCTTCGCGACGCGGCAGTCACCGTCGAGCAACTTCTTTCCGCCCTCTGACATTCGTTCCTGCCTTCATCACACTCTGCTACATTGCCATTTTGCCGGTGGGGGGCATCAGGTCCCAGGCTTGCCAGAAAATTTTCATCTCTTCCGGCTTGCCGAGTGAGACGCGAATGTACTTGTCTAGCGCGGGATATTTCGGGCCGATCAGGATGTTGTGCTGCTTCAGGTGGGCGATGACTTCGTCCGGGGGACGCTGGGGATTCATCATCACGAAATTTGTCTGCGAATCGATGCAGCCCAGCATGCGCGCGTTGGCCTGGTTCATGAACTCTTGCCGGTCGTCGGTGTTGCGCTTCACTCCGAGGCGCACGTAGTCGACGTCGTCGAGGGCGGCGGAAGCGGCGCGCGCGGAAACCACGCTGACGCTCCAGCCGGGGAAACCGGCGGCGAGCCGCTTGGCGATTTCCGGATTGGCCACGGCGTAGCCGATGCGCATGCCGGCAAGCCCGTAAATTTTAGAGAACGTGCGCGCGACGATGACGCGCGGGTCGCCTAAGGGCTGGTCAAGAAAAGATTCGTAATTGGCACTCGGGGTGGCGAAATGATGGTACGCCTCGTCGATCAGCACCGGAACGCCGCCCGGCAACTTGGCGATGAAAGCTTCGATGTCTTTTCGTGGAGTAATCGTACCGGTGGGATTATTCGGATTGACGATATACACGAGGCCGGTACCTGACGAGTTCGATGAGGAAGAAGAAGACTCGACTTTACTGAGCATTACCGGCAGGTCGTGCTGGAAGCGTTTGTTCAGCGGAACGTCCGCGACTTCGACGCCCGCGGTCTGCGCCAGTTTGCCGAGCGCCGGAAACGTGGGCGCGGCTTCGACCAGTTTTTTGCCCGGCTTGAGAAACGCGATCGCGGCCATGCACAAGATTTCGCCGGAGCCGCAGCCAAGCACGATTTGCTCGCGCTTCAGCTTGTGCAGCGCGGCAAGTTTATCGACGAGCGTGTCGTACTCCGTGCGCGGATAACGGTTCCCGCCAGCCGCCGATTCGCGCATGGCGGCAACAACTTTTTCGGAAGGCCCGTAAGGATTTTCGTTGCGATAGAGCAACACCGGCGCCGCGGCAGTAGCAACACCGTCAGGCCATGCGGCAAGCGCAGAATTGCCCCAAAGCGCATGCTCCAAGGCAGGAGCAAGGGTAAACGCGCGAAGCGCAGGCGCGGCGGCGCCTGCAATCGCTCCAACTCCAAGATTGCGAAAGAAATTCCTGCGCGATAGTGACATGGGTGATCCTCCAAAGAGGGAGCAAGCAGAAAAACACGTGAACGGTCCCCGGGACGAACTTGTCAGGAACATCTTAATGCGTCGGGCAAGGAGATTGTCAATTTTTCACGGGATTGAAGGCAAAGCCGACGCGGGCGGAAATCGGGGTAGTGACATGACCGTCAGCGAGAACTGCCTGGAGGCTGGGAGGAGGAGGTGAAAAACGCTCAGTGTGCGCGAGCTGGAGGTCGAGATAGACGCAGGGCTGAACGACGCCGAAGCGCCCGCAGGCAGTCCGCTGACGCTGAGCGAGACTGAACCGCCAAAGCCGGTGTTGCGAGTGACGCTGTGCAGTGTAAGTAGCGCTGCCCGCGTTCGCAATAGTACGAGAGGATGGTAGACGCCAATGCGTTAGGGCATTTGGTTGAGGCTGAGGTGTTGCCGTCGGGGTCTTTGAACCAGGCGACTTTGGCACCGCCTGGGGCGGTCCAGATGCCTTCGGCATCCTGAGTGGGCAAGCTATAGCTCTCGAACCACACGCCTTTTTGTTTTAGCTCGGAAACAGCCTTGGCGATGTCTGGAACTTGCCAGCCGAGGATAGTGAACTGCTGCGGCTTGAAACCTAGTGGAACATTGGTGACGCGGAGCATGATGCCGTTAGCGTCGAGGGCGAGAGCGAAATTGTCTTGGCTAAGAACGCGGAGGCCGAGCACGCCTTCATAGAAAGGCCGCGCTTTTTTGGCGTCGAGCGTGGGGGCGAAAGCCATGATTTTGTGCGAGCCGAGCATTGCGTCCTCCTCGCCGGTTAAATTGTGCAGAGAGTCTACTGAGGGCAGGCAAGTGTAACGCGTGAGCGCGTACTGCTGCAGGAAAAGTACTGCGGCCGTGGAGCCATTGAGGTAGAGTCCGAGAATTATTCAGCGATTCGCAGGAGGAGCTATATGGAAGGCGCGACGGCTTCTGTGGACAACAAGAAGAAATTGATGGAGGTGATTCGAACGGGGGACAAGGCCGGCCTGGAGGCGCTGCTGAGTGCGGAGCCGGGTTTGCTGGAGTTTACGGCACCTAATGGGTCTTCCGTGATGCTGCTGGCCGGGTATTTCGGGCATCCCGAACTGGCGGAAGTGTTTTTGCGGCATGGAGCGAAAGCGGATGTGTTTGTGGCTTGCGCGCTAGGGGATTTGGATACGGTGCAGAAGTTGGCCGACGCGGATCGGGGATTGGTTAATGCGTTTGCCGCGGATGGATTTTATCCGCTGGGATTGGCGGCTTATTTTGGACATCCGGCGATTGTGGAGTTTTTGCTGAAGAATGGCGCGGATGTAAAACTGGCGGCGCGGAACGCGCAAAAAGTCACCGCGCTGCATGCAGGGGCTAGCCGGGGTGGTGCGGAGATTGTGAAGATGCTTTTGGAAGCCGGCGCGGACCCTAACGCTAAACAGGAACGTGGATTTGTGCCGCTGCATTCGGCGGCAGCGAATGGCAATGCTGCAGTTGTAGAGTTGCTACTAAAACATGGCGCTCGCGCGGATGCGAAGGCTGATGACGGCAAGACGCCCGCTGACATGGCGTCGGAGAGCGGGCACAAAGATTTGGCCGAGATGCTGAAGAAAGCGGCGATAACCTAAGACTCAGTTTTACGTGCCGGTAGCACCTGTTGCCGCTTGGCTTGGCTTGATGTTTTGGTTAAGCCGGAACAGATTTGAGGGATCGTACCGGTTCTTTAGCGCGACCAACCGCGCATACTTTTCAGGGCCGTAGGCGGCCTTGATTCTATCCGGCCCTTCGTCGGATTCGCCCCCGAGATAATTGACGTAGACGGCGCCGGTTGAACTCGGTTGCATGGCAGCCCAGAAGTCGCGAGCCCACTGCGCGCATTTCTCGACTTCCACAGGCGTGGCACATACGCCTAGCGCCATAAAGGAGTACTCAACATCGCGGTGTGCGAACGCGGTGGCGTCGCGGTCCGCGCGGCTGACCGCGCCCCCGAGCTGGTGTTCGATTAGCCCGTGACACATCGGCGAAGGCCGCCTCGAGCAGAAATCCACCATTGTATCTATGGCCTCGTCGCTGATTTTGTTCAGGAAGCTGGATTTCCAGTAGTTCTGAAGGCCGGACGGATAAAATCCGTCAATCAATTGCTGGGCGGCTGTGTATGGGATCGGTCCGATCTGATCGATGAGCGGCGGGCCGAACGTGCGGAGGGGCTTCAGCAGGCGTTCACCTTCGGCGAGCGGTCCGGAGTAACAGAGGACGATGCCAGCGACGGGAGTCCCGTCAGGCAGGCTAATCAGGACTACGCCGGAAGCCAGTTCGTCTGGGGCGGCGCTGGTGAGTTCGCGGAAGAGCTTGAGGACCTCCCTGGCTTTCTGAAAGGGATAGGCGATGATGCCGGAAAGCACGGTACTGACTGAATGGAGACGATATTCGAAGGAGGTGACGACACCAAAATTTCCGCCGCCACCGCGCACGCCGAAGAAGAGGTCCGCATTTTCGGAGGGACTCGCGGTGAGGAATTGGCCGCTCGCCGTGACGATATCCACGGATTCGAGATTGTCGCAGGAAAGGCCGCGGCGGCGCGCTAAGTAGCCCCAGCCGCCGCCCAGGGTCAGTCCGCCAATGCCGGTTGCAGAAATCTGGCCGCCGGTGGTGGCCAGGCCGAAGGCTTGCGTCTCGCGATCGAACTCACGCCAAGTCAGGCCGGGTTCGGCGCGGGCGATGCGGCGCGCGGGATCGACACGCACGCTCTTCATTGGGGATAGGTCAATCGTGAGGCCACCATCGCAGACGGCGTTGCCGCCGACATTGTGGCCGCCGCCGCGGACAGCCACCAGGAGATTGTGGGCACGCGCGAAACTGACAGATTGCACGACGTCCGCGGCTCCTGCGCAACGGGCGATCAGCGCGGGACGCTTGTCGATCATGCCATTCCAAACTTTGCGGGCTTGGTCGTAGTCTGCGTCGGCAGGCCGAAGTAAAGTGCCGCGCAGGCTTGCCTTGAATTCCTGGACTGCGGGTTGGTCGAGCATCATGGCCTCCTAGAGGAAGTGTTGGTTGGAGGTTGTGGATTCGGGGGATTTGCAGGCCACCATGTACCGGCCCGATGCAGTTGTCAAGGCGATTCGATTCGGTGAGCCCTGGGCGTCGTGCTTTTTAGAGACGCTGAGTTCTGTAGTACGGGGGTACTAACGGGCGAGTACGCAGGTCGCGGGGCGGAGTACTGGCGAGAATGAAACCGGCGGGCTATCGACCCGGAGAGGTAGCGGCGGCACAATCGCAACTGTGATCGGGGACGGCCCAACCGGACTCGACCACGGTTCCCTCCATCCCCAACGCCCGAGCGGCCGGTCCCCCCACCGGCCGCTCACTTTTTTTGGCAGACCAACCCATACATTCGGCTTGTTACGGAAACCACTGCATCCTTGCCGGAGATCGGCCGAAAAAGCCGCAGGGCTGCGAAGACTCCGCCCTGCGCTAGAGGTCCGAGAATCGTTAAAAGTGGAGTTTCAGGCTGCCACCGACCGTGCGTGAGGGAGCGTATTGGATGGGGATTTCTTCGCTTTCTTTTGCGATCTGGTAGATGCTGTTGCTTACGTTGGTGACGTTGAATTCGAAATCGAGATACCGCGGCTCGGTCCGCCAGAGCGTTAGGCCGGAGGCCAGGTCGGCGGTGAAATGTTGAGGTAGGCGTGGGCCATGCTCGATTATGGTGCCGCTGCCGTAACGCATGGCGCTACCGGCCCAGAATCCCCGCCAGTGATTGCGATAAAAAATCTGTGCGGTGCCAGTGTGCGTTTGGTCGAATGCGGGAACGATGAATTCTCCCGGGGTGAGCGGCTCATTTCCGGCGAAGCCCCCGGTGATCGGTCCGTGAAAAATGGTCCGGGCGGCGGCATATTGGAGGCGACCGGAAATGCCCAGGCGCTCGAGCTGGCGCATGTTCAGAACAAATTCGAGGCCTTTGGAACGGGCGCTGTCGAAATTAATGGGGACGAAGATACGCGAAATGGAGATTTCGTGGTTTTCGAAACTGTTGCTGCCGGTATGGAGATAGGCGTTCAGCTCAAGACTGACGCGCGGGGCCAGCTCCTGAGACCAACCCGCTTCGTAATAGTTTTGCGTGTAGGGGCGCACGTTACCGACTCGCTGGCCGGGAGTGACGGTGGTGTTTCCGATGAAGCTGGCGAGCAGGGAATATTCGATCGGCGGCGGGGAGAACAAGCGATTGTACGCGGCGTGAATCACGGATTTTGTCTGGTTGATGTGATACGCGAGGCCGACGCGCGGGCTAGCTTGCTGGTCGGCGCTAACCAGATCGAAGTGATCGTAGCGAAGGCCTACGTCGACCGTAAGATTTCGCAACGGAGCGAAGTGGTCTTGTAAATAGAAGCTGGCCTGGCCGCCCTTGCCCCAGCCTTGAAATGCCGGAAAAGTATCGGGGTCGCCGCGGGGGGCAAAGAAGAAGCTTTCGCCCTCGCGGAGTTGGACGAGATCGATTCCCGCCTTGAAGAAGTGGCCGCGCCAGGAGTGGGAGAGGTCACTCTTGATGCCAAGGGTGAAGCTGGAGCGCGAGGCGTCCGAAAGGGGAGTTATGGGATCGGTGGTGGGAAGAACGTGATCGGAGCTGTTGCGTTCGTAAAGGGAAGTGTGCAGCAAGGTTTCCGGGGAGAAGGTGTGAGTCCAGCCGAGAATGGCGGTGTACTGGCGAAGGTGGCGCTGCGCGTCGCGGCCGACGTCTTGATCGTCGGTGATATTAGGCTGCTGGAAATTGGCGCCGGAGCCCATAAGAAGCAACCGGATGGTGTCCTTTTTGCCTGCGCGCCAGTCGAGCTGCGTGGTGGCGCGTGAGCCTTTGCCAAAATCGAAGAGCTCCTTTGGTTCCGGGGGATCGAGGTAGCGGCCGGAAGTGAATCCATCGACAAAGAAATAGTAGCCGAGGCGGCCAGTTTGGCCGCCATAGTCGGCATTGAGATCGAAATTATCGACGGTAGCGCCGCGGAAATTCAGGTCGCCGTGGCCGCCGAGCTCGGCGCCGGAGCGGGTGGTGATATCGAGGACGCCGCCGAAGCGATTTCCGTATTCAGGAGTAAATCCGCCGGTCATGAGGTCGACGGTTTCGAAGATTTGAGGGCTTACGCCGGGAGAAAATTGCGGCTGGGTATTGTCCAGGAACGAAACGCCGTTGATGAATTCGTGAAGGGAGAATTCGGTGCCGCGAACGGCGAGGAAATTGTCATGGCTGTCGCTGGCGCCGGGCATAAGGTTGTTGACAAGGTCGCTGGTGCTTTCCACGATCGGGTCTGACAGTCTTTCAAGATCCTGGCGAGTGAAGGTGTAGGAGCTGCCGGTTTTTTCGGGGTCGATGGTCAGATAGCCGGCGTGGACTTCCACGCTTTCCTGCACCGTCTCTTTTTTCTGAAGATCGAGATTGAGCGAGAGAGGCTGGCGAGGACGAAGAACGAATTCGTAATGTAAGGGATAGTAGTTAGAAGCTTGCACTTGCAAGGAGTACGCGCCGGCCTCCAAGGCGGGAAGACGAAATTTCCCGTGGGCATTCGTCGCGGTCGCTTGGAGTTTTGCTCCGTCCTGATGCTCCAGGAATACGGAAGCATTGGTTATAGGGACGCCAGATACATCATGGACTGTGCCTTCGACAGCAGTCTGAGCAAAGGCAATAGCTGGTGAGAGCAGAATCAGGCTGGCGAGACAAAGCCGCAACAAACGCATAACGTTTGGCAACCCCCTAGTGGAATGTAGGCGCCCAGAGCGGATGTCCGGGGGAGCGCAAGTCTAACATACAGGGATGGGACAGTTGTGCTCGCAAACTTAAACAGCGCAAGGAATTGCGAAAGAAGTTGTAAGCGCCGGAAGACAGCAAAATCGGAAGGCCTACTACGAACCGGTTGTTGGTTTTTCCGGATTAGTGATTGTTGAGATGACGTGTGTGGGCTGACTCGAGTCGCGCCTTGGGGGAGCGAACTTCGGAGTCTTTTTCTTCGGCTTTTTTGCTTCGCGGCTTCTTCGGTCTTTGTTTCCCATGTCATATAGCATGCCACGTTCGCTTACGGATGGCTAGCGTGTGTCTGATTGTGTAGTCCATGTGAACGCGGACAAGGCCACCTAAGCATTTCTCAGATTTGCAGGAACCAGGACAACAAGGGTATACGCACCGAGGGCAATGCCGAGGGGCCCACGGATTGGGGACGCGAGTGAGCAGGGCGCCCCACATGATGGTCAGCGTGCCGCTGTACAGAAAAACTCCAAGACCGACAACAAATCGCAGAAGGCCGTATAGAATCCAGAGAATCCCAAGATTTCGCATGGATGCTCCTGGGCCGGATTCCCGCCTTCATTTCCCGGCCGGGGCCGACACTGTACATCTCGCCTCCTCAACGCGCAACGCTTTTCGACCACCGGTTTTGGGCCCTTCGGCAGTCGCGAGAGGGTTGGACGCATTGCTTTTCGCGAGCTCGGGCTGTGCCCATTTGGATACGATACCGGTAGAGATGACCTGCCCTTTCGGGCAATTGTGCGGAGCTTTCCTCACGCAAATACTGTCATTACTATGAAACCCACACTTGCATTCGCACTTTTGGGGACCCTCGCGCTTGCGGGAACGACGTCCGCACAGCAAAAGAGATTTGAATGGCAGCCGGCGAACGATGAGTCGGTCCGGTTGGATCCTGCGAACTATCATACTGGGCGGACGTATCGGCCTGGACCGCAGGGCGGCAACCTGCACGTGGACATCGAAGCACAGCAGCCGGTGACGATTTTCATGACCAGCGAAGGAGAGTGGAACCAGGCGCTGCAGTATCCGGAAACCATAGCCACTCTAAGAATGCTGTGCTTGCGCGAGCACGTGATAAAGACCACGTACCTCTGCGATCTTCCCGGGGAGCCGATGACGTTGGTGATTCGCGACGATCGAGGCAGCCGCCAGTCGGCCGCATTCGCCGGGTTAGGCGAGGTACTGAAGCGCGACGGCGCCGTGCTTAATACCCCTGCGGGTAATGCTGTCGGCGTGGGCGTGGGCCTGGCGGCCGTGTTGAAAGCGCAAGCTTCGCCCACTCGCCATTTCAAATCGCCGAACGATGTGCATATCCAATATTACCGCTGGGCGTGCATCAGCAATTGTTTTCCGCCGGAGTTTCAGTGGATCCAGCAGGCGAAGGAAAAGTATCAGCTGACTCCGTTCCTGAAAGTGTATGGCGGGTATGCGCCGGACCGCGACGGTGAGGTCGTGAGCATCAAGATCAAGGCGCCTACGCCGATGCTCGTGGCGATGGTGCCGTCGTCAGTCGCCAACCAATTGCATGCGAGGCCGGAGATGCTGGAGCCGGCGCTGGAGAAGAATTCTTGTCAGCAGCGCGGCGTGCAGTCGCAGACGTTTCAGTGCACGTTTAGTGCGGCGGATGGGCCGCAGTCGCTGATTGTTGTGCCGGAGGCCGGCGAGAAGGTGCCGCATAAGAAGGCAGAGATTGAATTTTTTGCTTCGAAGTGCGTAGCGAATTGTGCGCTACCGGCGGAGAATCCGAACAGTTCGGCAGAGAAAGTTAATCCGTAAGGGCAGTTTCCCGCTACGTCGTTCAAGACTAGACGTCAAGCAGCTTCGGTGGACTCGTGGCGTAGGACCAGAAGCTTGTCCGCAGGCGCAGCCAATGTGGCATACGTGCGGCCATTGTTGTCGCTGAACTCGACCTCAAAAACACCCGGCGCGAGCTTTTCTACGACAGTGCCCACCTGGCCTCGCACCAGGCGTCGCGAGGGCACATCCTCCAAGAGCGCCACTACACTTAGGGTATTGATGTCCAAATACTTGCTCCTAGAGCACGTAACAACTCGTCAACGTGCAAAACTCTCACTCCCCAAAATAATCCAGGTGCTTCGCACCATTGCACTGCCGGCCGGGCCACTCATCGAAAAGTCTAGCACGTAGCGCTGTCCGTACGCATCGCGTTCGCCCAACGTTACATCAGTCGAGAGTGCTGCTTCGAGGAGTGTTTTCCGAAGAAATTCCGCATGCTCTCGTCGAATACTCAGTGCGTTAGCAAACACTCGCGCTTTGTGACGCCCGCGAGCATGTACAGGGCTCAAGCAGTAGTTGCGGAGTTTCTCGACCTCAACCACGGCTTGTGCTGCATTGGGTGGGTAGCCTCATGCGTGCGGGCTGGATGATACCGCATCCGGCAGAGTTCACAGGAGTTGAACAGGGCGGCATTGTGCGAGTTCCGATACAATGGAGTTCCTGGCTGGGAAAAGGCGGATATGTTTGAGAATTTGACGGAAAAGCTGCAACGGACATTTAAGAATTTGCGCGGGCAGGGGAAGCTCACCGAGGAGCACCTGGACGCGGCGCTGGCGGAAATTCGCGAGGCGCTGCTGGAAGGCGACGTCAACGTGGGCGTCGCCGACGAACTGCTCGCGAACATCCGCCAAAAGGCGATTGGCAGCGAAGTTATGCTGCAGCTTTCGCCGGACCAGCAAGTGGTCAAGACAGTGCGTGACGAACTGACCGCGATGCTGGGGAAGCATGCGAAGCCCCTGTTTGCTTCGCGGCCGCCTTCGGTGTGGATGATTGTGGGATTGCAAGGGTCGGGCAAGACGACTACTACGGGCAAGCTGGCAAAATGGCTGACGCAGCATGGGCACCGGCCGATTGTGGTGTCCACCGACGTGTACCGCCCGGCGGCGCGCGAACAGCTTGCGCAGGTTGCGAAGGCCGTGGGGACGCAGATCTGGCCAGGCGCGGGCACGGACAAGCCGATGGAGATCGTGCGCGGGGCGATTAAGGAAGCGAAGCTTTCGGCCAGTGATGTGATTTTGGTCGATACGGCGGGGCGACTGCACATCGACGATGAGCTGATGAACGAGCTGAGCACGCTGAAGAAAGAACTGCAGCCGGCGGAGATTTTGTTTATCGCGGACGCGATGATTGGGCAGGACGCGGTACGCTCGGCGGGAGAGTTTCACAAGCGGCTCGGACTGACCGGTGTGATTCTGACCAAGCTGGACGGCGATGCGCGCGGGGGCGCGGCACTTTCGATTGCGAAAGTTTCCGGGGCGCCGGTGAAGTTTGTGGGCTTGGGCGAGAAATATGATGCGCTGGAGGGATTTTATCCGGAGCGCATTGTGTCGCGCGTGCTGGGCATGGGCGACATTATGTCGCTGATCGAGCGGGCGGAGCAGGCGGTCGACAAAAAGGCCGCGATGGAGCTGGAACGGAAGCTGCGGAAGAACGAGTTCACGCTGGAGGATTTTCGGGATCAGCTCAAACAGGTGCGCAAGATGGGGCCGCTGGAGCAGGTCGTGGACATGCTGCCGAAGATCGGGCCGCTGGCGAATTTGCCGAAGGACGCGAAGGTGGATGAGGGCATGTTGAAGCGGGTCGAGGCAATCATCAACTCGATGACGAACCAGGAGCGGCGCGACCACAACGTCATTGACGGGAAGCGCCGGAAGCGGATTGCGAGCGGCAGCGGGACTTCGGTGCAGGAAGTGAATCAGGTCTTGAAGCAGTACATGCAGATGCGGCAGATGATGAAGCAGTACGGGGCGATGGCGGCGCGGGCGAAGATGAAGGGGCTGGGGAAGCTGGCGGGAATGGGCTAGGAAGTTGGGGTCCTTCGATCTGGGTGAAATATGAAGCTGAAGCTCCGGGCTATCGGTAAGTCGACTGGGCTGATTTTGCCGAAAGCAGTTTTGAAACGCCTCCGAGTGAAGAAGGATGATTTCCTTGTTGCGGTCGAGGTGCCTGACGGGTTATTCCTGGCGGCGTATGATCCGGAAATCGCCGAGCAACTAAAGCTCGGTAGAGAATTCATTAAGAAATATGAGGACACTTTCCGCGCCCTAGCCAAATGAAAATTGCGAAGTTCTCAGCGAAGAGCGAGGTCGGCGACTTTGGTGGCGAGGGATTCGGGGTCTAGGTCGGTGCGGTTGCAGAGGATGACTATGGTTAGGCGGTCGGCGGGGAAACGCTGGATGTAGGTGTGGAAGCCGAGGGTGTCGCCGTAGTGCCACGTGCGGGTGTGATTGCGGTAGGGGTCGAGGAACCAGCCGAAGCCGTAGGAAACCGGGGTGCCTTGGGGGCGGTCGGAGTTGGCGGGCCATTGCGCTTTCGCGCCGGTGGTGAGCTGCGCGGGAGTGAGGGCGGGCTGCGTTTCGTTTTCGCTTAGAAGCGTGTGTCGCGTGAGCGCTTCATCCCATTTTGCCAGGTCGCTTATTGAGGAGTAGATTCCGCCGTCGCCTAGCGTAGCGGAGGTGGGACTTTGGTCGGTTTCCTTCCAAGCGTCGGCGTCTTTCGAATGTCCGTAGGCACGACTGGTGACTTCGTTCTGTCCTTTTTGGTAGGCGATGGTTTGCGACATTTTCAGAGGGGCGAATATGCGTTCGCGAAGGAATTCGCGGAACGGCTTGCCGGAGATTTTTGCCACCATAAATCCGAGGACGACATAGCCGGAATTGCTGTAGCTCCATTGCGTGGCCGGAGTGAACTTGCCGGCTTTTTCTCGCTCAAGCAAATCTAAGACTTCGGCGTCTTGAATCTGGTGTGTGTCGGTCCAGATAGGCGCGCCTTTGCGTTTTTCGGCGGCCGCCATCAGTTCTTCGTAGTCGGGGAGACCGGAGGTGTGGTTCAGGAGATTACGGATGGTGATGGCTTTGCCGTAGGCGGGGAAGTTGGTAAAGACGTCGGTAAGTTTGTCGTCGTAGCGGAGCTTGCCGTCATGGACGAGCAGCATGATGGACATGGCGGTGAACTGCTTGGAGCAGGAAGCGAGGCGGAAATTCGTTTGTGCATCGATTTGAGTGAAGGAGCGGAGGTCGCGAACGCCGTAGCCGCGTTCGAAAGCGGTTCGGCCATCTTTGCGGACGAGGACGGCTATGCCGGGAGATCTTTCATCCGCGAGTGCGGTAAAGATTAGGTTTAGCTGAGTCGACAGAGCATCTTCGGCGGCTGTCGCTCTCGGACCCGATAGGCAACACAAAAGTAGCAAGGCCGCAGCACTGCAGGCGTGATTCCGCAAGAAGCATTTTCTCACGAGCGCAGCATACCATCGGATATCGGTCTGGATATCACTGCTCGTTGCGTCCTAGATTTACCTGATGGGAAGCGTCCGTACTCGCACACATCATCGTCATTTACGGACTAATGCACGAGGCTACGTAATGCACGAGGCTACGCGAGGAAGGCGCTTTATGAATCCGACACAAGTTCTGACGCGCGAGATGGAAGAAGCGATTCCGGACTGTTTGGAGTGCCATCGCATGTGCTTGCGGACTTTCTCACATTTGCTGATGCTGGAACCTGACGCGGAGCTTGCGGAGCCCGAGCAGCTCAATTGCCTGCTGGATTGCGCTGATATGTGCAGAGTTTGCGCGGATTTTCTGCTGCGCATTTCGGAGTTTTACGTCCGTGCCGCGGAGGTGTGTTGCCAAATTTGCCGGCGATGCCAGCAGCTCTGCGAGCTGCCCTCCGGGGAAGACCCCATTGTGCTCGAGTGTGTCTCAACGTGCGCGCGCTGCGCGAATTCCTGCAAGAGAGTCCTGGCCACCTCCACCGTGCCATAGCGAAAGGCAAACTGTTTACCTCTCGATTTGAGGTGGAAGCAATGCGGCAAGCTCGGCTTTGAGACCATCGATCTCGGCCTGCAAATCCTGGATTTGCTGCTGCTCGGCATCGAGCTTAGGATTGCCGCCCAGGCGTTCCGTAACCGCCACGGAATAGTAGTCATCCTGATCCAACGCAAACTGGCGCTGTAGAAGATTCAGCTCATCCTCTGCTTGATAGATCGCGATCTGAATCCTTGCCGCTTCGGGAGGCTCGCAAGCGATGCGCAAGGCTTTGCGCAGATAGTCAATCCGCTCCTCCATTTCGACTTCAGCGACACGCCCCGGGGCGGGCGGTTCCGCATCCAGCAGCGGCGGAGAGCCGACATCGAGGCCCGAGTTGCCAGGTTGGAAATACTGGAGATCTAGATCGTTGCCGGAGACGACGGGTGGATTGTATTGGAGTTCGCTGCGAATTTGAGCGAGCTCCTGCTGGGCGGCCTGCAACTCTATGATCAGCCTTTGGGCTTCAGGATTGTCGCAGCCTGAGGCGGATGGTGGATTTGGCGCCTCGTCCGCGTTCGTGGAAGAGGGCTGTAGATGGAAGGCTGAGGCGCTCGGCAATGGCCTCATCGGGCCGAGATCGGCGTTGGTGATGATTCTCGGATGATTTGTGGAATTAGATCGCTGCTCGCGGGTGCTGCGTGCGGCATCGGCTACGGATTCTTGCGACCGTGCGGGCAGGGCAAGAGCAGACGCCAGAAACGTAACAACTAT
>Ga0209131_1001636_pt1 | contig 15498 bp, 22 predicted proteins | sample GraSoi_2013_40cm_FD_185826 | JGI IMG/M metagenome (GOLD analysis project Ga0209131, IMG submission 185826) | Grasslands soil microbial communities from the Angelo Coastal Reserve, California, USA - Sample 9_17_2013_40cm (SPAdes) (version 2) | ecosystem: Environmental > Terrestrial > Soil >...
AAGGTGTCCGAAGCGAGCACGTTGCTCATGGTTTCTTCGGCCCGCTCGGTTTGAACATTCTCAGCATCCGGTCGGTAATGAGGAAGCCGCCGACGATGTTGCTGGTTGCCGCGACGATGGCGATCGTTCCCAGGATTTTCGCGAGCGTCGCCCTGTGCGCATGGTACTGACCGGCCATAATGATGGCTCCCACCACGGCGATGGCGTCGAGCGCGTTCGTCAATGACATCAAGGGCGTGTGCAGAAGAGGGGAAACGCGGCGTATGACTTCAAATCCGATAAATGCGGCCAGCATGAAAACGTAGAGGCTGGTGAGCAGATCCAGCTTCATGACTTCGCCACCTCCATCGATTTGGCCGGCAAGGCCGGGAGCGAAAAAAACTCTCTCACGCGCGCGTTGACCACTTCCCCGCCCCTCGTCAGCATCGTCTCGCGGATGATTTCATCATCCGTATTCAGTTGCAGCTTGCCGTCCTTAACGAGATGCAGGAGGAAGGCGGTCACGTTTCGCGCGTACATCTGACTGGCGTGATACGGCACGGTGCTGGCCAGATTGAACCATCCGATAATCGTCACTTCATGTTCCACGACGATCTCGCCCGGACGAGTAAGCTCGCAATTGCCACCGCGCTCGCCGGCCAGATCGACGATCACGGATCCGGGCGCCATGCTCGCTACCATCTCCTTCGTCACCAGAATCGGAGGCTTCTTTCCTGGAATGACTGCCGCGCTGATCACCACGTCGCTCTCCGCCACGACCTTTCCCAGCAGTTCGCGCTGGCGCTTGTAGAAAGTTTCATCTTGCGCCCGAGCGTACCCGCGCGCATCTTCGGCATCTTTGGCTTCGATGGGAAGCTCGACGAACCGTCCGCCGAGGCTCTGCACTTGCTCTTTCGCGGCAGGCCGAAGATCGTAGGCAGAGGCGACTGCGCCGAGCCGCCGCGCCGTGGCAATGGCCTGCAACCCTGCCACGCCCGCTCCAATCACGAATACGCGGCACGGAGTAATCGTTCCCGCGGCTGTGGTGAGCATCGGAAAAATGCGCCGCGAAGTATCCGCCGCAAGCACGACCGCCTTGTAGCCGCAAATCGTGCCCATCGAAGAAAGCACGTCCATGCTCTGGGCGCGTGTCGTTCGCGGCATCAATTCCACCGAAAACGAAGTCACTCCCTTGGAGGCGATTTCCTGAATGGTTTCGATGGAGCCAAGCGGCCTCAAAAATCCAATAAGTGTCTGGCCATTGCGGAAAAGGGGAAGGTCGGCCTTGCCGGTCTTGTCGTTGGATCCATAACAGAGAATTTGCACCAAAATGTCGGCGGCGCGAAACACTTCGGCGCGATCGGCGGTAATTCCTCCGATGCCAAATGCCTGAACTGAGATTGGATGTTACAAAGGCTCGAGGAGTTTTGTTTGACAAATATCAACGCGAGGCCAACCCTCCGGCGGGCCAGTGGCCCCAGAGCATACACTCCTCGGTGCCGGTTTCGTAAGTGCCGTGACAAAATTGTTGCTCCTTTCTGCGCCATAACCTTGTTGGCGTTCTCCGCATTGCTTCGCTCCAGGAATCTTTTGCCCGCTTGTCTTAGTTGTATCCGGGGCTATACTTTTCCATGCGCTCCCGGACCCTCGTCGCCAAATCAGCCCTGCTCTTCTTCGCTTGCGGGATCCTTTCGCTCTCTTCATTCGCTCAAGACGCCGCCTGGCAGAAAGACACCGCTGCCTGGCGTGCAGCACACAAAGCGGACCTCCTCAAGCCGGACGGCTGGCTTTCTCTCGCCGGCCTTGAATGGCTCCAGCCCGGCGATAATTCCGTAGGCTCGGCCGCCGGCGACAAAATGCATCTCTCCACTGGGCCTGCGCATCTCGCCGTCCTTCACCTCGAAAGCGAAACCGTCACGCTGAATCCTCCCGCGGGAGGATTCCCTCCTGACTTCCTCGTCGCTGGGGCGCCCGCAAAATCGCAATCCCTGCGAGCCGAAGCGAACAACGATAAAGTTTCCCCCCATCTGACCATTGGCACTCTCAACATGTACGTGATCCGCCGCGAGACCCGCTTCGCTCTCCGCATCAAGGATTCTCATTCTCCCGCCATCGTCGGTTTCCGCGAACTCAAGTGGTACCCGCCCGACCCCGCCTATCGTGTGACCGCCAGATGGATTCCCTATTCCCCGCACAAGACCATCGCTCTCGCCACTCTCGTCGGCACCACCTACGATCAGCCCGTTCCCGGTGCCGCGGAATTCACTCTCGCTGGAAAAACATTTCGGCTTGAGCCCGTCTTCGAAGATCCCGCCGTCGCAAAGCTGTTCTTCATTCTTCGCGATACGACCAGTGCCTCGGCCACGTACGGTGCCTGCCGCTTTCTGTATACCGGCTTCCCCACCAACAGCCTCGATAAACCCGGCGACCCGGCGAGCTCGTGCTCGATTTCAATCGTCTTGAGAACCCCCCCTGTGCCTACACTCCCTACTCGACCTGCCCGCTCCCGCCTCAAGGCAACCGGCTCCCCATCCCGCTTCCCGTCGGCGAGCAGCGTTATCACGATTGACGGTCTCCGTCTCCATGCATGCCGGATTTCCTCTATTAGCTCAAGCCAAGACCAGTTCCGATGTCGAAAAGTGCAGTATTTATGCTGCGTGATGAATGACTTCGCAGTTGGAGGCCCGCGCATAAATCCGGCTCACGGGGCATCGCGCCGCTTAGCTCATTGCAGCAAGTCGGTGAGCAGGGGATGAGGTGACACGCCGAAGGGATTGGTTACGGTGACGCTGTTCCAGGTGAATCCCTCTTGCAGATCTTCCGAGAGGAGCAGGCGGCACCCGCCCTCGGCAGCGGAGGCGAGGACGACGCCGTCGCAGAAACTGAAACGGTGCGTGGCAGCGAGTTCGGCAGCACCCACGATCACGGTTTCGGAAGTCTCAATCAGAGGGAAACCGTCACGCCAACTGAGAATCGCGGAGCGGGCTTGCGCGGGTGTGCGGATCACCTTTCGCACCAAAAGCTGGAACAGCTCGCCGAGCGTCTGCACAGGGAGCAAAGCAGACCCGGCGGGCAGCCGCTGGATCAAATCCAGCGCGTTTACTTTTCTCGCTGCGCCGTTGACGCCTTCCGCGTACGCCAGGATATTGGTGTCCAGCGCCACCCTCACTTGTCGTCCTCGTATAGCTCATCGCGGGTCCAGCGCCGCCTCGCTTTGGTGCCTTTGGCGGCAGGTTGCGACTTAAGGCGAGCCAGGAGAGCAGGGAAAGTATCCCGATGGATTAAGTTCGCTATCACAATTGAACGGTCTTCAATTTTCAGTCTTGAGTTTTGAGTTGCAAGCTTTCTTTCTTCCATTTTCTCTATTCCATTCTCCATTTTATCCGCTCTTCCCTGTGTCCCCCGCGAACTCTGTTGCAGGATCTTTCTTCGCGCATTCATTTTGAAATTGCACTCCGAGTATCGGACAATAGAGGTGTCAATCGAAAATGGATTCTCCAAGCTCAAATTTGTATCCCGCGAACTCCGATTCCCCCGCCCGCGAGAAGCTTCTCTCCCTCCGTCTTGCTCTTCTGCGCGTCCACAAGACTCTTCTCAACATGGAGCGCCGCGAGTACGAGCGCGAGCACGGCTACGTAAACACCGGCGAGCTCTTCCAGTTGGTCATCGACCACTCGCAATTCGCCTGGTTGCACAACATCTCCGAATTCGTCGTGCGCATCGATGAGACTCTGGCTGCCAAGGAGCCCGTCACCCCCGAATACACCAGTGGCGCCATCTCTCTCGCCCGCAAAATGTTTGTTCCCACGGAATCCGGCGACGCCTTCCAGAAAAAATACTTCGACGCCATTCAGCGCGACCCCGCCGTAGTCATCGATCACGCTGAGCTCGCCCGCCTCTTCAACAACGAGCCTCCCGACACCTCTGCCCCGTAGTTTTTCCAAATTCCCTGATAGACTTGCCCGGTCACCCGGAGGTCCTCATGAGCGAATCCGAAAAGGCCTACACGAACGGCGAAATCACCGTCATCTGGAAACCCGGCGTCTGCATTCACTCCGCCAAATGCGTGCAGGGCCTCGGCGAAGTCTTCAACGTCAGCAATCGCCCCTGGATCAACATGGACGGCTCTGGAACCGATCGCATCATCAAACAGGTCGACCAGTGCCCTTCCGGCGCGCTCAGTTATTTCCGGAATGAAAAGACCAGCAAAGCCGCAAGGTGATCCGTGGACGTGAACCTCAACGACTTAGTTGTCACCCACAACGAAGAGGCGCAGCGTTTCGAACTGCTCGTCGATGGCCATCGTGCCCTAACCACGTATCGCCTCTTTCCTGGCCGCATCGTTCTTGTCCACACCGAAGTGCCGCCGCCACTCGAAGGCCATGGCCTGGCAGCAAAACTTGCCCGCTTTGCGCTCGATTTCGCCCGCGTCAATCATCTGCGCGTTGTCTCGCTCTGCCCCTACGTCTCCAATTTCATTCACAAGCACCCTGAGTATCAGGATCTCGTTTCTTCCGAAGACCTGGAGAAGCTGCTGTCCCACTGATTCGGCATCCCATGTCCTCCACTCGCGCCGCTCTGAAATCCTCACCAGCGAAATTCTCCGTCCGCCGCCTCCGCCGCACTGAGCTTCCACCTGACACCGTCGATCTCGCTCGCTTCCTCATCGGAAGAGTTGTCGTCCACGATCTCTCCGCGGGCCGCCTCAGCGGCCGCATTGTGGAAACGGAGGCCTATCCGCCCGGCGATCCCGCCGGACATCATTTCCGCGGCCCCACTCCGCGCATCCGCTCGATGTACCTCGCCCCCGGCCACGCCTACATTTTTTTCAACTATGGCGCGCACTTCATGCTCAATGTCGTGAGCGAGCCTGCCGGAATCGCCGCCGCAATCCTCATCCGTGCCCTCGAACCGCTCGAAGGCATCGAGCTCATGCAACGCCATCGCAAGACCACCCGGCTCCTCGATCTCACCCGCGGCCCCGGGCGCCTCGCTGCCGCTTTTCAGATCGACGGTCGCCACGACGGCCTCGACCTCTGCGCTCCCGGCTCGCTCTGGCTGGGCGAAACCAGCCATCCCATGGGGCCAATCGGAAAAACCGTCCGCGTCGGCATTACCCGTGCCGCCGATAAGCTACTTCGCTTTTACGAGCGCGGCAATCCCTTTGTCAGCGGCCCTAAGCGCCTGCTCCTCCCAGTCACGACCCGCGGAAAATCGTCTTCAGGGTCAGAATGATCTGGCGGCGAAAACGCACTCGTTCCTTTGTCGAATTCCTCGCGTTTCCATTGTCTACGTGCTGCTCTCTCTGATTATTTCTTGCTCAGAGTGCTTTCTTGCGCTTCCGCAGTTTCCGCCCGGCGCGAGAGATATTTCTCCAGAAGCTCGTCCAGTTGCTGCGGCCGGATCGGCTTGGTGAGAAGTGGCCTTTCTTTTCCAGCAGCCGCGTCACCAGCCGCTCGTTCACCAGATTGTCTCCAAGTGATGATCCCGCAGCAGATTTTGCCCTACCAAACTGAATTCTCCAGATTCCGTCAGCCGCCATGTCAATTGCATGTCCACCCGCGTGTGGGGCGCAACGGACTGTGCGGCCAATTTCCCGGTGAAGTAGGCGCTCGCGTCCCAGCCCATTCCCCTGGAGAGCGCGACATGCGACCGGATTTGTGGGGTCAAGGCTCGAGGCCTTGGTCTGCAGATCCATCTTCAGAAGCGCATAACCGGGGCTGACGCTCCAACGGCTGGTTGCCTTCCAATTCAGAATTGTCTCGATGCCTTCGGTCGTACCGCGCATTTTGTCGTCTATCAAGCGGGGCAGAACGAGCAACGGTGGGTCGGAATTCGGAACGGTGAACGAAGGGAGCGGTTCTATTGTTTCCAGCCCCCCATAGTTGCTAAAGAATGCGGCGAGGTCGAAAGACAGCCGGGCACTCGGCTGCGTCCTGTACCCCAACTCGTAGGAGATAACATGCTCGGAGTTTCCTTCCGGGCTTCCCAGCAGAACAACTTCGGCCGGCCCTGGCAGTGCCGCCAGCACCGCATTCAAGCCCTCTTCGCGCCGAGTCGGAGTGCTGGTGGCCCGCGTTCAAGCCCTCTTCGCGCCGAGTCGGAGTGCTGGTGGCCCGCGATACTGCTGCCCAAACTGTGTGGCGCTGAGTCGGAGTCCAAGTTAAGCGCACGCTTGGCTGAAGGTCGAGCCCGGTGAAATAACCTTTCTCCAGCTTCGTCCCAATAAACAGGTCTACTCGATTGCGTTTCAGCGTTATTTGGTCCTGCGCATACCAATTGAAAGAATGGCCGGACCAGTTGGCCGGGACAAAAGCCTGGTCGATGGTTCCTACGGTTTGATCCGCGCTGTGTCGATATCCTAGTCCCCACACGAGGTCCTGGCGATTTCCGATCTTCAAGTGATTCTGGAACTCAAAATCAATCGTATCGCGCGCCTCCCGCGATTCAGGACCAGATCTCGCATATCGGTCGAAATAAAACTTCACGGTGGTGTCGGATCGGTTTGAAGAAATATGATTCCATCTGGTCAAGACATTTCCTCCCGAAAGTTTGGCGAGTCTCTCGACTTCCAAGTTATCGGGAGGAGAGAGGACGGAATGCACGATGACTGCCCCTTCGGTAACGTCCATCCCCGGCGCCATGCGCAGCAAATCTGGAATATTCGTCGCTCCAGAATGATGAATGTCGTCCTGTGTTATGACAAAGATCGCCTCCGCCACCTGGGACATCTTCTGCTCTTTCTTCGAAACCGAAGTCACTTCCATGTTCATTAGGTTTTCGATGCTTACCTTCGTCAAATCGCTCGGTGGGGATTGTGGATCTTTCTCGGAGTCGGGAACTTGCCCCCATGCCACTCCGCACGCCAGCAAGAGAAGCAAGATCGTCGCTCCCGCCTGCCGAACTCCACTCCGCACGCCAGCAAGAGAAGCAAGATCGTCGCTCCCGCCTGCCGAACTCGTGGCAGCCGGTTCAATCGTTTTCCGCGCATGGCAAACACCCCCATGGGGCATATGCACGCAACTCGCCAGCGACAGACGTGCGTCTAAGCGCCATCTCTTTTGCAATCAGTACTTTCTCGTTTTGGAATAGAAAGCGGATTTTCGGAGTCTGGAAGTTAGAGGATTGGTGTCCCAAATTGGAACTTTGCCGATCGCTTTCTCGGCTCAGTGCTTCTATGTCCAGGAATATCTTGGCCGGGCACAGCTGCCCTGTTTCGCATGGATCACAGCCGAAAATGGCCATTATTTATACGTTGTATCTTTAACGCTGTAAAAGATATAATCTGAAGCAAGGGAGAGTGGAGGTCTGCCGCATGCCTCGCAAAGCTGACGCTCACCTGGAAGGCCGCATCCTCGATGCCGCCTACCGCATATGGAGCAAACGCGGCGAGCATGCCCTCACTATGCGCGCCGTGGCCCTCGCCTCGGGCACCACTACCCCTACTCTCTATGAGCGCTTCTCCAATAAGGACGATCTGCTCGGCCTGCTCCGCCGCCGCGCCCGCCTGAATCTCTTCGCCGCCATCAAGCCCTCACGCACTCCCGCGCAAGTTTGCCGCCGCGTTCTCGACTTCTTTGCGGCCCATCCCAATGACTTCCGCCTGATCTCCGAAGATTGGGCCATCGCCTTCGCCCGCAAAGAGCACATGCCTTCGTTTGAATTCTTGAAACAGCATCTCGCCGCTCAACTTGGTGGTGAGCCCAATCAACAAACTCCCGTCGCGCTGGCCCTCGTCGCGCTCCTGCATGGCACAGCTACGCTTCTTCTTTCCGTGGACATCCATAAGAAAATCTCACGCAACTTCCGGCGCGCCTGCATTTCCGCTTGCGAATCCTTGATTCATGCCGCTTCCGCAAAAGCCGCTTGTTCAAACCGCCTTCCACATGGCCGGTCCTAGGCTCTCCATGACTAATAGGAACCACTCTCCCCTTCCTGGTCATTTCATGCCAGAATGTGGGCGACGAGCGCCCGGCCCCAGGCGCGTGCGAATCGCAAGTCGAGTTCCAGCCCTGCCTCAGACGCCGTGATGTTTTTTTTCGGCGGCCGCGCGCCACGCAGATGGGGGTGTCCCCATTGGCCGGCTCACAAGAATTCGCCGTTGGAGGTGCAATATGAGCGATGTCTGGACACAGTGCGAAGGCCAGGTGATTGACAATAAATTCCGGCTGCAGCGGTACTTGGGAGGGACGGAGGACTCCGCCGTTTTCCTCACGCAGCTCGCCGGATCACCGTCACAAAAAGCCGCCATCAAATTCATTCCCGCCGGTACCACCGCAGATCTCCAGCTCTCTTTATGGCGCCGTGCAATGCAACTCGCTCATCCCAATCTGCTCCGCGTCTTCGACGTCGGACGCTGCCGCCTCTCGAACAGGGACCGTCTCTACGTCGTGATGGAGCATGCCGATGAAGACCTTTCCCAGATTCTTCCGCAGCGCGCTCTCACGGCTTCCGAAGCTCGCGAAATGCTCGAACCGGTGCTCGATGTTCTCGTTTATCTCCACGGCCATGGCCTCGTTCATTCGCGGATCAGGCCTTCCAACATTCTCGCCACCGCCGATCAACTCAAGCTGTCCAGCGACACGTGCTTCCCTATCGGCGAATCCCGCAAATCTTCTCGCAAGTTCGACCCCCACGACGCTCCGGAAACTGCGGCTTTTCCGTTCTCCACAGCCGCCGACGTCTGGTCTCTTGGCATGACCCTGGTCGAAACGCTTACGCAGCACACCGCTATCTTGCAGCCCGGAGAGCAAGCCGACCCGATCGTGTCCGATAGCGTTCCTCAGCCATTCCTCGATATCGCGCGTCACGCACTCCGCCGCGAACCCCGGCGCCGCTGGACCATTCCTGAAATCGCCGCGCGCCTCAATCCCGTCGCCGCCGCTGCGGCCGCCGCGCAAGCCGTCTCTCCTTTGGCTGTCCCGCTCTCATCCGTTCCTGCCGTCCCTGCGGCAAAGCTGCCAGTCCCAAAGTTCGACGCACCTTCGACAAGAGCGCAGGCGCAACCCCCACGTTCGCAAGCCGCAAACCCGCCGAGGCAAACTCTAGTTCTCCCCGGCTATGTCGTTCCTGTTGCCGCTGTGCTTCTGGTGATCGTTGGCATCTTTGCGCTACCGAAGATCCTCGGCCATCGTTCCGACGCTTCGTCGTCCGCTGCAACGGCCTCTGCCCCGCCCGCGGAGCAGCCAAAACCGATCGAGCAGCCTGCGCGTCGTGAAACCCGGGCAGCTTCAGAGCCGTCCGCAACATCCGCGACACGAGACTCGCTGAAAACCGCCGAGAAAAAGCGTATAGCAGAGCCGCTGAGTTCGGCGGAGGCAGCGCCAACTCCTGCTTCTGTGCGCACGGGTACGTTCCCATCCGCAAACGCGCCGAGCGCCTCCGCGTCCTCTTCCGAACGCGGTGAAGTCCTCGAAGAGATTTTGCCCGAGGTCTCCGAGAAGGCCCGCGCCAGCATTCAAGGCGTCGTGCGCGTCAGCGTCCGCGTTCACGTCGACCCCACGGGCAATGTTTCTGAAGCCTCGCTCGATTCCGCCGGCCCCAGTAAGTATTTCGCCGACCTTGCTCTCAAAACCGCCCGCCGCTGGCAATTCTCTTCACCCGATATGGGCGGTCACAGCGTCCCCAGCGAATGGCTCATCCGCTTCCAATTCTCGCGAACCGGCCCCAAGGCCTTTCCAAAACAAATAACGCCCTAGCGTTTGCCGGCGAGATCCTTTTTGGCTGCGCGGCGGCGTGCGCGGTTGTCAGTTGTAAGTCGAAGGAAAACTAAACGCAGAGACACCTCGACAGGGTCGGGGTAGACGCCGTACGCAGAGGAAGCAGTTCTCTCGTCAGGATGCTCCGCCCTTCGGGGCTCAGGGAAAGCAGGGTTGAAATCCTTCTTGGGATTTGAAGAGAGATCCTTCACTCTCGATGGTCGTTCAGGATAGAAATCCTTTCCGGCCGGGCTGGAATCTGCGATTGGATTGGCACGGGGAAATACGTAAGAGGCCGCATTTCTGGTGCATAGGGGCTGAACCCGCAGGTACCCCACGGGTAGCACCGACGCGTGGGATTTGGCCGCGAACGGTCGTCTTCCCACTCGCTCAGGTCTCTGGCACTAGCTCCCCAAATACAAAACGTGAACGTACGTCCCCAACCGCGGGTGATACACCAGGTACCACCCATCATGATCCGGATCCGGATAGGACACGAGGTCGTCGGTATCCCATTGCCAATCGCTCACGTGGTCGTAATCGTACGGCGACACTTGGAAGAAGTACCCGCCGATGTCGAACCGGTCGCGCCCGCCGCCGCGCAGCCGCCAGATTTGCGAAGGGCCAATGGGCCCCTCGAACCGGCCATGCTCCCACGGATGATCGAGATGGTAGTGCGGATCATTGCGTCCCGTGTCGTGCCCTATCCAACGGTCATCCTGCGAATGGTTGCGCGTTAGCTACAAACAGTGAATGCGTCTTCGCATGGACCTGTCATTTAGGCTGTGGCTCTACCTCTGAAGAAGTGCAGGAGGAGCATCACTATGCCGATTATCAGCAAGACGTGAATGAAGCCCGTGGAAACCTGAAAGGCCAAGAATCCTAGTGACCAAAGAACAATTAGAACCGCGGCGATTATTCCCAGCATGTCTTCAACTCCTTTTAGCTTTGAGCGCGCCAATCAGAAATCCAATTGCCGCGCGCAGCACCGATTTCGTCTTCTCGGTGGATTCGCGCTTATGGTCACAATCCTGTCAGATTAGGGATTTGAAATCTGTTCGATAAGAGTCACATCCTCAATTCAAACCTGAACGCGGACAACGACGGTTTAGCTCCAGATTTTGGGGACATTGAAGCGTATTCAAGCGGGCGCTACAGGGGAACAGAGATCGACGCAGGGTTTACGTCAAGGCCACTCGCCCACACGCCTCTTAGATCGATCTCCTCGCAACCTCCAGCTTGAGCACGGGGAGATCTGTTCGCATGTATGTCATTGCGCAGAGGCTTTCCTTTCTGTCGTGGATTTGATACCGGAAGTGGATGTTGAGGTGGCGGCAACGTTGGAGAGGGTTTCAGGGACGGCGAGCCAGAGCAATGTACAAGCGAGCAAGGCGATCGCCGCTAAGCCCAGAAAAGACGGTGGGTACCCAAAATGCTGGATCAACACGCCGCCGAAGCTTGTGCTTGCGGCGGCCCCGATGCCGACCATGGTCGCAAGCGATCCCGCAGCCAAATTAAAGCGGCCTGTCCCTTGGGTTCTGTCTTTGATAATCAGGATGGAGACGATCCCGAATACGGCGTTCGCCACGCCGTCGAGAGTCTGAATCGCAATTAGCGCCGCCGCAGAATGTGTAATGGTGTAAAGAACTCCGCGTATGGGAAGGACACCGAAGCCGAGGAGCAACAGTGGTTTTCGTCCGTTGGCCGCAGCCCGCTTTCCAATCCAAGCCGCCGTGAGCGCAATCACCAGCTGCGTCACGATGATGCACGCGGACATGAACGGAGCAGCGGCTTTGGGGCTGCCCTTCGACAGCATCTCGCCCAGTTGCGGCAACATCGCTCACCACCTGCGTCACGATGATGCACGCGGACATGAACGGAGCAGCGGCTTTGGGGCTGCCCTTCGACAGCATCTCGCCCAGTTGCGGCAACATCGCGGCGTTGGCTAAATGAAAAAGAAAAGCGCTCGCCAGGAAGGAAAGAAGAACACGGTCCCTGAGGAGTGAGGACAATCCCTGCGCCTGGCCTTTTTCCTCGACTGCTCCTCGCGCCCGGGCGTAGTCGATTTGCTTTGGATTGATGGCAAGGAGGGACGCTGCCGCGGGGATAGCCAGCAACGCCGAAACCACGAAGATGGCGCGATACCCAAACTTGTAGCTGACGTAAGCGACCAGCAAGGCGGTAAATACATTGCCGGCGGAGTTAAATGCCTGATTTTTTCCGAACTGCTTATCAAATGCACCGGCCCCGACAATTCCGAGTGTAATGGCCGTAACCGTGGGCGCGAGAAAAGTTCCTACACCACCGATGAGGAACTGTGCGGAATATACCGATGCCGCGCTGAGATTCCTCATTAGGAGGAACGCCGCAGCAACCAGCACACCGAGACACACCGCCAGCAGCGTCCGTTTGCGATGCACTGCGTCGATCGCCGCTCCCGCCGGAGTCTGCAGCGCGACAGTGACCAAACCTCCAAAAGTCAGAGCAAAACCCACACGGTCCGGATGCCATCCATTCGAAGCAAGATAGGCCGCTAAGAATGGGCCAAGGCCGGTTTGCACGTCGGCGAGAAAAAAGTTCAGCCATCCGAGCGAGCGCAAACTCCGGTATTTTCGTTGCAGGCTATTGCTCACAGAATTTCCTTCCGTGGTCTTTTGCGCATTTTATCTCTTCTTTCCTGCACCAAGACTCGCGGGCTACGAGATTGGCAGAACCCTGTGGTTGCTTCCGTTCATCCTGGCCAGAGTGTCACGGTCGCTTCGAGATAGAGCACGGCCATCGCCAACGCAAGCAGTAGACCTTTCAACCCGTTCGTGGTCGAGGTCTACCGAGCAAGGGTGGAACTGGGTGAAGCAGGGCGGGGTTCTTCCACATACGGAGCGGGACCCACCCTGGGCAAAAACCAAAGCCGCAAAGAACAGGCCGCGCGAACCACAGTAGAGCGTTCAGGGCGCCCCACCAGCCGCCAGGCACGGCCGGGTGTCTTTGACACTGACACTCACTCCAACACTTGTCGGACCGTTCGACGGCTGCGGGGGCTACGACAGGCCGATTTCATGGCTCCCGGCGCATCGTGCGTGGCGACCGATTTACATTCCTCGTTGATTCAATCACTTGCAGCCTCAAGCTCCGGGCCGCGAATCTGTTTTCTTCCTGGCAACACGCTTGCATTCTCCCCATGCCGGAAGCCAAGAACGATGCAAATTTTCGGTGAACAACGGAGAACTGGGGCGAGTTCCTGGCGTGAAGTGGGAATAAAAGTGGGGACGCCTTGTTTGGGCGGCCCCCAAAAGGACAGACGTTATGCGCAGGGAACTTTTATTGATTGCATTGCTCCTCACGATCGTGCACGCGGATAAGGCACAGGCGCAATCCTTGAACCCCGCCCCGATCGCGAAATCATCCCGAATCGATCTGAAAGGATTGACCAAGGATGCAAATTCGGGAAGCACCGCAGCGCAATTCCAACTCGCCGTTGCTTACCAGTTTGGCAAAGGAGTCGATCAGGACATTTATGAAGCGATCCGGTGGTATCGCATGGCGGCGAACGGCGGTGATCCCAACGCACAGAACAACCTCGGATACCTGTACCAGACCGGCCCGAAAGGAGTAAAGGATCTGGCGGAAGCGTCCAAGTGGTACATGCGCGCCGCCACCTATGGGAACTCCCTAGCTCAATTGAATCTCGGGCTTCTTTATCTCCGGGGTGAGGGAGTGCAGAAGAGCACAGCGGATGCCCTGCATTGGATCGGCCGTGCCGTGGATGCGGAATACCCTACGGCGCTGGCAGCCCTTGGGTACATCTATGCCATCGGCCAAGACGTGCCTCAGGATCTAGACAAAGCGCTAAAGCTGACCCGGAAAGCCGTCAAGAAGCACAGTCCAGAAGGAGAAGCAAGTCTTGGGATCTTCTACGCTCGAGGGCTGGGTGTTCCCGCGGATGCGGTGGAAGCTGTGAAGTGGTTTAGAAAGGCGGCGGAGGCAGGTAGTTCCGATGCTCAGTACGGACTTGGAGTCATGTATGAGAATGGCCAAGGCGTGAAGAAAGATACTGAAGAAGCTCTGCGGCAGTACCGGCTTGCGGGCGAACACGGATCGACGCAGGCGCAAGCAGCTCTCGGTGAAACGGATCGATGCAGGCGCAAGCAGCTCTCGGTGAAATCTACGAACTTGGGCAAGGCGTCAAGGCTGATTACAAAGAAGCCGCCGGATGGTATCGCCGGGCTATCGAGCAGGGTGAGACCCGTTGCGCAACGCGATTGGGAGCGATGTTACTTCGCGGTGAGGGAATCGAGCGGGATATGCAGGAAGCGGTCAAATTGTGGACGTGGGCCGCGGAGCAGGGAAATGCGTACGCGCAATTTGACCTTGCAGGGCTGTATATGACGGGTACGGGCGTTCAGCGTGACCTGGTCAAAGCGTATTCCTTGTTTACTCTCGCCGGAAAAACGGTGGATGTAAGCAAGCAATTGAGCGAGCTTTCTTCCAAGATGAGTGAGGACGAATTGGCTAAAGTTCCGAGTCAAGACGAAGTGGCTAAAGTTCAATGACAGAGTGTCCGAAGTTGAAGGAACTTCGATGCATTTGCGCTTGGGATTTGTAGTTTCGCTGGTCATCCTCTTGTCCATGATGGCGCTGCGCGAGATGTACTCCAAAGTGATAAAGCCGCTGAGCTACAGGGCGCGGCAAAGGAAACCGCAGGGACTGAAACCGATCGCGGCGCTCTCTTGCAAAGCAGGGCCGCAACCTCTACGCTACTCACTGCATGCCTGATCTCTCGCCCGAACTGCTGGCGCTGGGTTTTATTTGGTACGTCGCGTTTCTTTTCTCCACCACTTGCCACGAAGCCGCGCATGCGCTGGCCGCCAAAATCGGCGGGGACGACACGGCGTTCGCGGGCGGACAGGTATCGCTCAATCCAGTCCCGCACATCCAGCGCGAACCCTGGGGGATGGTGGTTTTTCCGATCCTCTCGCTGGTCGCGACTGGCTCACTTTTCGGCTGGGCCAGCGCGCCATACGATCCGCTGTGGGAGCGGCGGCATCCCCGCCGGGCCGCGTGGATGGCGCTTGCCGGCCCGGCTACGAACTACATGCTGATGCTGATCGCGGCGCTGATACTGCGCCTCGGGTGGAGTTACCACTGGCTTCGGGTCGACGCAACCAGCGGCCGTGCGGACTTCCCCACGAGCGTCCTTGGCGTTTTCTTCTTCCTAAATCTGCTGCTCGGGACGTTTAATTTGCTGCCGGTTCCGCCGCTGGACGGCAGCACCGGCATCATGCTGTTCATGGGCGAAAGCCGCGCGCAGCGTTACCTGGACTGGCTACGGGGCAACAGTTACGTGATGGTTGGGCTGGTGGTGGCGGTTTTCGCGTTTGGCTACATTTTTGGACCGATTGAGCGCGTCGTCATGGATGCATTGCTGCCGGAGCAGTTGCTGTTCCCTCTCTTCCGGACAATTTTTCGACGGTAAGTTTGCTGCGCCATTTGTGAACACGCCGCTCTGGGCTGTCCCGCCGACGCACTGCTTCGCAGACCTTGCTATGCGCTAAACGCCTTACTTTCAAGTACTTTCTTCGTGCGACTGCTGCAACCCACCTCCCCGGATCGTTCCGTTCCGTGGCCTATCCCGCTCCGCCGGCAGGGCCGATTTTTTGTCCGCCCGGACAGGAATAACCGCAGTATTTTCAATGGAGTTGTGAAGCTGAAGCGGGACTTCCGAAATTCTAAAAACGAGCGGGGTGAAGAGGGTGCGGAAGTGGCACATGGGTTGCCAGGAGAGTTGGCATTGTGGGATTGGCTCGACAAAGACGGCTGAAAT
>Ga0209131_1001637_pt1 | contig 15488 bp, 8 predicted proteins | sample GraSoi_2013_40cm_FD_185826 | JGI IMG/M metagenome (GOLD analysis project Ga0209131, IMG submission 185826) | Grasslands soil microbial communities from the Angelo Coastal Reserve, California, USA - Sample 9_17_2013_40cm (SPAdes) (version 2) | ecosystem: Environmental > Terrestrial > Soil >...
GATTGCTGTGCTTGGGGGTGGTGAATAATGAAGTCCCTTCCGTATGCTCGTAGCTCCAGGATCTCTTTTCCGGCGGTTTGCTTAGCTGCTTGTCTGCTGCTGCTTTTATTCTCCTTGGCTCCTGGGCTCCGTGCTCAAGGTCTCAGCGGAATCAATGGCACAGTTACTGACGCGTCTGGTGCCAGTGTCGCGGGCGCCAAAGTAACGGCCACGAGTGACGCCACCGGTGTATCGACCCGCACCGTTACGTCCTCGGCTGGCACCTATACCATCACCGACCTTATACCAGGCCTTTACACAGTTAAAGTTGAGGCTAGTGGATTCGCCACATCGGTGCAAAAAAGCGTGCATGTCGACGTCAGTCGAATTTCCAATGCGGACGTGGCGCTCACAACCGGCTCCGTTGCAGAGACCGTCGTTGTAGAAGCCCAACAGATCGCGCTAGAGACAACACAGCCTCAACTCGGAACGCTTATTGAAAACAAGTTGGTTCAGGAAGTACCGATTCTAATCGGTGGAGGCCCAGGGAACATCGGAGCGCGCGATCGTCAGATTGACGACTATCTTTTCATCGCGCCGGGTGTTCAAGGCGGCGAATTTAGCCATCGCATCAACGGTGGCGTCGATTTTGAAAATGAGGTTATGTTCAACGGCGTCGTCGCTAACCAATCTGAAACTCAAGGCCTTCAGTCCAATATCAATCCGCCATTTGAGATGGTCGGCGAAATCCAGGTCCTAACGTCAAATTTCTCTGCCCAATATGGATTAGCACAGGGTGTCGCTTCCTATCAGTTTGCTTCCGGTACAAATCAGCTTCATGGCGATGCTTTTGAGCTCTTGCGAAACACTTTTCTGAATGCAGCGGGCGCAAACCCGCCAGGTACGACCAGCGCTGCCAACAATCAACCAGCACAACTATGGATTCTCGCTTGGCGGACCGGTTTGGGTTCCCAAACTCTACAACGGCAAGAGCAAAACCTTTTTCCATTTCAGCGCAGACTGGTTCCGCCAAAATCAAACCGACAGTGCCCTCATGACCGTTCCCACTCAGGCAGAAGTCGGAGGTGACTTTAGCGCCCTGTCGAGCCCTATTTTCGTTCCTCCAACCTTCGTGGCCCCCGCTGGATGTGCCGCGCCGCCTCCGGGAACACAGTGGCCCGGCAACAAGATTCCGGCCGCTTGCTTCAGCGTACTTTCAAAAAGCTTGCTGCAGTTTGTTCCCGCTCCTGCGCTGTCAGGCCTAAGCAATAACGCGAACTCATTGGTTGGGGTTCTTGCGACTAGGCAAACCAATTGGGGCTTCTCGATCGATCACAATCTCACCGACAAACAAAAAATCCACGGCAGCTATTGGCGCGACAAATACGCCAATCCGGGCTGCTGCGACAACAATGCCCACTTTAATAGCATTCTTTCTGGCAAAAAGGACCAACCTCGGCTCGGCACCGGCATGTTCCTAACCTACTCAAATGCGTTTCGCTCCAACCTGGTGATGACCGCCGGCTTCGGCTGGATGGGCGAGCTCAATAATGAATTTAACTCGCATCAAAACGTTAGCTTTGCTGGCGTTGGCGGCGCTACGGTTCTTCCCACAATTACTTTCAATGGGCCGTCCGGCAGCTGCTCAAACAATGGACATGGCGACGCGCAGGCACCGACGTGCTGGGGCGTGAATTCGGCTGGGGAAACGTTTTCGATCAACCGCAAGCTGGGCCTCAGCTTCGACAATAATTGGCTTTGGACTCACGGGCGCCACACTTTCAACATCGGTTGGGAAATTCGTCGTTCTTATCAGGACGACCACGAGTGCCAGCAATGCGGCGGCGGCTTCACCTTCAGTAGCAGGACCACAGCCGACCCGGCTTCGATTGGCACCACCGGAAGCGCATTCGCCAGTTTCCTCTTGGGTTATGCGGATTCGGCCACTCGCAAATTTGCGCTTGAAACCAAGCTCCGCAACTTCTACATCGCGCCCTACATTCAGGACGATATCAAGCTCACCTCAAAGATGACCGTGAATGTCGGGCTGCGTTGGGACATCATGCGGCCTTTCACTACCGATTCAGTCAAAGGCCAGCCCGCCGATCAAATCGTTTTCTTCAATCCGGCCGTTGCCAATCCAGGTGCAGTCAGCCCTGCCACAGGCCAACCCTTGCTTGGCGCTGCCAGCGTGCTCGGAACCTGCTCGAGCTGCGTTGGCTTTAGTCGTGCCGACACCAAGTGGACCCACGTCAGTCCGCGCGTGGGCATCGCCTACGCACTTAACAAGAAGACCGAGTTCTTGGCCGGTTTTGCTCTAAATTTCTTGGACGGCGGTGCCTACGAGTACGGTGATAATAAACTCGCGGTCGGTTACGGCAATCTGCTTGCCGGCCTTACCAACGTCAATTCCCTCGGTTCCAACCGCCCTGCTTATGGCCTGTGGGACAACACGACCCTAGGTGTGCCTCAAGCGGCGCCGTTTGTTCCCACCATTTTCAACGGAACCGGGGTATTGCACCAATTCGGCCGCGATCCGGGGAAGTATCCTTACTCGCAGGCCTGGAACGCCGGAATTCAGCGCGAATTGCCGTACGACATGTACGTTTCGGTCTCATACGTCGGCAATCGAGTCCTTCACTTGCCTTCTATGGTGAATCCCATCAACCAGACCAACCCAGCGTTCTTGACGCAGTTCTGCCCAAGTGCAAACCCTTCCGACCCCACCTGCTTGATGTCGCCCTCAAATAGCGCCGGCAACAACGTCTGGACTTCCGGCCCGGCGCAGTTAGCTTTGCAAACAGTCGGCTTCAAACAGGCTTCCGTCACGTGTCCGGCTAACGGCAATAATCCGGGGGCGACGGGCACATTCTTTACGCCCTATACGAACTTCCTCTGTGACTACGGCACGGGTGCCAATCTATCGCAAGCCCTCCTCCCTTATCCCATGTATAACCCCAGTAATTCGGGAGGTGGACTCATGAACCAGTTCGATACCAATGGCACCGCGTTTTACAACGCCCTGCAGATCCAGGCGCAGAAGCGCTATAAGAACAGCCTGAGCTTCCTGGTTGCCTACACTCTCTCTAAGACCATGTCGAATACCGACACCGGTTTCGCTACCTTCAACTTTGGCTCGGAAAATAGATTCAACCAGAAATCAGAGTGGTCTATCGCCGGCAATGATCAGACTCATCTGTTGAACGTAACCACTGTGTATGAACTCCCGATTGGCCCGGGAAAGCCGTTCTTAAACAAGGGCGGTTCGCTAGCCAAAAACATTATTGGAGGCTGGCAAATCAGCGGTGTCTTTCAATACGCCAGCGGTGCTCCTCAGACCGTGTACTCGAACAACAACGATCCATTCTTGAACGGTTTCAATCGAGCCAATTTCGACCCCTCTGTCCCCTTCAACCTTAATTACAACAACTATTACAAGGGACTGCCTGTTTTTAATCAAGCCGCCTTTTCCGACCCAGGATTCAAGCAGGGCAACGAGCCGCGGGTGGTCGGAGTTTTCCGTAATCCATTTGCCTCCAATGAAAACATCGGCTTGGCCAAGCACTTCTTTTTCGGTGAGCGGCTCACTGCTGAGTTGCGCGTTGAATTTTTCAATATTCTCAATCGCATGCAGATCTGCGGTGTTGGCCAAGGCCTCGACAATAATGTAAACGACGGTGCAGGCCGATTTGGCTTAATTTCTGGCCCATGCCAAGCCAACACGCCACGCCAGGGCCAGGCTTTCTTCAAAGTCAGTTTCTAACAACGTAACCGTCGAGGGGAGCCGGGGCTGGCAGCCCCGGCTCAGTTTTTTGAGGTCGCAAATTTTGGAAGCGCAAACTGTGAGCGTAAGATTCGCCACGCAACCCACTGGTCTTTAGGACATGGCTCTGTCCAAATGAGCTACCAGTTCCTGTTCCTTTTTGGCCTTCGTTTCTTTTGACGCCTCCACAATGCGCTTGTTAAACTCGCGTGTCTCATCGGATTTATGGCATGCCGAATTTCGCCGTCAGACTCGTCGGCCGCATTGATTTCGTGATGCGAAATCACTTTGGAATAGATCGATCGCGCTGCGCGCTTCCCGCTGCCAATGCACTCGTCACTTCAAAGAATCAGCCGCTGTTACCCCAATGTTTCCTATCACATACCTGTAAAACCTTTCGCTACAATAGATTACGCACTCTTTTGCGTGACGGCGATCGCGTATCTGCTTTGATATCATGCGCTTGCGCACTCTTTCCATCGTCACGGGGGGTGGGGGGGTACATCCTCCATGAATTGCGGCGCGCCTCCAAGTCCTTTGTAATCTGCTTCCGCCAAAACTTGGCAAAGACCCGTCTCCAAACTCTCTTCATCCCCTTCGCCACTTGCCTCCTTCTTTCCCTGACTCCGCTTTCGGCCCAAGAGCCGATCAAGACCCTCCAGCCGTCTCGGCCCGGCACTCGAAACTTCGGTGGACTCGATCCCGCGCTTACTCAGGCCAACACGTTCCTGCAGCAAGGTAAGCCCATCGACGCGGAACCACTCCTTCGCGATTACCTCGCGCATCATCCCAATTCCTCAGATGCTCACTTTCTTCTCCCCCGCAGGCGTCAAGGAAGAAAAGGCCAAGGCTTCACTCGCCGAGTTCACCGCCGGCGCCAAGTACGGCAAACCCAGCGCGTCCGATCTGAAAATCGTTGCGCTCGACTACATTCTTCTTGGAGATTATCCTGACGCCGACAAATGGCTTACCAGAATGTTGGAGTCGACTCCAAACGATTCGGAAGGCTGGTATTATCTCGGCCGCACCAAATACAACGAAAATCGCTTCGACGAAGCGGTCCGCGCCTTCCAGCAATCTCTCAAGCTCGATCCCCAGAAGGTTAAGGCAGAAGACAATCTAGGTTTGGCATACGCAGGATTGAACCGCGTCAATGACGCCATCGCCGCTTATCATTCGGCAATAGAGTGGCAAAAGGATGCGCTCACAAAAAATCCAGGGCCCTTCATTGACCTCGCTGACCTGCTGCTCGACCAGAATCGCTCCGAGGAAGCCATCCCCTACCTTCGCGAAGCCATTCAAATCGCGCCCCAAGATTCCAAAGCGCACGAGCTCCTCGGAAAGGCTCACGCTCGCTTAAATGAATTTCCGCAAGCACAAGCCGAGCTGGAGAAAGCGGCCGAACTTGCTCCCCAAAATGCAAATCTTCCGTGCATACTGGGTCCCATGTATCGAAAGGAGGGTCTAACCGAGAAAGCAAAACTCGCATTAGACCGCTGCGCCGCCCTCAACGGTACGCACTCCTCCCCAGAAAGGCCGCGTCCATGAGATACGACCGACGTCAGGCCCTTGCCGCTCCGATTTTTCTTTTCCTTGTATTTGGATTCGCCACGAATATCCTAGCGCAAAGTTCATCCGGCGCCGACGATACCCAGGTTCAACAACTCTACGGGGAAGCGAAATCCGCGCAAGCCCAAGGCGATCTCGCTGGCGCGGCTGCAAAATACGAAAAGCTTTTGCAAGTGGCGCCAAATCTCGGCCCCGCCTACAACAACCTGGGCGCGCTCTATCTGCAGCAGCACGAGTACAAAAAGGCCGCCGCTGTCCTCGAAAAAGGACTGAAGGTCGACCCAAAGATGAATTCAGCCGTGGCGCTTTTAGGGATTTCGCTTTACGAAACGGGCGACTACACGACGGCTCGTCGTCACCTGGAATCGGCTTTACGCGCAAATCCCAAGGACGACCACGCCGAGCTATTCCTATCCAATGACCTGATTAAGCTCGGTGATTTCGATGCCGCTGCTTTGCATCTGCGTCAGCTCTCGCAGCGCCAGCCGCAAAACCAGGAAATCTGGTATCTCCTCGGCAAAGTGCACATGAAACTTTCCGAGCAAGCTCTCTCCAAACTGAACGCCATTGACCCCGATTCCGTGTACTCTCACCAAATTTCCGGCGAAGTCATGGAAAGCATGAAGAATTTCGACGGCGCGCTCCTGGAATACAAGAAAGCCGTTGAACTAGCGCCGCAACAACCCGGCACACGCTATCTGCTGGGTAACGCGTACTGGTCCATTCAGATGTGGGAGCCGGCCGCGGAGCAGTTTCGCGCCGAACTTGCCAACGACCCGGCGAACTGCGCCGCGCAATGGAAACTCGGCAACATCGCGCTGGAGCAGCGCCAGGATCCGGCGGACGCCCTTGCTCAGATCGAAAAAGCGCTTTCCATTTGTCCGAGTCTCGCCGACGCGCGGCTCGATCGCGGCCGCGCCTTGATGCGCCTCGAACGCAACGAGGAAGCCATCCGCGATCTGCAAGCGGCCGAAAAGTCCGACCCATCCGAACCCAATACTCATTTCCTTCTCGCGCAAGCTCTACGCGCCACCGGAAAAGCCCGCGAAGCCCAGGCCGAAATGCAAATCTTCAGCAAGCTTGAGGAATCGGCTCGCGCCAAAACCGCCGAACGCGCCAAGCAGCTCCTTCAAGAAAAAGAAAAATCGCCATGACATTCCCCAGGAATGTCGCCGGCGCTTTCTCCACCGCACAAAAATTCAAGCCATTCGCAAGTATTGAACCCACCGAGTTCGCGTGTTACGCTCTCTGCCCAAGGGGTGGCTTGAATGCAGGGCACCGAAAGCTGCCCGCACACGCGCCGCTTCGGTATTTTCGAAGTGGACCTGCGGGCTGCCGAGCTGCGCAAACGAGGCGTCCGAATAAAGCTGCAAGAGCAGCCTTTCCGAATTCTCTCACTATTGCTGGAACATCCCGGTGAAGTAGTTACCCGCGAAGAACTCCGCGAAAAACTCTGGCCAGCCCACACTTTTGTTGACTTTGATCGCAGCCTGAATAAAGCCATGACCAAGCTGCGCTCCGCGCTTGCGGACTCGGCGGAGAATCCTCGCTACGTGGAGACCGTCCCGCGGCATGGTTACCGTTTTCTCGCCTCCGTGCGAACCGATTCGGAGGGAACCGCGGCAAAAAACGGCGATTCGCGAGCGCAGGACTTCCACGGCTCCGTAACCGCCGGCGTCGCGCACAAGCCCAGTGAAAGCTCCGCGGTCGACGCAAAATTTTCCGCGAGTGGGATTGCGGAGAATGTTGCGACAAATTCTGCGAATGTTGCGACAGGTTCTGTGTTCGATTCTGGCAATCTCTGGCATAAATTGCGCTCGCGGCGTTTCTATTTGACTGCTTGCGTTGTGCTCGCGACGCTGGCCGCATTTGCGTACTTGCGTGCGCACCAGCCGGTGGTGCTGGGCGGCTCGCCATCTACAGTCAGTCCGCGCCGCTCTGTTGCAGTACTGGCGCTCAAGAATCTTTCCGGCGATACGCAGGAAGCGTGGCTTTCCACGGCGTTTTCGGATTGGCTGATGACGGAGTTGACGGCGGGTGAACAGCTACGCGTAATTCCGGGGGAAAGCGTCGCGCGCATGAAAATGGAGTTGGCTCTCCCGGATGTGGACAGCTTGAGCGGCGATAGTTTGGCGCGCATTCGAAAAAATTTAGGGACGGATTTTGTGGTGGTGGGCGCCTACGCGGCGGTGGGACGAAAATCCGAGGGCCAGATACGCTTGGATTTGCGCCTGCAGGATACGCGCAGCGGGGAAACCATGGACGCGATTTCGGAAACCGGAACGGAATCGCACATGCTTGATTTAGTTTCGCGAGCCGGAGAGCATTTGAGACGAAAGCTGGGAGTGCGCGCGGTGACCAGCGAAGAAGCGGCGGAAGTGGCTATCGCGCTGCCATCGAAGAGTGAGACGGCGAAATTGTATTCGCAGGGGTTGATGAAGCTGCGCGTTTTCGATGCGCTGGCGGCGCGCGACCTTCTGCTCAAAGCGGTCGCCGCCGAGCCGGATTACGCACTTTCGCACTCAGAATTGGCATCCGCCTGGGCACAGCTTGGCTACGACGACAACGCCAAGAAAGAGGCGAAGAAAGCATTCGACCTTTCTTCCAATCTGTCCCGCGCGGAACGACTGCTCGTCGAAGGGCGGTATCGCGAGATATCTCTTGAGTGGGGGAAGGCGATAGAGATATACCGCGCACTGGTTGATTTCTTCCCCGACAATTTGGATTACGGGCTGGCCCTGGCTAACGCGCAACTTGGCGCGAACCAATGGAAAGAGGCGCTCGATACGATCTCAATCTTACGGACACTGCCGGCACCTTTGCGCGACAATCCGCAAATTGATCTGGTGGAAAATGATGCGGCGCGGGCTCTGGGCGACAACAAGCGGGCCGAAACAGCGCTGGCCCGGGCGGCGGAAAAGGCGCAAGTGATGGGCGCGTCGCTGTTGCTGGCCAAAGCCCGCCGCGAACAGGCGTGGCTTTACGAAAACTCGGGCCGCCAAGACCAGGTGGAAGGCGCGATTCGCGAGGCCAAGCAGCGCTACCTGACCGCGAACGACCGGCGCGGCGTTGCGCAAGCCGCGACTCTGGAAGGCATCGCACTCGAAAGGCAGGGCGACTATTGGGGGGCGAAAAAGAAATACGAAGAGTCTCTGGCAATTTACCGGGAAACCGGAAACAGGCTCAGCGTCAGCAACGAGTACGACAATTTGGGAGACGTGGTCTTGTATCTCGGCGATCTCGCCGGAGCGCGCCGGAACTACACGGCGGCACTGACCATTTACCGTGAAATGGGCGACCAAAATGGAGTGGCGCTGGCCACACTCGGGCTTGGCGACGTATTTCTCGCGGAAGGCAAGCACTCGGAAGCGAAGCGTAAGTATAGCGAAGCGCTGGAGATCTGCCGGAAACTCGGAAATCGCAGCCGGGAAGCATCTGCGCTTTCGAGTTTGGCAAGAGTGCAGCGCATAGAGGGGGACACGCCGGAAGCCCGAAGGAATGCAGCCGAAGCGATCGCCAAATTCCAGGAGGTGGGAGACAAGATCGAAGTGGCGCACGTGCGTCTGCAAGTGGCGGAGATGCAGCTCGATGAGGCGAAAAACGCGCAGGCGGCCAGTGCGGCGCGAGGAGCCGAAGCGATATTTGAGGAGGCAGAGGCGGGGCGCTACGCCGCAGAGGCCAAGTTGATTCTGTCGCGGGCGCTTCTGGCGCAAGGACAATTAAGCGATGCGCGAACTGTCATCGAGCAAGTGATGACCATCGCCAAGGCGAGCCACAACTCGCAACTGGAACTGGCAAGCTCGATCACTCACGCGGTGGCGCAATCGGCTTCCGGGAAGCCAGCCGATGTAAATGAGGCCTGGACAAGACTAAACAGGTTACTTATCGAGGCAAGCACGGCGGGATTTTCGGAGTTGGCGTTGGAGGCGAGGTTGGCACTCGGGGAGATCGAACTGAGGACAGGCAAGGTGTCGGCCGGCCGTGCGCGGCTGGAGGCGTTGAGGAAAGAGTCCAGCGAGGACGGCGTTGTTCTTGTCTCGCTGAAGGCGAGTGCAGCGCTGCAATTCCGTGATCAAACCGCAAACTGAGCGGCGGCAACGCAAGCAGAATGCGGCGTCGCAGAAACCACCGGTCAAATAGATTTTCTTCCTTTTTTGCCGACGAGGATCGAAAAGGTCGGCGCCTCAGGCGCGATAAAGCCATCGAGTGAGATCGAGATTGTGTTCGAAATAGCTCTCTGGCGGCAGTCCCTTCACGTTGTACGCAAACAATGGAATATCACTGTGTTGTTCCCGCAGCTTGCTATCTCGTTTTTGGATTCGATGCGGTTGAGGGTAATTCCCTTTCGTTAAGCGGAGATGAGTTCTCGATGAACGCTTGGAAACGCGGAGGTGAACATTCTTTCCCTCTTGGGAACGGCCAGGGAATCAGTGGGAGCGGGCGCTCCTGGCGCAAGGACAATTGGGCGTGCACGAACTCATTGGCAAGTCATCGCCGTAGCCAAAGCGAGCTACAATCCCTCAACCAAGCGGCAAACTAAAAATCCGCAGCCAGCTACGGGGAGAGACGATTGGCGTGGGGCTGCTCCGAAACACTGAATTCGCAATCGTGGCAAATTCTAAGGGGTAATATTTCGCTGCAAGCGTGTTGTTTTGTGCTGGTTAGTGGGGAGCATTTAGGGCACATGCGGGTGCCTTGACTTGCCGGGACGAAAGCTCCAAGCTCTCCGCGTTCGATACTTCCAACCTTGATTTGCCTTGCGAGGAAATGCTAATGGTGAAAAGGGGAAGACCGCTGTCCTGGACACTGGTCATAGCGATTACGGCGATCGCGCTGCTTGGTGAAGCCACGGCTGCTGAAGCGCAAAGCGCAAGCGCCGGAGGCAAGACTCGCCTCGCCGTGATTGGATTGGATCACGATCATGTGTGGAGCTTGCTAAAGGATATTGCCGGCGAGCCGTCCGCGGAGCTAGTCGCCATTGCAGAATCGGATCCGGCACTGGCGAACCGAGCACAAAGGGAAGTTCCGGCCAGTGTGAAGTTTTTCGCCGACTACGTTGCGATGCTGGACCAAGCGAAGCCCGAAGCGGTGATTGTGACGACATCGAACGACCGGCATGCGGAAATTTTGCGGCAATGCGCCAAGCGGCACATTCACTACTCGACGGAAAAGCCGATGGCCACGAACGCGGTGGACGCGCGCGAGATGGAACGGCTGGCGCGCGAGGCGAATATTAAGCTGATGGTGAATTACTGGAATGCGTGGGTAGCACCCAGCCACGATCTGTTTCACCGGGTGCGCGCGGGCGAAGTCGGGCCCATTCAGAAAATTGTCGTGCAGTATGGGCACGGCGGGCCGAAGGAGATTGGAGTTTCGCAGCAGTTCGCGAACTGGCTTTATGATCCGGTGAAAAATGGCGGCGGGGCGATCATGGACTTTGGCTGCTACGGAGCAGAATTCTCCGTGTGGCTGAAGGGTCGCCCGGCACGTGTGTATGCCACAACGCGCAAGTTGAAGACAGACCAGAACAATAAAGTGGACGACGATGCGACCATCGTCCTGGAATATCCGGACACCACCGCGATTCTTGAAGCTTCCTGGGATTGGCCGTACACCAAGGATCAGGTAGAAGTTTTCGGGCCAAAGGGCAGCTTGCTGGCGCGGCACAGCAGCTTGCAGTACCGCTCGGCCTCCACACACGGGCCAAATGTCTCGCCGGATGGGGAGAGCGTGACGCCCGATCCGCTCCCGAAAGAGGCAAGCAATCCGATCGCATACTTTGTGGATTGCATCCGCAACAATAAGCCGATCGATGATCCGGTCTCGGCACGGCTCAACGTGCAAGTGATGGAAATTCTGGACGCGGCGCGCGAATCGGCGCGAACGGGCAAACCTCAGGAACTCCGCTGAAACGGACACATTTCTCAAGGCAACGCGAACGCGGCTCGGAGATGGACCGATTGGCGAAACATCGATTGGCGAAACATCGGGCTATTGGAGAGTCACGGCGAGAGTGACACTGTGACTGACCGCTGTGGCGCCAGAACCACCGCTGGCCGTCACTGTGACTACGGTGAAGGCTGGCGTTGGGCCCCCCGGGGCGACCGTCGGAGTCGCCGATGAGGACGAGCCTCCGCAGCCTGCGATCGCGCCGATAGACCAAATTAGAAGGATGAATGCGCACTGTCGCAATTGATAGTTCCTGCGAGGCCAGAAAAGCAGAAGCGCAAGGACCATGCCCAGGGCAGCGGCGGGACCGCTAAACCTAAGTTGCCGCCTGAGCGAGTCGAAACGGATCATGGCCTGAGCGGTGGACTTGGTGATGGTAACTTTGGCGCTTGCCGGCGTGAAGCCATCGAGATTTAGTTGGGCGGGTTGCACGCCGCAAGTTACAGCGGAACCTGAGCAGGTGAAGGAAACGGTTCCATAAAAGCCGAGACTGGGACCCGGGCTGACAAGCAGTGTGGTTGTACCAGGCGCAGTGGCGGAGGCGGTGACGTTTCCGGGATTGATCGCGATCTGAAAATCGGGATTGCCGATGAACAGGATACTTGGCGGCGAGGTAGAGGCGTTGAAGTTGGCGTCACCGGAATAGGCAGCAGTGATGCTGTTGGAGCCGTTTGCCAATTGCGTCGTTATCAGCAGGGCAAAGAAGCCCTGCAACTGTACGGGACCTCCGATGGCTTTTGTACCTGAGAAAAATTGCACCGTGCCGGTCGGCGCAGCGACTCCCTGCGGGATAACGGCTGCTTCGAGAGTGACGGGAACATTCGGTGGTGCACCAGCGGGGATAAGCGAAAGTGTTTGCGTGTTTCCTTTTGTGACGGTGACGCTGATTGTGCCGGACGCGCTGGGCTGAAAGCTTGGATCGCCGGAATAGCTTGCGCTGAGAGCATGAGTGCCGACGGCGAGGGACGTTTCCTGAACAAGAGCGCTGCCCTGGATGGTAAGTGGCACCGTCAACAGATTGGATGTGTTTCCGTTGAAGGTATCTGAAAAAGTGACATTGCCCGTGGCTGTCCCTTGGTTGGAGGCTCCGGCTACAGTGGCCTGAAGAAAGAAGAAATCGCTGTAGGTTGTTGAGGTCGCGGGAACCAGGCCAGCGTTGAGCGTTGAAAATGTTGTGGTACTGGGTTCGGAGGCAACGGTAACACTCACGCCGGTGGAAGTGCTCGCACCGAAGGTGGCATCTCCGCCGTAGCTTGCCGTAACGGGATACGTTCCTCCTGGCAGCGTGGAGATTGGGACGGAGAGCGCTCCGTTGTTCAAAATTCCGAGGTTGATCGTCTGCGAGCCTCCGGTCAAGAGCACCACGTCTCCGGTCGGAGTTCCGGTAGCGCTCACGGGAGCGACTGTGACGGACGCTGTGACGGATTGACCGTGGGTTATGGCGATGGGTGAAAGTTGCAGCGTCGTTTTGGTGGACGCGAATGTAATATTTTGCCAACTCGCGACGAGATTGGCGGCATTAACGGAGCCGAGCCCGGTCGCCAAATCGTAACCGGGTTGCGCGGTAAAGCCAGCTTGCCCCGGAACGCTGGTGTTGCCCTGCGTGATGTCGTTAAAGATGCATGTGCTCTGGGGAGGGCCGCTGGCGCTGCAGTTGGAGGTGTTCTGGCCAGCGGCTAGAGGATAAAGGACGAAATTCGCCTGGCCTTGCCTGGAATTTGTTTTTTGATTGACTAGCGCCATGATGGCAGCAAAGGTGGGCGTTGAAGCGGAAGTACCGCCGACGACATACGCATTGATGAGTTGCCCGTTGCTGTCGGTCAAACAAGCGCCGTCTTGACACAAGAGGTATCCGTCATGCGACGCGGCAGCACCCAGCGATACGTCTGGTAAATCGCGTTTGCCGTCAACCGGCACGCCGGGACCGACTTGCCACGATGGTTTACTGTAGAGCGTGCTTGGGCCTCCGCTGCTGGCAAACAAGTCAGGGAAAAAGCACTGGCTCGGGTCCGAACAGCTCTCGTTCCAGACGGCCTCAGGAATATAACCGAGCGCTGAAGATTGATCAGGGCCGTTGGTGGATGCCCAATATTTGCTGTCGTTGCCGTTTTCGTTGAACTGCGTGCCACCAACTGCAACGTTGAACGGAGTGGAGGCAAGGCCGTTCACTCCAGTGCCGTGAGTAGCAGGTCCAAAATAGGGATCGTCGCAACCGGCCGCGCCATTGTCACCGCTGGAGATGACTACGGTGATGCCCTCGGCGGCGGCTTGTACCCATAGATTATTGAAGAACGCATTCTGCGCTTGGCCAAGTGCGGCCTCGCATTGGCCGAAGCTCATACTCAGAATCGGTGCGACGTTGTTATCGACGATGTATTGAGCTGACAGATCCGCTCCGTCGGTGGTGTTGGTGCTGCCGGAGACAACAAACTTGATCGTTGCTTTTGGCGCGATCGCGCCGGACCACTCGACGTCGAGGTCAGCTTCGGTTTCTTCGCCGGACCCAATGAAATTTCCAGGATCAGGGCCGTCCAAAATAATCGTGGGATCGTTCGCCGGCAGACCGAACGCGATGCGAAAAATCTGAATGTCGGAAAGGTTGATGTTGTTGCGGCCGACGATCGCGATGCTTTGTCCGGCGCCATCAATTCCGGCTTTATAAAGGGGCGCGGTGTTAAAGATTTTATAGAAGTCGCCAGGACTCAAATAATGAAAAGTAAGTCCCGCGCTGTTGTACGTGAAGTTTGGCTGCCATGTGCTGGTGTTCGCAATTCGGCTGGCGGTGCCAAGCACGCGGATAGTAGGAAGCTTTTGAAAATTATGGAGCGTGCTTACACCGGCAATCAAGGATGCGAACGCGGCGGGAATTTGCGGGTCGGAGGCGTTGGCGTAGTGATTCTTTCCGTTGACTACAAAGGAATGGATCGCGGTGTGGAACGCTTCGGTCACTTGAGCTGCAGTTCCCGTGAACTCGATGCTCATGCCGCCGCGAGCAATCCGATTGACACGAAAACCGTGCGACTGCAGCCAAGCTGTCAGCGTTTGAAGATCAGGCTTGGAAGGAGCGAAACGATCAGCAAATTGCTCTGGTGAGAGCCACGCATGAAAACTAGATGAGGATTTGTCCTGCTGACTGGCGATTAGTTCCTGGAGAGCGGAATCCGAGGCCACGTCGCGTTTCAGGACCAACAGCATGCGTTCCATAGGAAGGTCAGGAGAGACTTCGCCACGATCGTTGGCCGCGGTAGCCAGCGGGTGGCGATTGCCTTTTAGGATGACGAGGGAAGATTCGTCAATGGGGCCGATGCGGCTTACGGCAGTTTGTGGGCTTTGGGCGTCCGCGGATTGCGAACAGGCGACGAGAATACAGAAAGACACGAGGGCAAAAACCAACTTCGGGCATCCCAGCATTGGGCACGTAATCCTTTAATTACGCCGACCCATCGATGGCTGGGCTTTATAGCTGAAATCCTCGGCTGCCGAAAGCGAACGTTTATCGAAAAGTGCAGTCAAACAAAAGCGACGGCTCAAGTAGCGAGGCCACAGCCTTCCCTCTTCCTTTATCTTACGTATGCGTCCAACAGGATTGCTCGCGAAGGTTCCAATCCGATGTTCGCATCACCACATCAACTTCAGCCCAAACTGAATTTGCCGGGAGGTAGTGGAGGTAGCTGTAATCACTCCGGCCGTGGGCGACGGCCCGCCGGTCGAGGATGCGAATACGACTGGATTGGGGATGTTGAAGTTCGTGTGATTGAATACGTTGAAGAACTCGGAGCGGAACTGCATGTTCCACCGTTCTGAAAACGAGAACTTCCTTGTGAGGGACAGATCTGTTTCCACGAGCGCGGGGCCCTGCAAAATATTGCGCCCTACATTGCCATAAGTTCCAGGCAGCGGCTGGAGGAATGCGCTGGGATTAAAGTACCCGTTGGGTCCCCCCTGAATCACTTGACCCGTGAAATTGGGATTCACAGACGGGCGGACCGGATTGCGGGTGTCGCCGTCATTCGATGGGTTGTAAGACAACTGCGGTGTAAACGGTAGGCCAGACTGCAGCGTCTGTATTCCGCTCAGTTGCCAGTTTTCGATCAGCCGCTCGGCCCATTGCTTGCGGAAGGCCGCGTCCCTACTTCCAGACGGAAGATCGTAGGTGACATTGATGACCGCGGCGTGCCTTACGTCGAACGAGGCGCGTCCATAATCGGACTTTGGTTGAAGCGGGTTC
>Ga0209131_1001644_pt1 | contig 15452 bp, 8 predicted proteins | sample GraSoi_2013_40cm_FD_185826 | JGI IMG/M metagenome (GOLD analysis project Ga0209131, IMG submission 185826) | Grasslands soil microbial communities from the Angelo Coastal Reserve, California, USA - Sample 9_17_2013_40cm (SPAdes) (version 2) | ecosystem: Environmental > Terrestrial > Soil >...
GTGTGGCCGAACGCGAACCGGCACCCGCAACAGGCTTGCGTCATGATGCCAGCCGCTACTCTTGTGGGCCGCGCAGGAGAGGCACCACACGTGTTCGCCGACCCGCAGGGGCGCCTTGAGCGCGATGCGCCGCGCTGCGGCAATCTCCGCAACCCCCTCCCTGCCCTCCCCCGCATGCGGGGGAGGGTGGGGAGTGGGCACCGTCGCGGTGGCGTTGTCCGGAGCCATCACTTCGATCGGAATGCCCGAAAGATCGCACCCGGCCAGGCACGACACCCGGACTGTCAGCACGAACTCGGCGCCGACCGCGACCTCCGCCACGTCCTCTACCGTAATAACGGTCGCATGCGCTGCGGCACCCGCGGTCACGCGCGTAGTCCGGTCTCGACGCAGCGAAGCGCGGTCATGCGGAGCGTTGAGCGGCGTGGCGGCCGGCGACCCGGCCGAACACCAGGCAGCGCGCGAGACCGTGCTGGGCAAACCCGCCTTGGGACTCGCCAGCGCAATAGAGACCCGGGATAACCTCGCCGTGGATGTCGACCACCTCGGCGTTGGGGGTGGTTCGCAACCCGGTCAGCGTGTCGTGGAGGATCGGCGTCGACCACGCGGCGAAGAAAGGCGGGGTCTCGATCTTGTACATCGGGGTCGGCTTCTTGAAATCCTGGTCGACGCCGGCGGCGACAAAGCCGTTGTACCGGTTCACGGTCTCCTGCAGGACTGCGCCTGAAATCGGTTGTTTCTGATAGGGATTGCGGATCTTGCCGGCGAGTTCCGCGATGGTGTCGGCGCTAAAGAAGAAGCCGTCAGGATCGACATGCGGCGGTTTTGGGTTCCACTTTTCCCGTACCACCGCATCGGCATCGAAGATCGCCCAGATCGGCCCGCCGCCGTTGAGCTTTCCCGGGTCGCCGCTATACGCCATGGCGGCGGCGAAGAATTTGTACGAACCGTCGGCCTCGTTCCAGAACCGGCGGCCGGCCTGGTTCACGAAGATGACATCCTGCCAATCCGCCACAGTCAGCCCCGTCGCTTTGGCGAGATGGAACATCGGGCTTTCGGGCTGATAGACCAATGTGGCGTAGCCCCACCGGCAGCCGATGTGGCGCGTCTTGGTGATGGCCGACCCTGCTTCCGCGGTCTGGTTGGCGGTCGCCCACAGCGAGCCCCCGATATCCATGGCGGCGAGTTCGCCGTCGGCGCCCTGGTGGACGTAGGGCATGCAGGCCTGCTGGTACTCCTCGGTCAGCCGCGGATCGAAGATGCGGCGGAAATTCACGTTGCCGGTATGGCCGCCGGTCGCGATGATGACGCCCTTGCGGGCCTCGATGCTGATCATCCTGCCGTCGTGACCAGCCGTGATGCCGAGGACCTTGCCGGACCACCCCGGTTCCCGGATGATGCTTTTCATCTCGTGCGCAAGCAGGATTTCCGCGCCCTTCTGCCGCGCCGCGATCTCGAGCTGGCGGACGAGACCTGAACCGTTGCGGCCGCGGCCGGGCGCAATCAACTGGCTCGGGATGTGCCACTCCTCCGTCACGAAGGTGCGCGGCACCGTGGAGGCGCGCTCGGGGCCGATCGGCCGCGCGTTGAACTTGACGCCGTTCTCGACCAGAAAATTGAAGGTGGGGACATTCTCGTCGGCAAACACCCGCACCAGATCGCGATCGCTGTAGCGCGCATCGGCCGTGTCGTGGCGCGTCCAGTCGGCGAAAACCTGATCGGCCGAGTCCTTGATGCCGGCCTTCTGCTGGAGCGCATGGCCGCCGCCGAGATGCACGCGCCCACCGCTCAGGATGCCGCGGCCACCGATGTCATAGTTCTCGTCGACAACGATGACGGAAGTGCCGTGATCGCGCGCCGTGATGGCGGCCGGCAGTCCGGCGACACCCGCCCCGATCACCACCACGTCCGCCGACCGGTCCCAATTGCGCTGCGAACCACCTTGGGCATTGGCCTCCTGCGCGCTCGATGCAGCCAACGCGACGCCAGCCGCACCGGTCGACAGGAAGGCTCGCCGGCTGACCTCGCCTGAGGCGGCGCCAGCGCGATCCGTGGTATTCTTACCCATGTTCCCTCCCGGTCGATTCAAGAGCGGCGAACGCTTAATCGCTGCGGCCGTCACCTCGCTTCCTCTTGTCGGGAGAGCAACGGGATATGCCGCGCCAACGCGTGCCCCCTCCCTTCCCTCCCCCGCAAGCGGGGGAGGGAAGGGAGGGGGCAGTAATCTTGACTTTGCCCGAGGCCGGGTCAAGACGGTGAGCGTCCGCCGAACCGAAAGACCCCTCCTCATGCTTGGCGCCAGAATGATCGCGGTGGCGGTCGCAGCCCTCACCGTGTCCACCATTTCAAAAGCCGCGGTCGCAGCCGAACACAAATGCGATCCTGTCACCGACGCCGGCTGGAGCGTGGTTCCTGAGCGCGAAATGCTGAGCCAGACCGATGGCGCGCCTTACCAATCGGGAACGGACTGGCTCGTCGATCGCGTCACCACTGTGCTGCCGTTCTGCCACTATTTCAATTCGATCGGCGTCTACAGCATGCGCTCCTACTCGCTCGACCCGGTGGTGACCGAGGAACGGGTCGTCATTTGCCGGCGAAACGGGAGCGACAGCGTTGCGGTCGCGCCCTACGCGGGTCCCTGTCCGCCACGCTAGTCTAGTTGGACTTTACGGCTGTAAGGTCGGCACAAGCAGGAAGCTGATGCAAGCGTTTTCAAGAATCTGGGGCGGAGTTAAGGTGGAAGGCTTCACGGACGGCATTGCGGTTTGCGATTCGCCATGGTGTTATATTTATATTACTGCCGGCTTTCATCGAGGCATAACGTATCAAGGAGAGCAGGTATTCTGCTCGTTGAACAAGTGCGAGAGTTCTGTCGACGAGCCGCACGAACGCGGCCCCGGTCGGATATGACGATATTCTCCCAATCGCAACTCTCCGGCGCTGAAAGCGCCCGCGACCCGCGCACAAATCCGAACTTGGGCTGAGAACCGCCCTCACCCCGTAATCTCGCCGCGTCGCTGCTTCATGGCCGGCGCCACCATGACGACCACGATGGCCAACGTCACAATGATAAACGCAAGGCTGATCGGCCGCGTGACGAAAACCGTGGGGTCGCCCTTCGCCATCAGCATGGCGCGGCGCAGGTGCTCTTCCATCATCGGGCCGAGCACGAAGCCGAGCAGCAGCGGCGGCGCCGGGAAACCGAGCTTCGTCCATACGAAACCGAGTACGCCGAACAGCGCCGTGAGGTAGATCTCGAAGGAGGAGTTGTTGACACTGTAGATGCCGATCGCCGAGAACGCCATGATGGCGGGGAACAGCAGCCGGTACGGCACCGTGAGGAGCTTCACCCACACGCCGATCAGCGGCAGGTTGAGCACGACCAGCATCAGGTTGCCGATCCACATGCTGGCGATTAGGCCCCAGAACAGCTCGGGACGCTGGGTCATCACCTCAGGGCCCGGCTGGATGCCCTGGATCGTGAGCGCGCCGAGCATCAACGCCATCACGCCGCTCGCGGGCAGCCCGAGCGTGAGCATGGGGATGAACTTGCATTGCGCATCGGCATTGTTGGCGGACTCAGGCCCAGCGACGCCCTCGATGGCGCCGCGGCCGAACCGCGACGGGTCGGCGGCGACCTTCTTCTCCACGATGTAGGACGAAAACGACGCGATCGCCGGACCGGTGCCTGGCAGCACGCCGAAGAACGATCCGATCGCAGTGCCGCGCAGGATCGGACCGATCGATTGCTTCATGTCGGCCCAGGTCGGAAACAGGTGCGTAACCTTGGCGGCGAACACGCTGCGCTCTTCCGGATCGCCGAGATTGGCGATGATCTCCCCCATGGCGAACATGCCGACCGCGACCACGATGAACCCGATGCCGTCGGAAAGTTCGGTTATACCGAAACTGAAACGCTGCACGCCGGTGTTGACGTCGGTGCCGACGATGCCGAGCAGAAGCCCGAGCGCCACCATGGCGAACGACTTCGCCATGTCGCCCTGGGCCAGCACGGCGGCCGCCACCAGGCTCATCAGCATCAGGGAGAAGTATTCCGGCGCTGCGAATTCCAGCGCCACCTCGGCAAGGGGCGGCCCGAACAGGGCGATCAGCAGTGTGCCGACCGTGCCGGCGAAGAACGAGCCGATCGCCGCGATGGCGAGCGCCGGACCAGCGCGGCCTTGGCGGGCCATCTGATAGCCGTCGATGCAGGTGACGACTGACGAGGTCTCGCCGGGCAAATTAACCAGGATGGCGGTGGTCGAGCCGCCATATTGCGCACCGTAGTAGATGCCGGCGAGCATGATCAGCGCGCCGACGGGAGCGACGTTGAAGGTGATCGGCAACAGGATCGCGATCGTGCCGAGCGGTCCGATGCCAGGGAGCACGCCGATCAAGGTGCCGACCGATACGCCGATCAGGCAATAGAGGAGGTTCTGCCACGACAGCGCGACGCCGAAGCCGAAGATGAGATTGTGAAACAGGTCCATAGGGCGTCACATCTGCGCGAGGTCACATGCCGACGATCAGCGGATAAGGCAGGCCGAGCGCCCAGATGAACAGCACGACGCACATGATGGTGAGCAGCACCGAGAGCGCCAGCACCTCGCCGATCCGGAACTCAGGTCCGGCCGCCGCCGAGCCGGCCGTGAGGGCGAGCATGGCCGGTACGAACCCTGCATGTTCCATGAGGACGCCGAACGCCACAAAAGCGAGCGGAAGTACAATGAGTGCGCGCAGCGACCAGTTGCCCTCGATCTTGGCGGAATCGCGCAGGCCGCGCACCGCGAAAGCGAGCCCAAACAGCATCAGGACAACACCCAGCACCACGGGAAAGAAGCCCGCGCCCATGCGCAGCGCGGTACCGAACGGATAGTCGCGCGCGATGAACACTGCGACCGCGCCGATCGCGATCAGCATCACGCCGGACCAGAAGTCTTTTGAGTCGGGGAGTTTCACGAGAGGGCCTTCTCCCTCTCCCCCCAAAGGGGGGAGAGGGTCGGGGTGAGGGGGGGCTCTCCGCGAGTCTCAGCCTTGCGGCCCGCCCCCTCACCCCAGCCCTCTCCCCGCAAGCGGGGAGAGGGAGCAGGCTGCGGCCAATGGCCAGGCATTCCTTCACACGCTCCTTCGCGGGCATCCACGTCTTCGCGTTGTTGCAACTTCAAAGACATGGATGGCCGGGACAAGCCCAGCCATGACGGAATGGATCGGTCATTGCAAGTCGCCAACTCACTCACTCCGCCTTGATCCCGCCCTGCTTGACGACCTTCTCCCACTTGTTCATTTCGCTCACCATGAAGCCGCCGAAGTCGGCCGGCTTCATGGACACCGGCGTCGCGCCTTCGTTGTCGAACTGCTTCTTCACATCGGGCGATTGTTGCACCGCTTCGATCTCGCGGTTGACCTTCTCGATGATCGCCGGCGACGTGCCGGTCGGCGCCACGACGCCCCACCAGTTCACGGCCTCGTAGCCGGGCACGCCTGCCTCCGCGATGGCCGGCACGTCCGGCAGCACCGGACTGCGCACGAGTGCGCCAGTGCCGAGCGCGCGCAGCTTGCCGGCTTTGATCTGCGGCACGGTCTGCACCATGGAAGAAAACATCACCTTGGTATGGCCGCCGACGATGTCGACCATCGCCGGGCCGCCGCCTTTGAACGGCACGTGCAGGATATCGACGCCCGCCATCAGCTTGAACAGTTCGCCGCCGAGATGCTGGAAGCTGCCGATCCCGGCGGAGGCGTATTGCAGGTCGCCAGGCTTCTGCTTCGCGAGCGCCACCAGCTCTGTGACGGACTTCACCGGCAGCGACGGATGCACCACCAGCACGTTCGCGCCCTTGGCAAGCAGGCCGACGGGCGCGAAATCCTTGATCGGGTCATAGCTGAGCTTATAGAGCCACGGGTTGACGGCGTGCGCCATGGAGATGATCCCAAGCGTGTAGCCGTCGGCCGGCGACTTCGCCACCGCCTCGGTGCCGATCACGCCGCCGGCGCCGCCGCGGTTGTCGACCACCACCTGCTTGCCGAGGCGCTCGCCTAGATGCGTGGCGATCAAGCGCCCCACCACATCGTTGCTGCCGCCCGGCGGAAACGGAATGATGAGCCGCACCGGCCGGACGGGATAGTCCTGAGCCGCGGCCGGGTTCGCAAGGACCAACATCGCAAATGCGAGGCCGGCGGCCGTGGGCCGCAACGCGCGCGGGCTGTTCATGAGGGCACCTCCCGTTGTTGTCAGCGCAATTCTATCGAACAAGAATTGTAGCAAGAACTGTAGCCCGGGTTGAGCGCGAGCGAAACCCGGGGACGGCGTTGCCACGTTGATAGGCGATCCCGGATTTCGCTGAGTTTACCATCGGGCCGGCCCACCGGGTCCGGCATCGGGCCGGCCCGATGGCAGGCTCCGGCCGGACCCGGTGGCCCAATCCGGGCTACGACTCTACTCGTGATCGCCGTGGTCCTCATCCTCCCGGCGGTCGGCGTCGTCGTCATCGCGCTCGCCGAGGCCGGCCTGCCGGCCATTCGGACCGACTTCGAGCAGGCGCCGGTTGGGCGTGCAGGCCCAGTTGGCGGCACTGTTCACGTCGCCGGAGCCACGATACTGCGCCTCTTCGGGAAACGCGCACAGCGGCATCGTGCGGTCGACGCCGAGTGCTGGATTATTGTTGACGAAATGCGTGGCCGCGATCGCGTCCGGCGCCACGCTACCCTCGACCCACTTCTCAAGCATGCTTAGCGTGTCGAACAGGTTCGGTCCCGGCCCGCCGCCGCAATGGTGCATGCCGGGCACCATGAACAGCCGCATGTTCTTGCGCAGCTTGTCCAATCCTGTGCGCTGCGCCAGCGCCTCGTAGTGGACGATGGTGCGGAACGCCGGCAGCGCCGGATCGCTGAAGCCGTGGTAGACGAGGAGCTTCCGATTCTGCGCGAGGAACCGCTCGAGTTTCCGGGGAATATCGGCGTCGCCCGCCTCTGTGCGGTCGTCGAGCAGGTCGAGCGCCCGATCGTCGATGCGCGTGCCCTCGTCGAAGCTGCGGATATCGAAGTTCGGGTCACGCGTCACGATGTACTTGAGGAAGTGGTCCACGAACTGCCACGAGATCGGCGAGGGACTGAAGCCCAGGTTGCCCCACGGCTCATTGGCGGTGAAGCTCGTCGGCGGCACGAATCCGGTCGACCACAGGTCCATGCCGTCGCCGCCCCCGAGTTCGCCGACCGCCTGCCCCGGATAGATGAGGTCCCCATCCTCGTTGCGCAGCGCGGTGAAATAGGTGGCGAGCGTGTGTCCCTGTTCGGGGGTCAGGCAGGTTGCGTCACCGGCCGTGCAGGTGGCCGTGACCAGCGTCTTTGGATCGAACGCGCATTTGCCGGGGTTCTGGATCAGCCCGTCTGCGACTCCGTCCGCCTTATCGCAGCTCGCCCGGATCGCCGCGTCGACCATCGCAAGCTTGCCGGCTGGGACGTACGCGTTGGGCGAGGCGAGCTGCGTCGTCTGAAAAAGGCGGCCCGCGAGCAGGGTGCGCATGTCCATGAACGGCGCGCCCGCGATGATGCCGTCATAATCCTCCGGGAAGCGCGTCGCCTCCATGTAGGCCATGCGGCCGCCGTTCGAGCACCCCTCGAAATAGGCGCGCGCGATCGGCGCCTGATAGTAGGATTGCACCAAGAGCTTGCCCGCCTGCGTCACCTGATGCGCGGCCCGGAAAAAATAGTCGATAACCTTGGCCTCGTCCGGCACGCCCGGCGCGATCAGCGCCCAGCGCGCGTCGGTGCCACCGGCCTGGTGCCCGGTATCGGTAACGATGGTGGCATAGCCCTTGATCGGGGCTTGCAGGAAGTCAACTGGGTTGGCGGCCGGGCTGAGCGACCCCGCAAGTCCGCCGACGCCGAAGAACAGGAACTTGCCGTTCCACGAGCTCGGCAGCACGAGCTCGAACCGCGCAGAACCATCCGGGGCGCCGAAGCCCGTCGTCTTCACCGTCCCAAGCACTTGGCAGGATTCCGGATTGGCGCCGCTCGCCGGGACGTCCACGGCCGAGACGATCGTCACATTGGCGACGCCGAGCCCGGCGAGCGCCGCCGGGTTGCACTTGGGCAGCGCAGCGCTCGCCGGCGCGGCGCCGGTCAGGAGGCCGGCCAACAGCAGCCCGGCCGCGTGCAATTTGCGGTTCGAGTCCATGATGATTTCCTCCCCGGGACCGTTCTGTCCCTGGAGCCGACTCTCGTCCAAATACGGGATTCCCGCAAGGATTGATGCGGGCCTGCACCCGTCCAAGTACGCGTACAGCCGGTAAGCACTAGAGTCGATTTCGATTGCGCTGAATCACACAGCGGCGTCGTCGCCGGGCTTCAACCTGACCCGAATCTGCCCTAATCGACAATCGACGCAGTGGCCTCATCCTGCGGTGCTCTCCGGGCAGGCTCTATCCACGAGCTAGCGGACGGTCTAGACCGTTCGCCTGGACTCTCCCTTACTGCGGTACAAGACATGCGCACCGAACAAGCCGTGCCCGTCCGTCTCGCCGATTATCGCCCGCCGGACTGGCTGGTGGAGACCATCGACCTTAACGTCTCGCTCGGTCCGACCAACACGGTCGTGCGGGCGCGGCTTCGCCTCAAGCCGAATCCGCAGGCGCCGGCGCCGGCGCCGGTGGTGCTCGACGGCGATGAACTGCAATTGCGCGCGATCAAGCTCGACGGCGAGACGCTTGCGGCCGATGCCTACGTGGCGACGCCCGACGGCCTGACGATCCCGCAGCCGCCCCCCCGTGCGTTCGTGCTCGAGACCGAGACGGTGCTCGACCCCTCGGCCAACACCAAGCTGATGGGCCTTTATCGGTCCGGCCAGACCTACGCGACGCAGTGCGAGGCGGAAGGATTCCGCCGCATCGCGTATTTCCCGGACCGGCCGGACGTGATGTCGGTGTTCACCACCCGCATCGAGGCTGACAAGGCCGAAGCCCCGGTGCTGCTCGCCAACGGCAACCTGATCGATGCCGGCGACATCCCGGGCACGACGCGTCATTTCGCAATCTGGCACGATCCTTTCCCCAAACCTTGCTATCTATTCGCTTTGGTGGGCGGCGTGCTTGGCGTTGTCGAGGACTCGTTTACCACCATGTCAGGCCGCAAGGTGGCGTTGAAGATCTTTGTCGAGCCCGGCAAGGAAGCCCGCGCCGAATACGCCATGGAGGCGCTCAAGCGCGCCATGCGTTGGGATGAGCAGGCCTTCGGCCGCGAGTACGACCTCGACATTTTCATGATCGTCGCCGTGTCCCACTTCAACATGGGGGCGATGGAGAACAAGGGCCTCAACATCTTCAACGATAAGGCCGTACTGGCATCACGCGACACGGCGACCGACCAGGACTTCATGAGCGTCGAGACGATCATCGCGCACGAGTATTTCCACAACTGGACCGGCAACCGCATTACCTGCCGCGACTGGTTCCAGCTCTGCCTCAAGGAGGGGCTGACGGTTTTTCGCGATCAGGAATTCACCTCCGACGTCCGCTCGCGGCCGGTGAAGCGGATTGCGGACGTGCGGGCGCTGCGCGGCCACCAGTTCGTGGAGGACGCGGGGCCGCTCGCTCATGCGGTGCGGCCCGAGGTGTACCGGGAAATCAGCAATTTCTACACCTCCACCGTCTACGAGAAGGGCGCCGAGGTGGTGCGCATGCTCAAGACCCTGCTGGGACCTGAGCGGTTTCGGGCCGGCATGGACCTTTACTTCACGCGTCATGACGGCCGCGCTGCGACGGTCGACGAGTTCGTCGCCTGCTTCGCCGATGCGGCCAACTACGACCTGACCCAATTCATGCTGTGGTACCGTCAGGCCGGCACGCCGGAAATTGTGGCGCAGGGCAATCACGATGCCGGCGCCAAGACCTATACGCTCGAAATCAGCCAGGCCGTGCCGGCAACGCCGGGGCAGCCCGTTAAGGAGCCGATGACGATCCCGATCGCGATCGGCTTTTTGGGTCCCGACGGAAAGGAACGGGAGGTTGCTCTCGCCGACGGCAGCAAGCTCGCGAACGGAGTCCTTACGCTCACCAAGGCAAAGGAGCGCGTCGTGTTCGCCGGTCATGCCGAGCGCCCCGTCGTCTCGCTCAATCGCGGATTCTCAGCGCCGGTCAAGCTCACCGCCAATCTGCGCGACGGCGATCTTGCGTTCCTTGCCGCCCACGACACCGATCCGTTCAACCGCTGGCAGGCCATGCAGACGCTCGCGACCGCGCTTCTGATCGACAATGTGGCGGCGCATCGCGCCAATGGGCCGAAACGCGCGGCCGATGCGCTCGCGCACGCGCTCCGCGCCGTGCTGGAAGACCGTGGCCTCGAGCCTGCCTTCGTGGCCCAGGCCATGACGTTGCCGTCGGAAGGCGACATCGCCCGCGAGATCGGCCACGACGTCGATCCCGACGCGATATTCGCGGTGCGGCGCGAACTGCGGGCCGAGGTCGGGCGCAAGCTCGCAGGCGTGCTCGCGGACACCTATCATCGCATGGTCGACCACGGCCCGTTCCGCCCCGACGCGGCAAGCGCGGGCCGCCGCGCCCTGAAGAATGTCTGCCTCGATCTGCTGGCAACGGCCGATCCCGACGCCGGCATTGCGCGGGCTGACACTCAATACCGCGACGGTGACAACATGACGGACCGAATCGCGGCGCTCGCCACGCTGTCACACCATCAGGTGCGGGCGCGCCAGGCCGCCTTCGACGACTTCTACCGCCGCTATGAAGGGGACCCGCTTATCATCGACAAATGGTTCGGCCTGCAAGCCGCGATTCCGGAGGCAGACACGCTTGCACGGGTCAAGGGCCTCACCGCCCATCCGGCCTTTTCCATGTCCAATCCCAATCGGGTGCGCGCCCTGATCGGCAATTTCGCCCAGGCCAACCAGACCCAGTTCAATCGCCGCGACGGCGAAGGCTACGCGTTCCACGCCGACACCATGCTCACCCTCGATGCGATAAACCCGCAGGTGGCGGCCCGGTTGATGACCGCATTCCGATCCTGGCGCGCGCTCGAACCGGAGCGTCGCGGCAAGGCCGAGGCGGCCCTCAAGCGGGTTGCCGCCGGCCCGTCGCTTTCGCGCGACTTGCAGGACATCGTGACACGCACGCTTGGCACCGGGTGAGGCGGGAAACCTGGTCTCGGCGACTGTCCGGTTGCGTGAGCGTTCGCGTCCCCGCACACTCACGCAGCCCCTAATATCCGCACGAAACTCCGGCGCACGCGCTCCTGGGTGTCGGCCAGGTGGGCGTCAAGCGTGGCGAAATCCGGCACGTCGGCAGCCCGGGCGAGCAGTTCCGTCAGGCCCGTGCCGGCGGATTTGGCGTCGAAAGGCGCCGCGACGCACAGGCGCAGGATCTGACCCAGGTCCTGATAGAGCCGCGTTGCCGGCCGCAGCACATCGGCATCCTCGGCCGCGAGAATCCCCTCTCGCACGGCTTTCTCGAACACGGACGCCGTTGCAGTGTCGAGGATGTCCGGCGCCGCGGCCGCGTGGGCGAGTTGAAGATATTGCGCAATGAACTCGAGATCGATGAGGCCGCCGGCGGCGTATTTGAGGTCCCAGCGCGCGCCGTCGCCCTTCTCGGCCGCGATGGCGCGGCGCATCTCGACCACATCGGCGGCAAGCGCGAGCGCATCGCGCGGGGTGCGCAGCACATCGCGGATGACGGCCTCGACCCGCGCCGCAAGCGCAGGCGCGCCCGACACGACCCGCGCCCGCGTCAGCGCCAGATGCTCCCAGGTCCAGGCGTCGCGGCGCTGATAGCTTTGGAACGACGTGATCGAGGTCGCGACCGGTCCTGAGCGTCCGGACGGCCGCAGCCGCATATCGACATCATAGAGGCGGCCGTAGTTGGTCCGGGTGGTCAGCGCATTCACCAGGCGCTGCGTAAAGCGCGCAAAATAGTGGGCGGCGTGGAGCGGGCGCTCCCCGTCGGACTCCGGCCGGGCCGGATCGAAATCGTAGACCACGATCAAATCAAGGTCGGAATTCGCGGTCATCTCGCGGCCGCCGAGTTTGCCCATGGCAAGCACCACGGCATCGCCGCCCGGCACCTCCCCGTGGCTCGCCCGAACGATCTCGGCCACCTTGGCATGGAGCGTCCGCACGATCGCGTCCGCGACCGCCGCGAACGCCTGGCCGGCCTGCTGCGCCGAAACGGTGCCCGAAAGAATGCGGGCGCCGATCAAGAACACTTGCTCCTGGGCGAACCTGCGGACGCGATCGAGAAAATCCTCGTAGGAGTCCGCCTCGCCGAGCGCAGCCGCGAGGCCGGCGGTGAGCCGCTCCGGCCCCGGTAGCGTGCCGAAGAAAGCCGGATCGATCAGGGGATCGAGCACGTCCGGATGCAGCGCGAGCGTATCCGCTAGCCGCGGGGCCGTACCCAGCACCCGCGCCACCAGCGCCACCAGATCGGGATTCTGCCGCAGCAACGAGAACAGCCGGGCGCCGCCATGGAGATTGCCGAGGAAGCGGTCGAAGGCGGCGAGTGCGGCATCGGGATTTTCTGCACGCGCGACGTGGTCGATGAGGAGCGGCACGAGCTCCGCGAATTGGGCCTGCGCGGTCCCTCCCTTGAGTCCACGCGGATGCCCGGCAAGCCAGCGTCGCACGGCGCCTGACACCACGACCGGCTGGCGGAAGCCCATCTCGCTCAGTTTCGCCAGCGTTTCGTTGGCGTCCGCCTCGTGCGGAAACGTCAGGCCGCGGCGTTCGGCGGCGGTGAGCGAGGCGTGCTCGAACAGGCTTGCATAACGGCTCTGCACCGCCCGCAAATGCTTGAGCAGCACTTGCGCCAGTGCATCGCGGTCATCGTAGCCGAGGAAGCGGGCGAAGCCGTCGAGGTCCTCGCGACGCGACGGCAAAGTATGTGTCTGTTCGTCGGCAACCATCTGCAGGCGATGCTCGACGGTGCGCAGGAACCGGTAGGCATTTTGCAGATCGGCGCACGTCGCAGCGTCGATCCAGCCGCCGTCGGCGAGCGCGCGCAGCGTCACCAGCGTCTCCCGGCTTCGCAACTGAGGATTTCGCCCGCCCGCGATGAGCTGCTGGGTCTGAACGAAAAATTCGATTTCGCGGATGCCGCCCCGGCCAAGCTTGATATTGTGTCCCTCGACTGCGACGACGCTGTGACCGCGATAGGCGTGGATTTGGCGCTTCATCTCGTGAATGTCGGAGAGCGCGACAAAATCCAGGTACTTGCGCCAGATGAAAGGAGAGAGATTGGCGATGAACAAAGCCCCGGCGGCGCTGTCGCCTGCGCAAATACGGGCTTTGATGAATGCGGCGCGCTCCCAGTTCTGGCCGCGGCTTTCGTAATATTCGAGCGCGGCCGGCACTGAAATCGCAATCTGGGTCGACGCCGGATCCGGCCGCAGGCGCACATCGACCCGGAACACATAGCCGTGCTCTGTCCGTTGCTGGAGGAGCCGGATCAACTGGCGGGCGAGGCGCGCGAATAGGGGCCCTGCTTCGGCGCCGGGCCCCAATCGGGCTCTGTCGGGTTCGAAGCAGATGATGAGATCGATGTCGCTCGAATAGTTGAGCTCGAAGGCGCCCATCTTGCCCATGGCGATCACGAACAGTCCGCAACCGCTCTGCGGATCGGCGCCTTCCGGCAGGGCTAGCCTGCCGGCGCGCGCCGCCTGGCGCAGCACATGGCGCAGCGCTGCGGTGACCGCGGTATCGGCCACCTCCGTCAAGGCCGCCGTGACCCGCATCACGTCCCACAGGCCGCCGATATCTGCCAAAGCAATCAGGAGCGCTGCCTCAGCCTTCATGATGCGTAAGAGGCGCATCGCTGCGGCGTCCGCCGCGTCCGCCCGTATGTCCCCCGCCGCGGCGCGCAGGCTCGCCAGCCGTTCATCAGGATCGGTCTTCAGCAACAAGACGAGTCGCGCCGGATCGGCGCGCACAAGCTCCCACAGATAGGCCGAGGATGACGCAACCGCCTCGATGAGGGCGCGCACCGGGGGATGCGTCGCCATGATGTGGCGAACCGCCTGCATAGCCCCCACCCTACCCTCCCCCGCTTGCGGGGGAGGGTAGGGTGGGGGCTGACCTTCCATGAGCCACGCCGCCACCCGGGCGCGCCCCGCCTGATTCGCCAGGGCATGAGGCGCCGCAAGGCGGGACGCGAAGCTGCGGCGATCGGGGAGAACAGTCACGCGGCCTGCTGCGGCGGTGCGGCGGCACGCGGCAGCGATATGCGCGCCCGTAGCCCCGGCGCGTTGTCCTCCAGCTTGAGTTCGCCGCCGTGAAGCCGCGCCACGGCGGAGACCAGGCTCAAGCCGAGCCCGGACCCAGGCAGCGAGCGGCTGCGCTCCAAGCGCACAAAGCGATCGACGACGCGAGACCGGTCGGCCGAGGGAATTCCGGGGCCGTGATCGCTGACAGTCAGTACGATTCGATCCTGTTCGGCGTCGGCCGTGACCAGGATGCCGCTGCGTTCGCCATTGACCGCAGCTGCCCCCTCCCTACCCTCCCCCGCTCGCGGGGAAGGGTAGGGAGGGGGAGGCGCGGCGTATTTGATGGCGTTGTCGACCAGGTTGGCGAGCGCCTGGCTGACAAGCTCGCGATTTCCTTTGACGGCGGCGTGCTGCTTTGCGTTGACCTCAAGCGTCAGTCCCTTGTCCTCGGCAAGCGGCTCATAAAGCTCGCTCACGTCGCGCGCCACCTCGGCGACATCGAACTCCGCCATCCCTTCGCGCACCTCTCCGGACTCCGCCCGCGCGATCATCAGTAGCGCATCGAAGGTCCGGATCAGGCCTTCCGATTCCTCGATCGTGTCTTCAAGCACCCGGCGAAATTCGGTTTCGGAGTTGGCGGTACGCAGCGCCGCCTCGCAGCGGTTGCGCAATCGTGTCAGCGGCGTCTTGAGATCGTGGGCGATGTTGTCGGTCACCTCTTTCAGGCCGCGCATGAGCGACTCGATGCGTTCCAGCATGCCGTTGAGATTGACGGCAAGACGGTCGAACTCGTCACCGCTGCCGATGACCGACAGCCGGCCCGAAAGGTCTCCGGCCATGATGGTCTGCGTGGTGCCGGTCATGGCGTCGACGCGCTTGAGCACGCGCCGGCTCACGAATACCCCACCGGCAATGCCGAGCACGATGACGATCGCCACCGACCATCGCCCGGCCAAGGCCACGACGTGAAAGATCCGCTCGCGCTCATCGAGATCGCGGCCGACCAGAATGCGAATGCCGCCGGGCAGGCGCGTCACCCGCACCAACGCGTTGTGCTCCGCGGACTCCGGTTCCTCGAGGCGGCGATAAGCGGTCTCGACCCACCCCTCGGATTCGAGGATGCCGGGCTCCAACGAACCGACATTGCCGGCGAGGCCCTCGCCCATCGGCGTGGTTACGAGATAGAGGCTTGATCCGGGACGACGCGACCGCACATCCACGGCTGCGACCAGGCGCCGGATGCCGGCTTG
>Ga0209131_1001645_pt1 | contig 15448 bp, 16 predicted proteins | sample GraSoi_2013_40cm_FD_185826 | JGI IMG/M metagenome (GOLD analysis project Ga0209131, IMG submission 185826) | Grasslands soil microbial communities from the Angelo Coastal Reserve, California, USA - Sample 9_17_2013_40cm (SPAdes) (version 2) | ecosystem: Environmental > Terrestrial > Soil >...
GCAGGTGGTCGTAAATGGTGTGAAACGCGGTGATCGAGAAGGAGAGCCGGCTCGCCGGCTGCCCCCGGTATCCGAGCTCGTACACCTTGGCGACTTCGGAGCGCACCTCGGATCCGCCGGCGAGAAGAAACGGCGGGGTCTCCGGAACGAACACATCGCGGTCGAATCGCGACGGCGCGCGCACCGTCCGCGAAGCCGCCGTCCATATCAGGTGCTCCGGCGCGACCTTCCAGGCGAGGCGCGCGCTCGGCAGGAATTCGGTGCCCGTGTAGTCGTTGCGCTCGAACCTCGCGCCGATGGTGAACCGCAGAGCCTGGTGCAGCGTCATCTCGTCTTGCGCGAACAAGCTCACCCAGGTCTGGTTGACGCGTTCGGGCACGAACCCGACGAAGGGCCGGGGAGGCGAAAACGCGAGGAGCTCGCCGTTCGTCACGCGATCCTGGCCGCGGCGGTATTCGACGCCCCAGACCGGAGCATGCATGCCGATCGGCGCCAGCGAATGCTGGGCCTGCAGATCGTAGATATCGAGGGTCTCGGCAAATTGCGGGCGGACGTTTCGCTCGGTCCGGTCGAAGTAGCCCTGCAAAGTCACGCTCGAGCCGCCGCCCAGGGCGCGATCCCAGCGACCGGTCAGATTGGCGCCCGAGAAGGAGATCGCACCGAGCGGGATGTTCACTCCGGTCACCGATATGGAGCCCGGCGCCGGCTGGCCCTCGGCCCCCTGGTAGGCATTGCCGTTCATGGCCAGGGTGTCTGCGGCGCTGCTCCAGTCCACCCGGAATCCCGCCTGGCTGCTGTGCATGGCGTCATCCCTCGGGCTGCCGTTCGCGAGCGAGGTGTGCTCGCGCTCGAAGGACTTGCCGTAAACCCGATAGTGGCCGTCCTCGCCGAGCTTTCCACCGTAGCGTGCCGCGCCTTCGCGATCGCGGTTTCCGGTTCCTGCCGCGGCCAGTGCGCCCTGGGTGCTCGCGGCGGAGCGCGTGATGACGTTGATGACGCCATTGACGGCATTGACGCCCCAGAGCGTGCCGCCCGGTCCGCTGATCACCTCGACGCGCTCGATATCCTCGAGCATCACGTCCTGCACGTCCCAGAAAACCCCGGAGAAGAGCGGCGTATAGACGGAGCGTCCGTCGATCAGCACCAGCAGCTTGTTGGCGGCGCTGCTCTTGAATCCGCGGGCGCTGATGGCGTAGGCGCTGGCGCTCGCTTGCGCGACCTGCAAGTTGGGCGCGAGGCGCAGCGCCTCGGGCAGGCTCCTCGCGCCCGAGCGGCGTATCTCGTCCGCCGTGATCACGTATACGGATGCCGCGGCGTCGGAAAGCCGCTCGGTGCGGCGCGACACCGAGGTGATTTGTATGTCGGCGAGCTCCTCGAGGCTGAGATCGGCAAGGCCGGCGCGCGCCGGCTGCGCGATCGCGACCGAGGCAAACCCGGCCCACATGGCAAAGGCGGCGATTGCCGCGGCCAGGCAGGCGCGAGCGCTGCTTTTTCTTTCGAAGCCGACCATCTCCCCCGACCTTGCCTTCCGGCTCTTCTTCTAATCTCCGGAGGCTAGAGGCATCGGCGCAGGCTGTCTGTCAGGGATTCTTTACAGAAAAATTCCCCGGCCGCGAAATACCGGAGAATTCAGACACGAAGATAAAGCGCGCTCCGGCGCGGCTTCACTGCTCGACCTTGATCCCGGCCGACTTGATCACCGCGGTCCAGCGGCGTGTTTCGTCCTTCAGGAAGGCCGCGAACTGCTCCGGCGTGAAGCTCGACGGCTCGGCGCCCTGGGCCGCGAGCTTCTCGCGCACCTCCGGCGCCGCCATCGCCAGGACGACTTCGTTGCGCAGCGTGTCGATGAGCGCCTTGGGCGTGCCTTTCGGCACGGCGAAGCCGAACCAGTTGCTCACGACATAATCGACGCCCGCTTCGCTCGCGGTCGGGACCTCCGGGAAGGCGGGCGAGCGCGCGGCGGTGGAGACCGCGAGCGGCACCGCCCTGCCGCCCCGGATCGACCCGAGCGCCGTCGGCGAGGCCGCGATCATCATCTGGACCTGCCCGCCCTGGAGCGCGACGCTCGCGTCGCTCATTCCCTTGTACGGGATGTGCGTGACCTGGATGCCCGCTTCATGCAGGAAAAGCGCGGTAACGACGTGGTTCACGCCGCCCACGCCGGATGAGCCGAAGTTCAGCTTGCCCGGATTCGCCCGCGCCTCGTCTATCAGCTCGCGCAGCGTTTTCAGCTTCGCTTCCGGGCTCGCCACGATGACGAAAGGCGTCTGCGCGATGATCGCCGCGGGAACGAGGTCCGCGCCGCGATCCCAGGGCAGCTTCTCGAACAGGCCGAAGAGCATCGGATAGGTGGCGTCGATCAGCACCAGGGTCGCGCCGTCCGGCGCCGACTTCGCGCCCGCCTCCCAGCAGATGCGGCCTCCGGCGCCGGTGCGGTTCTCCACCACGAAGGCCTTGCCGGTCTGCTCGGTGATCTTCTGCGCGGCGATGCGCGCATAGGTGTCGCTCGCGCCGCCGGGCGCGAAAGGCACGAGGATGCGCGTCGCGCGGGGCGCCGATTGCGCGTGCGAAGCGGTGGCGAGAAGCGCGAGGATCGCGGCAAGAAGCAGTCGGGGCATGCGCCTTCCTTTCGGGACGGATCGGACCCTCCTATACTGACCGCCCGGGAGAAAAATAAAAAGGACCGCGATGCGCCGCCGCCTCTTCGCCGCTGCAATGCTGCTGTCCGGAGGCGCCATGGCCGCCGAGGCGGTCCTGGTGCACGACATCGCGCCGCCCCACCCGCGCTACACGCAGCTGACGCAGATGGCGGCCGACGTGGCGCGGCGCACGCAGGGCATGCTGAGCATCGCCATCAACCCCGGCGGCAAGGTGCTGTATCCGGGCCGGGCCTCGCTCGACGCGGTGCGCTCGGGGCGCGTGCCGCTTACCTTCGTCAACAGCGCCTTCCTGCAGTCCGTCGATCCGGACCTGGGCTTTCTCAATCTGCCGTTCACCATCACGGACGAGCTGATGGCGAGGCCCGGCGTGGCCGAGGCTGTCCTGGGGTTGGTGCGCGGGTACGTCGAGCCACGCGGCCTGAAAGCGCTGGCGATCATGCGCGGGGCGGACACCCTCTTCATTTTCAGGAGCCGGCGACTGCGCGCGCCCGAGGACCTGCGCGGCCTGAAGATCCGCGTGGCGGGACCGGGCGTCTACCAGGACATCGTCCGGAGCCTGGGCGCGGAGCCGGTGGTTTTCCCGGCGATCGAGATGGGCGCGGCGCTGGCGCGCGGAGCGATGGACGGCATCATCACCTCGCCCGGGGGCTGGGGCAAGAACGTGCAGGACGCTCCAGGCGGCAGCTACGTGCCGGGACTGCTGTTCTATACGTACTTCCTCATCGCCGACGCCGCCTGGCTCACCGCCTTGCCCACGGCGGAGCAGAAAGCGCTGAGCGAAGCCGCGCGCGCCACCGTCACCGACAAGTGGGACGAGATGCGGGCCGACGACGCGCGCCTTGTCGCCGACCTGGTCGCCCGCGGCGCGCGACATTCGGCGGTGCCGGCCGACGCCCTGGCGCCCTGGAAAGCGCGCACCGAGGGCGTGACGAGCGCATTTGGAGCCGCCCATCCGGAAGTGATGCGGCGCTTTCGCGCCGTCGCCGGCGCGCCGTAAGTCCGAAGCCGCGAGGTTCAGCCCAGCCAGGCGCCGTCGGCTTCGAGCTGCTTCTGCAGAACCTTTACGTCGATCGCGCCCGGCTTCACATCCCGCAGCAGCGACAGGTGCGCCGCCGTGCCGGCCGCCTGCCCCATCACGAAGCAGGGCCCCGACACACGCGCCGCGGACTGGCCGCCGTGGGTCATCGAGGCGCAGCGGCCGGCGACGAGGAGATTGTCGACGCCGAGCGGAACGAGCATCCGGTAAGGGAGCTGGTTGAAGCCTCTCGGCGCCTTCTGGAAGCGGAACTCGACGTCGCCCGCGACGTGCTCCTCCACCGGCCAGCCGTTGACGCCGATCGCGTCGGCGAAGTCCGCGCAGCCGAGCACGTCCTCCTCGGTCAGCATGTACTCGCCGCGCAGCCGGCGCGTCTCGCGGATGCCGATCTGGGGCGCGATGTCGGCGATATGGGCGCGCTCGAAGCCCGGCGCCGACGCGCGGATGAACTCGAAGGTGTCGCGCACTTGCCGGCGACCCTCGACCTCGCCGAAAGCGAGCTCCTCGGCGTCGATCCCGCTGACGGCGCTGCCGTCGGGATTGCGGATCTGCGTCAGGTTGGCGCGCCACTCGGTGGCATTGGGTTGCGGCCGTACGATGGGCTTCTTCCGCGGAAAGCGCCGGCCCGAGGCCGCCGCCTCCTCCATCAGCTTCGGAATCACTTCCCAGGCCTTGCCGGCCTTCAGCGGATCGACGCCGCCGATGCGGTACATGGTCGAGGGATAGAGCATGTTGCCCGCGCCGTCGCCCACCTCGTAAGGCGCGCCCGCCCAGGCCGCGAGGTCGGCGTCGCCCGAGCAATCGATGAATCTCTTGCCGAGGATCGCCTTGCGGCCCGACTTGGTCTCGACGATCAGCGCCTCGACCTCGTTTTTCGAGAGCTTGACCGCGGCCACGGCGAAGGCGTGGAACAGCAGCTTCACCTCGGCGCTCAGCAGGAGCTCGTCGGCGGCGATCTTGTAGGCCGAGATATCGTAGGCCTGCGCGAGGACCCGGTCGTCGAAGATGGCGTGCGGCTGGCTGAGCCCGCCGAGGCGCTCGAGGCGGGAGAGGATGTCGTCGCAGACCCCGTGCACTACCTGCTGGTGCTCGCCGTGCACCTTGGCGTGCAGCCCGCAGAAGTTGGCGAGGCCCGCAGCGGTGCCCGCGCCGCCGAGGAAGCCGTAGCGCTCCACGAGGATCGTCGAGCGCCCCGCGCGCCCCGAGGCCGCCGCCGCCGCGATGCCCGCCGGCCCGCCGCCGAGCACCACCGTCTCGTACTCCCCCATGACCGGTGTTTCGCGGCGCTCTTCGAGAACGAACATACAATCCACTATATCCGGATTATTGTTTCCAAAGATTGTTTCCAAGGGAAGAGCCGATATGCGAATTGCGGTGCTCACATTCGAGGGCTTCAACGAGCTCGACTCGTTTATCGCATCGGCGATGCTCAATCGAGTCAAGCAGCCCGAGCTGAGAGCGCTGATCGTGTCCGCTTCCGAGCGCGTCACCTCCATGAATGGAGTAGTGGTCCAGTCGCAGGCGCCATTGAGCTTTGCGCGCGAAGCGGAAGCTGTAATCGTAGGAAGCGGCATCCATACGCGGGACGTGGTACGGGCGCCCGGCCTCATGGCGGAGCTGAAGCTGGATCCCTCGCGCCAGATCATCGGCGCGCAATGCTCCGGGGCGCTCGTGCTGGCGAAGCTCGGCCTGCTCGAAGACGTCCCGGCATGCACGGACTCGACGACGAAGCCCTGGGTCGAGGAAGCGGGCGTAAAAGTTCTCGACCAGCCGTTCGTCGCGCATGGAAACGTCGCTACGGCGGGCGGCTGCCTGGGCTCCTACTATCTTGCGGCGTGGACGATCGCGCGCCTCGCGGGATGGGACGCCGCGGAAAGGGTCGTTCGCTACGTCGCGCCGGTGGGCCAGAAGCGGGAATACATCGAAAGCGCCCGCGCGGCCGTCGGGCGATACCTCCCGGAGCAGGAACGTGCCGCGGTGTAACCGGGCCTTTCCCCCAAGAAAGAAGCTGTGAAACATTCGAATCTGAACTTCGCTCCGCGTGAAGTGAGCCTGGAGAAGCGCAGCGACGGCACGCTGCTGCTGCGCTCGCCGGATCAGCTCGGCCTCACCGCCCGCTGCGTGACCGAGTGGCTGGATCGCTGGGCGCGCGAGGCGCCGCGGCGGGATTTCCTGTGCGAGCGCAAAGGCGACGGCTGGCGCCGGGTCGGCTACCTCGAGGCCTTCGGCGCCGCGCGCATCCTCGGCCAGGCGCTGCTGCATATGGAGCTGGGGCCGGAGCGCCCGGTCGCGATCCTTTCCGACAACGGCATCGACCACGCCCTGCTCGCGCTCGGCGCGATGCACGTCGGCATCCCGGTCGTGCCGGTTTCGCCCGCCTATTCGCTGATGTCGAAGGATTTCGGCAAGCTGAAACAGATCTTCGAGCTGGTGCGGCCCGGGCTCGTGTACACGTCCGATCCGGAGAAATTCGCGCCCGCGCTCGCCGCGGTCGGCGCCACGCCCGCGTCCCTGGCGAAGATGCTGGAGGTCGTCCCGGGCTCGACGCTGGAAAGGGAGTTTTCGAAAATAAATGGAAAAACCATAGCGAAGATCCTGTTCACTTCCGGCTCCACCGGCGCGCCGAAAGGCGTGATCAACACGCACGGCATGCTCTGTGCGAACCAGCAGCAGCTCGCCCAGGCCTGGCGCTTCGTCGCCGAGCGTCCGCCGGTCGTGGTCGACTGGCTGCCGTGGAACCACACCTTCGGCGGCAACTACGTCTTCAACCTCGTGCTGCGCAACGGCGGCACGCTCTACATCGACGGCGGCAAGCCGGTGCCCGGGCTGGTCGAGACCACGGCACGCAACCTGAAGGAGATCGCGCCGACGATGTATTTCAACGTGCCGCGCGGCTTCGACCTGCTGCTGCCCTTCCTCGAGAACGATGCCGAGCTGCGCCGCAATTTCTTCAAGGACCTGGATGTGCTGTTCTACGCGGCCGCCGCCTTGCCGCAGAACCTCTGGGACCGCCTGAAGAAGCTGGCCGCGCAGGAAAACAACAGCCGGCTCGCGATGCTATCCGCCTGGGGCTCGACCGAGACCGCGCCGCTCGCCACGTCGGTGCATTTCCCCATGGACCGCCCCGGCGTCATCGGCCTGCCCGTGGCGGGCTGCGAGCTGAAGCTCGTGCCGGCCGCGGGCAAGCTCGAGGCGCGCGTGCGCGGGCCGAACATCACGCCGGGCTACTACAAGCGGGACGATCTCACCCGGACCGCGTTCGACGAGGAAGGCTTCTACCGCATCGGCGACGCCCTGAAGCTCGCCGATCCAGCCGACGCCGCCAAAGGCATCGTTTTCGACGGCCGCATCGCCGAGGACTTCAAGCTCACCACCGGCACCTGGGCCCACGTCGGCGCCCTGCGCATGAAGCTGATCGCCGCCGCCGACCCGCTGATCCAGGACGCCGTGATCACCGGCCACGACAGAAATGAAATCGGCGCTTTGGTTTTCTTGAGCGCAGCGGCCAAGGACATGGTGCCGCAGGAGATTAGGAAGAAGCTGTCCGAGGCATTGAAGAAGCTCTCAAAAGAACCGGGAAGCTCGACGCATCCCGTTCGTCTCATGGTCATGACCGAGCCGCCGTCGATCGACGCCAACGAGATCACCGACAAAGGCTATATGAACCAGCGGGCGGTGCTCGAGCGCCGGGTCGTGCTGGTGGAGCAGCTTTATTCCGGCGGCGAAGCGGTGATTACCGCATAGTCATCGGGCGACGCTCCGGCGTGGCGAAGCCCTGCTAGGCCACCGAGACCAGCAGCTTCTGCATGCCGACGATCCGGCGATCGACCGCGACCCGGCGGTCGGAGCCGACCCGGTCGTTCGCCGCGTCGACGTGGATCTTGCCGAGCACGGAATAGCGCAGCCAGTCGGATTTGACCTTCAGCTCGAAGGCCCGCTTGGAAATCAGGTCCACCCGACCGTAGAGCTCCCCGGAGCATTGGGCCCGGGCGCGCTGGAGATGAGCCTGCGCGAGCTCGAGCAGCTTCGCCGCATGGGCGAGGGAGTCGACGCATATGGTCTTTTCGATGTCGGTCATTGCTTGTCCCCTTTGTCGTTATTCTAGGGCCACGCCGAGCGCGAGCGCTACCGCCGCGCCCATCCCAGCCACACGATCGCCGCGACGACCAGGAAAGCGCCGGCGATCTGCGAAGGGCTCACCGCCTGGCCGAGAAATATCCACGCGAGCCCGAGCGCGGCGATCGGCTCGAAGTTGAGGGCCACAGTGCCGGAGGAGCCCTCCAGCCGGGGCAGCGTGAGGAACAGCGTGGTCATCGCGACGCAGTAGAAAGCCGTCTGGATCGAGAGTCCGAGCCAGCCGATCCGGTCGGCCGGAAGCGCGTGGGCGCCGGCGGCCCCTGCTACGGCGAGGATCACCGTGCCTGTAACGGCGGTCATCACGAACGTGCGCAGCCTGCCGTCCACGCCTTTGACCCAGTGCGCATTGGCGAACAGTACGATGGCGTAGAGCACCGCGGCGCCGAAGGCCCAGCTCACCCCGGCCCCTATGTCCGCCCAGCGCTGAGCGAGCTGGCCGAACCGGATATCGAGCGCGAGCCCGAGTCCGGCGAGCGCAAGGGGAATCGCGATCAGGACGCCGGGGCGCAGCTTTTCCTTGCCGCTCGCCCATGACAGCAGCACGAAAAGCATCGGACAAGTATGGAACACCAGCAGCGCGAGCGCCGCCGGGATGATCGCCACCGCCGAGGTAAGACAATAGCTCTGCACCGCCACCAGCAGACCAACAAGCGCCAGACGCCCGAGGGTTCCGCGCTGAAAAGCGATCTGCACCCCCTGCAGCCGCATGAGAGCGAGCAGGAGCAACGCCGTCCCGGCCGCGCGCACCGTGACCGCCGTCGCGACGCTCGCACCGTGGTCGAACGCGATGCGCGCCCCGATGTGGTTCGTCGCGAAGCAAACCGACGCGAGCAATACGATCGCGACGCCCAGACGCGCAGGCAGCTTTTCTTCCATGGCAACCGCGGCCGCCGGAGGCGGCGCTACAGCATGCCCTCGGCTTCGATGAAGCGCACGATGTCGGCGAGCCCCTGTCCCGACTTGAGGTTCGAGAACACGAACGGCCGCTCGCCGCGCATCCTGCGCGCGTCGCGGTCCATGACCTCGAGCGACGCCCCGACCATCGGCGCGAGGTCGATCTTGTTGATCACCAGCAGGTCGCTCTTGGTGATGCCGGGCCCGCCCTTGCGCGGGATCTTGTCGCCCGCCGCGACGTCGATCACATACAGGGTCAGGTCGGAGAGCTCCGGGCTGAAGGTCGCTGCGAGGTTGTCGCCGCCGGACTCGATGAGGATCAGGTCGAGCCCGGGAAAGCGGCGATTCAGGCGCGCCACCGCCTCGAGGTTGATCGAGGCGTCCTCGCGGATCGCGGTGTGCGGGCAGCCGCCGGTCTCGACGCCGATGATACGATCGGGCGCGAGCGCCTCGTGCCGCACGAGGAACTGGGCGTCCTCCTCGGTGTAGATGTCGTTGGTGACGGCCGCGATGTCGTACTTCTCGCGCAGCGCCCGGCACAGGGAGAGCATGAGCGCGGTCTTGCCGGAGCCGACCGGACCGCCGATGCCGATTCGCAGCGTGCCTTTTTCCTTCATGACCTGAAGATTCTCGAATACTGGGTTTCGTGGCGGGACGAAAGCAGCGCGAGCCCGGGCGCAAAGTTGCCGAGCTCATCATCGCTCATCGCCGCGGCCTGCGCGGCAAGCGGCGCGATGCGTTCGCCGAGCGAAAGCAGGAGCTTCTGGCCGTCGGTCTGTCCGAGCGGCACGGCCTTCACCGCCGCCATGACCTGATTCTCGAGCCAGCTCCATAGATAAGCTTGGAGCGCGTCTCGCGGCTCGATTTCCCAGGCGTTCACGGCGGCCGCGAACGCCGCGGGGAAGGCGGGCTCCTCGAGCGCCACAGGATCGATGCCAAGCTCCGGAAGAAGCCTGTTGAGCGAATACCCCATCTGGACCGTCTCGGCACGCAGCTCGGCCGTTTCACGACTGGCGAGAAAGATCGCATTCCAATGCGCCAGCGCTTCTTTGTTTTTCAGCATTTTAAAAAGAACCGGAACTTCCATTCTCGCAACGGAGAATTCCAGGACGTCGCCGATCCAGCGGCCGGCGCTCTCGGCGTCGCAAACGATTCCTGCGTCGATGGCGGATTCGAGTCCTTGAGAATAGCTGTAAGCACCTACCGGCAGCGTCGGGCTGGCGAGCTGCAGCAGCCGAATCAGGGCTGAAGGCGGGCTAATGGTGGTGGTCATGGTCGTGATCATGACCGTGGTCATGGTGATCGTGGCCGTGATCGTCGTGATGATGGTCGTGGATCTTCGCCGCGCCGTGCTCGTGGCCCACGCCGCCATAGGCGCCGGCTTCGGGCTCGAACGGCGCGGTCACGCGCGTAAGCTTCGCGCCGAGCCCTTCGACCATTCTTTCCAGCACGTGGTCTTCGGCGATGCGCAGGTAGCCCTCTCCCACTTCCACCGGCACGTGGCGGTTTCCGAGGTGGTAGGCGATCTTCGCGAGGTCCACAGGTTTCTCGGTTTCTCTTTCTATATGAAGAAGTTTCTCCGGTTGAGAAACAACTTCAATTACCCGTCCGTCCGAGGCCGTGACGAGGTCGCCGCCGCGCAGGATCTCGCCGCGTGGCAGCACGACGCCGACCTCCTCGCCCGAGACGAGCTTTGCCTTGAAGCGGCTCTTCTGCCGCATCTCGAAGGGCAATGCCAGGCTGCCTTTCACGTCGACCTTGTAGGCCGAGCGCCTGATCTTCAGCTTTGCGGTGATCTGAATCATCGAAAAAACGAATCGCTAGAAGAGAAAGTAGCGTTGCGCCATCGGCAGCACCCTGGCCGGCTCGCAGACCAGCGACTCGCCGTCGGCGCGCACCTCGTAGGTCTCGGGATCGACCTGGATCTTCGGCATCCAGCCGTTGTGGATCATGTCCTTCTTGCCCACGTTGCGGACGTTCTTGACGGCGACCAGCGGCTTTTCGAGCTTCAGCTTTTCCAGTTCCCGGTTTTTCAACGAAAGCTTGGAAACGAAGATGACCGAAGTACGCAGAGCCTTGCCGAAGGCGCCGAACATCGGCCGGTAGTGCACCGGCTGCGGCGTCGGGATCGACGCGTTCGGATCGCCCATCGCCGCCGCCGCGATCATGCCGCCCTTGAGGATCAGCGAAGGTTTCACGCCGAAGAAGGCCGGCTTCCAGAACACGAGGTCGGCGAGCTTCCCTGCCTCGATCGATCCGACCTCGTGCGACAGGCCATGGGCGATCGCCGGATTGATGGTGTACTTCGCGATGTAGCGCTTCACGCGGAAATTGTCCGCCTGGTCCTTGTCCTGTTTTAACGAGCCCCTTTGAACCTTCATCTTGTGCGCGGTCTGCCACGTCCGGATGATGACCTCGCCGACGCGGCCCATCGCCTGCGAATCGGAGGACATCATCGAGAAGGCGCCCAGGTCGTGCAGGATGTCCTCGGCGGCGATGGTTTCCTTGCGGATGCGCGATTCGGCGAAGGCCACGTCCTCCGCGATCGCGGGATCGAGGTGGTGGCAGACCATCAGCATGTCGAGGTGCTCGGCGACGGTGTTCACCGTGTAAGGCATCGTGGGATTGGTCGATGAGGGCAGGACGTTCGGCTCGCCGCAGACGCGGATGATGTCCGGCGCATGGCCGCCGCCCGCGCCCTCGGTGTGGAAGGTGCAGATCGAGCGCCCTTTCATCGCGGCCACCGAAGTCTCGACGAAGCCAGACTCGTTCAGCGTGTCGGTGTGGATCGCGACCTGGGTGTCGGTCTTGTCGGCGACGGCGAGGCAGTTGTCGATCGCCGCCGGCGTCGTGCCCCAGTCTTCATGCAATTTGAGGCCGATCGCTCCGGCCTTTATTTGCTCGAGCAGCGGTAAAGGCAAAGATGCATTGCCTTTGCCGAGGAAGCCGAGGTTCATGGGAAATGCTTCCGCTGCGCGCAACATGGAATGTATATGCCACGGCCCGGGAGTGCACGTAGTGGCGAAGGTGCCGGTCGCCGGGCCGGTGCCGCCGCCGAGCATGGTGGTGACGCCCGACATCAGCGCCTCCTCGATCTGCTGCGGGCAGATGAAATGGATGTGGCTGTCGATGCCGCCGGCGGTGACGATCATGCCTTCTCCCGCGATCGCCTCCGTCCCCGCGCCGATCGGTATGGTGACGCCGGGCTGGATGTCCGGATTGCCGGCCTTGCCGATCTTCCAGATGCGGCCGTCCTTGATGCCGATGTCGGCCTTGACGATCCCCCAGTGATCGACGATCAGCGCGTTGGTGACCACCGTGTCGGCCACCTGCGCCGAGACGCGCTGGCTCTGCCCCATGCCGTCCCGGATCACCTTGCCGCCGCCGAACTTCACCTCCTCGCCATAGATGGTGAAGTCCTTCTCGACCCGGATCCACAGCTCCGTATCCGCGAGGCGCACGCGGTCCCCGGTCGTCGGGCCGAACATTTCCGCATAGGCCTGTTTTTGGATTTTCATTTTTTCTTCAACGGACCATTAACTTTTCCGGAAAACCCATAGACTTTCCTGTCTCCGGCAAGCGCGACCAGCTCCACCGTCCTCGTCTGGCCGGGCTCGAACCGCACAGCCGTTCCGGCGGCGATGTTCAGCCGGAAGCCATAGGCTTTCTTGCGCTCGAATTTCAGCGCTTCGTTCGTCTCGAAGAAATGGTAGTGCGAGCCGACCTGGATCGGGCGATCCCCGGCATTCGTCACCTGGATCTGAATTGTTTTTCGTTTTTCATTCAGGAGAATTTCGCCTGGAGCGACCTTGATCTCGCCGGGAATCATGGGATCGGGTTGTGCACGGTGACGAGCTTGGTGCCGTCGGGAAAGGTGGCCTCGACCTGGATGTCGGGAATCATCTCGGGCACGCCTTCCATCACCTCGGCGCGCTTGAGGAGCGTCGCGCCCCAGCCCATCAGCTCGGAGACCGACCGGCCGTCGCGCGCGCCTTCCATGATGGCGGCGCTTATATAGGCGACCGCCTCCGGATAGTTGAGCTTCACGCCGCGGCCCTTGCGGCGCTCGGCGAGCAGCGCGGCGGTGAAGATCAGAAGCTTGTCCTTCTCCCTCGGGGTGAGCTCCATCTACGTTCTCCAGAGCGCTAGGTTTTCCAGATGCGGGGCTCGACGGCGGCGCGGCCGAAAATCTGCGGGCGCAGCTTCGACCACAGGCGAGTCACGCCCGCCTTGGCCTGCTCGCTGGAATCGCACAGCATGCGCGCGACGAGAAGGCCCGGAAGAAGCGTCACCGCAAACTCCGCTTCTTCCCTGCAGGAGGAGACCATTGCTCGATCGAGTCCCGGCGCCGCGGCGAGCAGCGTTGCGCACACGGTTTTGCCGCCCAGGCCCGCCGCGGAGCTCATGAGGCGCTCGCCGCCCGCGAGGGTCCCCTGCTCCCACCAGAGTGGAATTCCATCTCGCGAAATCGTGCTTTTCATCCGGATGCGGCCGCGGCTGAAGCGCTCGCCCGAGCCGGTGCGCCCGAGGCAGAGGATCTCCCAGCCGAGGTAACGCCCGTTCGGCCCGAGGCTCACCTCGCAATCCATGTCCGCGAGGGCCGCGTCGAACACGATCGTTTCCTGCGGCAGCCATTCGAGATCCCCCGGCACGTCGAAACGCAGCTTCTGGCGCGCCCATGGCCCCGCCGAGCGATACCACTTTCCCGCGCCGGGCGTGGTGAGCAGGACCGACGCGCCCTCTCTCGCGTTCACATCGAGGGTCAGCTCATCGCCTCCGGCGATCCCGGCGGGCGGATGCACGACGATCGCATGACAGACGGCGTGGCCTTCCGGGTAGAAGGGCTTCTGCACGACGAGCGGCCCGTCGAATCTTTTTTCCGCGAGTACGGTCTTGCCGTTTATGAGCTGAAAATCGAGACCAAGCTCTGCTTTCCAGGGCGCGCAGACCGGCTCGGCTAGTTGCATGCGCGGATCATACCGCCAGCAAGCCGCGCACGCCGTCCTTGTCCATGTCGGCGCCCTCGCCGCGCGCCACGATCTCGCCGCGCTCCATCACGAGGTAGCGGTCGGCGAGCGAGCGCGCGAAATCGTAGTACTGCTCGACCAGCAGGATCGCCATGTCGCCGCTCGCGGCAAGCGAGCGGATCGCGCGCTCGATATCCTTGATGATCGAGGGCTGGATGCCCTCGGTCGGCTCGTCGAGGATCAGCAGCTTCGGTCCCATCGCCAGCGCGCGGCCGATCGCGAGCTGCTGCTGCTGGCCGCCGGAGAGATCGCCCCCGCGGCGCCGCTGCATCGAGGCGAGCACCGGGAACATCTCGAAGATCCGCGCCGGGATCGGGCTGCGGCGCGGCTGCGTCGCGAGCCCCATCAGCAGGTTCTCTTCGACGGTAAGGCGCGGAAATATATCCCGGCCTTGCGGCACGTACCCCAGTCCTACACGCACTCGCTCGTAGGGCTTGTCGCCGGTAATGTCCTTCTGGTTGAAAAGAATCTGGCCGCTCCTGGAGGGAATCACGCCCATCAGCGCCTTTAGCAGGGTGGTCTTGCCGACGCCGTTGCGGCCGAGCAGCGCGGTGACCTTTCCCGCCGGAACCTCGAACGAGAGGTTGCGCAGGATGTGGCTGCCGCCGTAGTACTGATTGAGGTTGGATACGGAAAGCATTTTATCTGCCCAGATAAACCTCGATCACCCGCGGATCGTTCTGCACCTCGCTCATCGGCCCTTCCGCGATCACGCTGCCCTCGTGCAGCACGGTGACCTTGCGGGCGAGCTTCTCGATGAACGCCATGTCGTGCTCGACCACGACCAGCGAATGCTTGCCGGCGAGCGACAGCAGCAGCTCCGCGGTGCGCTCGGTCTCGTCGTCGCTCATGCCCGCCACCGGCTCGTCGAGCAGCAGCAGGCGCGGCTCCTGCATGAGAAGCATGCCGATCTCGAGCCACTGCTTCTGGCCGTGCGAGAGCAGGCCGGCCATGCGGTGCGAGCTGTCGTTTAACCTGATGAGCTCCAGATTTTCTTCTATCGCGTTTTTTTGTGTTTTATTCAATTTGGAGAAAAGCGTGGTCCTGACACGCTTGTCCGCCTTCATCGACAGCTCGAGGTTCTCGAACACGGTGTGGCGCTCGAAGATGGTCGGCTTCTGGAACTTGCGGCCGACGCCCGCGTGCGCGATCTGCGCCTCGGAGAGCCGGGTGAGGTCGATGGTCTGGCCGAAGAAGGCGCTGCCCGCGTCGGGCCGCGTCTTGCCGGTGATCACGTCCATCATCGTGGTTTTGCCCGCGCCGTTGGGGCCGATCACGCAGCGCAGCTCGCCGGCGTCGATCGACAGCGACAGGTTGTTCAGCGCCTTGAAGCCGTCGAAGCTGACGCTGATGCCCTCGAGGTAGAGGACCACGCCGTGCGTGAGGTCGAGGCCCGCGCTCGCCAGGCGGCTGCCGCCGGAACTGGAGCCGCCGGACATTGCGGAAGGATGCGTCGCTACGCTTGTCATGCGCGCTTTTTCAGTTTTTCGAACAAACCCGAAACACCCTGAGGAAGGAAGAGCGTCACCCCGATGAAAAGAAGGCCGAGGAAAAAAAGCCAGTATTCCGGGAACGCCTGGGTGAAGAAGCTCTTTGCGCCGTTCACGAGGCCCGCGCCGAGCGCCGCGCCCGCGAGCGTGCCGCGGCCGCCGACCGCCACCCAGATCGCGATCTCGATCGAGTTCGCGGGCGAC
>Ga0209131_1001646_pt1 | contig 15445 bp, 14 predicted proteins | sample GraSoi_2013_40cm_FD_185826 | JGI IMG/M metagenome (GOLD analysis project Ga0209131, IMG submission 185826) | Grasslands soil microbial communities from the Angelo Coastal Reserve, California, USA - Sample 9_17_2013_40cm (SPAdes) (version 2) | ecosystem: Environmental > Terrestrial > Soil >...
GCACGCGCGGAACTCGGTCTGACCATTCCCACTCGCTCGCGGCTCCAAAGTCGCCGCAACGCTGGTCCGCCAAGTCAGGTGAAGCTAATCCTGTGCCGTGGGACGGACAATAATCTCGCCAACGTCAACATCGGCCGGCTGCTCGATTGCAAACGCAATCGCGCGAGCGATCGCGTCAGGTGGCATCGCAAACTTTTCCATGGACGTGACGATTTGCGCTTTTACTTCCTGATTCGTCATGGACTCTGCGAAGTTCGTCCGCGTGAAGCCAGGTGAAATGACTGTTACACGCAGTTTGTCACCAGCCTCCTGTCTCAGACCCTCGGATATCGCGCGAACCGCGATCTTCGTACCGGCGTAGACCGCCATGTTCGGCACTATGCGATGGGCTGCCACAGAGGCGGTGTTTATAAAGTGGCCAAAACCCTGCTTGCGGAAAATGGGCAGCGCAACTGCTATTCCGTACAGGACGCCTTTGAGATTGATATCGATCATGTCTTCCCAATCCTCGACGCGCAGTTCGTCGAGAGGAGAGATCGGGCCGACGCCGTCGAGCTTGCCGTACCGGTCGCATGCCCGCTTCACGAGCTGGGAGAGATCGCCTCGCTGCTTCACGTCCGTGCGGACCCATACAGCGTCTCCTCCTGAAGCGATGATTCGATCGGTCAGGGCTTGCAGCCGGTCCGTTCCGCGAGCCCCCAACACAAGCTTTGCGCCTCGTTCTGCCAGCAGAAGTGCGGATGCCTCGCCGATCCCACTGCTTGCGCCCGTGATGACGATAACCTTGCCATTGACTGTCGACATGAGCTGCTCCTTATTCGGTTCGAAGACTGCATGTTCGACCAGACCTGCCGGCGAAGCTATAATCGATTCAACGCAATTATTTATCGATCGTACGGATTTCGCATGGATCCCCTCTCGGATGTCTTTCTCTTGCTCAGAGTCGAAAGCGTGTTATCCGCGCGGATCGAAGTGTCAGGCCCGTGGTCCATGCGTTTTTCCGCCTACGAGCACATCAAGTTCGCCGGCGTCCTGGAGGGCTCATTCTGGCTGTGGTTCGAGGACGATACGCCGCCGGTCAAGCTGAATGCTGGCGATTTCTACCTGCTGACCCGCGGACAACCGTATTGCACCGGAAGCGATCCATCGATTAAACCCGTCGACGGCCGTGAAGTCCTGGCCGCCTGCCTCTGCCCGGACGGCATCGTGCGCTATGGCGACGGCGGAGAGAAAATGAGTGCAGCGGGCGGCCGCTTCACTTTCGACGCCAATACGAGCGAGCTGTTGTTGAAGTCGTTGCCCCCGCTAATTCACGTTCCCGCAACTTCTGAAAGCGCAGGTCCTCTGCGCGCCGTGCTCGACCTGCTTCGGCTTGAAACGGAATCGGTACGGCCTGGCGCGTCGATTGCCGCCGTTACTCTTGCCAACATGGTGCTGGTGCAAATCCTGCGGCAACACCTGGCGTCGGGAACCAATGCGCCGGGTTGGCTCAGCGCGCTTGCAGATCCAAAGATAGGTGCAGCCCTTGGTTGGATCCACGCGGACGTGTCCCGCCATTGGAAGGTCGAAGAGCTGGCGTCGGCGGTCGCGATGTCGCGCACGACCTTCACCGAGCGCTTCAAAGCACTGGTAGGAATGCCTCCGCTCAAATATCTGACGCACTGGCGCATTGCACTGGCCAGCGCCGCGTTGAGGGAAGGCAAGAACCTCTCATCGATTGCCGAAAGTGTTGGCTATGGTTCAGACGCTGCGTTCAATTCCGCGTTCAAACGCCTGACGGGACAAAGTCCCGGCCGTTATCGGTCACAAAGCGCATGAAGCCATAAGAACAGCAGGCGCTGGGTGCACAATACTGTGACGCTCATGGTCGCGCTTGTCGAGGATATCGCCGAGCGCAAGCGCGCAGAGGAGGCGTCACTGCAGATGGCCGAGAAGATTCAAGCATTGGCGCGGCAAAAGGAAGATCAGCCGCGGCTTGTCATCGACACAATTCCCACGATGGCCTGGAGCGTCATGCCTGACGGCGCCGTTGACTTCGTCAATCAGCATTGGCTGGAATATACGGGCCTCTCTTTGGAGGAGGCACTTGAAGATCCGACCAGCACAGTTCATCCAGAGGACCTTCAAAGGGTCATGGAAAAATGGATTGTGGACATGGCTGCCGGGAAACCATACGAGAATGAAATGCGTTTGCGCCGCGCTGACGGGGAATATCGCTGGTTCCTGGTCCGCACGGTGCCGTTGCGCGATGAGCAGGGGATTATCGTCAAGTGGTACGGAACGAGTTTCGACATCGAGGACCGAAAGCAGGCCGAGGATGCTTTGCGGCGCTCGGCAGCGGAGCTGCAGGCGCTGTCGCGGCGGCTGGTCGAGCTGCAGGAGGCCGAGCGCAAGGACCTTGCACGCGAACTGCATGATCGTGTCGGCCAAAACTTGACGGCGCTGAACATCAATCTCGGCATACTCAAGGGGTTGGTTTCCGCCCACGACAACGCCGAAGCCGGATCTCGTCTGGCGGATTCGGTGGCGCTCGTCAAATCGACGGTGCTGGCGATTCAAAACGTCGTGTCGGAACTTCGTCCGCCGATGCTCGTGGATTTCGGACTGGTGGCAGCCCTCCATTGGTACGCGAAGGAATTCTCGCTGCGCACCGGGGTGGCCGTATCGGTGGGCGGTAAAGAGCCGAGTGCACGAATCTCTGCCGAAATCGAGATCGCGCTCTATCGCATCGCGCAGGAAGCACTTAACAACGTGGCAAAGCATGCGCACGCGACGACTGTGGCGCTTGCGCTGTGGCGCTCCGGGTCCGAATACGTGATGTCGGTGCAGGACGACGGAATCGGCTTCGATGGCGTGGCGTACACCTCGGACAAGCCCAAGCCCGGACTCGGCATGGTGACAATGAGGGAACGTGCTCAGGCCGTCGGCGGGCGTTTCGAGATTCGGGCGCTGCCCGGCCGCGGCACGCAACTCACCGTGCGGGTGCCGTACTGACATGACGATCAGGGTTCAGTCCGGTTCAGCGCGTCCACCGTTAGCCCACCGGTTGCACGCTGCGGCCCGTTCCGCGACTGGACGCTATGCAGCCGACTGCATCATCGAAGGCAATGGCGTTATCGGCGAGCGTTGCCGCCATGGCATCCCATGCCGACGCGCCGAGCAGTCCCGTCAGGCCGAGCCCGCCGGCACGCGCGAGAAATCGTCGCCGTAGCGACGGGTTATGCGTCATGACGTCCTTCCTTCTCGTGCCGAGCAGCTAAGCGCAATGCATGAGCTGCACGGAACGCGCTTCAGGAAGATAGCTGGTCGGCAATCGGCAGACTGCGGATGCGCTTGCCCGTGGCGGCGAAGATCGCATTGCACAGCGCCGGCGCAATCGGCGGCACGCCGGGCTCGCCGACGCCACCGAGCGGCACGCCGAAGTCAGACGGGATGAGGTGCACGCGGATGTCGCGCGGCGCGACGTTGATGCGCGCGACCTGGTAGTCGTTGAAATTCGTCTGCTGGACCCGGCCTTCCTTGAAAGTGATCTCGGAGAGCAGCGCGTTGCCGACCCCCATCACGCAGGCGCCTTCGAACTGCGAGCGGATGCGCTCCGGGTTGACCTGCGGTCCGCAGTCAACCGCGATGTCGATTCTCGGAATCGTAAGTTCACCCTTTTCGCTCATCGCGACCTGAACCACCGTCGCGACATAGGTGACGAAGCTGTAATGGGCTGCGATGCCGAGGCCCTGCCCGAATGGAAGTTTACTGCCCCAACCTGCTTCCCTGGCGGCGGTTTCGATGACTTGCCGCAGCCTACCGGTATCGAACGGGTAGCGCTGCGGCGATTCGGTGTAGTTCCAGTTGTCGCCCAGCGTGCGCGGGTCGATGCTGCGCGCCGGGCCGATCAGCTCGAGCAGGTAATCCTTCGGGTCGCGTCCCGCAGCCGCGGCCAGCTCGGCGACGAAGGACTGGATCGCAAAGGCGTGCGGGATGTTCGACACCGAGCGGTACCAGCCGATGCGGGTATGCGCTGCGGCCTCCGGGTTCTCAACGCGCAGGTTGGGAATCACGAAAGGCACGTTGACCAGGCCCATGCCGAGCTCGCCCGGCTGCTCGTGCTTCGGATCCGGGACGAATATGGACGCGATCGCCGGGGCGGCGCTGCGATGCAGCCACGCGAGCGGCTTGCCCTCGCTGTCGAGCCCGGCCTCGAGGTGCTCCACTGAAACGGTGTGGTAGTAGCTGTGCTGCACGTCATCCTCGCGCGTCCAGGTCAGTTTCACCGGTGCGCCTTTCATGGCCTGCGAGATGAGCGCGGCCTCGACGACGTAGTCGGGCTTCGACCTGCGCCCGAATCCCCCGCCGAGCAGCGTGACGTTCACCGTAACGTGCTCGCTCGGAACACCGAGGCGCTTGGCGACGCGATCGCGCGTGACCTGGGGCGCTTGCGTGGCCGTCCACACCTCGCAGCGGTCGCCGACGATACGCACCGTGGCGGCGAGCGGCTCCATCGGCGCCTGCGCCATGTGCGGGATGTAGTACTCCGCCTCGAGGCGCCGCGCTGCCTTCGCCATGCCGGTCTCGACGTTGCCGCGGTCGTGAACGACCTTGCCGGGACTGCGCGTGGACTTTTCCAGCTCAGCTTTGTAAGTCATGGAATCGTAAGTGGCGTTCGGACCGTCGTCCCAGGTGATCTTCAGGGCCTCGCGGCCCTTGATCGCCGCCCACGTGTTGCGCGCGACGACGGCAACCCCGCCGAGGGGCTGGAACTCCGAAGGCGGCGGCGTGCCCGGGATCTCGACCACTTGAACGACGCCCGGTACTTTCAGCGCGGCGGCGGCGTCATAGGAGACCACCTTGCCGCCGTAGACCGCCGGGCGCGCGACGACGGCGAACAGCATGCCGTCGAGGACCGTGTCGATACCGTACTTAGCGCGGCCGGCGACGATGTCGGGGCCGTCCACCAGCTTCACCTGGCCCTTGCCGATGTAGCGGAACTGCGCCGGCTTTTTCAGGCGCAGCGTCTCGCGCGCCGGCACGGGCAGTTGCGAAGCCACGACAGCGAGCTCGCCGTAGCCGAACTTGCGCTGCGTAGGCACGTGCACCACTTCGTGGTTGAGCGCTTGCACTTCTGCGACAGGGACGCCCCAGCGCGCGGCCGCGGCCTGCTCGAGCATGGTCCGCGCGGAGGCGCCGCAGCGGCGCATCGGCTCGAAGAAGTGGCGCATGCTGCGCGAGCCGTCGGTGTCCTGGTTGCCGAAGCGCGCCTGGTCGCCGGTCGCCTGCTGCACGCGCACGCGTTGCCAGTCGGCTTCGAGTTCGTCGGCGACCACCATCGGCAGGCTGGTGCGCACGCCCTGTCCCATTTCCTGGCGGTGGCAGGTGATCGTGACCGTGCCGTCTTCTCCAATGGCGACAAAAACGAGCGGGCTGTCCACCCAGCCGTTCGGCATCGCGTCGGCGCCATATTTCTTCCCTTCGTCGACGGCCGCGCGCAGGCGCGGCACGCCGACGGCCAGCATCAGGCCGGAAACGGCCACCGTACCGAGGAACGCGCGGCGGCTGATCTTGACGATTTCCATCATTTCTTGTCTCCCTGGTTGGACGCGGCTTGCTTGATCGCCGCGCGGATTCGCGGATAGGTGCCGCAGCGGCAGATGTTCCCGCTCATCGCGGCGTCGATGTCCGCGTCGGAGGGCTTGGGGTTGTCTCGGAGCAAAGCGGTGGCGCTCATGATCTGCCCAGACTGGCAATAGCCGCACTGCGGCACGCCGAGCCCGAGCCAGGCCACCTGCACCGCATTTCCAACGGGATCGGCGCCGATCGCCTCGATCGTGGTGATTTTCTTGCCGGCCACGGCCGAGAGCGGCGTGATGCACGAGCGGGTCGGCGCGCCGTCCAGATGCACGGTGCATGCGCCGCACAGCGCCATGCCGCAGCCGAACTTCGTGCCGGTCATGCCGAGCACGTCGCGTAAGGTCCACAGGAGCGGCGTGTCTTCCGGTACCTCCACGGTCAAAGACTTCCCGTTCACGTTGAGTGTCGTGCTCATTCGAATCCTTCCTTAATGAAATGGTCCCGCGTGCACTTGAGATACGAGCGAGGTGAGTACTATGCATGGACGCGGGTTTGCCAGAAATTACCGGAACATTAAGTTCCGTTAATCTTCGCAAGGAGCGCTTGATCCGATACTTGAGACCGGCGATCCAGTCATGCTCGGATGCGTGCCACTGATCTGCGACGAGTCCCGTTGACCAATGGCACATGGAAGGAAACCATTCCGGGACGCAACATCATTTGATCAATTCGCTTCGGCTTCGAGAATCCCCGCCGGGAGACTCAAAGTTCGATACTTAGCCGAAGCTGGGCGATCCACGGCTCATCCGTTTCAAGAAGTACAAAATATCTTTCAGCAGTTCTCGGCGCACGGAGACCAAGCTTGATTTTATATGGGGACATTTTGGGGACTGAAGGGAGCAGATGCATTCAACACAGTGCACAATTGGGAACGGGCGGCGCTGCGGTAATAAAGAAAAACAATAAGTTGCGCTTACAGGATCAACGACGAACCAAGGGGTCGTGGGTTCCAATCCTGCCGGGCGCCCTGGCACGCCAACGAAACGACGCAAATTGGCCTCTCGGCGGTCTTCGGGATAGGCATGGGCCAGAACCGCTTCAAGCCGATCTAGTCGGCTGCGTCAGCGAGACATTGCGTCTTCACGCATCGCAACAAATGCCTGAGCTTCCACAATTTCCCACCGACTGGAATCGGCATCCTTAGTCAGACTCAGCACTTGCTTGTAGAAGCCGGTTGCTTTCGATCTGTCGCCAATCCGTTGTGCCGCTTTCGCCGCGCCGTATAAACCCCGGAGTCGGTTGCGAGAGATCACAAGGGAGGTTTCGAATTCCTGCAGCGCTAACACGGGCTCATCGACCGCGAGGAGCAGTTCGCCCAACAGCTCGCGCATGGGCCAGAGGCGGTTCTCCATGGCGACATGCTTTTCGCTTGCATCCTCCGCGTCTGCAGCCGAGCGCATCAAAGACAGCGCCTGCGCTTTATCGCCTTCCGAGAACGCTGCCCATGCTGCGGCCGCCTTGCGTTGGATCTCAATTTGCTCTGCCCAGTATTCCTGCTTTAATTGGGTCAGTTCGTCGCGCAAACCACGCAAAACCTCGATTTCCTCACGTGCACGGACGCTGTCGCCCAAGCGCGCAAGGCCCATTGCTCGAGTGAAATGCGTGATCGCATCGCCCACGGGTGATATGTGGTGTACTTCAAGGGCAGCGGCTTCGCGCCAGGCACCCCGTTCGATCGCGTACCGCGCAGGAATTGCCGCATGCGCCGTATGTACAGTGAGAACTGATCCGGTCGGCGTGCGTTGACCCGCTGCCGGCACAGTCTTCTGAAGACCGGCACTCGTTTCGACGAGCCGCTTTGCCTGCCCGTCTTGCGCCAACTGCAAATGAGCGTAAACCATAAAGTCCATTGCATGGACATAGTTCTTTGCAATGCCTACAGCAGCCTCGTTGGACCTAATGGAGTCTTCCCACATACCGAGCATCGAGTAGGTGTGCGACGGCATGTGCCGGGCATGGGGCGCCCCCGGGGCGATCGATGCGTATTTGTTTGCTGCTTCCAGTCCACGCTCTGCGAGGCCGGGAAAATCGTAACTATGGATCAGATAATGCAGAGCGCCGGGATGCTCCGGATCCTTCCTTAGAACCTCCTCAAGGATTCGAGCCGCCTTTAGTTGCCTGGAGGATGTCTTGTCCGCTGGCAGGACAGTGATCGCCTCGTTTAGCGCGAGTGCGTAGAGCACAGCGGCCTCGACGTCCTCGGGATAGCGCCGATAAATGTGCTCCATTGCCTCCTCATAGCTGAGGATTCGAGAACGAAAGTCGAGCGTGTCCCAGTCCCGATAGTACGCGCTCATCGCGACGACGTAATCGCGCTCGCGCTGCGTCTTCGTCTCTAGCATCTTGGCTTGCTCGATAGCTTCCCATCCTCGTTTCGTATTTTCGCGAGACGGTTCGCCAGTCAGGGGATTGGTACGCTGACTCATGGCGAGTCCCCAATAGGCCATTGCGCAACTGGGCTGCGCTTTAGTAAGGTCAATGAACGCGTTAGTAGACTGCGGAAACCAGAAACCATGGAGCATTGCGAGCGCGTAATCCATACCCAGTTGCGCCTCCTCGCCGCAAGAAATAGAAAAGTGCACTTTGCCGATATGGTCCGCTTCGTCATGCGAGGCCGCGGAGCCGGAAACGGTCAAGCCAGTGAAAAGACCGAGCAAAGCGAAGGTAAGCCGACCTAAGTTGAACCGAGTCATGACATACCTCCGTTGTCCGTCGTAGACTTGCGGCATTCCGAAAGGACCTGCGCGAGGATTTTGGTGTCTTGAGTAACAGCACGAAACCGCGCGCACCAAGGGAATGGCGGCTAGCAATTGCTGCGATGACTGGCTCAGCTCCACTTTTCTGCGGCCAGACTAGGCGAGACAGCTGGCCCTGTCTAGTGATGAAAATTCATAGCAGGCATAACAAACGGGCATGGCCCACATAGACCTCTTGCGGATTCGGGCGTTCGTGATCGCCGCCGACGCAGGCAGCCTCTCCCGGGCCGCGGCGGTCCTGCATTTGACTCAACCTGCCCTGTCGAAACAGATTAGTTCCCTCGAAGAGGCACTAGGCGTACAGCTCTTCAACAGGGAGGGCAGCGGCATCCAGCTGACCAGCGCAGGGCATGACTTGCTCGAGCGCGGCCGACAACTTCTGGTGGAGGCGGAAGGCCTGACCGAACGAGCGCGAGTCCTGAAGGGCGGCGCAACCGGGATCCTTAAAGTCGGGGTGACATCGATGAGCCTCGAGAGTGTTCTGGCACCCTTCATCCCTCGCTATCGGCGCCGATGGCCTGACGTAGACGTCTGGATCACGGAGGACGGCGGCATGCGGCTACTCCGACAGGTCGCGCAGGGTGATCTTCACCTGGCCATCACGGGACCAAGAGGGCTTGGCCTGCACACCCGGCTCTTGTTTCCTATCCGCGCACTCGCTGTCGTGAAGGCTGAGCATCGATTCGCTCGGCGTCGCACGATCGGGCTCCACGAGATCGTGGATGAGCCTCTACTGGTCCTGAGACTGGACTTCACCGTTCGGCAGCTCTTCGATGCTGCATGCCAGATGTCGTGTCTGCGCCCGCAGTATGTGTTCGAGACGAGTGTGCCGTCTGCACTCCTCGCGATGGCGCGCATCGGCTACGGCGTCGCGATCGTGCCCTCGAACCAGCTAGTCGATGACCGGACGCTGCGTCGGGTGCCGATAATTCATGAGGGCAAATCGTTGGGTCAGTGGATGGCGGTGAACTGGCATTCGCGGCGGCAACTGCCGCCCTACGCCGAGACGTTCATGGCCGAGTTGACGGCCTTCACTGAACGGACTTACCCAGGCCGTGAATTTGCCCATGCGGCGCCGGTGCCGCGCCCCAGTGAATGAAGCCGGGCTCGAGCGACCTCTTTCCGAGGGGCGGATGCCAGAAACGGGTCGTAAGGCGCCGTGTCAGCAATGGGTCGAACTGTGACTATCAGGGAACAGGCCGCACGCGGCCAATAGCGGTCATTGGCCGGTACTAGCCAGAGTTTTTGTCCCGGCGCAAAATGCTTGCATCGGATGAAGGAAATATGACAAATACCTTGTTATCCCAACACGGCATGCGTTATCTCAACACCATTTTGTTATCTTGCACTCCGTGCAGGATAAATAAGAGTTAGGCCCCGCAACGTGAGCCTCTCGGCGCGCCAGCAGAGTCAGCGCCTATCGGCGTGGATTGAACAGCCACACTGGAAAGAGGGCGCAAGCTGCCTACAACCCTTGGAGGCCGTTTACGAACCCCACCGGTGCCAGTACGGCCGATTGCATCACGAGCGATAAAATGCACAACTACCGAGCAAACAGGTATAGGTAGTCGACGAGTCGGGCGATCTCCAGCGGTTCGCACGAGAGGATGAATATGGAACAAAGTAGCAATGCCGTCGGTGCTGCAGTTGATCGCCAGCCTCCACTGCCATTTTCCGCCACGTTTGGGCTGGGAGATCGCGTACGAAAGAAGTCGGGCGCCGCGTGGCAGGGCCGAGTCGTTGGCTGGTACAGCACGAAACTGACGCCTGAAGGCTATGCCGTCGAGTCCGAAGCTCACCCAGGGTCGGTACAGATCTACCCGGTCGCGGCGCTTGAACGCGTGGCCTAACCCCTCGTATATGGACTCCTCCCAGGGAACAAGAGAAACGCCGTAGTTTTGTCAACGCGGGAATCGGTTGCAGTCGTATATCCGGCATCTGGTGTGAACCTCTGAGGTTCGTGCCGACATGGAATCTGCGCACGGGGAGCCACACGCTGTGAGCGATCAAGCTTCGATCAGCAGAGTTATCGGCTTTGTCCCGTACTGGTCCGACCGTTGTTGCCATGATGGGCGTCGTCTCTCTACGCAAACCGCAGAAAAAGGTTTCCTACTCGTTCTCAGGTACTGCACAGCGGCGATTGAGAGGCAGGCAGTGCTTGCCCCCGATACGCCTCGTGCTTGACCCACACCGCCCAGGCGATGCGGGCCAACTTGTTGGCCAGCGCACAGGCTGCCTTGTTGTGATTGGTGCGCCCCTGCACCTCGAGGGCCCAACTCTTCAATCGGTCGATCTCGCGCCCGGCGCGATGCGCCACCGTGGCCGAGCGCAGCACACTCCTCGCCCCATGGGTGAGCAGCGTTCGGATATAGCGATCGCCGCGCTTGGAGATGCGCCCCATATAACGGCTGTTGCCCGAAGAGTATTCCCGCGGGGTCAGTCCCAGGAAACTTGCATAGCGCCGCCCCGAGTCGAAGCTCCCCGGGTTGCCCACCGCGGCCACCATGGCCGTGCTGGTGATGAGCCCGATGCCCGGCACCGTGAGCAACACCTGGCAGGCGGGGCTGTGTTTGGCGACCTCGGCGAGCTGGGTTTCCAACTGGGCCATCCTCGCTTCCATGAGCCGGATCTCGTCGAGCATGAGGCGCATGGAGCTGCGCAGCATTGCAGGCAAGCCGGATTGCTCGTCGGCCAGGTAGCGCGCCATCTGCGCGAGGCCGGTGGCCGCCCCCTCGGGCACCACCAATCCGAACTCGCGACAAAAGCCACGCAGGGTGTTGATGCGCCGGGTGCGCGTGCTCTTCCAGGCCTCCCGCGTGCGGTGCAGTGCTTGCAGGGCCTGCTGCTCGATCGACTTCACCGCCACCGGCTTGATGTCGGCGGCACGGGCGGCTTCGAGCAGCGCCGCCGCATCGGCCGCATCGGTCTTGTTGCGCTTCACATAGGCGCGCACGTACTGGGCGGGGAGCAGCTTCACGTCAAAGCCTCGCCCCGTGAGCCAGCGCGCAAAGTGATGCGCGCTGCCGCACGCCTCCATGACGACCGTGCCGCATTCGCGATTGTCGAACCAGCGCTCGAACTGCGAACGCGTAAGCCGTGCGCGTTCGATGATCTTCCACTGCCGATCCGCCACCGCCACCTGGAAGACGTTTTTTGCCAGATCCACTGCCACGGTAGTAGCATTCATTTTGGATTCCTCCTGTCTGGTTACGCTGACCCATGCCCATGTTTCAGCTTGGCACAATGATGCCGCACGAACAGCGGGAGGAGTCCATCCCATCACTGAACCGGACACGCAACGGCGTGCCACGCTTGGGCCTCATTCATTCTTGCTCAATCGCGTCACGCTGTCGCGCGCCGGTTAGCTCGAACGTTGAAGGTCTGCTTTGGGTCCGTTCCGTACGTCAGGCATCGACCTATGATCAGAGGTTTAAGCAGGGCGGAATCTCAGTGATCCTGCCGTCCCGTGGCGCTCCCAGTACCTACTGATCTTGTTTGTCTCTGGGCAGGATGAGGGACGGTCCCTTTAGATCCATCGGCAGAATTTCAAACAACAGGTGGGTGTTGGGCTCGTTCGTATTGTTGTTGACACGGTGACTGATGTCGCCCGTCTCGAAAAAGAAGTCGCCGGTATGGTAGATGACGGTTTTGTCCGGGAGGACGTACTCCATTTCGCCCGCCGTCATCTGGCGAATGCCGGGCCCAAGGTGATTGTGATGGCCAACGTGCCCGCCAGGTGCAATCGTAATTTGCGTGATCCGCATTTTGTATTTGCCCTTGAGTTCAGGCAAAAGTCCGCCATTGATGGGTGCCTCGAACAGGATTTTTGCCGATACCCCTTGCGTATCGACTTTCAGGGGTTCATCCGCGCTTGCACTCGTCAGCGCAAAGGCTGAAAACAAAGCTATCCAGAAAATTCGTCTCATGATTTTGTCCTCGGTGGATTGCGAAGGCCATGCTAGGCGCCGCAATTCAGGCAAAACAAGTATAGAAAAGATACTTGGACGCCATCTTCCGGGCGAGTAGAGTGGCTCAGATGATCGCCTACAGTACCTACTGCCCGATCGCGAAGGCCGCCGAAATCCTGACGGAGCGATGGACGCTGCTGCTATTACGCGACATGCTGTTGGGTGCGTGCCGCTTCAACGACTTTCGTCGCAGCATTCCGCTCATGACGCCGGCAATTCTGTCGAAGCGGCTGAAAACCTTGCAGGAAGTCGGCATCATCCGGCGCATCCCAAGCGATAAGGCAAGCGTTTGGGAATATCGTCTTACCGAGGCCGGATCCCAGCTCAAACCGCTCGTAGACGCAACCGGTGAATGGGGACAGCGCTGGGCCCGCAGCAAGCTTCCCCAAGGCGAACTGCACCCGAGCACACTGATTTGGGATATTCACCGGTTCCTCAAAACGGAGGCCCTGCCAGCTCGCCGCACGGTGTTCCACGTCGAATTCACCGATCTCGGCAAGATGAGGTTGTGGTGGCTGGTGGTTCAGGTAGGTCAGGTCGATGTTTGCCTGGAGGATCCCGGTTACGAAGTCGATCTGACGATCCGCTGCAACCTCCTCACACTCGCAAAAGTTTTTATGGGCGATCTGTCCATAGAGCGTGCGAAGGTTTCGGGAAAACTGAGGCTCGCCGGCAATCCACTGCTCATAAGGAACATGTCACGATGGTTTGGGCTGATGCCGTTCTCTGGTGTCAGCTCCGGAATTGCCATAAAGACTGGTTGATTTCGCGACCGCGAGCGATCCGCTCCTGATTCGCCCCGTTTGTGCGCGGAATGTACCGGTCCGGCTAGAGCGGACTCCCCCGCTTCCGCCAGCAAGTAATGTGGCGCGTGAACGTCTGCTTTGCGATCCGCCGAACTTCCGCTTAGGGTCGTTACCTGACGTTCAAGCCACTGAAACAACCTCTTGCCAGTGCCCAGATTCATCCTGTCCGGCGCGCCAGTCACACATAAAAGAGGGCACTTGATCCGTGCCCTCTTTTTTTTCTTGGCCATCGTTTCTATCAAACTGCGATAGCTGCCGAAGATGGTCGCGGTCTTGCCTTCGACGCGGATCTCCGTCACCAGGGCGCACAGATTGCGATGATCTGCTTACCGGCATGAGAGATGTCTGCGCTATCTTGCCAGCGAGCACGACAGCCCGCGCATAAAAACGGAGGACTGCAACCGTTCGCGCCGGCCTATTCACCCGTTATGGGAAGACCTGCTGGCGAAGATCGAGACTTTCGAAGCCCAGGGCGTATACCGAGAGATCGATCCGCAGGCGGCGCTGAACGAGTGGCTGTGCTGGTTGAGATGGCCCGTCTGCGCCGCACCACAGGGCTTACCCGTGGAGCGCATTCTGCCGAGCAGGATACAGGCGCTTAGCAAGGCGATACGCGCCAAGCTCAGTCACCGGTCTTCCACATTCGAGAAGGACTCGAAACCCATGAATGCACCACACAATCCGTATAGATATGCGCTTGCCGGACGCTCGCGCCAGGCCGGCGCCGCAGTGGCTGCATTTGAGCATCCATTCAGATCGGGAGCCGAACGGGTCCGCCTCGTTCGATCGCGCGCTTGTAGGCGGGGCGTTCCTCGAGTCGCGACATCCATGCTTCCAGGGACGCGTAGGGTTCGTTCAACTTGCCCATGCGGGCCATTTCGATGACATAGGACATCTGGATGTCCGCGCCGCTGAAGCCCTCCGCCATGAGATAGCCGTTCCTGGCCACTTTGGCGTCAAGGTATTTCAGGGTCTTTGCAATGTCCGGCGTGATGAACCCCTTCAGACCATCGGACAGTCCGCCGGTGAGCGTCCCGAGAAGGTGGACAAGCATAGGAAACATGGCCGATCCCTCCGCGAAGTGCAGCAGTTCGATATACCGCGCCCAGGAAGGCGCTCCCGGCGCCGGGCCAAGCTTGCCGCGACCATAGGTCGATACGAGATACTCGATGATGGCGCCGGACTCCGCGAGCACCAGCGCTCCGTCCTCGATGACCGGGGCCTTGCCGAGGGGATGGACACGCTCGAGCGTCTGCGGCGAGCGGAAGGTATTGGGATCCCGTGTGTGCGGGACAATCTGATAGGGCTCGCCCAGCTCTTCCATCAACCAGATGATCCGAGTGGAGCGTGAGTTGTTGAGATGATGGATCTTGATCATGGTTTCCTCCCCTGAGATAGCTTGAGTATTGACGATGAACGACCGGCGCGATCCCTGCGCCTCCTGCGCTGGCGGCCGATCGCCGGCACCGGGAACATCGGACGCCGGCAAACGCACCAAACGTTACGCAGCCTCCTTCGACGCGCCCGCTGACTCGACAAAGCGTCGAAGCCGATCCCGAAGGTCGGTCAGCTCGTCGAGCGGCACATTCAGGAAGCAATAGAATTCGCCCAGCATCTGCTGCGTTCGTTTGCGCAGCGACTCACCCTTGGCGGTCAGCGCGACCTCTACCCGGCGCTCGTCGCCGGGTTGACGACGGCGCGCGACAAGGCCCTTGCTTTCCATTCGCTTCAGCATCGGCGACAGCGTTCCGAAATCCATCACCAGCGTGGAACCCAGATCGCCCACGCCCTGGGAACCGCGCTCCCACAGGGCGACCAGGACAAGATATTGCGGATACGTCACGCCGAGCTTTGTCAGGAATGGCGTGAATATCCGGGTCATGTGGTTGCTCGCCGAGTAGAGGGCGAAGCACAGATGGCTATCGAGCCCCGGCATCTCGCCAAGCGGTTTTGGTCGCGCAGATGTTGCCTTCGGATTCCGACGATTCATCTCACATCCTATCAAATCGTGTACAAGTTAATATGACGCGAGTTACAAGTCAATCCCTGCGGGGCTCGAACACCCGGCCGATTGCGCAGCAGTGGAAGTGGTTGTTCAGACAGTCATGTCCGCATTTGCTGCGATTGCCGGAGCGGCGATCGGCACAACCGAAACTCCACGATAGACGGCGTGCATTTGGAGAAGCTCGGCGAATGTCCAGTGTGTCACTGGCATGCCAGATTCGCCCTGACGCCGCTGCACTCACCAGCTCTCCACATCGCGGACAAAGCCGTCGTCGCTGGCCAGGGTGGA
>Ga0209131_1001651_pt1 | contig 15426 bp, 11 predicted proteins | sample GraSoi_2013_40cm_FD_185826 | JGI IMG/M metagenome (GOLD analysis project Ga0209131, IMG submission 185826) | Grasslands soil microbial communities from the Angelo Coastal Reserve, California, USA - Sample 9_17_2013_40cm (SPAdes) (version 2) | ecosystem: Environmental > Terrestrial > Soil >...
CAAGGGACGTTGTAGCGGCGTGTGGAGCCAGTCAAACGACGCTCCAGCCACCTCTCACACACAGGAAGGCCACTTTGCCAGCGGTCATCCTGATGGTGACCCTCGGCATTTTTGCCTCAAGTTGCAACCGGGGCCGGGCAGCAACAGCGACGGCGACGCCGGAGGTCGAAGTGGCCACGGTAGAACAACGCGATGTCCCCGTGTACAGCGAATGGGTCGCGACGTTGGACGGCTATGTGAACGCCGAGATCCGACCCCAAGTCTCGGGCTACATAATCAAGCAAAACTACACAGAGGGTTCGCTCGTCCGCAAAGGCCAGGTACTGTTTGAAATAGATCCGAGGCCTTTCGCGGCGGCCCTGGACCGCGCAAAGGGCGATCTTGCGCAGGCGCAAGCACAACTTGGCAAAAGCAGCCTTGATGTGGAGCGCGACACACCGCTTGCAGAAGCCAGGGCCATCGCCAAGAGCCAATTAGATAACGAGGTTCAGGCCAAGCTTGGGGCCCAGGCCGCCGTCGAATCGGGCAGGGCGGCCGTGGAGCAAGCCGCGCTCAACCTCGAGTGGACCAAAGTCATCTCGTTGGTAGACGGAATTGCGGGGATTGCGCAAGTCCAGATCGGCAACCTCGTTGGACCCACCTCTGTCTTGACTTCCGTTTCGCAAGTCGAACCCATCAAAGCTTATTTCCCGATCAGCGAACGGGAATACGTCCTCGTACAAAAGGAGAGCGATGCCACTTCCAGCAAGCACACTATCCGTTTTTTCGGAAACTCGCTCGAACTGATCCTGACGGACGGCAGTCTCTACCCGCAAAAAGGCAAAATCTTGCTGGCGGACCGGCAAGTGGATCCGAACACGGGCACGATTCGGATCGTAGCGGCCTTTCCCAATCCCGGCAACGTTCTGCGTCCCGGCCAGTACGGACGTGTGCGTGTCGAAACCAGAATAAAAAAAGGCGCTCTGTTGTTGCCCCAGAGCGCCGTTGCGCAGTCGCAGGGAAGCTATCAGGTGGCGGTTGTCGGCAGCGACAACAAAGTTCGTATTCGCACCGTAAAGCCCGGCGAGACGGTGGGGACGATGTGGGTGATTGACGAGGGCCTGAAACCGGGCGAGCAAGTTGTAGTCGAAGGACTGCAAAATCTCAGGGAAGGAACTCTAGTGACTTCCAAGCCGGCGCGTCTTTCCGCAGGAGGGAACTGAGTTATGTCGAAATTCTTCATCGAGCGCCCGATCGTGGCGATGGTGATCTCCATCCTAATGGTGATTGTGGGCGCGGTGACCATCATGAGCTTGCCCGTGGCGCAGTTTCCTAACATCGTCCCGCCGGAGATTAGATTGCAGGCCACGTTCGTGGGTGCGGACGCGAAGACCCTTGAGCAATCCGTGGCCACGCCGATCGAGCAGCAGGTGAACGGCGTGGACAACATGGACTACATGTATTCCCTGAACGCCACTGGCAATTCGCAGACGACCCTAAGCGCCAATTTTGATCTCAAAACGGACCCCAACATAGACCTGATTCTCCTCCAATCACGTGAGCAGCTGGCCGCTTCTCAGCTTCCGCCCGAAGTTAACAACTACGGGGTCACGATCAAAAAGTCAGCGTCCGCGCCGCTCATGTTGATCTCCTTATCGTCACCGCACGGCACTCACGACGAAAAGTTCCTCGCCAACTATGCCACCATCAACCTTAACGATCCCATCGCGCGCTTGTACGGTATTGGCCAAACGACGGTTTTTGGCGCGGGGGACTATGCCATGCGGCTGTGGGTAAAGCCTGACCAACTGGCGAAACTGAACATCACTGTCACTGAAATCGTCAACGCTATCCAGGCGCAGAACAAGGTCAATCCGGCGGGTCAACTTGGCGGTGAACCAGCTCCCGCGAACCAGCAATTCACCTATTCCGTTCTCGCGCAAGGCCGTCTGACCTCGCCCGAGCAATTTGAAAAAGTCGTCGTCCGCGAAGCTCCAAATGGCGGAATCGTCCGAGTGAAAGACGTCGCGCGGGTCGAATTGGGGGAGAAGGATTACAGCATTGTCAGCCGCTTGAATGGCCAGCCCGCTGCAATCATCGCTGTCTACCAACTGCCCGGCTCCAATGCAGTCCAAACCGCCGCAGGTGTCCGGAAACTGATGGCCGAGATGAAACAGCGCTTCCCGCAAGACATGGATTACGCCATATCGCTGGATCAGACGGCTGCAGTTACAGAAGGCATGAGAGAGATCATTGTCACCCTCTTGATCGCCATCGTGCTGGTGCTACTTGTGGTCTACCTCTTCCTGCAAGACTGGCGCGCCACCCTGATCCCGATGCTGGCCGTGCCTGTCTCGCTGGTAGGCACGTTCATTCTGTTCCCGCTGTTCGGCTTCTCCATAAATACGCTTTCGATGTTCGGAATGGTGCTGGCCATCGGTCTGGTCGTGGACGATGCCATTGTCGTCGTTGAGGGCGTACAACGCCACATCGAGGAGGGTCTGCGTCCCAAGGATGCGGCTCGAAAAGCAATGGAAGAGCTCTCCGGGCCGGTCATCGGTATCGCCCTGGTTCTCTCGGCGGTCTTCGTGCCGACAGTCTTTATTCCGGGCATCACCGGACGCCTCTACCAGCAATTTGCGTTGACCATCGCGATCTCGGTGATCCTCTCGGCTTTTAACGCCCTCACGCTGAGCCCGGCGCTTGCCGCGCTCCTGCTCCGGCCAAAAAAGGAAAGCCGCGGGCCACTCGCAAAATTCTTCGCGTGGTTCAATCATATGTTCGGAAGCGGCACGGAAATCTATCTGCGATTGTCCGGTGCGATGATCCGGAAAAGCGTCTTGGCGATAGTGGTGCTTGTGGCCTGCGGGCTTGCCGGACTTTTCTTTGGCCGCCTCCTGCCGTCCAGCTTCCTGCCCGATGAAGACCAGGGCTATGTTTTCATCAGCATGCAACTTCCGAATGCAGCTTCCCAGGGGAGGACGGCAGCAGCATCGAGAGACGTTGAGAAAATCCTCAGCGCCACGTCTGCGGTTCAGTACGACACCAGCATCGTTGGTTTCAACCTGCTAAGCAATGTCCGGACCAGTTACAACGCTTTCTATTTCGTCACCCTGAAGTCCTGGAGCGACCGTAAAACCAGGGCGGAACAGTATCAGGAAATGAAGGCGCGCTTGAACCAGCAGCTCAGCAAGCTTCCGCAAGGCACCGTTTTCAGCTTCTCGCCTCCAGCGATCCCTGGAGTCGGCACCTCCGGCGGATTTCAGTTCGTGCTGGAAGACCGTGCAGGGCGGGACGTTCAGTTTCTATCGACCAACTTGACTAAATTCCTCGCCGCCGCTCGCAAGCGACCCGAAATTGGCACGATCAGCACGACGTTTCTACCCAGCGTGCCGCAACAATTCGTCCAAGTAGATCAGGAAAAGGTGCTGAAGCAAGGTGTGGCGATCAACGATGTTTACCAGACCATTCAGGCTTTTATGGGCGGGCTGTTCATCAACTACTTCAACGATTTCGGCCGCACCTGGCAGGTGTACGTGGAAGCGGAAGCTCCTTACCGCTCGGACCTGGCGAAGCTAGGGCAGTTCTACGTGCGCAACAACAGAGGAGACATGGTGCCGCTTACCGCGCTGACGAAATTCGAGTCGCATGACGGCCCGGAATTTACGATGCGCTACAACGAGTACAGGTCAGCGCAGATCAATGGCAGCGCCGCGCCTGGATATAGCTCAGACCAGGCCACCGCAGCTCTGGAAGAGGTCTTCAAGCAAACCATGCCGGCTGAAATGGGCTTTGATTACATGGGCATGTCCTATCAAGAGCAGAAGGCACGCCAAGGGCTCCCGCCTTCGGTCATCTTCGGCTTCTCACTGTTGTTCGTGTTCCTGATTCTGGCGGCACTTTACGAAAGCTGGTCATTACCCTTCAGCGTGTTGCTGAGCACGCCGGTCGCGGTGTTCGGCGCCTTTGGAGTGTTGTGGCTGCGCCGGGCAGTACTCAGCATTTTCTATCCGGCGTACATGGTGCAAATCGAAAACGATGTCTATTCGCAAATCGGGTTGGTCATGCTCATTGGTCTGGCCGCAAAGAACGCGATTCTTATCGTTGAGTTCGCCAAAGAGGAATACGAGAAGGGAAAACCCCTCGTTGATGCTGCGCTCCAAGGGGCAAAACTTCGTCTGCGTCCTATTCTGATGACTTCCTTTGCGTTCGTTCTTGGCTGCGTGCCGCTATGGACAGCGTCCGGCGCGGGATCTGTGGCGCGGCAGGTCATGGGCACTACCGTAATCGGTGGCATGATGGCTGCCACTGGCATTGCCATATTCATTATTCCGGCGCTATTCGTATTGGTCGAGCGTTTGGCGACACGGCGCGGTGGCGCGCACGGTCCCGCCGTTCCGCAGCCGAGCCCATCGGAGGCGGATTGACATGAGACGCCTCGTCGCTCTTTCCTCGGTTGTGCTCCTTATCTCCGGCTGCGCTGTCGGGCCGAACTACAAGAGACCGAGTGTGGACGTTTCTGGCACGTACCGTGGAGCCCTGCCGCAAGAGGCACAGCAGCCTGCGGCCGAATCGCTCGGCGACCAAAAATGGTGGGAAGTGTTTCAGGATAAGCAGTTGCAAGACCTGATTCACGCTGCCCTCCAGCAGAACTACGACGTTCGCATCGCGGCGACGCGAATCCTGGAAGCGCGTGCGCAGGTTGGTATCACACGCGCGGACGGGTTGCCGACGATTAGTGCCGGAGCTCAGTCTTTCGATCAACGCTCTGCGCGCCAAAAACTCTTCCCGGCATTCAACACAAGCGCTCACCAAGTGGATCTCTTATTGGCTTGGGACCTCGATTTCTGGGGAAAGTATCGCCGCGCCAACGAGTCCGCGCGGGCAACCCTGCTAGCCACTCAGTGGGCGCGCGAAGCGGTCATCAGCACACTGGTGAGCGACGTTGCTGCAGCTTATTTCCAGCTTCGTGAACTCGACCTGCAGCTCGAAATCTCTCGTCGTACGCTGGCTTCGCGTCAGAACTCGCTACAACTGACACAAGTGCTAGCAAAAGGCGGCGGTACGTCCATGCTCGACGTCCGCCAGGCGGAGCAGTTGGTATTCACTGCCGCCGAAACGATTCCCGACCTCGAACGCCGCATTGAGCAGCAAGAGAACTTCATCAGCACACTTCTGGGAAACAATCCCGGTCCCATCGCGCGTGGTGCGAAGTTGACGGAACAGCCGCATGCGCCTGAGGTTCCCGCGGGGCTTCCCTCCAACTTGTTGGAGCGGCGTCCCGACATCCGCCAGGCCGAAGCACAATTGATCGCGGCCAATGCTCAAATTGGAGTCGCGAAAGCAGCATACTTCCCGCAAATCAGCTTGACCGCGAGCGGCGGATTTCAGAGTTCAGCGCTTACCAGCCTGTTTACGGGGCCGGCTGGGTTGTGGAGTTTCGGAGGATCACTTGTACAGCCCATCTTCACTGGGGGAAGAATTCGCTCCGGCGTGAGGCTCTCCGAAGCTCGGCAACAGGAAACATTGCTGATCTACGAGCAGACCATTCAGCAGGCTTTTCGTGGAGTTTCGGACGCGCTGGTCGAGGATCGCAAGGACCGGGAGTTCCGAGAGCAGCAGCAACAACTGGCGCTCTCCGCTCAAGACGCAGCGCGGCTCTCTGAGATGCGCTATCGAGGCGGCGCCACAAGCTACTTGGAGGTGCTAACAAATGAGACCAACTATTTTGGTGCGGAGTTGGGACTCGCGCAGGCTCAGTTGAACGAGCTTTTAGGCCTGGTCAGCATTTACCGAAATCTCGGTGGAGGCTGGCAAGAACCATGAGTGCCGCGAACCAAGAGCTACGGCCCGGCCCGTTCGGATTGCCATACAGGTCCCCGACGAACGCGTGGACAAAGCACTTTCGGCCACGATGAGGTGAGCCGATGATCTTTGTCCGCGAAGCCAGCGCGGCGGTCGTCCTGGTAACGCTTACGCTTTCGTTGCAGTGCGCTGGGATGGCTGCGGTAATTGCTTGGGCAAGACCCAGTTTTGCGCCCGACGTTCTCAGGTTAGGGGCGATCCGTTCCGCCATGCTTATGATGCGATTGATGACTGCGTTCATTGGTTTGCACGTGTTGGAGATTCTGCTTTGGGCGGGCTTTTATCGTTGGCTCTGTTTTCGATTGAGGGAACCTGCCTTTTACTTCTCGGCTGCCAGCTATGCGACCGTCGGCTACGGCGATGTCGTTCTTCCTTGGATGTGGCGGACCCTTAGGTCCGGTGGAAAGCATCATCGGCGTGCTGATGTGTGGGTTGTCGGCAAGCTTCCTGTTCGCCATCGTGAGCAGGCTAGTCGACGGTGAGACGAAACTCTCACCTGAACCCGCAAAGCCAAGTCGAAACGATCCCAAGCCAGAGAGTAGCACCAGGCTAACTCAAGCCAATTCAAAAGCTTAGATTTTTTGTTTGTGGTTCGCGATCAGTAGGTCCATAGCCTAATCGCCGTCTGTCCCACTCACCAGACGGGCTTCTGGAACAAAGTCCGCATCCGCCACGGCTTTCTTGGTCTGGTCCATCTGATTTCCTCGCAATTGCTAAATACTGACTTTTTTGCGAAGTCCTCAGATTTCGTAGAAATCTTTTGTAGAAGATTTCCTGTTGAAAGGCTAAACCCTTGTTTCCGTTGCTAGTGTGAAGATATGGCGGAGAGGGTGGGATTTGAACCCACGGTAGGATTTCTCCTACACACGCTTTCCAAGCGTGCTCCTTAAACCGCTCGGACACCTCTCCGGTGCAGACGGGCTTTAACAATTTAGCAGAAACGGTGACGACACGCACAACGCCGCTTCCGTAGCAAGCGCGTCGTATCGCAAAGGCTAGAGAGAGGTTGTGTGCAGACAAGCGGGCTATGCCAATCTGAACAATCGTGAGTTTGAAAAAAAGCCACCTTAAAACAGGAAGCTTTGCGACGTAAGTCATGAAATACGACAGTCATGAAATACGTCAGCCTTGAAATAAGACGTCAGTCTCGAAACCCGAGCACGAACCTTACTATTTGTCCTTCGGCTTCCCGCATAATTTGCTTTGAAATTGCCAAGAGTTGCAGCCTTTCTTCGAGAGTCTTGGCTTCGTCGAAGCGTTCTCGCACGACCTCGAAATCCGACCGGAGTTCGTCAAAACTCATAACTGCCCCCTTACAGGAATTTGCAACAGGATAGGGCTTGATGGAATGCTCGCGCGACGTTTTTGGAATTCACGTTGCGCATAGTGGACTTCTCCCCCGTTTGAACGTCGTTGTTACCCCGCGGTTACTCCGCGCGCCTGCCCCGCCTTCTTCAGGCAGGAAGAGCATGCAAAGCATTCTTGCGTCGTCTCTGTAGTCGCATCATGATTGGGGGGAGTAACGGGACCGGCACGAAAATTGTCGACTTGGCCCCAATTGACCCTCAAGCAGTCCTTGCGGCATCATGTAAGAACGGTGTTTGCAACCATTCCGGGATCGTCTAATCGGTAGGACATCAGCCTTTGGAGCTGAGTATCCTGGTTCGAGTCCAGGTCCCGGAACCAATTTTCTCTATAACGTCGCGGCACCCCGCCGCATCTAGCCGCCAGGCCAAAATTCGCGCCCGAATTCACGATCGACGGTGCGCCTGCGGGTGAGCCATTCGCTGGCTTTCCGCAAGCGACCGGTTACAGTAAAATGCTTCGTATCGCCTGACCTACGCAACGGCCCTGATATTCTCCGCCCCGCCGTGCGTAGTACGGATGTGACTCCCTTAAGGATCGCCGAACGCATGCCTATGCCAGCAACCGCTCCCGTACACGATCTCGGCTCTCTGCGCATTGACGATCATCATCGCTCTGGAGGCACGTGGGGCAAGCGCCTGGCTATCTTCTTTGGCTTGCTTGTCGTGCTCGGCGGTCTTTCCGGGGCCGTCTTTACCCTTTGGAATCAGAAGCCGGTCGTGGAAGTAGCGGTCGTACAAAAATCAGCAAACAACGGCGGCCGCGAAGCGTTGCTCAACGCCAGCGGCTACGTCACTCCACGGCGGCGGGCTACGATTGCCGCGAAAATCACCGGCCGTGTGACCGGGGTTTTCTTCGACGAAGGCACGCATGTCAGTGAAGGGCAATTACTTGCGACGCTCGACGATTCCGACGCGCGCAAAGCATTGGAAGCTGCCAAAGCCGACTATGCCGCCTCTAAAGCGGCCATTGCCGATTACGAAGTGCAACTGAGAAATGCAAGAATTCAACTGCATCGCGCTGAGCAACTCCAAAATGCAGGCGTGCAAACGCAGGAACAGCTCGATAATGCGCGGACTAACGCGGACAGCCTTGAAGCCAAAATCGCGCTCGCGAAATCACAAGCAATCAGCTCGGAGGCGCGCATTCAGGAAGCGCAGCAGGCCGTGGACAACTGCACCATTCGCGCGCCGTATACCGGCATCGTAGTGTCCAAGGACGCGCAGGTCGGCGAGATGGTCTCGCCGGTTTCCGCGGGCGGCGGGTTCACGCGCACCGGCATCGCCACCATCGTGGACATGAACTCCAACGAAATTGAGGTCGACGTCAACGAGTCTTTCATCGCTCGCGTGCAGCCCGGCCAGCCGGTCACCGCTATTCTCGACGCGTATCCTGATTGGGAAATCCCCAGCCGCGTGCGCACCATCATTCCTTCCGCCGATCGTCAAAAAGCAACGGTAAAGGTGCGCGTTTCGTTTCTAAAGCTGGACCCGCGCATCCTGCCAGACATGGGAATCAAAGTGACATTCCTGGGTGCCGAGCAAAAGAAGCAACCCGGCGCCGACGCCGCGGCCATTCTGATTCCGCAGAGCGCGGTGCATGACGAGAATGGCAAGAGCATCGTCTTCCTCGTGAAAGACGACAAAACCGAGCGCCGCGCCGTCACGCTCGGGGGCAATCGCGGCTCCGATAGGGAAGTAATCGCCGGCGTATCGGTCGGGGACACCGTCGTCACCAAGGCGCCGGCGAACCTGCGTGACGGTCAGACCGTAGAGATCAGAAAATAGTTTTTGCGCGGCGCAGAAGCGCCGGGCTGCCCGGGAGAGAACACAATGATCCGAGTGGATGGCAGTGGAAAATCGAACAGCTTGATTCAAGTCCGCGGCCTGGACAAGTCGTATCGCCGCGGCGGCGAGGAAATTCAGGTTCTGCAGCGCCTGAATCTCGACGTAGATAAAGGCGATTTCGTCGGCTTTATGGGCCCCAGCGGCTCCGGCAAGACTACGCTGCTGAATTTGCTCGGCGGTCTCGATGTTCCCACGCACGGCAGCATCACCGTTGCCGGCGATGAAATCACCCACATGTCCGCCAATAAGCTAACGCAATGGCGCGCGCGCCACGTCGGTTTCATCTTCCAGATGTACAACCTCATTCCCGTGCTCACCGCATTCCAGAATGTCGAGCTGCCTCTGCTGCTCACCAAGCTCTCCAAATCCGAACGCCGCAAGCACGTCGAAACCGCGCTTAGCGTCGTCGGCTTGGCGGAGCGCATGAACCATTATCCGCGCCAACTCTCCGGTGGACAGGAGCAGCGCGTGGCCATCGCGCGCGCCATCGTCGCTGACCCGACCTTTCTCCTTTGCGACGAGCCCACCGGCGACCTCGACCGCAAGAGCGCCGACGAAATCATGGAGCTGATTCATCGGCTGGTGAAGGAATACGGCAAAACGGTGCTCATGGTCACGCACGATCCCGTCGTCGCCAAGCGCGCGGACCTCACGCTCCATCTTGAGAAGGGCTTGCTAGTTGAATCCGGCGCGTTGGGCGTCACGGCAGGAGGTGTCGCGTGAAATTTAGTGGACTGATCTTCGCTAATCTCTTTCGCAAGAAGCTCCGCCTGATTCTCACCATAGGCTCGTTCGCCATCGCTCTTGTTCTCTTCACGTTTCTGGCGGTGGTGAAGAGCGCCTTCAGCCGTGGCACGGAGATCGCCGGCGCGGACCGCTTGGTGGTCGTCAACCGCATCGGCCTAACCCAACTATTGCCGATTTCTCATCGCGACAAAATTCTTACTATCCCTGGGGTCAAGGCGGTCACCCACAATCACTGGTTCGGCGGTGTCTATCAGGATGAAAAGAACTTTTTCCCACAATTTGTAATCGACCCGGAAAACCAACGCCAGGTTATGACCGAGCTTGTGGTACCGGAAGACCAGTGGAACAACTTCGTGAAAGACCGCATGGGCGCCATTGCCGGCGCCCGCACGGCCACACGCTTCCATTGGAAAATCGGCGATCGCATCCCCATCAAAACGACTCTCTATGGCGGCCGCTCCTCGGAGTTCAATCTCGACGGCATTTATCATAGCGAACGCCCCGGTGGCGACGAGAGCCAGTTTTGGCTGCAGTGGAAATATTTTGACGAGAATGCGCCCGCCCCCGTCAAGAGCACGGCCGGATGGTACGTGGTCAAGCTCAATAGTCCCGATGACGCCGTGCGCGTCGCCAAGGCCATTGACGAAAAGTTTGCCAACTCGTCCTTTGAGACCAAATCCGAGACGGAATCCGCCTTCGCCGCGGGTTTCGCCAAGCAGTTCGGAAACATCGAGCTCTTGATCCTCACCATTGGCGCCGTCGTCTTCTTCACCCTTTTGTTAGTCACCGGCAACACCATGGCCATTTCCGTTCGCGAACGCGTTGGCGAGCTTGCCGTCCTCAAGGCCATTGGCTTCTCCGGGCGCGCCGTTCTTTTCTTCGTCCTTGCGGAGTCCGTGGTCATTGCTTTGGTTGGCGGCCTCCTTGGTTTGACTCTCGCCTACTTGACTATCCCCGTTATTGGGTTGGCTCTTGCCGGCCTCCTGCCGCCCCTTATTCTCTCCAAGTCACTTCTCACAATGGGCGTTGGGTTTGCCGTCGTTGTTGGCGTAATTAGCGGCCTGCTGCCCGGGATTGGCGCCATGCGCATGCGCGTCGTTAACGCCTTGAGGAGAGTCTGACATGACCATTCCCATCGTTTACAACATTCGGAGTGTCGCAGCTCGCTGGACCTCCACCATCGTTGCTGTCGCGGGAATCGCCGGAACCGTAGGCGTCTTCATTGCGATGTTGTCGCTCGCGCGCGGATTCAAGGCCACCCTCGTTTCTTCCGGCTCCGCGGACAACGCGCTGATTACCCGCGCCGGCGCCACATCCGAAATGACCAGCGGAGTCGCTATCGATTCCGTGAAAATCATCCAAGATGCTCCCGGCATCGCTCGCGGACCCGCGGGCCCGCTGGTGACGCCCGAGGCTGTCCTCATGGCGCCGATTCCATTGCGGTCTACCGGGACCGACGCTAACGTTGAGCTTCGCGGTGTATCCCCTAACGTTCTTGCCATCCGCAGCAACATCAAGATCAAAGAGGGCCGCATGTTCCAGCCCGGCCTCAACGAAGTTATTGTCGGCAAAAACGCCACCACGACGTATTCGGGCCTGACGCTGGGAAACACAATTTCGCTCGGTAGCGCGCGCTGGCAAGTCGTGGGCATTTTCGATGCGGGTGGCAGCTCGTTCGATTCCGAAGTTTGGGGCGACGCCCACCTCCTCAACGGCGCCTATAAACGTCCGGACACTCTCTCTCAGTCCGTGACCGTGCACCTCACTTCTCCTGCCGCACTTCAACAATTGAAGGACTCGCTCACCAGCGATCCGCGTTTGAACGTCGACGTAACCCGCGAAATCGACTACTACTCTAAACAGTCCACCCGCATGACTACTCTCATCACGACATTGGGCGGATTTGTCGCGGCCATCATGGCCATCGGTGCGGTTTTCGGCGCGCTGAATACGATGTACTCTGCCGTGGCCGAACGCGGCCGCGAAATCGCCACCATGCGCGCTCTCGGATTCGGCGCTGCCGCGGTCATAATCTCCTTCTCGATCGAAGCGCTGCTCATTTCCTTTGTCGGAGGCGGGATCGGCTGTCTCGCCGTTCTTCCCCTCAACGGGTTGACCACCAGCACCATGAATTTTCAGACTTTTTCCAACCTTGCCTTTGCCTTCAAGATCACACCCGAGTTGCTCGCAAAAGGCATTTTGTTCGCGCTCGTCATGGGTGTCATTGGTGGCCTGCTGCCCGCCATCCGCGCAGCGCGGCTTCCCGTCGCCACGGCTCTCCGCGAATTGTAATTTGTCTAGCAATATGGCTGCCCCGCGGCTGCAAGCGAAGCGGGATGCTCGAAGACGGCCCACGCAGAAAAAAAGAGGGCCGGGCTCTACCCACCCGGCCCTCGCCGCACTGATAGTTGTATTTTGCTAACGATTTGAACTCGCCGCCCGAGTGCGGTCTCCGAAACTTCCCTGATCTGATGTCGAAGACTGACTCGATTGCGTGGACTGGCTTGACGTGCCCACGGGTATCTGCCGGTTCCGTTTCGCTGATTCCGGTACAGGCACCATGACTTCCAGAACGCCGTTCCGGAAGTTGGCTTTGGCGTCTTCGACCTTAGCGTCGTCCGGAAGCGGGATCAGCCGATAGAAACGCCCATATGCTCGCTCGCTGCGCACTACGCCAGCATTTTCTACGGTCTGCTCGCGCCTCCGCTCACCCTGGATCACCAAGCCATCGTCGGTCGCTTCCACTCGTACGTCGTTCTCGGACAAACCCGGCAAATCCGCATGAATCACCAGGTTATTGCCCTGCTGGCGAACTTCTATGGTGGGAATCCAGGTAAAATCCTCTTGCGACGACCAGTCGAGGTCGCTGCTTCGGCTCCGCCCGCTGGATAGTCCAAACGCCCGGTCAATGTCCTCGGTGAACCTGCGCATCAAGGTGATTGGGCTCAAGGTAAAGAATTCGCCCGGGCTTACGGAGAAGACCGACGGAGTATATCGACCTTGTTGATATCGTTCCATTCCTTGCGATCCTTGCGACTGCCTGTTGCGCCCTTCTGTGCGCTCCGAGGGCGTCAAACTTGTTGACTGACTCGAACTCGTTGACTGATCCTCCCGCTGCCTTTTCGTTCCAACATCCGCCATGGCATTACCTCCTCAAAGCTCTCTCGCGAGCTTTGTTATAGTTTTCGTGACGAAAAAATATTCATCTCCGTCATCTACCCCTAGAAAAATACTGTTTCCATTTGCGTGCAATACAGGGATTGCAGGAGGAGGGCTTGCCTTGTGAATTTTCCGTTCTTTTCGCCCCGGGTATGGGAAGTTGAAGAGGCGATTGAAATTAGCGCAACAAAAGCCAACTTTATTGTGTGACGGTCTATTAACAGTCCGAGAATATTGACAGTTGGCTGTCACCTGCTCGGTTTTTTTTGCAACTTCTCGGCTCGTCAGAGCTCGTTTTTCTGAATCTGCGAAACAGCAAAATCGCAAGCTCGCGCCGTCAATGCCATATACGTGAGCGAGGGGTTGACGCAGGAATTGGAGGCCATGCACGCGCCGTCGGTCATGAACAGGTTCTTCACGTCGTGCGCTTGGTTGTGTTCGTTCAGCACGGATGTTTTCGGGTCGCGCCCCATGCGCGCGGTACCCATCTCGTGAATGGCCAGGCCTGGTGGCGAGATCTCCTGAAACACGTAAATGTCCTCTGCGCCGGCCGCCGCCAGCATCTCGGCGGCTTGTACCGCAATATCGCGCGACATCGCGTGCTCGTTCGCGCCCCACGCGCAGTTGATCTTCAGCGTGGGAATGCCCCAGGCGTCGACCTTGTCTTTCTGAATTTCTATGTAATTGTCGTGATTCGCCAGGCATTCCCCAAATCCGCCGATACTCATGCGCCATTGTCCCGGCTTCTTTAGGGCATTCTTGAAATCCGCCCCGAAGCCGCTCATGCGCATGCCGCGGCCCCAACCTTCGCGGCTTCCTCCGCCCTGATAACCATAGCCGCGCAAGAATTCTTTCTGCTTGGTTTTCACGTTCCGGAAACGCGGAATATAGATTCCGTTCGGACGATTGCCGAAGGGCATCTTGTCTTCGTGGCCCGGCATCGTGCCGCTCGCCCCCGCGCCCATATGATGGTCCATCAGATTGTGACCCAGTTCGCCGCTGCTGTTTGCCAGGCCGTTGGGGAATTCAGGGCTCGTGGAATTCAGCAGGATGCGTGTGGATTCGAGGGCCGAAGCATTAATGAAAAAGATGCGGCCCTTGAATTCCATGGCATTGTGCGTTTGCGCATCGATCACGCGGACACCGCTGACCTTCCGCGTCTTTGGATCGAAGATCAGGCTATGCACCACGCTGTAGGGGCGAAGGGTAAGCTTTCCGGTTTTTTGCGCCGCCGGCAGCGTTGCGCTGATGCTGCTGAAGTACGATCCCGTTATGCATCCGCGGTGACACACGCCGCAGTAGTGGCAAGCTGCGCGCCCGCCGTGTACCTGTGTCAAGACAGCGGTTCGTCCGATGGTCATGATGCGATCATCGAATTTTTTCGCGAGGGCATCGCGCATGTCGCGCTCGACGCAGGTCATGTCCATCGGCGGCAGAAATTTTCCGTCCGGCAACTGCGGCAATCCCTCTGCCTGGCCGCTAATGCCGGCGAACTGCTCCACATAGTCGTACCACGGGGCAATATCCGCGTAGCGAATTGGCCAGTCCACCGCAACGCCGTCTTTCAGGTTGGCTTCAAAATCCAGATCGCTCCAGCGGTAACTCTGCCGTCCCCAGGTGAGAGATTTTCCGCCGACCTGGCGGCCGCGAATCCACGAAAATTTCTTGTTGGGATCGGTGGAATAGGGGTTTTCCTTGTCGCTGACAAAAAATTTGTTGGAATACTCGTCGCATGCGTAATAGCACTCGCGCTGAATCGGTTGCGTCGCCATGCGCTCCGTGCGATTGTCCCAGCCGCGAAATTTCAGCTCCCACGCGGGAACATGCTCAACGTAATCGCGCTCCGGCAAAATCGTGCGGCCCGCTTCCAGCACCAGCACGCTTAGCCCTTTCTCCGTAAGCTCCTTCGCCGCCCAGCCGCCGGTAATTCCGGAGCCGACAATCACAGCATCATAGGTGTTCGTAGTCGCCATGTTTGCCCCAGTCCTACGCGTCCCCGAGACCGGGGCCCAGCTTTTCGCAGCCATGTTGCGCACCGGGAATAATTTGGAGCTTTAGCTCCTGCGTGAATCCAATTTCCGAGGTGTAGTAGCCATGCAGCGTAATGCCGCGGAAGATGTCGTAGAAATTTCCGCTTAGATGCGTGTCAAACTCCGGGACGGTATTGCCATGCTTCTCGCGCGTCTTACCGCGTTCCGATGCCGCGTAATCGTCCATGGCCCGGAGCAATGTCACCTGCTGCACGGGTGTCGCGTCGACGAAATCTTTTCCGAAAAGCTCCTGGCTCTGCTTATCCACACCGGCAAGACCTTGGAGGAAATTTTGCCGTTCCTCCGGGGTGGCCCATTCGGTCAAAATCACGTCAATGAATTCGTTCACGCGCGCACCTTTTGCGCCGGGCGTATCCGTTTCCGGAATGATCAAATCCGTCATCACCACGACCGTTGCGTTCTGGTGCGGATTC
>Ga0209131_1001653_pt1 | contig 15418 bp, 9 predicted proteins | sample GraSoi_2013_40cm_FD_185826 | JGI IMG/M metagenome (GOLD analysis project Ga0209131, IMG submission 185826) | Grasslands soil microbial communities from the Angelo Coastal Reserve, California, USA - Sample 9_17_2013_40cm (SPAdes) (version 2) | ecosystem: Environmental > Terrestrial > Soil >...
AAAAATATGAGGTTAGTAGTCAAGCTTTGCTTATTCGCTTAACCAATCTTGGAGTGATAAATTCAAGACTCTAAACAACCTAACATAACATTTATCAAAACAGAACCCGCCTCCAGTTAAGAAAGAGGCGGGTTTTCATCTTCTAAACACTTTCGCGCTCTTTGCGTTCTTAGAGGTTAAATCCTTCGTGGTAAAAATGAACCATTCATCATTCACCATTCCGCATTCTTCATTCATCCCCCCGCTCTCTGATTCAATACGCCCCGTCTAATATCGAATATCTATTCTCTACTATCTAATCTCTACCCTCTGGAACCTTATATCAAACGAATCTTTAGTAATCTACTCCATGAACAAAGTGGGATGTCTCATCCCCATCAGCAGCAGAATGGTCCTGCGCGATATCTCGCTTGGCTTCTATTACGCAACCAGGATTGGCGTGCTCGGTCTCAACAGCACAGGCAAGGTGGTGACACAGTACCCCTCTTGTGCGAAGGTATTCCCTCAGAAATGTTCTTTAAGTAGCTTCGTAATGGGTGTAGGGTGAAGAAAAATAATGTCGCAAAATGAATTTGCTGTATTTTGCCTTTATGATGCCATCTAATTACCCACTTATTATCAACATCTTCCACAAAGAATGAAGTATTTTAATGGTGGAAAGAAAACCTCTTTCCAGGAGGCTTAAATGGCAAGCACACTCAGTTGGATATGTCTGTTTGTATCAGCATTCTTGTTCGGAATTGCTGCTACCGTCAAACTGCTCGCATGGATCCTTGTGAGGAACAGCGAGTATGCTGGAGGAGAGAAATTCCTTGGTAATTTCATCTCGATCATTTTTGCTCTAATAGGATTTTACTTTGTGTATCTTTCAATTAGGGCATTCTAAACACTGGAGAAAGGAATAAGGAATGAAAAGAGTCAATAAAACCGGCTGATTTGCAGGAGCAGGCCAATTATTTCTAATTGGCCTGCTCTACTTTCTTTACAGCAATTCTCTCACAGATATCATCAATAATACTGGAATGGGCAAATACTAAAGGTTTCGTTGAAGGTCTACTAACCAGATCCGACAATCTTAATTCTTCCCCTGACAAATATTTTGCTCTTATCCCAACAGATTTTAGGATGGGTAACATCGCATATGCTAGCATGTTGTGTCAAAGCGCCCACTGCAACACCACGTGCCACAAAGGCTAAATGGGCAGCAAGGCTTCCAAAAGAACGCAATCTCTTTATCTTCACGTCAAACAAGCTGTGACACCGTGAGGGAACCGCCAAAAAGGTAGTAGGACTATCAAGCTTTGGTGGAACAACAGGTAACATTTTTTGGTTATTTAGGAATGCATCCGTTTCAGCGCCGACATACATTTCGTTTAGGGCTGGAAGATAAAAAACGCCCCATTGTGGTATATCATGCAACAATATTCCTACAGATATTCCCCAGATGGGCAACCCCGCACAATAGACGCGAGTTCCATCAAGGGGATCAATTGCCCAAGTATAGATACTACTTCCCTTAATTACAGCGCTCTCTTCAGAAATTATCTTATGGCCAGGATGTAATTTGGAAATATTGCCAACAAGGAACGCCTCAATCTCCTTGTCAACATGGGTAACTAAGCTATCGTCTTCTTTCAATTGATAGCCTAATTGAGATTGGCGTTTTATTCCGATCCGACCTGCCTGGCGAAGCAATTTCTGTATGAATACCAGGTCTATTGGATGGTTTTTCTTAGAACTCTTCATTGCCATTTGCCAAGCGAAAGCCAAAGCCACGAATTGTCAAAATATAACGTGGGCTGTCTGGGTCTAGTTCAATCTTTTTGCGAATGCGTTTCACAATTGAATCGATTCGATTGTCACTAACCCCTTCTCCTGTGCTGACTATTTCTTCGGGGTAGAGGAATTGTGCTAAATCATCTCGAGAACAATCTTGGCCGTGATGCTGCTCCAAATAATCAATAAAACGAAATTCAAGCGGTGGTAATCCGGAAAATTTTTGTCCGTTTACCCATATAACGTGATGAACACGATCAACAATAATTTGCATGCCTGCAATGGGCTGCTCTTTCAAAATAAATTGGCCAAAGATAGGAGAAAACACTGAGCTATCTTTTGCCCACTCACCGCCTAACAAACCTCTTTTATCTAGAAGTGACCGAAGTTCCACAGGGATAGTAGATGTTTTTTTTACCTTAGAAACATAAGCTAATGCTGCCTGCTCCTCCCGTGATAAACCCGCCCATATCCGTCTACATTCATCTAAAACTCGCGAATGTTCTACAATTATATTCGGCTTCAAACTTGAATTTTCCCTAAATACATCTAACAGTGCCCTAATTAATGCTGGGTGTCCTCCAGATAACTGAAGAATAGTGTTTTTAGTAACCTTTTCAAGCGAAATATTATATCTAATCGTCAGACGATCTAACATACCCTCAGCATCAGTCTTTGAATATAAAAAGAGTGTAATAGTATTCGATATAACAATTTCATAAAACGCCTCAACCTCAATGCTCTCTTTGCGAAGATTCGTGAGTTCTGTCCGTGTTGCAATCACATACATCAACTTATATTTATGATCATCGCGCATAGCACGTAGCACAGAAAATGCATTTGGACTAACAGCTTGGCATAGGGCATCAAATTCATCAAACAAAAAAACAATATTTAGGTCTAAACGGTCAATGAGTGTGGAGATAGTGCGGTCCAGAAAACGCAACACTAAAAAGTTCGTTGGTTGTGAGAGAGAAATAGTTGCCTGCAAATAAGAATCCTCAATCAATTTTAGTACGCCTTCATCTAAATGGTTTTTGGTAGCAGCGAGATGGAGTTGATGAAACATTAATTCAAATAATCCCCAATCTGTAGTTTCGAGCTTTTTGTTTCCGTCAATATATACAAATAAGAACTTCTTATCCTTTGAGCCTAAGTACATTTGTTGTCCGTTTTCCTGTTGAAGAAAACGCAAAAGATTTGACTTGCCTACACTACCAAGCCCCACAATTGAACAAGACTCTCCAGCAAGAATGAGGTCAAATATTTTTCTGACTTCGCTTTCTCTAAAGTTAATCGGTAGCTCGTTTTTCTTCAGCATCTTCATAGAGCCTCCATATCTTGGTTGTCTCGCAACTAGGAAATAATTCATGAAAAAAGCATGATATCCCAAGAATTAAATATTATGAAACTACTATCGGTGGAATATAAAGAATGTAGATAACAATAACAACCACTAAGGCAATCATACTAGCGATCAGAAGCACATAACTCCAGAGCAGAAATCTATATTTTTTTTGACTTATTTTTATGTAATCCTCCCGGATTTGATTAACAGTATAGCTTCTTGGAATGATGACGAGGATAGCAAGCGAGAGGCTAAACAGCCAGAAGGGCAAAGGGAGGAGAATAAATAGAAGGGCCTGTCTCATCTCCATTGGTTGTTTTAGAAGATCACCAAAAGAGATTACGCCAACATAAATAGTGATTGTGAGAGATATTAACGTGATCAGTTGCTTAGCAGCCTCTTCACACTTGCTAATTGCAGTTACTGGTTCATCTCGTCTTATTTTTTCCCAATAATCACTTTCTGTTTGTTTTGTCATATTACTCATAATATGTGCTTCTCTTCCTTGTTTTTATCATAAAACAACTTGCCGCTGATAACAGCAGCTGAATATAATGCATGCCGCTGTCGGGTTCGTCGCCTCTGCTTATCAGTAGATGAAACTCCTTTCCAAGTCATCATCTTGAGAGCATAGTACATCAATATTGCATAATATTCGTCCATGCTATTAGTCTCACCTATCTCTGAAGCAACCTCGCGAATGCATTGAATAGTGTTAAGAGCCCTTTGGAATTCGCCCGACTTTTGGATTTGGGAAGGCAATTGAACTTCTTCCGAAAAGGTAGACGGCGCAAGAATAGCATTTTCGAACGCGAGAAGTTTAGGTAAGTTGTCACTTTCAACGAGTTGAAATTTTATTGCACTTTCTAGCTCTGCGGCATCACGAAGTGCAGGCCCCCAACCTGTTTTGTAGAAATCTATAAGCCACGTCAGCTTTTTGTCATCAACAAATAAATTATGCCCGTTTAAATCGCCATGCGTAATCGATGCAAATGCCGGAATGGGCAGGCGTTCGTGAGAAGAAGTGATCATATCTAATGGGTTATGGAGTTTTTCTTCTCCGCCATCGATCAAAGCACGGATCGACGAGCCAAATCTTTGAAATGTCACATTATGAAATGATTCCCCATTCACAAGATCCTTCAATGTTCTCTGTAATTCTTCATGGAATCCAGCAGAGTCGGACCAGAGTTGTTCTTCCATAGCCAAGCCAAGGGAACCATCCTCCCTTTTCTGCCACTTTCTTTTTCCCTTATACCAAATGCGACAAGTTTGAAAAAAGATATTACGAATTACCTGTCTTAAGTCATTGTCCAAGTTGGCAGTGTTCCCGTAAAAAGTGTTAAAGTCTAATAGATGATCTTTCGTTGAGCCAACAAACAAAAGCCTACATGCTGCCAAATGATGTGTGTGCACGGGCTCTCCAAGTAGGACTGTTGAGTATGGTTGAACGAAAGGCTGCACGTATTTTTTATATCTATCGATTTCCCTTTCGATAATCGTAGTTAAACCGAATTTCATGACGGTTATTGCCCCTTCCATTTCCCCATAAAATGGTTTTACTAATGCGACTCCTGCGCCGCCGCGCCCAGGAGGTAGATAATAGATTTTTATTCGATTCTCCTGTCGAAACAATCTTCGCAACAATTCTTCAACCTCAGCTTCTGTCAATCGAGGAAAATCTTCAGCAATTGGTTTCATTAAAGCCTCTAATGAAAATTCGCTGTTAAATTCGATCTCTAGTGAATCTAAATTAATTTGACTTGTTATTTTTTCAAATGAGTGGTTAATAGCTTCTAATAATGCACCGGGACCAGCCTGCTTGCTTATCACATCGTCCGCTGGAAATGTTTTTTCCAAGTGCATAGTTAATGCTTGTCGGCTTATTTCAGGCGTCAAGTAAGCAGTCAGTATTATCTTGGATATTTCAGGACTCAATTTACTGGAAAATTTTAGACCACTAATGTCGGTGGGGTCATATTCATCAAGAAGCCGAGCATCGACAACAACTAAATAAATACGTTCATTCTTTAACAGTTCAAGAGCTTGGTTTATGTTCTCAGCAGTAAAAACAATATAGCCTTGGAGCATTAATAAAGCGCTTGTTGAGGCTAAAACGCCTTTGTCGTTATCTAAAAGAAGGATTGTCTTTCTAAGTTTCATAGCGACCTCTTTAACTGAGTTTTAATTATTTGGAAGTGCATTTTCTGGTTCATTACAAACAGGTAAGCTAATTTCTATGTTTGTACCTTTATCCTTTTCACTCCAAATGAGCCTCAAGTTGCCACCGTATTTTTGTAAAATAAATCGTGCTAACATTGCACCCATACCCGTACCACTTTCTCCCTGTTTCTTAGGAATACGTCGTAAACCAAATAAGAGTTTATGCTCTTCCGGAATGCCATTACCTGTATCTTGAAGGGTAATGACAACAGATTCATCTCGAAGGGAACTTTCTATGAGCAGATTTCCATCCGAAGGCATATGGCGAATTGAGTTGTCTATTAATTTTTGTAAAGCCATCTTGAGCAAAGATTTATCCGTTCTGACATAAATTTTTTTACAGTCTAGATGAAAATTAAGATTGATCTGTTTAGAAGCTTTGCACAATGACTTAACTTCATCTTCTAGAAATCGGTCAATAAGTAATGGCTTACCAGTTTCAGCCTGCGATGGCGTTGATATGGCTAATGGCACGCTTTGAATTTCTTGTGCAATCATCTCTATTTGATCCAGCATCTGTGTGATTTTTGGGTCGTGATCAGATGCTATTTCCTTAATAGACTGGGCGTAGGCACGAACACTATATGTTTTTTGCGCAACCGTATGTGACCATTCAGATCCGAAGAGACCCATCCAAGCAATTGTGCCAGCAGATAACAACTTGTCCTTGGTCTCGCGCAAAGCGTTATATTGTTTAGCGTTGTGTATTGCAATCGCCATAATGTTTGAAAAAAGCTTTATTACGTCTATTTCCTGCCGTGTAAAAGGATTCGGGTTGCGATAATTGGCAAACATTATTCCTAATATTTCATCGCCGACCCTCAGGGGAATACTTGCTGAAGATCGAATCCCTTCTCGTTCAACAAAGGATCTTAGATTTTTAGGTCGATCCTTGCCGCGGAAATTCATCAACGAATCATGAATGGTATCGTCTGCGAAATGCGCCTCCCTCATTTCTAAGATTTTACCAACTACAGACTCACTGCTAACACGTCCCAGCATTCTAATGCCTTCAGGGTTTTTCAAGGTGCCAGAAACATAAGCAGGAAAATCTAACATCTTATTCTCTGCATTATAGGTATACAATGTAACCACATCACAATTAAGAGCCATTCTTATGTTTTCTACAATAGATGTTAGGACGACTTCGGGTTCTTTTAGCGCGACTATCTCTTGTCCAGCTTTCAGCAATCCTTCCCGCAAACGAGCGTATTCTTGAATTTCTGCATACCGTTTTGCACCCTGAATAGCTACCGTTGCCTGGCTTGCCAACGCAGTTAGTATATTTGCCTCGCGATCCGAAAGCTGACGAGCAGCCTTCCAGTTAACCCATAACACTCCAACCGATCCTTCGTGACTTATTAACGGAACACCGATCATCGCCCTCCGTCCCTTTTCAATAGCGACTTTACTAATTCGAGAATCCAACTCTGTGTCCGAAATGACCACGAACGTTTTTTCTTTTATGATTTTGTATGCAAGACCATCCGTTGGTCGAACTCGTGTCCGATACGGCTGCAATGGTTGACCAAGACCACTGCTCATCAGAGCATCGGGGGTAAACTCATCTTTTGCATCATCAAAAAACAGAATGCTGCATTCATCACCTTGAACCGATTTGAGAGCTGCTTGCATGACCCGATCAAGAACTGCGTTCAATTCGATTGTCTCTGTTAAAGATATGCCCACATTTTGAAGAGCTTGAGATTCCTCCGTTCGCAAGACGTTCTCGATTTCCAATCGCTCAAAAAGTCTTGCATTCTCAATAGCTATAGCGGCTTGGCCAGCAAAGGCCAGAGCAATTGCATCATGATCTTCAGTATATATCCCTGAGGTATGACTATCTAAAGTTATTACCCCCATAGAACGACCTTCAATAATTAATGGAACTCCAAGCCAGCCATGAATTTGTTGCACATCATAATAAGGATCTGAGAAGTGGCCATAAATTTCCTGGATATCGACGAATTTCCTAATCTCTTGACCCTTAAATACATCAACATTTGGATAATTTCCATCTAACGAAAAGCACAATGTATTAATACTTTTTTCATCCTTGAAACCTCTAGAGCGCAAAATTTGCAGTCCGTTTTTCTCTTCATTCAACCATTGGATCGATGCAGTATCAAATGGCAATACTCGTGCGATTTGACTTAAGATCGAATCCAACAATTCGTCGATTTCCAATGAGCTACTCAGTATTCGTGACACCTCTCGAAAGGTTTCGGCGATTTCGAGACGAGTTTGTTCCAAGTGACGCTTACGGTCCTGCACAAGGGCCATAGCACTAAGATTTGCAAATGTAGATAGTATTTCTTCATCGAGTGAATCGATGGGCCGCTTATTGAACTTGTTGTCAACGACTAATAAGCCAATACAATTATTCTCAACCAAGAGAGGTGCTATCAAAGCTTCATTAATCTCGAATTGTCGTTGGAACTCGGCAGGCAAATCTCCATGTATATTCGAGAGGTGCGACCATCTAATTGTTCGATGATTTTCAAAAACAGTCGAAAACACATCCTTCAATGAAGGAAGAATTGGTATGTGTATGTTACTATTTATGATATCAATCTTGCTAGGCTCAAGATAATCCAACTTTTGTAGACTACCAATATGTTCATCAAAAGTGCGGTTCGCAAAACGCTCCCATGCATGATACGCATCTTTTTCTGTAAATTCCCCAATTGCACTTCTGCCATCAAGATAAGTCCTAGTTGCATTCGCCGTAAAAATCCAAGCCCGGTTGAATCTCAAACCAAAATGAGCTGTGATCGCTGTAAGAAGCAAGTGTAGGACTTTGTTTATATCAACCATAGTCTGAATCAATGTACTCACTCTATAGAGAAGGTACATTAGATCAGTTTTTCGTTGAAGTTGTTCATCTTGATTTTGAATCTGTTGGGTTTGTCTCTGACGTATGTCTACTTCGTTTAATGCTCGAGCAACTCGATTGAGATAGCCATACAATTGAATTTCAACGTCTCGATCGATAGTAGGATAATTATATAAGCTTACTAAGCCAATTGGCTGCTTCCTAGCAGCAATTAATGGAAAGATTATCCTTTTGCCTTCAGCCTGATCGCGATATGCTATCTGTTCCCGAAATACACGTCCTTCCAAATTGTCTTGGCGAATCGAAATTTCTTGAGCGATGATTTGTTTATCAAAACCCATTTCCTCAATTTGCCTTAATACATCCCTTTCATACACTTTCAACCAGACTTTGGCCTGCTCTATGCCAAAACCAATATCGAGTCCATTTAGTAAATAATATGCGGCATGGCCAACATTGTCAGCAGCATACATAGCATTTAGGGTAGCATCAAGGAGGCTGGTTTGATAGCGATAATCTTGTAATCTGATGCTTTTTCCTAAATAATGAATAGCCATATCCCAGCGGCCGTGTGCCATAAATAGATTACCAACATGCCCTGGATTAAATTTTTCTAAGAGAATACGTCTACAGATCTCGTTGCGAATTGTGTATTGGTTGTCGTCTAATACCCGAACTAAACTGGTAAGGTCTAGCGGATCAATATCTGGAAATCGCAAAACAGGTAGATGCGCTCTAGGTGCTGCCCCTTGTTCAAGCAACATAAGGATGGCTTGGAGTAGATCCGGGTCATCCTCAACTAAATTAATTGCTTCAAGTAGCGGAGGATAATTGTTCGATTCTCCAGAGAGAAACTCCTCAACTACTTTCTCTACTTTACCAGTATGTATATGCAATAAAACCTGCGAACCATTACGCGACACACACTTTTGAAGCAAGTCTTGGATGAGGAAAGGGTCGCCTTGAGTGAAAGCTAAAAATAGATTTCTAGCTTTTGGTGAGATAATAGCATTATTATTAGACAATTCGTGATTTAGAAGTGTTTCACTCTCTGCTCTGCTCAAATCTTTTAATACCACCCTAGTGACAATATTGTGGAAAGGCGATGCCTCACCGGTAGCTTGAGTTGCTAAGCTTAAGGCACCAGATACAACCACATTCAAATGGAATGGTTGCGATTGCTGTTCCATATACTGGGCACGCAAAGATGTCAATAAAACATAAGTGATATCTCTTGGAAGGGCTTCTAAGTGATCCAAGATCAAAACCAAGTCGGTCTTCAACTGGGATAGAATTTCTTGAACGAACGCACGAAAATCCGCGCTATTTGGTTCTTCCGGAAATTCCATATTAAGTTGATGTCTTTGTTGGTCGGACAAAACACCACTTATTCTGTGAATAAGTTGGGCAAGAAACAAAGTGCTTGTTGCCACAGTCAGCTCATAGAGATTAATCTTGATGCAGATATAGCGCTGCTCTTTTGCCACATTTTCAAAGATATTGTCAAGAATATCGGTTTTGCCCGAATATCTTGGTCCTAGTAGGGCAGCGTAACGATGTTCATAAACGCATTTCAACAACTGGTCAGTGGCATCTGAATATTGACTAGAAACTGCCATAAGTTTTTTGAAGTTGTTTATCTGATTCATAATCCTTCCTCCTTTACTTTACGCAATAAAAAATCAGGATCATAGGAATCTAAAAGAACCTTCACAAACACGGAGGATGAAAAGAAGTAATCGCGTCCTTTCTGTCGCAAAAACCCTGCCATCTTTAGAACACCACATGCCGCATCAATCTCTACAATAGGCATAGGGAGATTCTGCCGACGCAACGATGCATCAATTTGACTCTGATTAAATCCACGCTGCCAGTTTAAATCTGAATTATTTATCACAGCATATGCAACAGCTTTTTCTCGATTGTGTGTATTTTGAAAGAACGATGTAAGTAGATGGTTTTTAAAAGCTTCGTCTCGATACACATTAATCAGGCTGGTGGTGTTAATTTCTCTCTCTCCAGTTTGTTCAAGCCGCCGAATCAAAACTGTACAATAATATTGCATTAAATTAGGATAACCGGCTGTTTCTTCGTAAATCCTACTCACAATTTCATCAGGATTAAGGATATGGATTCGCAAATTTTCCATTGGCCGAACAATTAGCTCTTTAGCCTGTTGATGTGTGAATTCGTTCAAATATACAAGTTGGGCAAAGTTGTAAAATGGAGAATCTAATTCGTGAGCAGCTTTTTGCCCCTCTCCGAATCCTGCAACGATGTAGCGACAATCGCCGTTGTTAGAAGCTATACGCAGCAATCTAAACACTTCCCAGTCTCCTCGTTGAGAAATAATCAAGCGATCAATTTCATCTAGTATAAGGACCAATTTTTTATGATATTTGACACGCATTCTTTCCAGAAAATTTGGAAAATAAAATATGTATTTCTGTAGATCAATACGTGGGAGCTCACGCGGCTCTAATTTACGAACTACCTCACGAACGAAGTCATTTGTAGTGGTTAAGTCGCTACAATCCATATAAATGACATGGGGACCATCCTTCTTTTGATTAAGCAGACGCTCAACTTCCCTTAACAATGATGTCTTGCCAATTCGGCGAATACCTAAAATTAAATGGTTTGTATCGGGATTACTAATAAGACGAGTAATCTCAGAATCTCGGCCAAAAAAACGACTCCCAATGACAGGTGTAGTTGTTTCATAAGGGGCAAGCAATGAAATTGGGATCTGTTCAAAAATAATATCCTGCAAAATTGCACTCGGACGATTGCTATGAATGATATTTTCTGTGTCATCATCTCCGAGCACAACCATGTTTTCAAATGGCGATGCGATAAACCTTCTTATCAATCTCTTTTTGCCGTCTAACAAAATCAGAACAGTCTGAGAACTGAGCCCTTGCTCCCGAATAACATCCTGAATACTTTCATAAATGTGGCGGGGATTAGCAGCTTTCAAATCAGAGGAGGGTATCCAAATGATTTTTGTGTTGTGAGAAAGACGAAGCCTCCACGAAGATAAATCAATTTCAAATAGCCTGAAGCCTAAAGATTCTCCAACAATTTTTATGGAGTAATCTAATTTGTCGCGCAAATAAACCAAGAGGTGAGGCCAATCGTTCATATAAACCTAAATGTTAGGAAAATTTAATTAATTCAAACTCGTTCATAACATGAAGCGTTTGCTTCAGAGCTAAACTTGTGAGACCAGTGCGTTGTTCTAAATCAATTAAGCTTATCCACGAGTTATCAGATGGAAGACAGCCAAATACCTTAAAAGCTTGTTTTGAAGTCTCAATTTCACCAACAGGGTAATTTATTATTCTGCCTGGTTCTGAGCGGAGCATGCGCTTTAGTTGACCATTATTTAGATCAACCTGGGTTCCAGAATAAGAAACTTGATCTGCGTGAACTAAGGCACTTGATAGGAGATCCACTTCTCTATAGTTATCAAACCAATCTGCTTTCAGAACCACCAATTTTCCGCGATTCAATATAGGTCTCCTATTAATAAGTATTGTGGGATTCTTGACAACCATATCGCAGTGAATAGTTGATTTCACTACACCTCCCATAAACATGTTATCGCCTAAAGCTATGTGTGCAGTACCAGCACACTTTTCATCAAAAAGCATTTTTCCCGTCAGCCGGGAATTACCAGGATTCACTCCAATGCCGATCTCTGCCAAATTGCTCCAATTAAGATCCCCCTTTTGTTGTGCTATTTCAATTTGTGACTTATAAAGCCATCTACTGGTTGGGTTATCAGCCGGCTCAATATTGACAACATGCCCATTCTCGAAATTTATGACGAACTCGTTTTTCTGGCCGACTATCATATTAGGAATCGACCCATTGATAATAATCGATCCTTGAGCAGTTCCTTCTATTGGGGCTATATAGGTTTCACCGGAAGGAACGTTCCCCCACACGCCATCCATAATTATTCCATCACTTGGTACTGGTATACGTTGCCATGCACCTAATTCAGCAGTTAAAACGTGTTCTTCTCCATCTCTTGAATAGCTAAAAAAATCGATTGTTTTTCCTCGTGCCATTGCTAACGATAGTTGGAAGCAATTCTCGACTAATTGATCAAAGTCTACATCAGCCAACTTAAGAATTTGCGAGGAAGCTCCAGGCATGTGCCCTATGCGAGTACGCGCATCCCAGTGACTTTCCAGAATTCGGTTACGAAATGGCAAACACTCTGGGGCGCTAGATACACAGGTCAAGATACCACGCGCATCTCGAGCCGCATTCTGAATTAAGTCACTCAAATCAAAATGAAGAGGGATATTTCTCTGTTGGCTTGTCGGAACAAATATTATCGTGGGAATTACACCAAGATAAAGTGCTGCTTCACTGAGAAGCATAACCAATTTATTGGTAGTCTCGTCTGCAAAGATCAACAAGTTCTGCCCAGGTTGCAATCCCAGACACTTCCTGATGATTTGTTTTGCTCCCTTTAGATGCCTTTGATTGATTTCCATATTGGCTCCTATCCTATTATGAATGATTTTCCCAAGACCAAATGATATTTAGTTGTCAAGAATCTGGCAATTATTGGGCATTTGCCGATTTACATCTTCGATGTGAGTATTACATAAATCAACATATCACCCTGCTTCAACAACCGGCCAATCGGCATACAACGCCTGCGCCCGGACCAAAATTGACTAAGAACGGCTCTAAATCTTCCTCGCGGATATTCATCACGGTGGGGTTCGTTTCAATCCACTTTGAGGTTCTTCTTGAGGGTAATCACCACATCGTGTATTAATTCGCGCAGGAGTGCTTGGTCGTAGATAGTGAGGTAGTTAGATGCAACCACATCGTAGAAAGCCATCTCTTCCCCACCCGTGGACTGTACCTCCCGCAGCGAGTTGACCTTCGCCTTCAAACTAGCCAGATACGCGGATATGAGGAAGCAATTATTCATGGTGTATTACCGTTCAAAGAATATGAACTCAATTCAACACGATAGTTTACTGGAGAACCATGATGATGGTATTCCAATGCAACAATTCCGACTCCTCTGCAAACATATCTAAATGAACGGTCAGAATAAGTATATAGCGAGATTTTATAACAATCATCGAATTGTCCAGCAGATGTAGTCAAATTTACTTTTGCCTCTATCCACCAAACGTACATATTGTCACCATGTTCTAAAAGTGTAGGAGTACCTGAAAACGCATCCCAATGTTTGTTCTCAGTTAATGGAAAGACTATTCTTGGTAACAAATTGGGTACAGGAGTGTTTAGGAAATACTGAGAGTACAAAGCATCAACTGTTTGATTTTTTTCAGTCTCGTTGCAAGCTACAAATAAATCTGTCTCGTGTGTAATGTACCATTTATTGTTTGGTCCTTGTATCGTTGACCAACCAGTACAATCAAGATCATATATTTCACCACTTTGTTCAACTTTGTAAATATGGATTGCTTCGTAAGGGCTGCTTTCTACCAGAATCACTTTTTCAGTAAAAGTGCTTATATATTCCACTAATCCATCTCCACCACCGACTTGCGGAGTACTGTTTCCTACTGTATATGTTCTTGTGCTGCCGATAAATAATGGGAAATAAGTCGTTATAGGATTTGTGTCCGAATTTTCATCTGTGGACTCTACAGTTACAGGTTTTTCTAGAGAATGTTGAACGATAGGCGTTAGGACACTTCCAAATAGAACAAATACGCCACCTCCAATTACGGTAATAAGTGCTGCTCGAATTGTAATTGGGGTTTTCTTCCTCTTAGGCATAGTCTCTACAACTCTCCCCTGAACGCCTTATCCAGCACAGACGGCATCAGCGCGGACAGTTCCTCCCGCTCGCGGACTGTAACTCCCGCAGCGAGTAAACCTTCGCCTGTAAGCTCATCCACAGAGGCGACAATATGCTGCTGTTGGTTCACTATATCGATCCTCGTTTTCTTGCCTCATCAGTAATTGCTTTGAAATCACTTGCTGGAAGAAAAGTAGCATATTGGCCAAACACCCATTTTCCTTTCATTTTGGGCAATTTTCCAATAATGTAGTAGCAAAGTCTTAGCTCCGACTTGTCGCCATCAAACTGGATTCTCTGAAGATAGATTAGTTTAGTTTCCGATCCTGCTTGTGGTAAACATATCTCATCTACTATTGTGTACTGCTCAATTCTCCCATCGGGGTGACGAGCTTTTCCTATCTTGCCGATATTGTTCGGTCTGGCAGGATACATAGACTGTATTGTCATTCTACAATTTTCCTTTGAAAGCCTTATCAAGGATACTTGGCATCAACGCGGACAGTTACTCCCCGCTCGCGGACTGTAACTCCCGCAGCGCGTTGACCTTCGCTTGCAAGTCAGATGTTAGTTTCGAGAAGAGCATTTCAAGGTTAGTTCCCTATTCGTTTGACAAATGTCTCTAGGTTTTCAACCAAATCATCATAGAAGATAATATCTACATTTTTTAGTGCTTCGTTCAAAATACGGAAATCATCTATCATCTTTTGGTTTAGCAACTGATCACGTTTTCCTGCAATAATATAGCCTCGGGGACGCACAATATTGATTTCGATTTTCTTATTTCTTCTGATATCGTTTATTAGTCCGTCACTATTTCTCTGAACCTGGTGCAAATAGTTTTCAACCTGCGATATTGCCCTTGCAATTTCGACATCCCAATAATAATTATCTCTACTCTTGTCATGTTTCAAGACAGAAGTAATGGGCTTCTTGATCTCGTAAATGTCCAAATAGCCGTAAGGATCAATTAGCATGAAATCTGGGAATTTTCCCTGCAATGTAACGCTGTTCTTCTCAAGCACGTGCCCATATCCACTTTTTAATACAAGGATATGTTCAGAAAGAAATGCTTGCCAGTCAGATTCGCTTTCGGATGGCTTTTTAAGTCTCCGACGAAATTCCCGTATCACTTTTTTGAAATAGACTACCTTACCCGCATCCAAAGATTCATATATTATTTTCAATTTTTCTGGGGCAGCTAGGGTTGCTTTGATATTTGAAAGATAATGAGGAATCAATTTCTCAAGATGTTGCCGATCGAATGGATTCATTCTAGTTAATACATCAGTTCGTTCGAGCACTCCTGCTAATGAGCCTGGAATATATTTGTTTCCGCTTTTGGATGATTTAGGAAATCGCTTGGAGAATTTACGAGATAGAAAAACCTGAATAGTAGAACGAATTTCCTCATTTTTTACTTGCT
>Ga0209131_1001655_pt1 | contig 15405 bp, 10 predicted proteins | sample GraSoi_2013_40cm_FD_185826 | JGI IMG/M metagenome (GOLD analysis project Ga0209131, IMG submission 185826) | Grasslands soil microbial communities from the Angelo Coastal Reserve, California, USA - Sample 9_17_2013_40cm (SPAdes) (version 2) | ecosystem: Environmental > Terrestrial > Soil >...
CCACGCAGAGCGGACTCCACAGGAGATCGCGAACCTTGCCGTGCTGCCGCAGCTCGCCGAGCAGTTGCGCGACCGTCACCGGGCGATCGATGCGAAAGCGGCGCCGCCACAGCCATGCCGCGAACCGGACCGAGTCCCAGCGCTCCTGCCACGTGAGCCCCGTTGCCGACACGAGAGCCGCCAGCAGGTTGAGCGGCGGCGGCAACAGGCGCGGAGCGGCGAGGTGCAGCCGCCCGGGAAAGACGAGGGTCAATGGAAGACGAAGCACCGCGCGATCGCCCACGCCCAGCTCGCGCATGAGTGCGAGGGTCTCGCGATACGCTCCGAGCAACAGATGTTGGCCGTTGTCGAGCAGCGCGCCGCGGTACTCGACACGGCGAGCCCGCCCGCCGGCCACGCGGTTGGCCTCGAAGAGCGTGACGGGGACGCCGGCGCGCACGAGTTCCACTGCGGCCGCGAGCCCGGCATAGCCGGCGCCGACGACCGCGATGCGTGCGGGGCGCGGCGCGCTCACCCTTTGACCCATGTCTTCCATGCGATCCAGAGCTTGCGCAGCGGCGTGAGCGAGATGCGCTTGTCGAGGACCGCGAAGCCGTCGCGGCGGATTTCGTCGAGGAGCGCGCGATAGATGGCCGCCATGATGAGGCCCGCGCGCTGGCTCGCGCGGTCCTCCGGCGCGAGCTTCGAAAAGGCGAGGTCGTAATAGGCGAGCGCGCGCTCGGCCTGCAACGCCATGACGCTGCGAAAGGCGGGACCGTTGCGGCCCGCGAAGATATCCTCGGCGGCGAGCCCGAAACGCGCGAGCTCGTCGGCGGGCAGGTACACGCGATCGCGGCGCGCGTCCTCGCCGACGTCGCGGATGATATTGGTGAGCTGGAATGCGATGCCCATCGCCTCGGCGTATTCCAGCGTCGACGCGTTGCGAAAGCCGAAGACCGACGCCGACAGCTGGCCGACAACCCCCGCGACTCGATGGCAATAGCGCTTGAGCGAGTCGAAGTCCGCGTAGCGGTGGTGGACCAGGTCCATTTCCATGCCGTCGATGATCTCGTTCATGCGCGCCGAATCGAGGCCAAAGCGCTCGACGAACGGTTCCAGGGCGCGCGTGACCGGATGCCGCGGATGCCCGGAGAAGAGATTCGCCACCTCGGTTCGCCACCACGCGAGCTTGGTGCGCGCCACCTCGACATCCTTCACCTCGTCGGCGATGTCGTCGACCTCCCGGCAGAAAGCGTAGAGCGCGGTGATCGCGCGCCGGCGCTCCGCGGGCAGGAAGAGGAAGCTGTAGTAGAAGCTCGACCCGCTCGCAGCGGCCCGTTGTTGGCAATACTCGTCGGGCGTCACGTGGGGCCAGACCCCGTTCGGGGACAGGTCACTGCTCGACGCCGGATGTGCCCTGTCCCCCTCATGGCTCGGTTTGGGGTCTGACCCCGGTTCTCGATATCGCTCTCAAGACAATCACGATCCAATCCATCGGGCCCAGCACCGGACGATGCCGGAAGACATCGCCCCCGGCGGCCTCGATTCTATCGAGAATGCGTGCGCCGCCTTGCACTGTCGCGCGGATCTCCAGGCCGAGCCGGCCCGGCAGGCGCTTCCCGAGGGACGCGCCCGAGACCAGCAAGGCGCGCGCGCGCTCGCATTCGAAGGCCATCAGCCGCTGCCAGCGATCGTCCGCGCGGCGCTCGGCGATATCGCGTTCGCTCACGCCGAATCGCTCGAGGTCCGACTGGGGGACGTAGATCCGCCCCTTGGCCCAGTCGACCTCGACGTCCTGCCAGAAGTTGATGAGCTGCAGGCTCGTGCAGATCGCGTCGGATTCGCGAAGGCTGCGCGCGTCGGTCATACCGAAGAGGTGCAGCAGCAATCGCCCCACGGGATTCGCTGAGCGCCGGCAGTAGTCGAGAAGCCGCTCGAAATCGCGGTAGCGCTTGCACGACACGTCCTGTCGAAAGGCATCGATCAGGTCGCGCAGCAACTCCACCGGCAGGCCGTACTGCCGGATCGCGACGGCGATCCCGGCGAAAGGAGGCTCCCCGGGCGTCTCGCCACTCTCGATCGCGTCCAGCGCCGCAAGGTAGCGATCGAGGCCCGCGAGGCGCTCGGCATCGCCGGCATCGCCTTCGTCGGCGAGGTCGTCGGCACCGCGCGCGAAGGCGTAGATCGCTTCGATGGGCGGGCGAAAGCGCTCCGGCAGCAGCCACGAGGCGACCGGGAAATTCTCGTAATGGGCGACCGGCAAGGGATGGGAAGGGCTTGAATTTTCTGGATTATATCGGTCCGCGGGCGGGTCCTGCGGCGGATCGGGGTGGCAGTCGAATCGGGTATAATTCAGCGACCGCGAAAGTGGCGGAATTGGTAGACGCACTGGATTTAGGTTCCAGCGCCGCAAGGCTTGGGGGTTCGAGTCCCTCCTTTCGCACCAGCATGGGGTCAAACCCCGGTCTTCGCCTCGCCCGCGCCCCGCACCCCAATAAGGACAATTCGATGCAGCAGGCAGTCCAGAACACGCCCAGTCCCCTCGAGCGGCACCTGACGGTCTCCGTCGCGATCGCCGAGATCGAGGCGGAGATCGCAACGCGCCTGAAGAAGCTCGCGCGCACCGTGAAGATGCAGGGCTTCAGGCCGGGCAAGGTGCCGCTCAAGATGGTCGAGCGCCATTACGGTTTCCAGGTGCGCCAGGAAGTGCTGAGCGACGGCGTGCAGCGCTCGTTCGAAGAGGCAGTGAAGTCGCAGAACTATCGCGTCGCCGGTTATCCGCGCTTCCAGCCGGTCGCACCCGCGGCGCCGGATGCGCCCCAGCCCTCGGGCAACATCGAGTACACCGCGACCTTCGAGGTTTATCCCGAGATCGTTTTCGCGGACATCTCGACTCGCGGAATCGAGCGCCCCGTGACCGACGTGCGCGATGAGAACGTCGAGTCCACGCTGCGCACGGTCCGCCGCCAGCGCGCGAAGTACAACCGCGTCGAGCGTGCGGCGGCCAACGACGACCTCGTCAACGTCGATTTCGAGGGCCTCATCGCGGGGCAGCCGTTCGAGGGCAACAAGGCGTCGAATTTCACCATCGTCCTCGGCGAGCAGAAGATGCTGCCGGCGTTCGAGGAGGCGCTCGTCGACATGAAGGCCGGCGAGACCAGGACTTTCCCGCTGGTTTTCCCGCAGGACTACAACGAGCAGCTGCGCGGCAAGACCGCCGATTTCACCGTGACCCTGAACCAGGTCGCCGAACCCGAGCTGCCCGCGGTCGATGCCGATTTCGCGCGCGCGCTCGGCGTGCAGGATGGGGACGTCGAACGCCTGCGCAGCGAAGTGCGGGAGAACATCACGAAGGAGGTCGCCAAGCGCATCAAGGCGATGCTCAAGGAGCAGGTCATGCAGGCGCTCCTCGAGACCGCGAGCTTCGAAGTGCCGCGCGCGCTCCTCGACGCCGAGATCGCCGGCATGCAGAAAGCCGCGGTCGAGGACCTCAAGTCGCGGGGCATGACGACTCAGGATTTGACGCTGCCGGCCGATCTATTCGTTGAACGCGCCACGCGCCGCCTCAAGCTCTACCTGCTGGTGACCGAGCTCGCGCGCCGGAATGGATTGCAGGCGCGGCCCGAGCAGGTGCGCAAGGTGATCGAGGAGCACGCCGACAGCTACGAGAAGCCCGAAGAGCTGATCCGGTGGTACTACGCCGAGCGCGGCCGGCTCGCCGAAGTCGAGGCGCTCGTGATGGAGGACAACGTCGTAGAATGGGCTTTAGGAAAAATGCAGGTCGCCGACAAGCCGACCGCATTCGAAGACCTGATGGGAACCCGAAAGGCCTGACCATGTTCATCAAGCACGAGCAGGACGAGGATCTCGAAGAGCCGAGCGGCTTGGGCTTGATCCCGATGGTGATCGAGCAGTCGGGGCGCGGCGAGCGCGCCTATGACATCTATTCGCGCCTGCTGAAGGAGCGCGTGATTTTCCTCGTCGGGCCGATCAACGACGGCATGGCGAACCTCATCGTCGCGCAGCTGCTGTTCCTCGAGAGCGAGAATCCCGACAAGGACATCAACCTGTACATCAACTCGCCCGGCGGCAGCGTCTCCGCGGGCATGGCGGTCTACGACACGATGCAGTTCATCAAGCCCGATGTCTCGACGCTGTGCACGGGGCTCGCCGCGAGCATGGGCTCTTTCCTGCTCGCCGCGGGCGCCAAGGGAAAGCGCTATTGCCTGCCGAACTCGCGCGTGATGATCCACCAGCCCTCGGGCGGGTTCTCGGGGCAGGCCTCCGACATCGAGATCCAGGCGAAGGAGGTGCTCTACCTCAAGAAGCGCCTGAACGAGATGCTCGCCAAGCACACCGGGCAGCCGATCGAGCAGATCGAGCGCGACAGCGATCGCGACCGTTTCATGGGGGCGGAAGAAGCGGTAAAGTATGGGTTGATCGACCGGGTGTTCACCAACCGGGCCGACGCGGCCTAAGGGGAAGCGAACAAGCACATGACGGACAAGGTCGGCGGCGAGAAACTGCTCTATTGCTCGTTCTGCGGCAAGAGCCAGCACGAGGTCCGGAAGCTCATCGCCGGGCCGTCGGTCTTCATTTGCGACGAGTGCATCGACCTCTGCAACGACATCATCCGCGAAGAGGCGAGCAGCGACCCCGGCACCAAGGCCGCCAAATCCGACCTTCCCAGCCCGCATGAGATCTGCGAGATCCTTGACCAGTACGTGATCGGGCAGGTTCAGGCGAAAAAGATCCTCTCGGTCGCGGTCTACAACCACTACAAGCGGCTCAAGACCGGCGGCAAGCAGGACGACGTCGAGCTCGCGAAGTCCAACATCCTGTTGATCGGCCCCACGGGCTCGGGCAAGACGCTGCTCGCGCAGACGCTTGCGCGGCTCCTCAACGTGCCTTTCGTGATCGCGGACGCGACCACGCTCACGGAAGCGGGCTACGTCGGCGAGGACGTCGAGAACATCATCCAGAAGCTGCTGCAGAAGTGCGACTACGACGTCGAGAAGGCGCAGCGCGGCATCGTCTACATCGACGAGATCGACAAGATCTCGAGGAAGAGCGACAACCCCTCGATCACGCGCGACGTGTCGGGCGAAGGGGTGCAGCAGGCGCTGCTGAAGCTGATCGAGGGCACGATCGCTTCGGTTCCCCCGCAGGGCGGGCGCAAGCACCCGAACCAGGAGTTCGTGCAGGTCGACACGACCAATATCCTTTTCATCTGCGGCGGCGCCTTTGGCGGCCTCGAGAAGGTCATCCAGAACCGCTCTGATCGCTCGGGTATGGGATTCGGCGCGCACGTGCGCTCGATGAACAACCGCCAGGAGCTGAACGCTCTGCTCCACGACGTCGAGCCCGAAGACCTCATCAAGTACGGGTTGATTCCCGAATTCGTCGGGCGGCTGCCGGTGGTCGCGGTGCTCGACGAGCTCGACGCGGGTGCGCTGGTGAAGATCCTCACCGAGCCCAAGAACGCGCTGGTGAAGCAGTACCAAAAACTCCTCGCCATGGAGGGTGTCGAACTCGAATTCAGGGAGCACGCCCTGGCGGCGATCGCCAAGCGCGCGCTCGAGCGCCGCACGGGAGCGCGCGGGCTGCGATCGATCATCGAACACGCGCTCCTCGACATCATGTTCGACCTGCCCTCCCTCTCGAACGTCCAGAAGGTCGTCGTCGACGATGGCTCCATCTCCGGCGACGGCAAGCCCTTGCTCATCTACTCCGACCAACCAAAGGTCGCGGGTGGACAGCAGTAGAGCCGACTCCCGCTTCACGCTGCCCCTGCGGGGCTTGATCGGGGCCGCTTACGCCCCCATCTGCTTTCGCATCTACTCCAGGAAAAATCAATGACCGTTTCCCTGTCCGCCGAATCCCGCGTCCTGCCGCTGCTGCCGTTGCGCGACGTGGTGGTTTTCCCGCACATGGTGATTCCGCTCTTCGTCGGGCGCCCGAAATCGATCAAGGCGCTCGAGGCGGCCATGGAGGAAGGCAAGAACGTGGTCCTCGTCGCGCAGAAGTCCGCGGCGAAGGACGAGCCCGCGCCCGAGGATCTGTACGACGTTGGAACGGTCTCGACGATCCTGCAGATGCTCAAGCTCCCCGACGGCACCGTGAAGGTCCTGGTGGAGGGCGTGCAACGCGCGCGCATCGAGCGCGTGCTGACCGACAAGGTGAATTTCGAAGCCGAGATCGACCTGATCGAATCGGAAGAGCCGGATTCGAACGAGATCGAGGCGATGAGGCGGACGCTGCTCGCGCAATTCGACCAGTACGTGAAACTCAACAAGAAGATTCCACCCGAGGTGCTGACCTCGCTATCCGGGATCGACGGCGCGGGGCGGCTTTCGGACACCATCGCCGCGCACCTGCCGCTCAAGCTCGAGCAGAAGCAGCAGATCCTCGAGATGTCGGTGGTCGCGCGCCGCCTCGAGCAGCTCCTGCAGCTCCTCGAGACCGAGATCGACATCATGCAGGTCGAAAAGCGCATCCGCGGGCGCGTGAAGCGGCAGATGGAGAAGAGCCAGCGCGAGTACTACCTCAACGAGCAGGTTAAGGCGATCCAGAAAGAGCTCGGCGATTCGGAAGAGGGCGCGGACCTGGACGAGCTCGAGAAGAAGATCAAGTCGGCGCACATGCCCAAGGAGGCGCGCGTCAAGGCCGAGGCCGAGCTGAAGAAGCTGAAGCTGATGTCGCCGATGTCCGCGGAAGCGACGGTCGTGCGCAACTACATCGATACGCTCGTGGGATTGCCGTGGAAGAAGAAGACGAAGGTTTCCACCGACCTGAAGAATTCCGAGAAGATCCTCGACGCCGACCACTACGGGCTGGAAAGAGTGAAGGAGCGCATCGTCGAGTATCTCGCGGTGCAGCAACGCGTGGACAAGGTGAAGGCGCCGATCCTGTGCCTCGTCGGGGCGCCCGGCGTGGGCAAGACCTCGCTTGGACAATCGATCGCGCGGGCGACCAACCGCAAGTTCGTGCGCATGTCGCTCGGCGGCGTGCGCGACGAGGCCGAGATCCGCGGCCACCGGCGCACCTACATCGGCTCGATGCCCGGCAAGATACTCCAGAACATGACGAAGGTCGGTGTGCGCAACCCACTCTTCCTCCTGGACGAAGTCGACAAGATGGGCATGGACTTCCGCGGCGATCCGTCGTCGGCCCTGCTGGAAGTCCTCGATCCGGAGCAGAACCACACGTTCGTCGACCACTACGTCGAGGTCGAGTACGACCTCTCGGACGTCATGTTCGTGGCGACCGCGAACACGCTCAACATCCCGGCGCCGCTGCTCGACAGGATGGAAGTGATCCGCCTTTCCGGCTACACGGAAGACGAGAAGGTGCACATCGCCCGGATGTACCTGCTCGCGAAGCAGTTCAAGGCGAACGGCATCAAGGAAGGCGAGCTCACCATCACCGATTCGGCCCTGCGCGACATCACCCGTTACTACACTCGCGAGGCCGGCGTTCGCGGCCTCGACCGCGAGCTCGCGAAGATCTCGCGCAAGGTGATCAAGTCGATCCTCACGAAGAAGAAGGAAGGCGCGCACGTCACGGTGAACTCCAAGAACCTCGACAAGTACCTCGGGGTGCGCAAGTTCACCTACGGCATCGCCGAGAAGGAGAACCAGATCGGACAGGTCACCGGTCTCGCATGGACCGAGGTCGGCGGGGAGCTCCTCACCGTGGAAGCGGTGAAGCTTCCCGGCAAGGGCAATACCGTCACCACCGGCAAGCTCGGCGAGGTGATGCAGGAATCGATCAAGGCGGCGATCTCCGTGGTGCGCGCGCGCGCCAAGCGCCTCGGCATCCCGGAGGATTTCTACCAGCTGCTCGACCTGCATATCCACTTGCCCGAAGGCGCGACGCCCAAGGACGGGCCGAGCGCGGGCATCTCGATCGCCACCGCGATCACGTCGGTGCTCACCGGCATTCCGGTGCGCTGCGATGTCGCGATGACCGGGGAGATCACGCTGCGCGGCGAAGTGCTGCCCATCGGCGGACTGAAGGAGAAGCTTCTGGCGGCCCACCGCGGCGGCATCAAGACCGTGCTCATACCGCAGGAGAACGTGAAGGACCTGCAGGAGATTCCCGACGAGGTGAAGAGCGCGATCGAGATCCTCCCGGTGCGTTGGTTCGACGAGGTTCTCGAGCGCGCGCTCGAGAGGAAGCCCATGCCGACCGCCGTGGAACCGGTGGTCGCGGCGCCAGCGGCGGCCACGCCGACTGCGGGAGAAGTCCGGCCGGTCGTGACGAAGCACTAGATTTACGCCGCAAAGGGTGATCCTTGGCTGGAAAAGAGCCCCTTTTTCCGCTAAAATCATCGACTTTGCGGGTGCTTAGCTCAGCTGGTAGAGCGTCGCCCTTACAAGGCGAATGTCGGGGGTTCGAACCCCTCAGCACCCACCACCCGCGAAACTGTCAAATGGTTCGATGTTCGCGCGAACGGCCTGACGAAGGCCGAGCGCGCAAAACGAAGGAGTGGTAGTTCAGTTGGTTAGAATACCGGCCTGTCACGCCGGGGGTCGCGGGTTCGAGTCCCGTCCACTCCGCCAGATTTTTGGATCCTGTCCCTCCTAAACGGGGACGCCAGAGGGCGAATCCCAGCGGGTTCGCCCTTTTGTTTGCCAGAACGGAAATCCCATGCTTGAGCAACTTCGTGAGTTCGGGAACAAGCGCATCGTCAGGCTTCTCTTCGCGCTGTTCCTGGTCATCCCCTTCGGCCTTTTCGGCATCGACTACTACTTCCGATCGCCGATCGGCGGCGACACGCTGGTGAACGTCGGTTCGGCGCGCATCGGCGCGACCGAGTTCGACCAGGCGCTGCGCCAGCAGGCCGAGATCTACCGCCAGCAATTCCGCGGCAACTTCGATGCTTCGCTCATGGACAACCCGGAAGTCCGGCGCGCGGTGCTCGACCGGCTGGTGAACGATCGGCTCGTGGCTATCGGCGCGCTGCGCGCGGGCGTGCGCGTGGGTGACAAGGAACTCGCGCGCCGCATCGCCGAGGAGCCGTTCTTTCAGGTCGACGGGCGCTTCTCCAAGGACCGCTACGAGCAGGTCGCGAAATCGCAGGGACTCTCGCCCGTGGGTCTCGACGAACGCCTGCGCGAGGACTTCCGCCAGCAGCAATTCCGCCATTCGATCGTCGACACCGCGTTCGTCCCGCGCGCGACGCTCGACAGCTTCATCCGCCTGTCGGAGCAGATGCGCGAGGTGAGCGTCGTGAATCTGAGTCCCGAAAGCCGGATGGCCAAGGTGTCGATCACACCCGACCAGGTGAAGGCGTACTACGACGGCCACGCGGCGGAATTCACCACGCCGGAGCAGGCACGCGTCGAATTCATCGAGCTTTCCATCGACGCGCTCGCGGCGCAGACGCCCGCCGCGCCGGAGGACATTGCACGCGTGTACGAGGAAAACGTGAAGAGCGGCCGGCTTGGACAGAACGAGGAGCGCAAGGCGAGCCACATCCTCATCACGGTGAAGCCCGAGGCAGCCGAGGCGCAGAAGAAGGCGGCGGAAGCAAAGGCCAAGGCGATTGCCGAGCGCGTGCGCAAGAACCCGAAGACCTTCGCCGAGGAGGCGAAGAAGGAGTCCCAGGATCCGGGCTCGGCCGCGCAGGGCGGCGACCTCGGCTTCTTCGCGCGCGGCGCGATGGTCAAGGCTTTCGAGGACGCCGCGTTCGAGGCGAAGAAGGACGCGATCGTGGGACCGGTCGCGAGCGAATTCGGCTACCACGTGATCCAGGTGACCGACATCAAGCCGGCGAAGGTCAAGTCGCTCGCCGAGGCCACGCCGGAGATCGAGGCCGGCATTCGCAAGCAGAACGCATCACGGCGCTTCGCGGAGCTCGCCGAACAGTTCTCGAATATCGTCTACGAGCAGCCGACGAGCTTGAAGCCCGCCGCCGACGCGACCAAGGCCGCCATCCAGCAATCGGGCTGGATCACCAAAGGCGCTCAATCGAAGTCGCCGATTCTTTCCAACCCGAAGCTCGTTGCCGAGATCTTTTCCGACGACGCCATCAAGAACAAGCGCAACACCGCGGCGATCGAAGTCGCGCCGAGCGTGCTGGTCGCTGCGCGCGTGATCGAGCACAAGCCGCCGCAGAAGAGGCCGCTCGAGTCGGTGCAGGCCGATATCCAGCGGCGGCTGCAGCGCGAGGAGGCGATGAAGCTGGTGAAGGCGGAGGGCGAAGAGAAGCTGAAGGAGCTCCAGGCGGGCAAGGACGCCGGGCTCAAATGGCCCGCGCCGCTGGCGGTGAACCGGCAGAAGTCGGGCGGGCTCCCACCCCAGCTGATCGATCGCGTTTTCCGCTCCGATGCGAAGAAGGTCCCCGCCTACGCCGGCGTCGAGACGCCGATGGGCTACGCGCTGGTGCAGGTGACGAAGGTGATCGAGGTCACCACGATCGAGGATGCGAAGCGCCAGGCGCTCGGCGGGCGCCTGCGCGATTCGGTCGCGGCGCAGGAATTCGAGGCGACGCTCACCAGCCTGCGCGGACGCGTCGGCGTGACAATGCGCAAGGACGCCCTGGATAAAAAGCAGTCAGCGAATTGATTACTCGGCCTCGATGCCCGCGGTGATCGTGTTGAACCCCGCGTCGACGTAGGTGACTTCGCCGGTGATGCCGCTCGCCAGATCGGAGAGCAGGAACGCGGCGACGTTGCCAACCTCGTGAATCGTGACCCCGCGCCGCAACGGCGCGTTCTTCTCCACGAAGTGCAGGATCTTCGAGAATCCGCCGATGCCCGCGGCCGCGAGCGTCTTGATCGGTCCGGCGGAGATCGCATTCACGCGGATTCCGGCGGGCCCGAGGCTCGTGGCCAGATAGCGCACGCAGGCCTCGAGGCTCGCCTTGGCCAATCCCATGACGTTGTAATTGGGCATCGAGCGCACCGCGCCGAGATAGGTGAGCGTGACGATCGCGCCCGGCCGGCCCTGCATCAGCGGCGCCGCCGCCTTGGCGAGCGCCGCGAGACTGTAGCTGGAAACGTCGTGGGCGATGCGAAACGCTTCGCGTGTGACGCTTTCGTGGAAGCCGCCCTTGAGCGCCTCGCGCGGCGCGAATGCGATCGCGTGCACGAGTCCATCCAGCCCGTCCCATTCGCGCGCGAGCGCCGCGAAGAGCGCATCGATCTGCGCGTCGTCGGCCACGTCGCAGGGGAAGACCCGCTCGGTACCGAATTCGCGCGCGAGCTCGGCCACGCGCTCGCGCACGCCTTCGCCCTGGTAGGTGAATGCGAGCTCGGCGCCCTCGCGAGCGCACGCCTTCGCGATGCCGTAGGCGATCGACCGGTTCGAGAGCATCCCCGTGACGAGGATTCGCCGGCCGTGCAGAAAACCCATGATGCCGTCCTTTGGCCGCGAATCGGCCGCAATCTTTGCTCACAGAGGCGGTCGAAGTGTATCGCATAATCCCCGCCGCTTCGCTTCGTTTCCGACGAGAAAAGCGCTTGGCACGCCCATTCGCAACCGTGGTCTTGGCCCTGTGCGCGGTGCTCTGGGCGCTTGCCTGCGATGCGGCGCCGCAAAAAGTGCTGCGCGTCGCTTTTCTCGCTGCGGAGACCAATTTCGATCCCGCGTTCACGTCCGATCTCTACTCGAACAGCATCATCGACGAGATCTTCGAGGCGCCGCTCACCTACGATTTCTTGGCGCGGCCGGCCAAGCTCAAGCTGCAGACGGCAGCGGCGATGCCGGAGGTCACCGACGGCGGACGCACTTACACGATCAGGCTGCGCAAGGGCATCTATTTCGCCGACGACGCGGCCTTTGGCGGGCGCAAGCGCGAGCTCACGGCCGCCGATTACGAGTTCGCGATGAAGCGGCTGATCGACCCAAAGGTCTCCTCGCCCAACCTGTGGCTCATCGAAGGGCGCGTGGCCGGTGTCGAAGAGGCGATCGCGAAGGCCAAGAAGGATGGGCGCTTCGACTACGACGCGAAGGTCGCCGGCATCGAGGTGGTCGATCGCTACACGCTTCGCATCCGGCTCGCGCGCCCCGACTTCAGCTTCCTCTACATCCTTGCCATGCAGAACCTCGGTGCGCAAGCGCGGGAAGTAGTGGAGCGCTACGGCGGCGACATCGGCGCGCACCCTGTCGGCACCGGCCCGTTCCGGCTTGCGCAATGGAAACGTTCCTCGCGCATCGTGCTCGAGACGAATCCGAATTTCCGCGAGCTGTACTACGAGGCGGAGCCGCCCGCCGACGATCCACTCTCGCAGCGCCTCTATGCGGAGCTCAAGGGCAAGCGGCTGCCGCAGGTCGATCGGATCGAGGTCTCGATCATCGAGGAGTCGCAGCCGCGCTGGCTCGCGTTCCTCAACAACGAGACCGACTGGGTCAACACCCCTCTCGAGTTCATCAACATGGCGATCCCGGGCGGCAAGCCCGCTCCGTGGCTCGAGAAGCGCGGCGTGCGCTACATCCCTGAGGTCGACCCCGATGTGGTCTACCTGTACTTCAACCTGAAGGATCCGATGCTCGGCGGCTATACGCCGGAGAAGGTCGCGCTGCGCCGCGCCATCTCCCTCGCCTACGACAACGAGACCGAGATCTCGCTCCTCCGAAACGGCATGGGGCTCGAGGCGCAGTCGCCGCTGCCGCCCGGCGTGCTCGGCTACGATCCCGAGTTCAACGTCGGCAAGACCTACGACCCCGCCAAGGCGCGGGCGCTGCTCGACATGTTCGGCTACGTGGACCGTGACGGCGACGGCTGGCGCGACATGCCCGACGGCAGCCCGCTCGTCTTCTCGTACGCGACCTCGCCCTCGCTCACCGAGCGCCAGTTCGCCGAGCACTGGAAGAAGTGCATGGACGCCGTCGGCATTCGCATGCAGATCGAGATCGCCAAGTGGCCCGACCTGCGCAAGAAGTCCAAGCTCGGCAAGCTGCAGGCCTGGCAGCTCTCGTGGGGCGCCGATTATCCGGATGGAGACAACATCTATCAGTTGCTCTACGGCCCGAATTGCGGCTCGTCCAACGACGGCTGTTTCCAGCTGAAGGAGTTCGATGCGTTGTACGACCGGGCGGCGGCGCTGCCGCCCGGCCCCGAGCGCATGCGGATCTACCACCAGATGGCGCGACTCGTCGCCGTGTACGCGCCGTGGAAGCTCAACGTCCACCGCAAGCGCAATCAGCTCGTCCAGCCCTGGATCCTCGGATGGCGCCGGCATCCGTTCCTGCACGAGGGCTTTCGCTATGTCGACATCGACCTTGGCGAGCGCGCGAAATGGGTGAAATGAGAGGCGCGGCCGTCGTCTCCGTGCTGCGCACAGCCGTTATAATTCCGTGATTTTGCTCAATATTGGCGCCTTGATTTCCTCTCGCCTCACCGCCATTTTCTGCTCCCTTCTGCTTGCGGCCGCGGCTACGGCGACTTGCGCGCCGGCGCACGCCCAGGGCGACTCCGCGAAGAAGGTGCTGCGCGTGGCTTTCCGCACCGCCGAGACCGGGTTCGATCCGCAAAAGCTCTATGACCGCTATTCGGTTGGCGTCTGCGAGAACATCTTCGAGCCGCTGCTCACCTACGATTACCTCGCGCGGCCCGTGAAGCTCGTTGCGCTCACGGCCGAGACCATCCCCGAGCCCGAAGAGAACGGCACTCGCTACACTTTTCGGCTGAGGCCGGGCATCTTCTACACCGACGATCCGGTGTTCAAGGGGCAGAAGCGCGAGCTCGTCGCCCGCGACATCGAATACGCCATCAAGCGCTTTCGCGATCCGAAGAACCGCAGTCCGTACGAGTGGCTCTTCGAGAACAAGATCGTGGGCCTCGATGAGCTCACCGCGCAGGCGAAGAAGACTCAGCGCTTCGACTACGACGCGAAAGTCGCGGGCATCGAGGTCCGCGGCAAGTACATCATCAGCTTCAAGCTGAAGGAGCCGGATTACAACTTCCTCTACGTTCTCGCGATGCCGAACGTCGTTCCCGTGGCCCGCGAGGTGATCGAAGGCTACGACGCGGACACCCACGCCCATCCGGTCGGCACCGGGCCCTTCGTCCTCAAGGAATGGGTGCGCCGCTCGAAGATCGTGCTCGAGCGCAATCCCAGCCATCGCGGCTACGAGCTGGACACGCGCTACGCCGATATGGCGGACGAATGGGACCGGATGGCGGTCGAGCAGCTGCGCGGCAAGCGCCTTCCGCTGCTCGACCGTATCGAGATCTATCCGATCGAGGACGAACAGCCGCGCTACCTCGCCTTCCTCAACAAGGAGCACGACATCCTCGAGGAAACGCCGTTCTCGTTCATTCACCAGGTATTGCCGGGCGGAAAGCTCGCGCCCAGCCTGGCCAAGCAGGGCGTGCGCGCCTTTCCGGAGCTGCAGCCGGAGTTCACCTACGACTCGTTCAATGTCGAGGATCCGGTGATCGGCGGCTATGCACCCGAGCGCGTCGCGCTGCGCCGCGCCCTCGTCCATGCGCACGATCGCGACGCGGAGATCTCGATCATTCGCAAGGGACAGGCCTTGCCGGCGCAGACGCCCATTCCGCCGGGCGTCATCGGCTACGATCCCAATTTCCACAGCCCCGTGTCCGACTTCGACACGGCCAAGGCGAAGGCGCTGCTCGACATGTTCGGCTATCTCGACCAGGACGGCGACGGCTGGCGCGAGCAGCCCGACGGAAGAGCGCTGTTGCTCTCCTACAAATACAACACCGGCGGGCAGGACCAGCGCCAGCTCGCCGAGCTCTGGGTCAAGTCGATGGCCAATATCGGCGTCCGCATGGAAGCGCAGGCGGTGCAGTTCGCCGACCTGCTGAACGACAAGCGCGTCGGCAAGTTCCAGATTGCGGGATCGGCCTGGATCGCCGATTATCCCGACGCCCAGAACTTTCTCCAGCTCTACTTTGGCCCCAACACCGACCAGTCCAACGAATCGCGCTTCAAGCTCGCCGAATACGACCGGCTGTACACGAAATCGCTGGGCGTTCCCGACGGCCCCGAGCGCGACGCGATCTACCGCGAGATGAACCGCCTGATCCTCGCTTACGCCCCAGCGCGGCTCGGCGTGCATCGCATCTTCAACCACCTGCTGTACCCGTGGGTGCGGGCATACAAGAAGCACCCGATCCTGTATACCAACTACAAATACCTGGATTTGGACGTCGCGACGCAGCACGTCGCGATGCGATAAGGAGGGATTCCTTGACCGCCTACGTTATTCGCCGACTCTGGCAGATGATCCCGACCCTCGCCGGCGTGATCCTGCTGATCTTCATCCTGTTCAACTGGGTGGGCGGCGACCCGGCCCACGTGCTCGCGGGCAAGATCTCGAATCCCGAGCAGATCGAGAACATCCGCAAGCAGCTCGGCGTGGACCAGCCGTATTGGTACCAGCTGTGGGTGTTCGTGAAACAGGTCTTCACCTTCGACTTCGGGCGCAGCTGGTCGACCAACGAGGAGG
>Ga0209131_1001658_pt1 | contig 15389 bp, 19 predicted proteins | sample GraSoi_2013_40cm_FD_185826 | JGI IMG/M metagenome (GOLD analysis project Ga0209131, IMG submission 185826) | Grasslands soil microbial communities from the Angelo Coastal Reserve, California, USA - Sample 9_17_2013_40cm (SPAdes) (version 2) | ecosystem: Environmental > Terrestrial > Soil >...
AATAGCATCACAATGATTAAGACGTTGTCGAGGCACGATAACATTTATTACAATGCCCCGCCGATGCAGACAGTTCGTCATCTGTCGCCTCGATGAGCTCTCCCGGGCATCGACACGGGCGTGGCGCCGCGTTCAACAACAGCCAGCGATCTACGGAAGTTTTTTGGGCGATCCAATCTTCTTCTTGGACTTCGAGTCCGCCGCTTTGTCGGCCTCCGCGGCGTTCTTGCTCACCTGCTCCATCACGTCCTTGCTCGCCTGCGCCATCATGTTCCACGCCCACAGCGCGGGATTGGGCATCTCGCCGCCCTCGCCCTTGTTCATCGCGCCTTCCATGCCCGCCTTCACGCGCTCGCCGCCCTTGAGCATCGCCTTCTGGTACTCGAGCGACTTGATCGAGAGCTGCAGCATGTTGAGGTTGGCCTTGAGCCAATGCTCGACCACTTCGAGCTCGGAAATTTTCTTCTCGATCTCCTTCGGGTCGAGGACCGGAAACATCAGGCTCTGCAGCGGATAGCCGCCCGGGTTCACCATCTTCTGCCAGAGGTCGAACATTTCCTGCGGAGTGACGGACTTGGTCATGGCATTCTCCTCAGAGGAGCCCCTCATCGGGCGCGCCGAGCTCGATGCGGATCGTGGTGATTCCGGACAGGAGCTCGAAATTGCGGCTCACGACGCGAAAAGTGAGCTGGTGATTGCCAACCGTGATCGTGACGAAATCGCCACGCAGCGGGAGTCCGCCCGCGGACGGCATGTTCAGGTCGTACTTCACATTGCGCGGCAGGAGGTCGGACCCGCGCGGGGTAAATCGCACGTCGACGACCACCTGGTCGGGGGGAGTGACTTTCATCGGGCGATTCTTCACCGAGGCGAGGCGTGTCGCCTCAATGGTGGATGGTGGGCGGTCCCTGGGTCTGGTTGCGCTTGAGGATCCCCTGCTGCTCGAGCGAGGCGGCAACCTCTGTCAGCTTGTTCAGCAGGTCCAGGCCTGCCGTGGCGGAGAGCACGAGCCGGCAGGTCGGATGTTGCGTGGAGGCCACCGGCTGCGGCGGCGCGGCCGGCTCGATGCGGATCACCGTGATCTCGATTCGCCAGGTATTGCCGTCGAACCACACGACCCGGATGGAATCGCCGAATGTCTCGCCGAGCTCGGGCGAATCGACGAACGTGGTTGCGAGATTCTGGACGGTTTGGGTCGACATGTGGGCCCTTGGTTATCGATGCTGCGCGATGAACTCGCGAATCCTCGGATAGATCATCTCGCGGTACTTGCGCCCGCTGAAGATGCCGTAGTGGCCCACGCCCTTCGCGAGGAAATGGCGCTTGCGCGCCGCGGGAATTCCCTTGCACAGGCCGTGCGCCGCCTCGGTCTGGCCGTTGCCGGAGATATCGTCGAGCTCGCCCTCGATCGTGAAGAGCGCCGTGTCCTTGATCGCCTCGGGCCGCACGCGCTCGCCCGCGACCACGAGCTTTCCGAGCGGCAGCGCGTGCTTGTGGAAGACGCGATCGACGGTCTCGAGGTAGTACTCCGCCGGCAGATCCATGACCGCGTTGTATTCGTCGTAAAAGCGCCGGTGCGCGTCGGCGCTGTCGCCGTCGCCCGCGACGAGGTGTTGGTAGTACTGGACGTGGGACTCCATGTGGCGATCGGGATTCATCGCGACGAATCCCGCGAACTGCAGGAACCCGGGGTAGACGCGCCGCATGAAACCGGGATAGCGCATCGGGACACGCTGGATCACCTTCGCCTCGAACCACGCGAGCGGGCGATGCTTCGCGAAATCGTTGACCGCGGTCGGGCTGCGGCGCGTGTCGATCGGCCCGCCCATCATCGTGAGCGTTCGCGGTATCGGCTCGCCTGCCGCGGCCATCAGGGACACGCCCGCGAGCACGGGCACCGTCGGCTGGCACACGGAGATCGCATGGACGTCGGGATGTTCGATCCTGCCGCCGTGGCGGGCAGCCCCCACGAAGCCGATGAACTCGCGCACGTAGGCGACGTAGTCGTCGAAGTGGAACGGGCCGAGCGCGATGGGCATTTCCTTCGCGTCGTTCCAGTCGGTGATCCACACGTCGAAGTCGACCAGCAGCATGCGCACCGTCTCGCGGAGCAGCGTCGCGTGGTGGCCCGAAAGCGGCGCGAACACCAGCACGCGGGGTTGAGGGGGAGCGCCCTCCTTCACGAAGTGCAGCAGGCGGCAGAAGGACTTCTCGACTTCGAACACTTCGCGGACCGCATAGGTCGCGCCATTCGACTCGACCGTCGCGATGCCGAAATGGGGCCGCTCGTAGTCTTGCGTGAGCCGTGTCATCAGGTCGAATGCCGCGGCGACGTTGCGGCTTCCGGGGAGGTACGAAAGCGGGCTGTCGGGGTGCCCGTAGAGCTCGTTCGCCGCCTGGGCAAATACCCGCCACGGCTCCAGCGCCGCGCGCTGCCAGTCGTACAGCTGGTAGAGCATCGTCTCCCCTCTCTTATTCGTTATGTTGCACTGCACGATAGTGTAATCTGAAACGCCTTCCAACTCGTGATTCGCGACCATGCCCCAGGAGAAAGAATCGGGCAGCGCCGAGCTGCTGCCGCTCTTCCCGCCGATCGAGCCGTTCGACTCGGGGATGCTCGACCTCGAGGCGCCGCATCGGATGTATTACGAGCAGAGCGGCAACGGGAGCGGGGTGCCGGTTGTATTTCTTCATGGCGGCCCGGGTGCCGGCGCGAGCGCGGTGCACCGCCAGTTCTTCGACCCGCGCTTCTATCGCATCGTGGTGTTCGACCAGCGCGGCGCGGGCCGCTCGACGCCGCTCGGCTGCCTCGACAACAACACGACGCGGCACCTGATCGCCGACATGGAGACGCTGCGTGAGCGCCTCGGCATCGACCGCTGGCTGGTGTTCGGCGGCTCGTGGGGCTCGACCCTCGGCCTCGCCTATGCGGAGCACCATCCCGAGCGCTGCCTCGGGCTCGTGCTGCGCGGCATCTTCCTGTGCCGGCGAAGCGAGATCGACTGGTTCCTCTATGGGTTGCGCAGCATCTTTCCCGAGGCGTGGCGCACTTTCTCCGGGTACGTTCCCGAAAACGAGCGCGGCGATCTCCTCGAGGCCTTCCACAAGCGCCTCGTGCATCCCGATCCCGCGATGCACATGCCGGCCGCGCGCTGCTGGAGCGTTTACGAAGGGTCGTGCTCGACGCTGTTGCCGAATCCGGCGCTGGTGGCCGACTTCGCGTCCGATCGCGTGGCGCTCGGGCTCGCGCGCATCGAGGCGCACTACTTCCGCCACGACATCTTCCTCCCCGACGACTTCCTGCTGAAGAATGTGGCGCGCCTGAAGGGCGTGCCCGGGGTGATCGTGCAGGGCCGCTACGACATCGTGTGTCCCACGGTCTCGGCCGACGACCTGCATCGCGCCTGGCCGGAAGCCGAATACACGATCGTTGCCGACGCCGGCCACTCCGCCTTCGAGCCGGGCATCCGCTCGCGGCTGATCGCCGCGACGGAGGCGTTCAAAGACCGGGGTCTGACCCCAAATTCGAGATCGGGGTCAGACCCCTAACGCGAAGCGATGATGGACGAGATGTCCTTCGCGTAGCCGCGCATCTTGCGCTGCAGGTGCTCGCGCTGGTCGGGAGTGAGCGTGGCGCTCAGCTCGGAGACGATCTCGAACATGCGCTCGTCGCGCTCTCGCAGCTTCTTCGTGTATTCCGGGCGGCGCCAGGACTCGGTGTCGATCAAGAGGCGCCTGAGCTCTGCCACGAGCTTCTCCCGCGGCGGCTTCGAGCGCACGGCGTTGAGGGCCTCCAGCTGGCGGTAGCGCCGGTCGCCGAGACGCTCGTCGGTGAGATCGGGGATCGGCGCGACGCCGTTGACGATGATCTCGCGCTGCGCCGGCGAGAGCTTGCCGGTCCAATCCTCGAATTGCTGGACGTACCTCTTCACCAGGGCGGCGCGGCGCTCGTCTGCGGGTCCTTTGACCGACTCCTTCACCAGCTTCTTGTTGTCGTCGGCGAACTTGCGCTCGATCTGCGCGAGCTGCTTGTCGTCGAGGGTCAGCATGATATCGGCGAAGTCGGGCAGCAGGTGACCGAGCGTGCGGTGGTAGTAGTTGCGAGCCAGCGTGTAGGTGGAACGCACGTCCTCGACCGCGATCCGGGTCCCCGATTTGGCAATCAACGCCTCGATCGCATGCTGGTATTCGGGCAGCTCGTTCGCGCGGTGCCACGCGATCCCCTGGGTGAGCTTCTCGCGCAGCGCCGCCTTCTGCCCGTCCGTCATGTCGACGTAGCCGCCCACGTACCACAGCGCGAGCGGCGGGGCGTTCATGTACGCGAGGCGCGAAATGCTGCACGCGGCGAGCACAAGGCCGGCCGCGAGGAGCAACAGATAATGGGTGCAACGCTTCTTCACCAGGGAATCGGCTTTCGATCGCGAAAGAATTGGCCGGTGGGGCCGCCGGAGGGAAGGAGGCACAGCCATGCCGCCGTATCGGCGCCCTCTTCGACGCTGCGCGGCGCCTCTTCGCCTCCCATATCCGTTTGGACCCAGCCCGGGCTCATCGAGTTCACCAGGATGCCGCTCGCCGCGACCTCGGCAGCCAGCGTGCAGGTGAGTGCATTCAACGCGGCCTTCGAGATGCGATAGGCGGGGCTTCCCTCGCCCATCTGCTGCAGCTGCCCGAGGCCGCTCGAGATGTTGACGATGCGTCCGTAGCGCAGCTTCCTCATGAGCGGAACGACTTCGCGGCACATGCGCACCGCGCCGAAGAGATTGGTCTCGAAGGTTTCGCGCCACGTGGCTGTAGGCGTATCGACCACCTTCGCGTCGGTGGATTCCGGGTACACGCCGGCGTTGTTGACCAGGATCCCCGGCGTCCCATGGGTCTTGCGGACGTGCTCGACGAAGCGCTTCACGCTTCGCGTGTCGTTCACGTCGAGGGCGAATGTGGCGACGTTCTCGCCGTCGGCGCGCAGCGCCTCCGCGGCGCGCTCGCCCTTGACCGGGTCGCGCGCGCCCACCACGACGAACACGTCCTGCTTCATCAGCTGGCGTGCGATCTCGCGGCCGAGGCCGCGGTTCGCGCCGGTGACGACGGCGATCCTTCGGGCGGGCATGGCGCTCCTTTTCGAGTAAAACAGGCGCTATGATAACGATCATGCCGAAACTGCTCCGCGCTGTACGCCTCGATGACTCGGACGAGCACGTCTTCCGTTCGTGCGGCGCCGCGAAGGACGGCGAGTGGGTCGTCAGCGGCGGCTACGTGGTGTGCGATTTCGCCAACGCGCCGCGCTGCAGCCCCGCGTGCCATTGCGAGTGCTCGTTCGTCGCGGTCGAATCGCGCGCGCGCTGCTCGATCGCCGAGGTCGTCGAAGTGAGCAGCGCCGACATCGATGCGCAGGCCGATGCGCTCGCGTGGTACCTGGTGCGAAACTGGGGCGCGCCGTCGTGGGAAGACGCGCGCCGCGTCGCCGGAGAGGAAGTGCGCCACACCGCCGAGGTGTGCGAAACGCTCGCACCCGAGGTCTGGATCACCGTGAAGCGCGAGCCGTCGGCCGACGGCACCGAGCTGCAGGAGCAATACTCCGTGTATGACCGGTTGATGATCGGCGCGCACGTGCTCTGACCCGGCGATGGGCTCGAAACTCTCCCGCGAAAAACAAGACCTCATGGAGACGTCGCTGCGCAACGTGCGCGCGCTCGTCGAGCAGGAGGAGGCCGAAGACGCCGCTCGCAAACGCACTCAGAAGTGGGCCATCGCCGCGATCGTCGCGGTGAGCTTGATCCTCGTCGCAATGATCGCCCTCGTGGTGTCGAAGAAGTCGTCGGGACCGCCGATGGTGATCGCGCCGGAAAAGACGATGCCGGCTCGACCGGGACCTTCCAATTGAAGATTTGGGGTCGCCTTTCGTCGATCAACGTGCAGAAGGTCGTATGGTGTTGCGACGAGCTGGGTGTCGCCTACGAGCGCGTCGACGCGGGTGGGACTTTCGGCCTGAACGACACGCCCGAGTACCTCGCGATGAACCCGAACGGGTTGGTGCCGGTGATCGAAGACGACGGCTTCATCCTCTACGAATCGAACGCGATCGTTCGCTACCTCGCGGCGAAGCACGCCGGCGGCACGTTATGGCCGGCCGAATTGCGCGCGCGCGCCGACGTGGATCGCTGGATGGAGTGGCAGTCGACCGGCTACACGCCGGCGATGCTCCAAGCCTTCTGGCAGCTCGTGCGAACGCCGGCGGAGAAGCGCGACGCGGCGGCCGTCGAGGCTTCGCGCGTGAAGAGCGAGAAGCTCTCGGGCGTGCTCGACGCTCATTTGCGAGAGCGCGAGTACATCGCCGGCAAGGCCTTCAGCCCGGCCGACATCGTCGTGGGCTGCGCCGCGCACCGTTGGCTTCACCTTCCCCTCGAGCGCGTGGCGCGCCCGAACCTCGAGCGCTGGTACGCCAGGCTCAAGTCGCGGCCGGCGTCGCGCCAGGTGATTTCGTTGCCGGTGACGTGACACGCCGCGGTGCGCTGCCGTCGAGGAGCGCTGCTTGCAGGCTCGCCGCAAGCGGCACCACGAAGAGAATCACCGGCGCATACGGTAGCTGCGTGGCGATTTCGCGCCAGTTCGCGCCGCTTGCGACGAGGCCCGCGATGGCCGCGAGGATCGTCGCATCGAGGACAACCGCGATCGCCGCGACGCGCCCCGAGTCCTTCACGAAGCGCCGCAACCGCTCGTCGAGAAAGTAGGCTCCCACGGCGAATGTGGTGGCGAAGGCCGCGAGCGCGGCGAACGTCGCGGGCGAGAGCTTCGCGAAGATTCCATATCCCGCCGCGGCCACGACGGCTGCGGCCCAGAGCGAGAGCGCGATGGCGAGCGTGAGGAACGTATCTTCGTGGGTGCGTGCGGCGTTCATGCGGGTCTCCTGGCTCAGACGATAGGCGCGGGTTGAAGGAAGGGCGAGGTGTCGCCCACGGCGGTGGGCCGCTGGAAGACGACGCGATCGGCGAGGAAATCGAGCGCGTCCTGCACGACTGCCGGATCGCGCAGGATGGCCCGGTGGCCAAGGCCGCGGGTGAGCACGATGCGCGCACCCGGCCACGCACGCGCGAGCGCGGTGCCGCTCGCGAACGAGACCTCGCGATCGTAGACGTCGTGGATCACGAGCGCGGCGGCGCGCGCCCTCGCGACCGATTGCGGCAGCTCGAATTCGCGCCAGGTTCGGCCGAAGCGGCGCTCGAAGCGTTCCTGCATTCCACGGCGGATCGATTCGGGAATGCCGAGGCGTCGCGCGAAATAACCCGAGTAGCGCTCGACGGACGTGGGCGGCGCGATCAGCACCGCGCGCACCCGTCGTTCGCTCGCATTGAGATAGGCGCTCACGGCCGCGGCGCCCAGCGAGTGGCCGACGATACCCGCGACGCTCGCTCCACCGCGCTCGACGCTCGCCACGACGGCCTCGAGCGTCCTGATGAAGTGCACGAGCGACGCCTCGCGACCCTCGCTCAGGCCGTGGCCCTCGTGATCGAAGAGGATGACCTGGTAGCCCGCATCGAGGAGCGCCGGAACGAACTGGCGGAACTGCGCGCCGCGTCCGCCCCAGCCGTGCGAGAAGACGACCGCGGGACGGTCCTCGCCACCGAAGCGCCACGCGGCGATGCGCGCGAGGCCGGCATTCACCACGAATCCACGGCCGGTGCGCAGCAGCTCGACTTCGCGCTCGGTGTGCTTGTGTCGAGGCGGCGTGGCGAAAAGGCGCGCCGCGCGCTCGATGGCGCGCTCGGGCGCGAGGCTCGAGGCCACGGCGAGCGCGACGCGCTGCCAGGCGAATGCCAATGTATTACGAACGTTCGTGCTATTCAAGGCGTAAGCGCGGGAGCTCATGGGAATTTTCCTGGGTCAACGACGGGAAGTTGCGGGACGGCGCGCGGACGCGGCGGCGTGATGGTCGATCAGGCGCGCGAAGGATGTGCGCGCGCGGCGATGCGCTTCCTCGGGGCCGAAGATGATCTCGCTGCGAAAGCACACCATGACGATGCCGAGTATCTCGAAAGCCAGCTGACGAGCATCGGTCTCGGGCGCGAGCTCGCCGGCATCGATCCCCATCTGCACGGTCTTGGTGAGCTCGCGGTCGAGCAGCTTCTGCCGCTCGATCACGGCCTCCCGCATCGCGCCGGGCTGGTGGTCGTACTCGCGGCTCGCCGCGTCGATCGGGCAGCCGCCGCGCAAGTGCGCGCGCGCCGGCCAGTCGATCCAGAGCTCGATCAGGGCGCGCAGGCGCTTCACGCCGCGCGGCGCCTTGAGCGCCGGCATGAAAACCTGCTCGGTGAACTGGCGCGCGGCTTCGTCGAGCGCCGCCATCTGCAACTCGACGCGCGAGCCGAAATGCGCGAAGAGCCCGCTCTTCGAGAGCCCCGTGCGCTCGGCGAGCGTGCCGATGGTGAGCGATTCGAAACCCCTCTCGCTCGCCTGCTGCACGGCGGCGGTGAGGATCTGGCTACGAGTCTCCTCGCCCTTGGTGGGGCGGGAGGCGCTGGCGGGGCGGGTGGCGGTCGACATGGGCCCTAGAATAGTACGATCGTTCGTTCTTTGTCAAGTCCTGTTTTCACCGGGGCCCATGATCCTCTGGAACGTGACCAGCATCCCGGCGGTCGCGCCCCAGATGAAGCGTCCCTCGTAGGGCATCGCCCAGTAGTGGCGCATCCGTCCCTTGTAGAAGGCGCTTTCGTAGCGGTGGTTGCGCGGATCGAGGAGGAACGCGAGCGGCACCTCGAAGACCTGGTCGACTTCGCGCGGATCGGGGATGAAGGTCACGGGCGGCTCGATCCAACCCACGAAGGGCGTGACGCTGAACCCGGTGGAGGTGTGGTACTCGGGAAGGCGGCCGAGGATCTCCACGCGTTCGGGGGAGACGCCGATTTCCTCCTCGGCTTCGCGCAGCGCCGTGCGTTCGGGCGTGCAATCCTCGTCGCAACAGCGTCCGCCGGGAAAACTGATCTGTCCCGCGTGATCGGCGAGGTGGAGCGTGCGCTGGGTGAAGACGATCGTCGGCTCGCGCGGATGGTCGACGATGAGCACCAGGACCGCGGCGGGCTTCAGCGGTTTCGCGGCGTTCACCTTCAGGCGCTCGAGGTCATCCGCGGTCAGCAGCGTTTCGAGGGGCGGCAGCTTCGCGAGGCGCTCGACGATCTCGCGGCGGCCGAGGCGCGCGAGGGTGGTGTCGGCATCGTTGGGCATGTTCGTCCCTTATGAGAACCACTAATGTCAATGCACAGCGTAGCTCATGATGAAGCGCGCATCTCGCTGTGACCAGGAATCCAAACAGGTGACGGATTGCGTCATTTATGGCGGCGGGTGGTCAGGGATGGCAAGGGTTCAAGGCGCTCCCCGCGCAGGGCCGGCAGGGCCGGGCTCTTCGGGCAAGAAGACCGACTTGATTTGTAAGACGGTTTCCGCCTGCTGCGGCAGCCCGTACCGTGGAACGGCCTTGGCACGCCTGTTGCGTCGATCAAGCTGCGCACTGACGGGGCGCGCTGACGGTTCCCGTCTATCTATCTCACAAGCCATCTCACACGGGAGTTCTAGATGAAGAAGATTCAGCAGGGCTTTACCCTGATCGAACTGATGATCGTCGTCGCGATCATCGGTATCTTGGCGGCCATTGCGATTCCGGCGTACCAGGACTACATCATGCGTTCGAAGGTGACGGAACTGGTGAACGCCGCCGGCGTTTGCAAGACCTCGGTTGCCGAGTACTACCAGACCAAAGGCACCATGCCCACATCGACCGGCGCGGCGGGCTGCTCCGACAAGGGTTCGGCCAACTCCGCGCCGCCTGCCGTCGATGCGACCGGCATCAAGGTCGCCGCGACCGGCACTCTCGCGACCCAGCTGACGGGCGCGACCAGCCTTCTGGACTTCATGTACGAACCTGGCTGCCCGACGACTGGTGCTTGCACCGGCGCGCCGATCCAGGAATGGTTCTGCAATGGCGCGAAGACGACCATCCTGAAGAAATACCTCCCGGCGACCTGCCGCTGAGCTAGCATTTCTGTCTGACGGGCGGGCCGCGTTATGCGGCCCGTTTCCGTTCGGGGGACAAGTGACTCGTTATCGCGCTGGAGCGACCCATCTTTTCATCAGTGCCGTCATCGTGGCGCTGGTGTTCCTCTCGATCCATTTCGTGTGGTATCCGGGGGCGCTCCTGGAAGCCACGGGCGCGCTGAGGATTCTGCTGCTCATCGCCTTCGTAGATGTGTGCGTCGGACCCTTGATTACCACGATCATCTTCGTACCGGGAAAGCGAGGCCTCGCCTTCGACCTCACGATGATCGCCCTCGTCCAGGCGGCCGCGCTGACCTATGGCGTCTGGGTGCTGTACCAGGCCCGGCCGGCCTATATCGTGTTCGTCAAGGACCGGTTCGAGCTCACGCGCGCCGATGACATCGATCGAGCAGAGCTCGCCAAGGCCAAACCGCCGTATGACCGGATCGCGCTGACCGGGCCGAGTGTTGTCGGCGCTCGCCTGCCCAAAGATCCCAACGAGAAACTTCGCATTACGATGTCCGCGATGGGGGGCGGTCCGGACATCCAGGGATTCCCGCAGTATTTCGTTGCCTACGACGACATTCGCGGCGAGGCCCTGGGACGCGCGGAGCGCTTCGCGGAGCTGCGCAAATTCAACGCGCAAGACCTCGAAGGGGTCGAGCGGCTCCTCGCGAATCTCGGCGGTCGCGAGGAGCGGGTGCGCTTCCTGCCGTTACGCGCGGGCGAGCGCGATCTCACGGTGATCCTCGATGCGCAGAGTGGCGACGTCTTGCGCATCGCGGCGCTCCGTCCCTGGGAATACAAATAGGAATTCCCGGGATCTCGATCCAATGAGCAGGCGATCGGATCCGATACTCGCCCTCTTTTTCGTGTCCGGATTCGCCGGACTGATCTACGAGTCCGTCTGGTCACATTACGTGAAGCTCTTCCTCGGGCACGCCGCGTACGCGCAGACGCTCGTGCTGGTCGTCTTCATGGGCGGCCTCGCGTTCGGGGCGTGGCTTTGCGCGCGAGTGGCGGGACGCGTGGCCAATCCGCTGCGCCTTTATGCGATCGTCGAGCTCGCGATCGGCCTGCTCGCGTTCGCCTTCCACGCGATATTCGTCGGGTCGGTGGACTGGGCCTATGCGTCGCTGCTGCCGGCCACCTGCGAGCAGGGCGCGCCGTTCTGCGCCTCGCAATGGCTGCTTTCCGCGATCCTGCTGGCGCCTCAATCCATATTGCTCGGCGCAACTTTTCCCCTGGTGTGCTCCGCGGCGCTTCGACTCGACGCGACGCAGCCCGGCCACGATCTCGCGGCGCTCTATTTCCTGAATAGCCTTGGCGCGGTACTGGGCGTCATCGCGTCAGCCTTCCTGCTCCTGCCGTCGGTGGGATTGCACGGGACGCTTGTCACCGCGGGGCTCGCGAATGTCTTCATCGCGGCGGTCGCGTACCGCCTCTCGCGCGAGGCGCCACGCCCGCTCGAGGTGCCCGCGGTCGAGGCCGCGAAGGGGCCTCGCGCGCTATCGGATCGCTCGCTCGGGCGGCTGCTCCTCGTGACGGCGCTCTTGACCGGCCTTTCGTCGTTCATCTACGAGGTCGTGTGGATCCGCATGCTGAGCCTCGTCCTGGGAGCGTCGACCCATTCGTTCGAGCTGATGCTCGCCAGCTTCATTCTGGGCCTCGCGCTGGGGGGGCTCTGGATCCGATCTCGAGTCGATGCGATCGGCGATGACGTGAACTTCCTGGGCCGCATCCAGATCGTGATGGGCCTCGCCGCGGTGGCGACGCTGCCGTTCTACAACGCGACCTTCGACTTCATGGCGTGGATCCTGCACTCGGTCGCCCGCAACGAGGCCGGGTTCGTGATTTTCAGCGTGAGCTCGACCCTCATCGCGTTGCTCGTCATGCTGCCGGCAACCTTTTGCGCCGGCATGACGCTGCCGCTCATCACCTATCGGCTGCTGCGCTCGCCGTCAGGTGAGCGGGCTTTGGGAATGGTGTACGCCGCGAACACGATCGGTGCCATCCTGGGGGTCGTCATTTGCGTCCACTTGCTGTTCGAGTGGCTGGGCGTGCGCGGGGCGCTCCTCGTCGGCGCGACGATCGACGTGGGCTTGGGCGTTGTGCTGCTCGGGTCGGCAGGTCGCGGCACGATGCGCATCCCTCTGGGGCGCGAGGCGATCGCGGGCTTCGCGGTGCTCGCGCTGATGGCGCTGTATTTCGAATTGGATCCGCGCCGCGTCTCCTCGGGTGTATTCCGCTCCGGCGTCGCTCGACTTCCCGCAGACCAACCGGTGCTCTTTCATCGCGACGGAAAGACCGCGACGGTCGACGTGATCGATGCCAACGGGCTGCGGGCGATACGCACGAACGGAAAGTCCGACGCAGCGATGGCCCTGGGCAAGGTGCCGGCGGAAGACGAGCACACGATGGCGCTCCTCGCGCTCCTTCCCCTCGGCCATCGTCCCGATGCCCGAACGGCAGCCGTCATCGGCCTGGGCGCTGGCATGTCGACCTCGGTGCTGCTCGGATCGCCGGCGATCGAGCGCGTGGATAGCGTCGAGATCGAGCCGGCGATCGTGGATGCCGCGAGGCTCTTTCGCCCGGCGGTGGATCCCGCATTCGCCGACTCGCGCAGCCGAATCGTGATCGACGACGCGAAGTCATTCTTCGCGCGCGGCCGCCATCGCTACGACATCATCGTGTCGGAGCCGTCGAACCCGTGGGTGAGCGGGGTGGCGTCGCTTTTCACAGAGGAGTTCTACGCGCGCCTTTCCGAGCACCTCGTCGATGGCGGGGTGCTGTCGCAATGGCTGCACACATACGAGCTGGACGCGGCAACTCTCGCTTCGATCGTCGCGGCTGTCTCCAGGACGTTTCCCGATTTCGTCATCTACTCGTCGGTCGATTCGGACATCATCCTGATCGCGAGGAAAGGAGGCGGTCCGGGTGCTTTCGACGGCAGCGTCCTTGGTTTCCCGAAGCTGCAACCCCTGCTCGAGCGGCTGGGGCTCACGGATGCGCAAGTTGTTCGGCGCCGCGCGGTTGCGAGCTCGATCGCAATCGAGCCCTTCCTGCGCACCTACGATGTAGCGGCCAATTCGGACTACTTTCCCTTCGTCGACCATCGCGTGTCGCGAACCCGTTTCACCCAGGCGCGAGTGACGGAGCTGATCGACCTGCAGGCCGCGCCGATTCCGCTCCTCGAGATGATCGGCGCGGCGCCGATGCCCGTGGACACCCGCCACGATTCGCGGAACGTCGCCTACATCGAGTGGTCGACACACCTCGCGTGGGGCATGCGAGACATCATCATGGGCGAGCCGGTGGGGGCGCCGATCGGGCCCGACTTGATGGCGGCCCATCTCGTGCGCGAGTGGATCGGCTGCCGCAGCGGCCTCACATTCGGCCAGATCCTGCCGTCACTGGTGGGGCTCGCGCAGTACGTCAACTCGCGCCTGCATCCGGATGTCGCGGCGCTGGTCTGGCGAAGGATCGGGGAATCGCCGTGCGTAAAGGCGCTCGCCGAAAACGAACGCCGCTGGCTCGACCTCTTCCTGGCCATTGCGCAACGCGACACCAAGCGGATGCTGGCGACGGCGCCGGCACTGCTCGATTCGGTCGATGAGGTGAAGAGCACTGCCAGCGAGGTCGCGCTCTTCGCGACGGTGATTTCGCTGGTCTGCGACGCGCAACCCCGGCGCGCGCAGGCGATCTTGCACGCCGGCCTGCCCCGCTGGGTGCGTCCCGGGCAAGCAGGCACCGAGCTGCGCTTGCTGAAGGCGCTCACGCTGCGGCCCGCGGCGCGTTGTGACCGCAAACCCACTCAGGGCGCCGTGGAAGGCCGCCAGGCGTTCGCCTTGAGCGCAAGGCCGTTCGAGAGGTAGGTGAGGAAGTACTCGAGGTGGTTGAGCTCGTCGGAGCCGGCGGCGAACGGCGCTGCGCCCATCAGCTCGAGGCATTCGCGCATCCGCACCTGCAGCGTCACCGCGCGCCCGTCGCGAATCAGCGGCCAATGCGTGGCTTGCCCCACAGCCGGCGAGAGCACCTGTTCCGCATAGCGCCGGCCCGCGGATTGCACATGGCACGAGGCGCAAGCGAAATTGCGCTGACCGAGGCGCGTGAAGTAGAGACGGCGTCCTGCTTCGAAGCGCTCTTCGGCTGCCGCGGGCATGCGCACCGCGACCCTTTGTCCGTCGGATAACGATCGCAGGTAGGCGGTCAGCGCGCCCATCGTGTCGGCATCGGCCGCTTCGTAGAGCGCCTCCCCATTCGCCTTGAGGCACTGGTTGACCGCCATCTCGAGCGTCACCACGCGCTTCAGGCGGGCGTCATATTGCGGATAGGCGGCGGCGATGCGCCGCCCGCCGTTGGGGAAGCACGCGGCGAGCGTACGGCCATTACCGAATTTCCGGCCAAAGAGCTTCTTTCCCGCCTCGATCACGGGCGCGCTCGCCGCCGCATTCTCCTGCATTTTCGACCGCAACTCGTTGTCGAGGGCCGCGGCCCCGAGCGCGTAGTCCGCCGCCGAAATGCCCGGGACTTGCTGCTGCAGGCGCGCGGCGACCTCTGCCTTGACCTGATCTGCGGCGGCGAACGCGCCGCAGCTGGCCGCCAACGCGACCGCGGCCGCTGCCCTGAAGAGGGCTTCAGGGCAGCGCATGGAGAAATTCGCCCAACCGTTGGATCTCGCGTGGATCGAGGATGCGATGGCGGCCGTAGGGCGGCATGACCGATTCGCCGCTGCGGCGCATAGGGTCATCGATGAGGTCTTTCAGCGCATCGCGTCCGAGCTCCCGCATGCGTGAGCCCTCCAGGCGCGGACCGAGGTCGGAGCGTGTCTCGGGACCCACTCCCGCGGGCAATTGGTGGCACGCGATGCAATGGCCCTTGTCGGGACGCACGAAGAGGTCGAGCGCTTCCCGATCCTGGCCGAGCGCGGGTAGAGCGACTACTGCGGCCAGCGCGGCGAGGAGGCACGAGCGCCGCATCAACTGATCTTGAGCGCCTTCTCCGCGGCGCGCTCGTTCTCGAGCTGCGAACGCAGCTCGCGAAGGCGCGACTCCGCACTGGAGAGCTCGTAGAAGTCGTTACCCTTGAACCTCACGGCAAGCTGCAGCTGCTCGACCGCGGCGTTCAGGTTGCCCTTGCGAAACAGCGCTTCGGCTTGCGCGCGATGCTGCGACAGGCGCCGGCCTACCGCTTCGAATGCGCGTGCCTGGAGCTCATAGAGGCGCGAATCGTCCTGCGTTACGCGTACGCGCTCCTCGAGGTCGGCGAGCGCCTCGCTGGCATGCCCCGTCTGCAGCAGCTCATCCAGGTATCCGTAGATCAGGGCGCGATATCGCGGGTTCGCCTTGAGGCCCGTCCGATAGATGGCA
>Ga0209131_1001659_pt1 | contig 15387 bp, 13 predicted proteins | sample GraSoi_2013_40cm_FD_185826 | JGI IMG/M metagenome (GOLD analysis project Ga0209131, IMG submission 185826) | Grasslands soil microbial communities from the Angelo Coastal Reserve, California, USA - Sample 9_17_2013_40cm (SPAdes) (version 2) | ecosystem: Environmental > Terrestrial > Soil >...
ACTGCCGCTGCCTGGGCGTGCGGCCGCGCAGGTCCGCCCGCCGGGTGAGAAGCGGCGTGTCCTCCTTCGCTCCGCCGCGGGAGCGGGCTTCGATCAGGCCGAGCTGAATATCGTCCAGGGTGAGGCCGCGTTTGGCGTCGCCGTAGAATTTCTGCAGCACCTCGGCCGCTTGGGCCGCCTGCGCTCCGCGGACCGTGAAGCGCTCGCCGCGGCGCGCGATCGTTACGTCCAGCGCGGTCTCGATTTGCCGCAGGTTCTCGTCCAGCGTCCCGCAAAGATTGGCGAGGCGCTGGTTGTCGACCGGGGTGAGGACGAGTTCCAGGGGTCGGGTCTTCAAAGGCCTACGCCGCAACGCGGACCTCGCCGCGCAGCGAATGGGCCATCGCCGCGGTCACGGTTACCTCGACGAACTGCCCCACGAGATGCCGGGGGCCGCGAAAGTTGACGACGCGGTTGTCTGCGGCGCGGCCCGAGAGCTCCCCGGCGTCCCTTCGGGAGGCGCCTTCGACGAGAATGCGCTGGCGCGTGCCGACCATGAGCTCGCCGATCGTGCTTGCATGCGCGTCGATTTTCCCCTGCAGGCGGGCAAGCCGCGCGAGCTTCACTTCCTGCGGCGTATCGTCGGGAAACTCGGCGGCGGGTGTGCCTGGGCGCGGGCTGTAAACAAAGGAAAACGAATTGTCGAAGCCAAGTTCGTCCACGAGTTTCAGGGTCGCCTCGAAATCCTGCTCGGTTTCCCCGGGAAAACCCACGATGAAATCCGAGGAGATGCTGATTCCGGGTCGCGCGGCGCGGAGTCTGCGCGCGATCGACTTGTATTCAAGGGCCGTGTACCCGCGCTTCATCGCCGCAAGCACTCGGTCGGAGCCCGACTGTACCGGCAGATGCACGTGCATTGCGAGCTTGTCGATCCGGGTGTGGGCGTCGATGAGACGCTGGGTAAATTCCTTAGGATGGGAAGTCGTGTAGCGAATGCGCCCGATGCCCGGAAACTCCGCGACATACTCGAGCAGAAGCGCAAAATCCGCGATCGCGCCATCGGCCATCCTGCCGCGATAGGCGTTGACGTTCTGACCGAGCAGAGTCACTTCCCTGACGCCTTGGTCGGCGAGGTCCGCGACCTCGGTGAGGACGTCGTCGAACCGGCGGGAGAATTCCTCGCCGCGCGTATAGGGAACGACGCAGAAGCTGCAATACTTGCTGCAGCCTTCCATGATCGAAACAAAAGCGCTCGGCCCCTCGACGCGAGCCGGCGGGAGCTTGTCGAATTTTTCTATTTCCGGGAAGGAGACGTCCACCTGCGGCCGGCCGGAGCTTTGCCGGGCGTCGATCAGTTCCGGAAGCCGGTGCAGCGTCTGCGGGCCGAACACGAGATCGACATAGGGCGCGCGAGCGACGATGGCCGCGCCTTCCTGGCTCGCGACACAGCCGCCCACGCCGATGAGGAGGTCGCGCCGCGCCTGCTTCAGGTGCTTCACGCGCCCGAGATCGTGAAACACTTTTTCCTGCGCCCTCTCGCGCACCGAGCAGGTGTTGAATAGGATCAGGTCCGCATTTTCAGGCTGGTCGGTGATCTCGAAACCCTTCGCCGCGCGCAGCAGGTCCGCCATCTTGTCCGAGTCGTACTCGTTCATCTGGCAGCCGAATGTCCGAATGAACAGCTTCTTTGCCATGTCATCCGCCCTCGGGGCTCGGCCGCGCGAACTCATCAGGCGTCAGAAGCCACACGCGAAAAATCTGCCCGTCGCGATCCAGGGCGTAGGCGGCCCAGGCCCCCTCTCGCGGAATGGTCACCGGCACGATGATCAGGTTCTGCCGGTCGCGGATGATCGCGCCCGCGGCGAGCTGCATCGCTTTGTCGTCCACGGTTACGGCCATTCCTTCGACGTGCCGGATGTAGCCTCGGCCGGAGTGCTGCGGGATCGGGCTTGACCGCGTCTGAGCGAGAACCGGTACAGCCCAAAGGAGGACCGACAGGAGCGCAAAGTATGCGGCGCGGCGTGGGGCCAATGGTCGCTCGCTCGAGGAGAAATGGTGGCGAATCAGGGACTCGAACCCCGGACCTGCGGATTATGATTCCGTCGCTCTAACCAGCTGAGCTAATTCGCCACGGAAAACCGGAAATTATCCTTTTTGCATCCAAGGGTTGTCAAGGAAGACTCGGGTACAATCCGCGAATGGATTTCGACGTCGTCATCATCGGTGGAGGGCTTGCCGGGGCGAGCCTGGCAGCGGCGCTCGCCGGAACTGGGCTCAGGCTTGCCCTCATCGAGCGCAAGGCGCCGCCTTCGCCGGGTCCCGATTGGGATTCGCGCGTCTATGCCCTGACCCCTGCAAGCGTCGCGTTTCTCGATTTCACCGGCGCGTGGCGGCGCCTCGAAGCAGGGCGCGTTACACCGGTCTATGAAATGCGCGTTTTCGGCGATGACCGGAGCTCGCGGCTGGATTTTTCCGCCTACGAGTCGGGGGTGCTGCAACTCGCAGCGACCGTCGAATCCGGCCGGCTCCACCATGCTCTGTGGCAAGGCCTCGTACGCCAGCGAAATCTCTCGCTGCTGTGTCCGGCGGCGCCGTCGGAACTGTGTCGCACGGAGGATCGGGTCGAAATCGGTCTCGAAGACGGCAGCGTGGTCACGGCGAAACTGGTGGTCGGCGCCGACGGGGCCGACTCCTGGGCGCGGCGGGCCGCGGGCATCGAGGCCCGAGGCGGGGGCTACGCGCAACTCGGCGTCGTCGCCAACTTTGCTTGCGTGCGGGCACATCGCAATATCGCGTATCAATGGTTTCGCAGCGACGGAGTGCTCGCCTATTTGCCGCTGCCCGACCGGCGCGTTTCGATGGTCTGGTCTACGCGAGAAGCGCATGCCCGCGAACTGCTCGCCCTCGCGCCCGCGGCGCTTTGCGCTCGCGTGAGCGAAGCGGGCGACGAAGCTCTGGGCGCCCTGGAACAGCTCACCGCGCCCGCCGCCTTTCCCTTGACTCGCATGTTTGCGGATCGGATGGGACAGGGAAGAATAGCGCTCATCGGCGACGCGGCGCACGTCGTGCATCCGCTCGCGGGCCAGGGAGTGAATCTGGGACTGGGCGACGCCCACTCGCTGGCCGACCTGCTCCGCGAGGCGCCTGACCCGGGAGATCGTCTCCTGCTGCGGCGCTATGAGCGCGCTCGCGCGGAGGATATACTCGCGTTACGCTGGGTCACCGACGGGCTTTTCCGGATGTTCGGCGCCGACCACGGAACGGTCGGGAGAATCCGAAACTTCGGATTGAACCTGACGAACTCCTCTCCGCTGATCAAGACGCTGCTTGCGCGCCGCGCCATGGGAATGGGCGGGGGCCTTCGTCACAAGGAACCATCATGAGATCGCGGCTGCTGGCCCTGTTTCTGGGAGCGATTCTCACGGCGAGCGCGTTCGCCGATGAGGCTTCGGTGAAGCGGGGCGTCGAGGCCCGCTTCGACGGGATCAAAGTGGACAGTGTGACCAAGACGTCCTTTGCCGGCCTGTACGAGATCGTGGTCGGGGAGACGCTGTTCTATGCCGATGAGAATGTGAACTTCGTGTTCAAGGGCGACATCATCGACGCGCGCTCCCAGAAGAATCTCACCGAAGAGCGCCAGCAAAAACTCACCGCGATCAAGTTCGAGGATTTGCCGCTCGATCTCGCGATCAAGCAGGTGCGGGGCAACGGCAAACGCGTGGTGGCGATTTTCGCCGATCCGTTCTGCCCCTATTGCAGGAATCTAGACCGCGCGCTATTGCGTCAGGACGACATCACGATCTATACGTTTCTCTACCCCATTCTTCGTCCCGAATCGCCGGACAAGGCGCGAACCATCTGGTGCGCGCCCGACCGGGCCAAGGCCTACTACGATTTCATGTTGAACGGGCGGGAGCCGGCGCCCGCGCCCTCCTGCAGCGCGCCGGTCGACAAGTGGCTTGCCCTCGGTCAGAAAATTGGCGTGAGAGCGACGCCAACCAGCTTCACGACAAATGGGGAGAGAATCCTCGGCGCCCGGCCCGAAGAGCTGGTCAAACTGATCGGCGAGGCCAAGAAATAGACTTTTCGGCGGGCGTTCCGGGCTTCAGGGCGTTACGGCGCCGGTCGGGGCGGGTTTCAGGTCCTTCGGGAGAAGGACCCACATTCTGCCCTGTTGCCGCATGCGGCCCGCTTGGGCGCCCGCCTCGGAACCGAACCCCCAGAAGAAATCCGCGCGCACCGGATTGCGGATCGCCCCGCCCGTATCCTGAGCGAGGACCAGGCGGGTGAGCGGCGTCGCGCTCGCCGGAAACGTCGTCGCGAGAAATACCGGGGCCCCGAGCGGGACGTAGCGCGGATCGACGGCGATCGAGCGACCCGGAGCGAGCGGCACGCCGAGCGCGCCGACGGGACCGCTCGCCGGGTCGGCGAGCGGCAGTTCGCGAAAAAAAACGAAGCTCGGGTTCTGGTTGAGGAGCTCCTCGAGACGCTTCGGATTCGCTGCCGCCCAGGCCTTGATCGCGGGCATCGAAGCTTCGCCGAGCTGGAGCTCGCCGCGCTCGACGAGGTAACGCCCGATGGATTGGAAAGGGTGGCCGTTCTGGTCCGCGTAGCCGACGCGCAGCGTCTCGCCGCCCTCGAGCTGGACTCTTCCGGAACCCTGGATCTGGAGGAAAAAGGCTTCGATCGGATCGTCGACCCACAGGATTTCTTTTCCAGCGACGGGTGCGGCGCCGCGAGCGATTTCCGCGCGCGAGTAATACGGCACGACACGCTTTCCCTCGATGCGCCCGCGCAAGCGCATGCCGCGCAGGTCCGGGTTGATCGCGGAAAGATCTATAGTGAGCAGGTCATCCGGAGGGCCGTATAGAGGGTAAACAAACGGCGTCGTCCTGGCGCGGCTGCCGCGCAGGAGCGGCTCGTAGTAACCCGTGATCAGCCCCTCGATCGCGCCGTCCGGGTTGGCGAGGCGCCACGGAGTGAAATTTTCTTCCAGAAAGCGCCGCGCCTCCTCGTCGCCGGGCGAGCGAAGCTCCATCGCCCGCGCGCACACACCGCGCCACGCCTCACGCCAGCGCAACGCCTGACAGGATGCGAGGAAAGCCGGCCAGGCCGCCACCTGCTCGCCGTCCTTCCAGCCCGTCAGTGCTCCGAAATCGACGGGCTCGAGCGGATTGATGCGAGGGGCAACGAAGGGCAGCCCAGGACACGGACAACCCCCGCCCGGCGGCGGCAGAGCGCAGCCTGCAATCAAACCTGCCGCCGCGAGAAAAAACCAGCGCAAGTGCTCTATCATCGGCTTCCGAGGGCTTAGAGAAGGCATCGCCAAGTGAGTTCCGGATTGTGGATCATCCTGCTCGAAGCGGGACTCGCCCTTGCGCTCGTCGCGTTCCTCGTGTGGTGGACGCTGCCGCGCAGACGGGAAAGCGGGGTCCGCGAAACGAAGGATTCCTCCAGCACGTCAGAACGGCACTAGTGCAAGACACGGGGTACCGACAGGGTAAACTCGGGAATCTGTGCGTCGAACTGGGTGCCGTCTTCGGCCACCATCTGGTAGCTGCCTCGCATCGTCCCGACCGGCGTTGCGATCGCGGTGCCGCTCGTGTACTCGAAGCTTTCCCCGGGTTTGAGCAGCGGCTGAGCGCCGACTACGCCCAGACCCCGCACTTCCTGCACCTGGTTGCGGCCGTCGGTGATGATCCAGTGTCGCGAGATCAGCTGAGCGGGGGTGCTGCCGTTGTTGCGGATCGTGATGGTGTAGGCGAAGACGAAGCGGGCGTTCTGCTCGTCGGACTGCTCCGGGATGAATTGAGTCTGCGAGGAGACCGCGACCTCGTATTTTTTCTCCGCGACCATGCGGTCATTCCACACGAAATCGCGCGCACTGACAAGGGCGAGATGATCGTCGTTTCATGCGGGCCCGGGCGAATCCAAGTAGAATTTCCAGCGATGGCCGCGCGCACGTTCCGAATCGCACCGAGCATCTTGTCGGCAAACTTCGCGCGGCTCGGCGATGAAGTGGCTGCGGTCGTCGCAGCCGGGGCCGACATGATTCACTTCGACGTGATGGACAATCATTACGTCCCGAACCTCACGGTGGGACCGCTGGTGTGCGAGGCGATCCGCCCGCTTACCCAAAGCGTAATCGATGTGCACCTGATGGTCCGACCGGTCGATCGGATCATTCCGGATTTCGCTCGCGCCGGAGCCAACATCATCAGCTTCCACCCCGAAGCGAGCGAGCACGTCGATCGCATCGTCGGCTTGATCCACGACTCGGGCTGCAAGGCGGGCCTTGCATTGAATCCCGCCACGCCGCTGTCCTACCTCGATCACGTCCTGCATAAGCTCGACCTGGTTCTCATCATGTCGGTAAACCCCGGATTTGGCGGGCAGCAATTCATCCCCCACACCTTGGAGAAGTTGCGCGACGCGCGCAGGAAAATCGACGACACAGGGCGCGCGATCATGCTGGAAGTGGACGGCGGAGTGAACGCCGGGAACATCGCCGGCATCGCGCGCGCCGGGGCCGATACCTTCGTCGCGGGCTCCGCGATTTTCGGATCGAAAGACTACCGGGCGACCATCTCGCAGATGCGAGACGCGCTTGCCGCGGTCATCGCGTGATCGATGTCAGTAGGGCGAAACGACCCCTGTCCCTGCGGAAGCGGCCGAAAGTATAAGCTTTGCCACGGCGCGCTGGCCTCGGCATCGGGCCCGCCACCGGAAACGGCCAAGGTCGATGCAAAGCGAACCTTGCAACAGGCGCGGAGCCTGCATCAAAAAGGGTTTCTGCCTGAAGCCGAAACGATGTACCTGGAGGTGCTGAAGCGCTTTCCGCACGATGCCGACGCCATGAACCTGTTTGGCATTCTTTGCGCACAGCGAGGCGACCCGGCACCGGCATCGGAATGGATCGGCAAGGCAATCGCCATCGATCCGCAAAACGCGGCGTATCGGTTCAATTTCGGCAAGGCCCTCCTGCAATTGAAGCGGCCGCGCGATGCTTGCGCGGCGCTGGAGCGCGCGACCGCTCTCGACAGCGGCTACGCCGAAGCCTACAACGAGCTCGGCCTTGCGCGAATGGACCTGGGAGACCTGCAGGCTGCCGCGTCGGCGTTTCGCAAGACCCTGCTGCTGCGGTCGAACTATTGGGAGGCGTTCAACAACCTGGGTTTGGCCTTGCACCGGCAAGGCAGGAACGAGGAGGCAAGCGAGAACCTGCGCAGGGCGCTTGAACTCGAGCCCCAATCGGCCTCAGTGCTGAACAATCTCGGCCTGGTGTGTCGGGCACAGGGCCGCGCGGTGGAGGCCGTGGAATTCTACCGGGCCGCGCTGACCTCGAGCTCCAGGGAACCGACTGTCCTGACCAATCTTGGCAACGCCCTGATCGATCTTTCTCGGTACGAGGAGGCCATCGCCTGCTTTCGCGAGGCGACTGCGATCGCCCCGGGGGATGCGGACACATATTACAATTGGGGAGCGGCATATTTGCGCGCGGAGCGGTTCCAGGAGGCGGCGGGGAAATTTTCCGACGCGCTGGCGAGAAATCCGCAACTGGCCGAAGCCGAGAAAGGCCGCGGTTCGGCGCTCCACAATCTGGGACGCATCGAGGAGGCAATCGCGGCGTTTACGCGCGCGCTTCTGCTGCAGCCCGACGACAGCGACGTACATTCCCGGCTGCTTTTTACCCTACTGCACTCCCACGAAGTCACCCCTCGGCAGGTTTTCGCAGAGCACCGTGAATGGGCGCACAGGCATGCCGCCCGTTATTTTTCCCGTTCCAATCCGCACGCGAACTCGCCTGAGCCGGAGCGGCGCCTCCGCGTAGGGTATGTTTCGGGCGACTTCAGGCACCATTCTGTGGCGCAATTTTTCGAGCCGGTGCTCGCCCGACACGATCGCGGCGGATTCGAAATTTTCTGCTACTACAATCTTTCGCATAACGATGCCACGACGGAACGGCTGCGCCGCAGCGCGGACTGCTGGCGTGATATCGCTTCAATGAGCGATGACGAAGTCGCGGATCTCGTGCGAGCAGACGAAATAGACGTTCTGGTGGATTTGAGCGGGCATACGAAATCCAACCGGCTGCTCGTGTTCGCGCGGAAACCTGCACCCGTGCAGGCGACTTGGCTGGGTTATCTCAACACCACCGGCCTCGACGCGATCGACTACCGGATCACCGACCCCCAGGCGAGTCCGGAAGGACTTCTCGACGCGTTGCACAGTGAGCGCTTGCTGAGGTTGCCCGACTGCCAATGGTGCTATCAACCTCCACCGGATTGTCCGGAGGTGACGAGCCCGCCGAGCACGCGCGCGGGCGCGGTTACTTTCGGTGCGTTCTCAAGCCTCGCCAAGATCGGTCCCCGGGTCATCACACTATGGTGCCGGTTGCTGGAGCGCCTCCCCGATGCGCGATTGCTCATCGTAGGTCTGAGCCTCGATTCGATACGCGAGGAATACCTGTCCCGCTTCGCCGGCCGCGGGATCGCGACCGAGCGCGTCAGTCTGCGGGATTTCCAGTCCTTCCGCGATTATCTTGCTCTGCATCGGGCCGTGGACGTGATGCTCGACACCTTTCCCTATGCCGGCGGCACGACGAGCTGTCATTCACTCTGGATGGGCGTTCCCGTCGTCTCACTGGTCGGCGACTCCGCGCCCGCGCGCAGCGGGCTGAGCCTGCTCAGAGCGATCGGCCTTGACGAGCTGGTCGCGGAAACGCCGGAGCGGTATCTCGATATCGCGGCCGATCTCGCGGGGAACCCCGAGCGGCTCTCGACGCTGCGCACCGGCATGCGGGCGCGAATGTCGGCGTCGCCTCTCATGGATATCGCGCCCTTCACGCGTCACCTCGAACAAGCTTATCGCTCGATGTGGCGACGCTGGTGCGAGGACGCAACGTGAGCGAAAGCATGAGCGCGCTGCTCGATCGCATCCGCAGTATCGTGGGTCCCACCGGGCTGATCATCGGGCCGCAAGAGCTTGCGCCGTACGCAACCGACTGGCGCAAACGCTACCTAGGCAAACCGCTTGCGGTCGTTCGGCCCGTCTCCACGGTCGAAGTCGCGCAAGTCGTCCGTGCCTGCTTGGACGCCCGAACTGCAATCGTCCCCCAAGGGGGAAATACCGGGCTTTGCGGCGCGGCAACGCCGGATGCAAGCGGTTCGCAGATCGTCCTCAATCTCTCCCGCATGAACCGGGTTCGCGCAATCGATACGCGAAACAACACCATGACGGTGGACGCCGGGTGCGTATTGGCCAACCTGCAGAAGACCGCCGAGGAGGCCGGCCGGCTGTTTCCATTGAGCCTTGCGGCGGAAGGCAGCTGCGAAATCGGCGGCAATCTTTCCACCAACGCAGGCGGCACTGCGGTGCTGCGCTATGGCAATGCTCGAGAGCTCGTGCTGGGACTCGAGGTCGTGCTGCCCTCGGGAGACGTATGGGATGGCTTGCGGGGCCTGCGCAAGGACAACACGGGCTACGACTTGAAGCAGCTTTTCATCGGTGCCGAAGGCACGCTGGGCGTGATCACCGCGGCGGTTTTGAAGCTCTTTCCACTGCCCAAGTCTCATGCCACCGCCGTGGTGGCGCTGGAGAGTCCGGAGAAAGCTCTGGCGCTGCTGGAGCGGGCCCTGGGGGCCTGCGGCGAGAGGCTCACGGGTTTCGAGCTATTCTCCGACTTTTGCCTCTCGCTCGTGCTCAAGCATTTCAGGGATACCGCGGCACCCTTCCCGCGCCGCTTCCCTCACTATGTGCTGATGGAGCTCTCGGACACGCAGCCGGGTGAAGGCGTCAGGGCCTTGGTCGAAGGCATGCTCGAAGCGGCTCTCGAGGAGAAGGACATTCTCGACGCGGCTGTCGCGCAGAGTGAAACACAGGCCCGCGCTTTCTGGAAGCTGCGTGAATTTATCTCCGAGGCGCAGGCGCACGAGGGCCAGAACATCAAGCACGACGTGTCTATTCCCATCTCGAGTATTGCCGATTTCATTTCGGCGACAGACCAGGACCTCATACGCGCTCATGCGGGCGTGCGCATGGTGACGTTCGGACACCTGGGCGACGGAAACCTTCACTACAACGTATCCGCTCCCGAAGGGGTCGCCCCGGATGTTTTTGTCAGGAATACGGCGGCGATCAATCGCATCGTGCACGACAGTGTGGCGCGCTTCGGCGGCTCGATCAGCGCCGAGCATGGGCTCGGTCAGCTGAAACGCGATGAGATCCAGCGCTACAAGTCGCCGCTCGAACTGGAGTTGATGCGCAAACTCAAACGCGCTCTCGACCCACGCGGCATCATGAATCCCGGCAAAGTGCTTTAGCTGCTGGTGTCAAAACCCGCAAGCTGGACAAGCCGCGCAGGGGTGTTATAGAGTAGGCGCTCTGAACGAGACGCAAGGTAAGTCAACCGTGCTCTTCGAAAACGCCGGGAAACGGGTGCAATCGCGCAGCTGGCGCTGGTGGCGCAGCTAGCCTGCAGTCGCATGCGCGCGCTGCGCGCACCCGCAGTACCCCGCAACGTTTTCGTGGAGCAGTCATGACCGAAGCAGAATTCCAGCGGCTTGCCGCTCAAGGTTTCAACCGCGTTCCGCTCCTCGCGGAGACCTTTGCCGATCTCGAGACGCCGCTGTCGCTTTATCTGAAGCTTGCCAACCGCTCCAACACCTACCTGCTCGAGTCCGTGGTGGGCGGAGAGCGCTTCGGACGCTATTCGTTCATCGGACTGGCAGCCCCGGTAAGGCTGCGGGCGGTCGGGAGCACGGTGACGGTGACGCATGGAGACGTTATCGCGGAGAAGTCCCAGGCGGCCGATCCGCTCGCTTTCGTGCGCGAGTTTCTTTCGCGCTACCGTGTCGCGGAGCTCCCCGGCTTGCCCCGGTTCTGCGGGGGCCTGGTCGGATATTTCGGCTACGACACGGTGCGGTGGATCGAGCCGCGGCTCGCCGGAGGATGGCTCAAGCCCGATGCGCTCGGCTGCCCGGACATGCTGTTGCTGGTGTCCGAGGAGCTCGCCGTCATCGACAATCTTTCGGGCAAGCTCTATCTCGTCGTCTATGCGGACCCGACCGAGCCGCGCGCCTGGCACGACGCTCAGGCGCGCCTGCGCGAGCTGCTGGGCGCGCTGAGGCAGCCTTTGTCACCGCCTTCCGAGACGCGTGACGCGGAGACGGAGGTCGCATCCAATTTCGACGCCGACACATTCCGCGCCGCAGTCGGCCGTGCAATCCGATACGTTCACGACGGGGACATCATGCAGGTCGTGCTGTCGCAGCGCTTGTCGCGCCCGTTCGCCGGGTCTTCGCTGTCCTTGTACCGGGCTTTGCGCTCGATCAACCCGTCGCCGTACATGTTCTATTTCGATTTCGGCGACTTCCAGGTGGTCAGCGCCTCACCCGAAATCCTGGTGCGTCTGGAGCGTGGCACGGTTACCGTGCGCCCGATCGCCGGAACGCGCCGCCGCGGAGCGACGCAAGACGAGGACGCCGCGCTGGAGCGCGAGTTGCTCGCCGATCCGAAGGAGCGTGCGGAACACGTGATGCTGGCCGACCTCGGCCGCAACGACGTCGGGCGCGTCGCCGCGACGGGGACAGTCCGGCTCACCGAAACGATGACGGTCGAGCGCTACTCGCACGTGATGCACATCGTGTCGAACGTGGAAGGACGGCTGCGGGAAGGGTTGGATTGCCTCGACGTGTTCCGCGCGGCATTTCCCGCGGGAACGGTAAGCGGCGCGCCCAAGGTGCGTGCGATGGAGATCATCGACGAGCTCGAGCCGGACAAGCGGGGCGTGTACGCGGGCGCCGCGGGCTATCTGGGATTCAACGGCGATATGGACCTGGCCATTGCGATCCGCACGGCCGTCGTGAAAGACGGCCAGATGCACGTGCAGGCGGGCGCCGGGATCGTCGCCGACTCGGTGCCCGAAAGCGAATTGCAGGAAACCCGTGCCAAGGCGCGCGCCGTGCTGCGAGCCGCAGAGATCGCTTCGAGCGGAATGGACAGGCGGGCATGATCCTGATGATCGACAACTACGATTCCTTCACCTGGAATCTGGTGCAGTATCTGGGCGAGCTGGGCGCGGAGGTCAGGGTGTTCCGCAACGACGAGATCGCGGCGGCGGACATCGCCGCGATGGTACCGGCAGGCATCGTCATTTCACCGGGGCCCTGCACTCCCACGGAAGCCGGGATCTCGCTCGCCGCGGTACGCGAGTTTGCCGGCCGGATCCCGATCCTGGGCGTGTGTCTCGGCCATCAGGCGATCGGCCAGGCTTTCGGCGGCGAGGTCGTGCATGCGGGGAAAGTCGTCCACGGGAAAACCTCGACGATCAGCCATTTTGGTCTCGGCGTGTTTCGCGGACTGCCGAGCCCCTTCGTGGCGACCCGCTACCATTCGCTTGCGATTCGGCGGGCGACCCTGCCCGAGTGCCTGGAGGTCACTGCGGAGTCCGAGGACGGCGAGATCATGGGCGTGCGCCACCGTGAGTTCGCCGTGGAGGGGGTGCAGTTCCACCCCGAGTCCTTTCTCACCGAGCATGGGCACGCGCTCTTGAAAAATTTCCTGCAAGGGGAGGCGGCATGAGCATCACGGTCCAGGAAGCGCTGACGCGGACCATCGAGCACCGCGAGATATTCCACGACGAGATGCTCGACCTGATGCGGCAGATCATGAGCGGGCAGGTCTCGCCCGTCATGATCGCGGCCATCATCGTAGGGCTGCGAGTGAAGAAGGAGACGATCGGCGAGATCACCGCAGCGGCGCAGGTGATGCGCGAGCTCGCGACCCGGGTAACGGTGAAGGACCCGGACAACCTGGTCGATATCGTCGGCACCGGCGGAGACGGCGCGCACACCTTCAACATCTCCACCGCGTCGATGTTCGTTTGCGCCTCGGCAGGGGGCCGCGTCGCCAAGCACGGCAACCGGGCCGTGTCTTCGCAGTCGGGCAGCGCGGATGTGCTGGAGGCGCTGGGTGCGAACATCAACCTGAAGCCCGAGCAAGTGGGGCGCTCCATCGACGAGGTGGGGGTCGGCTTCATGTTTGCGCCGGCGCACCACGCGGCGATGAAACACGCCGCCGCGGTGAGGCGCGAGCTTGGCGTTCGCACCCTGTTCAACATTCTGGGACCGCTCACCAATCCGGCCGGCGCGCCGACGCAGCTGATGGGCGTCTTTCATCCCGACCTCGTCGGGATCCAGGTCCGCGTGCTGCAGCGGCTCGGCGCGCGCCACGCGATGACCGTCTACGGTCTGGAAGGCTTGGACGAGATCTCGGTGAGCGGTCAGACGATGATCGGGGAGCTGCGGAACGGCAAAATTCTCGAGTACATGATTCACCCCGAAAAATTCGGCTTGCCGGTGCACGATCCCAGGGCGCTGCGCGTGGCGACGGTGGAAGAGTCGCGAAACGTGATCGTGGCGGCGCTGGAAAACAAGGCCGGAGCCGCGCGTGACGTCGTCGCGCTCAACGCCGGGGCCGCAATCTACGTGGCCGGCAAGGCCGCAGGCCTCGAGGAGGGCGTGGAGAAGGCGTTCGAGCTGATCAAGAGCGGTGCCGCGCGCGCCAAGCTCGACGCATTCGTGAAATTCACCCAGCAGCTCGCGCGTGGCTGATATCCTCGACAGGATTCTCGCGGTCAAGGCCGAGGAGATCGCAAAGGCGAAGAAAACCCTGGGCGCGGCCGCCGTGCGTCGCGAGGCGGAAGCCGCGGGAAAAGCACGGGATTTTGTCGGCTCCCTGCGCGCAAAAATCGCCGTCGGCCTGCCGGCGGTGATCGCCGAGATCAAGAAGGCGAGCCCGAGCAGGGGCGTTCTTCGCGAGCGATTCGACCCGGCGGCGATCGCCCGCTCCTACGCGCAGCACGGCGCAGCCTGCCTCTCGGTGCTCACCGACGAGCGCTTTTTTCAGGGTCGCGCAGAACACCTGACGCAAGCGCGCACGGCTTGCGATCTGCCCGTGTTGCGCAAGGATTTTGCGATCGATCCCTACCAGGTATACGAATCGCGCGCTCTCGGCGCCGATTGCATTCTCCTCATCGTGGCGGCGCTCGAGCGCCCGCAGATGCGCGAGCTGGAAGCGGCAGCCGCTTCGCTCGGGATGGCGGTGCTCGCCGAAGTGCACGATCGAGTCGAGCTCGACCTCGCTCTCGAGCTCGCGACTCCGCTCATCGGCATCAACAACCGCGACCTGCGCACTTTCGAGACGAGGCTGGAAACCACGCTCGGTCTCTTGCCGCATGTCCCGGCGCCGCGAATCGCGGTCACCGAAAGCGGCATCCTTGGCTCTCGACAGATCGCGCAACTGAGAGGCGCGGGAGTTCTGGCATTCCTGATCGGAGAAGCGTTCATGCGAGCCCAAGACCCGGGCGCCGAGCTTGAGCGAATGTTTATAACCAGTTGATTTGGTAAAGCCGGTCGCGCCTGTGTTGCAGAAATACAACACGCCCGGGTTCTCTGTGAGCAATATTCACGGTTCCTCTTGAGATTGAAGGATTCGATTGGCAGAATTGCAACAACCCTCGATCAGGGTTAGGCGGGCGGCGCGGTCCGGCTGCTCTCGGGTCAAATCAAAGAGGAGATCTTCTACATGAACAAGAAACTTATGGCGGTCGCGGTCGCCGGCGCGCTGTCCGCGCCGGGGCTCGCTGTCGCGCAGGTCGGCGGCAGCCCGGGTGTCACGCTCTACGGCGTGATCGACGCGTCGTTTTTGAGGAACACCTTTTCGGGCGTCACGACCGCCCCTGGTGGTGTTGCGGTCAGCGAAGTGACGAAGTACGACATTTTCCCCGCGGGCAACCGGGTCGGCGTGCGCGGCAGGGAAGATCTGGGCGGCGGCAACGCGCTCTGGTTCCAGTTGGAGGCGGGCGCTTGGGTGGATGGGCGCACCGAGCAGTCAACGACGAACGGCGTCATGTTCGGCGGCCGGAACTCGGGTATAGGCGCGTCGAGCGCGATGGGTGACGTCATGTTTGGCGGCTGGGACTCCCCCTACAAGGTCACGACCGACCAGACCTATAACCTGGTCACCTCGGGCCCGTTCTCATCCAGCGGCATCATGATGGGCAACGGCGACACGACGGGCGCTGCGCCGAACGCATTGTGTGGCACCAGCATAACTGGCTCAACTGGTACTGCATCAGGTACCGGCGGCGCTGCTGCCGGTGCGGCCCAGGCGACCTGCGTGACCGAAGTGACCGGCAGCACCAAGTCGTTCCACCGGCGTCTCAACAACACCATCCAGTACTGGTCGCCGGTTTTCAGCGGTGTCCAGTTCAAGCTCGCGACCCAACTCGCCAACTATCAATCGCCTTCGAGTTCCCCCCTTCCTCTAAACGGGGACCTGCAACAACCGAAGCTGCGGTCGGGTAACGTCGTTTGGACGAGAGGCCCCATCCTCGTCGCAGGCGGG
>Ga0209131_1001660_pt1 | contig 15383 bp, 17 predicted proteins | sample GraSoi_2013_40cm_FD_185826 | JGI IMG/M metagenome (GOLD analysis project Ga0209131, IMG submission 185826) | Grasslands soil microbial communities from the Angelo Coastal Reserve, California, USA - Sample 9_17_2013_40cm (SPAdes) (version 2) | ecosystem: Environmental > Terrestrial > Soil >...
AGGCATTTTATCGCACCCAGGTGCCATAGTTCCGTAGCTGCATTATTCACAGGCGAACTTGAAAGTTGTGGCGAGCACGAATCGAGGGCAACAGGCTGGCTATAGGTAGTCGGTAGTAGCTCATCTGCCAACTTCGGTTGGCGTGGCCGTTTCAGAATCCGTTTGCCGTTCAGCCCGGTAGTGTCCCTCTCTCCCCGTCAACTATGTGGAGGAAAATATGTGGCTTCAATCGCCGTTTCTTGAACAACCCGCAGTTGCTTGGCACTACCTTCAGACAACGGCCCCCCTACCGCTGCCGCTCGTAGGGATGACAACAGCTCTAACGATGACGTGACCAAAATGGGCCATGTCCCGATCGTCGACGATGATCCGGCGTTGCGGCAGATGATGACTGAGTACTTCGTCAATCCCGATCACTCTGCCAGCTTAGGCGATTCCTCCAGCTTATCACTGTGGATAAGGTTTTCGATACACACAGGCATGGACCAAGTACTTTAAGAAGGGAGATGGCACCATTTTCCGATCCGAAGTGCAGCTCATTGGGCTCTCGCGAGTTTGCTGCGCCTTCACCGGACCTCCTTCAACGACCGCGGCTATAGTAGGCGGGCTAGTGGCAACTTGCGCAATTCCAACGTTGGTGTGCATCCGCCGGCCGCGCCTTTCGGCGGGCATCGGCAACGCGTCGGTCACGATCATTCCGGCTTCGATCGCGTGGTTTTTGATTGATTTGACGGGCGCACCGCAGCGCGCCCTCAGGCCAACTCAGCGATCGACCAATGCACGCGCATGGCGCCAACGCGACGTACCGAGACGTGTCCCCGGATTTCCGGCGGCTCGCCGCTCAGTTGAAGCGGGGGAATGCGTGCCGTGAGCGCGGCAAGTCCTTCCTCTAGCTCCGTCCTGGCAAGCGCCTCACCGAGGCATCGATGGGCGCCACCGCCGAACACCAGATGCCAGCGCTGTCCATCAGTTCTAAAAATGTCGAAGGTGTCGGGGGCCTCGAAAACCTTCTCATCGCGCATCGCCGACATGGTCGAAAGCGTCATGAATTGGCCGGCGTTGAGAACGTAGCCACCGAGTTCGATGTCCTCGAGCACGAAGCGCGATACTGCTTCCCACTGTTCTCGGTGCTGGAGCAACTGAGCCGTCTGGACGGCGAGAGCGCCACGGGTCGTATCACTGCCGGCGACGATGACGAACAAATGTTGAATCAAGATCTCAAGTGGCGACATCTCGCCGGCCTGATCGGCCGCCACGAGATAAGCACTCAGGAAATCGTCGCGCGGGCCGCGTGCCGGGCGCTGGCAAGCCGTTCGGTATAATCCATTAGCTGGCTTGCCGAGCTTTCAATTTCAGGGATCTCTTCGGCGGTGAATCTAAAACTAAAGACTCGGGTCGTTGAGTACACGAGCTCGGTGAAAAAAGGGATATTCTCGAGGCATACCGAGAATATGACCAATCAAGCACGCCGGAAGTTGTGAGGCGTAGCGACTGAGAAAGTCGATCTCTCTTTCCGCGTAAAAGCTGTCGATCAGCTCATCCGCGACCTTGCGTATATACAGTCGCAGATCGGTCATCGCGCGAAAGGCGAACGCCGTTGAGAACGCCGACCGGCGCCGACGATGGTCAGATCCATTCGAGGTGACCATTGAATATTTGAACAAATCGAACAGGGTGCCTCCTGAATACCGCGAAGTTCGAACAATTCGTTCTCGGACTGCCGCGTGCGAGGATCGGTAAAGAGCTGCTGGACATCACTGTTGCGAAGCACTAGTGCGGTGCCGTCGGCTCGCTTGATGAAAGGGAACTGCCTTCTGTAGCGCCGGAAAACGCCGTGAGGATCGCGCTCGAGTTCGTCGATCGTCACGTTGGCCGGTTCGGGTTTCTTGGGGTAGGTCGGCGACGGGACGTCCGCCTCGGATCACCGGCCGGTTTTTTGATCGAACTCGCTGATTGATAATGCGGTTCAGAACAGGCCCGGCAGAAGCATTGCCACGCGGGCGCGATAGTGGCGATACTGGTCGCCAAACGTCGCGATGAGGTCGCGTTCCTCCAGTGCAATGCCGATAAAGATATAGATCGTAGTGGCGGCAGCGAACAGCAGGTGCCCGAACGTCATGACGGGCGCAGCCCAGAATGCGATCAGAAAGCCGAGATAGATCGGATGCCGGACCACGCGATAGAGACCGGGCGTCTTGAAGCCGATGCCGGGGATGGCGCGGCCGACCGCGTTGAGCACTACCTGCTTCACGCCGAATAGTTCGAAGTGGCTGATCAGGAAGGTGCTGTAGAGCACGATAAGCCAGCCGAATGCGGACAATGAATACACGAGCGCGGCAGCCTTGGCGTTGCCGATCCGCCATGCGACCTGCGGCAGCGGCTGCCAAAGCGCGAACAGCAGGATGAGGGCCACGCTGGCGCAAAGCACGTAGGTGCTGCGCTCGATCACGGGCGGCACAACCTTCGTCAGGATATGCTTGAAGCCGCGGCGCGCCATGCCGCTGTGCTGGATCGCGAAAATGGCGAGCAGTACGAGATTGACGGCTAGCGCATGCATCGGCGGTGGCGGCGTTATCTCTCGAACGGTGTCGACGGTTTTTGGCACGGCGAAACCGCCGACGAAGCCGACGGCGTAGAGAAACGTGAAGAGGAAGATGATGTACGAGATGGCGCCGTAGGCGAGGCTCAGGAATCGCCCAAGCGGGCCGAACCGGCCCGCTGACGCGTGTGATTCGGGAACGTTGGCTTTAGTCATGGTATTCTCCTTCTGGTGTAATTGCGACAACGTGGTTGAACGTACATGGGTGCGCAACAGCGACGTGTCCGCTCTGCTGGCTTGTGACAGGGATACTCGACGTTGCTCCACAGACTAGCCACTTTGACGGCTATCTGAGATCTCACCGCGCTGCCATTCTCCGCACTTGATCGAACGGGTTTTGGGCGGACTCCAAGGGAGCCGTGGCGGCGCTTCGCGCCTAGCCCCGCCAAGACGACGTCTCGCTTGCTCAACTTCATGTTCAATGTTCTGCCAGGCGGCCGACGAGGCGCAGTTTCGGAAAATATCGGAATGGCATTCAACGGCATTCAACTGCTTTTTTGGTATTCAGAAAAAGACGCTACAGATGCATTGCATCACCATCGTCAGGGTAGTGCCTTCAGTAGCGCGCGCACGAGCAGGACAGAATTCGCCGCTGCGAGGTCCTTGAAGTCGTCGAATGAACTAAGGCCGGGCTCACCGCCTGCAAGGTCCGACAAGCTTCGGACGGCAACAAAGGGAATTTTGTTTGCATAGGCAACATGGGCTATTGCCGCACTCTCTTGATCTACAGCGTCGGCATGGAATGCTTTGTACACGTAATCCCGAAAAACACTATTATCGACAAAGGCCTGACCTGAGACGCCATTGCCCCCAATGATAATCCTAGGTTGACGGTCCACGCATTTTCGATCGGTTGTGCATCTGTTCAGTTGAACCCTGCTGGAGACCGTCTTGACCAGAGACATGAGTTTTGGATCGACGGGAAACCAAACGCGGTCCTCCGGATCAAAGGGAGCTTGGGCAATTTCTACGGGTTGCGGGAAAATCATGCCGAAATTTTCGTTCTGAGCCGGTTTAGCAAACTTGGGAAGACTGTAGTCGGATCCGACATTGCGAGCGAAAACAGCTTCGAGGTATTCGCTCCAATATTCAGGCACGACTACATCTGCGATTTCGAGGTCCGGATTTAGGCCACCGGCAACGCCGGAGAAGATAATCCGACTGACCCTAAAATGGTCGAACGCAAACTGAGTTGTCATCGCAGCATTGACCATGCTGATGCCGCTCAACAACAGCAGAACGGGTTGGCCCTCGGTTTCGCCTGTGACGTATTCGACGCCGTTAACGATCCGACTTTTGCGATTTTTCAGGGCGGCTCTAAGTTCTGTCCACTCCGGCTTGAACCCGGATATCACTGCCGTACGGCTGGTGGTGTCGATCTTGTCGTCCGCAAGAGACAGGCTGATGGTGCTCAATAACGTCCCGCCGAATGCGACGGTAAAACCTACGATCAAACCAAGCCTGTACCTCAAAGCGGCCTCCCCTCGTGATGATCGCCTATCATGGCGTGAGCCCGACTTCCGTTATGTTTCAGTTCGCAAGTTTTATCTTACGATTGTAAGAATGCACGGAGATGGACGGCGGTCGAATATTTGACTACGCGACCACCTCGCCAGCGAGGCGCAGTAAGTGATTGTTTCATCGACTCGAGCAATCGGATGCGCCCCCAGGGGCCGCCGCATCAAGGCTAACCACGCGCGGATGCTTCCGCTGCCGGCAGCAGCGCGGCATTGTGGGGACGAAGCGGCTGTAGGTTGTGTGCAAAAAAAGAGCCTCCCCTGATAACCGCGGATAGACAAACATCGCGAATAACAAGACTGTGCCAGAGGATTCCGCGGATCGAATGTTATGTAATATTCGGCGTTATCCCCGCCGCCAGCTTTGGAGTTCTGTTTGGTCATGGCGTCACCACACAGCACCGGGAAGCACATCGAGCGGGATTTTGAGATACCTCCGGCCATTGTCCTCCGGGGTCGGGAGCCGCCCGCCGCGAATATTGACTTGCAGTGCCGGCAAAATGAGCTTCGGCATCGGCAAGGTCCGGTCGCGCTCCTGGCGGAGATCGACGAACCTATCCTCCGTCTTGTCAGCGATGTGCGTGTTCGAGCGTTTCTGTTCGGCTACAGTGCTTTCCCAGCGCGGATGGCGGCCGCCCGGCTGGTAATCGTGCCCGGTGAACACGCGCGTCTCATCTGGCAATGCAAGGATGACCTGGATGCTCTTCCAGAGCTGCTTGGCGTCACCGCCCGGAAAATCCGTGCGGGCCGTACCGCTATCCGGCATGAACAACGTGTCATGCACGAAAGCAGCATCACCGATCAGATAGGTGATCGAGGCGAGCGTATGGCCTGGCGAGAACACGACCTGCGCAGCGAGCGAGCCGATCTCGAAACGCTCGCCATCCGCGAACAGGTGGTCCCAGAACGGCCCCTCGCTCGATACCGACGGCCAGTTGTAGATCGTGGCCCAAAGCTGCTGCACATCGCGCACGTGATCGCCAATCGCCATCGGCGCCCCGGTCTTCCGCTGGAGGTAAGGCGCCGCCGAGAAATGGTCGGCATGGATGTGTGTGTCGAGAATCCACTCGACGGTCAATTGCTGCTTGGCGACATAAGCCAGAATGGCATCAGCGCTCCACGTCGCCGTCCCACCCGACCTCTCATTGAAATCGAGTACCGGGTCGATGATCGCGCATTTCGCCGTGGCGGGATCGGCGACGACATACTGGACGCTGGACGTCCGGGGATCGAAGAAGCCCCTGACGGTTGGCCGTTGCTTCCCGCGCCGGGCAATCCACCGTTCGGCCACAGTGAGGTCGAAACCGAATCTTTCCCCGAACGGGCGAATGTCCTCGGGGTTCATCCGTCTGTCGAGCACTTCACCGATCGAGTAAAGTGTCAACGAGCGCGTGCCGCTCCCGCAGTGGGCCAGTACAGGTCCGGGCGCATCGGCGACGGCTTTCTGAAAAGCCCGCACATCCGCTTCTGTGATTTGAGAAGAAGTAACAGGGATGAAGCGGTACCCGAGGCCAGCGTCTTCGGCTGCGCACTTTTCGGCAGCAGATCCCGGTTGTTGCGGCTCCTCTCGGTTGGGATGATTGTTGATGACGGCCGTGAAGCCGTCCGCCTTGAACTGCCGGAATGCCCCGGGCGAAGGTTGCTCGGCAACAGCAAGTTTTTCCGAAATCCGAACCAGGCTCATTCCGGGCTCCTTTCACAATAACGATATCCTGAGTAGACATTTGAGCGCGTGGTCACGTGCTGAAAAACTCACGACGAGCAGATGTTTTCCGTTGTAACTGCCGGCACTTCCGTCGCTCCAGCAAACGATGGCGGCGGCCGCTCTCTACGTCCGCTGCAGCAGAAGGGCCGTGAGCTCGTTGGGCATGTCGAGCGTCACATCATGCCCGCATGCAAGCTCCTCCAGCCACCAGCGGCGCTCTCTTGCCTTGGCGTAAAACTGGCCGAAAGGACCGTCATAGCCAGTCGCCAGGATGTATCCGATGTTTGCGATGCCGTCGCAGGCGCCGCTGATCTGCGCCGGCGCTTCACAACTGGACAGCGGATGCATCGTGCACTGACGGTCCACCCAGGCGGCGTCCGCCGCATTGACCCTGAAGATCGACGCCGGTATCGGCGGAATCTTCCAGCCATCCCCGTGGGCCACAGCCAGTTGCCGCATGCTCTCGCCGCCATCGGGCATGTAGTCGAAAAGCGCTTTGCCGTTCTCGGGAACGAAGGCGTCGACATAGACCAGCGAGCGAATCCGGTCCGGCATCCGGTCGGCGACGTGGCGCACGACGGCCCCGCCGTAGGAAGCTCCGACCAGGACGATGTCGCGCAGGTCCTCCCAAATCATGAGATTGGCGACATCCGCGACATGGGTGTCGAGGCCGACGTCGCGGCTCAGGAGGTGGGAGCGTTCTCCGAGGCCTGTCAGCGTCGGCGTGAACACCTGGTGCCCCGCGGCCGCCAGCAGGCGACGCACGCGGGTCCAGGTCCAGCTGCCACGCCACGCGCCGTGGATTAGGACGTAATCGGTCATTGCGGAGTACTCCTTGCGATGTCGGCGCCGTGACACGAGGCGACCTGAACCTGAAAGAAACGATGCTGCACATCGCTGCGTCGCGCCGACATGTGGACGGGGCGCCTCGCTCTGCCAAGTCTGTTTTTCGGACTGGCAATTCCGGCTGTCGGTGACTAGATGGGACACATGTCAGCAAGCTATGGTCAGTTCTGCCCGATCGCGAAGGCATCAGAGATCTTCGCCACCCGCTGGACTCCGCTCATCGTGCGCGAAGTGATGACTGGCATGCACTCCTTCAACGACATCCATCGCGGCCTGCCGCTGATTTCCCGGGCCGTCCTGGTCGCGCGGCTGCGTGAACTTGAGGACCATGGTGTGATTGAACGCCGGCCGCGCGGCGCCGACGGTGCCGGCCACGAGTACTGGCTCACGCCTGCTGGCGAGGGCTTGCGCGTGGTAATGCACGCGCTCGGCCAGTGGGGAATGACCTACACCCACGACCGCATCAAACGTTCCGATCTTGATCCCGCCCTCCTGATCTGGGGATTGCGCAAGCGTGTCGATCTGAGCACGCTGCCGGATCGGCGCGTCGTCCTGCGCTTCGAATTTTCAGGCGTGCCGGCGAGCCGCACGAAATTTCGAATCATGTGGCTGATCCTCGGACGATCCGGCGTCGACGTCTGCATGAAGGACCCGGGGTTTGCCATCGATCTTACACTTCGCGGCAATATCCGTGATTACGTCGAAGTCTATCTTGGTCATACCAAATGGCGCGACGCGGCCGGCACTGCGCTGCAGCTCGATGGCGATCTGCAGATTGCAAGAGCGTTCCCTGTGTGGCTGCGATTTGAAACGGTAAGCGGCCGGAATGCTCCAGCCCCGCATTTGGCTGCTCGGCCTGTTCCCATTCAGACCGATCATTCCGATCGGCTGCCGCCCCGCCCCCGCGGAATGCGGGCTTGATCGCCCGGCAACCCGCGCGACGGATCGCAGGCGCGCACGGTGCGTAGTCACGATAGGTCATCCGACCGGGGGCTGCCGGCGCTCTCCCCGAACATCCACGGCCGGTCTGGCGAACAGATTTCGCGCAACAAGACTCGCACGCAACAGCCCAATCGGGAATCCCCAAACGGATTCAAACGTCAGACTTTATCCACTAGATCATTGCCATCTTAGACGGTTGCCCGCAGCGGAGCCGGCCGTAGAGTTCGAGGCCACGGGCTGGCACCAGCAATCCGTGCAAGGTTGCGACGCGAAGATCGCGCCAAACGCGTCCCAGAGGATTGGCAGCCCCTGCAGCCGATCCGCCATAGGCTGAAGTGATTGTGTCCGCCGCTTCCGTAAGTAGCCGGATAGCGAATCCAACGTCGCGCCTGACGCGGGCGCGGTCGAGCATCGGCATATATTCACTCGCAGCCTCTGCATTTCGATCGAGGTCTTCGGCCGCGCGCTGCACAATGAGATTCGCCGCATCGATCTTCGCGGTGATCTCTCCCACCTGCAGATGCGTAACGGCGGATTCAGCCATCATTTCATTCAGGCCGTAAATCATGCGGCCGGGCAATCGGTGGAGGAAGAGTTCAAGGGCAGTCTGCGCAGCACCTAGAAGCGGAAACAGCTGCGAAATTGTCAATAGTGGATCGGCGGCGGTGCGATAGAGTGGCGCATTGGCTAGCGCAGCTTGGGTATCTCCGACTAACAATCCTGACGCGGAGGTTACTCGCTCCTCCGGTATGAACACATCCCGGACAGAGACGCCGGAACTACCGGTTCCTCTGAGCCCCATCGCGTCCCAATCGTTCAGAATTGTGATGTCTTCGATGGGAACGAGAGCGAAGCCGTGATCCGTAACATTCCCGGCCTCGTCCACCAGGGGTATAGCGAGCAAATCCCAATTGGCATGATAAACGCCAGAATTGAATGCCCATTGGCCGTTCTCGATGACGTAGCCGCCTGATGCTTTAATCACCTTGGCCTTGACAAGGGCCGCGCCGACGCATCCCCGGAAGCCCTGAGGCGTAGCGGACAACTGGTCTGTAACGTGTTTTGGGTAGAGCGCATAGAGTCCCCATGCAGCATTGTTCATCAAGGCAGCAACCCAGCCAACTGACAAATCGCCGCGCCCGAGTTCGGCAAGCGCGGCCTTCCGTGTGTTCACATTGACTTCAAGACCGCCATAGCTACGCGGCGTTGAGAGCTTTAACAGCCCGGCGGCTTCGACGCGCTCGAAAAGGCTGGCAGGAATTCTGCCAAGAGTATGGATTTCCTCTGAGCGGGCGCGAAGCTCCGGAACAAGATCCCGGGCACGCGTTACGATCGTTTCATTCACGCCCGAACGCTGCCGAGAACGGGAAAGGCTGTCTGTATACACCATATTTGTGGTCCTTATTCGCCTCTCTATATCGAGCCACGAGCACCGCACTAAGTTCTTAGCCGGTTGACCATGGGCATTTTAGGATGAACCGCGCTCCACTGAGTTGCCGTTGCGCCGTGTCTCTGTGCCGATCAGGCCTACGGCCACTTGCGGACTACGGCTTGATCGGCGGTCCCACGATGAGGTAACCATACCGCGCCGCCAGTTCTTCAACATTGCCGGCAGGAGCGCTGATCACTTCTTGCACCAACCGTTCGAACCCGCCTGGGGTAAAGATAGCCAACAACCGGCCTGGACTACTGGACAAGTTACGCCAGGCATGCGGCACCCCTTTAGTTACAGCGACGCTCGTGCCAGGCGCGACATCGAATATCTTATCCTCGACGGCGACCCTGTATGTGCCCTCAAGGACCACGAAGTGCTCTTCTTCTTTCTGATGAAGGTGCATCGGTACAACTGGGGCCGCTAACGACTCGACCACCGCATAGGCCCCATTCGTATCGCAGCTCGAAAGCCGCACCGCAAAGCGTTCCCCAGGGGCCGCGTCGTACCATGTTACGCCATCTTCTTCATAAGCGCTGCGACCACTATGCGCCGTCAATGCAGCGTCCATGTTATCTTCCTGCGTCACGAGCGCACGACGCATCAGATAGCAAACCGACACTCGGGTCATCTCAATCTCCCAATTGATTGCCGGAGCGAGAATGGCCAGGCCGTGCTACCGCGCGATTTCAGCCTTGGAAATTAGCGTTACGATCGTAACCGACGCCGCGATTTCGTTCATTTATCAAAAATGGGAGAGTAGCGCGTTGCCGACTTGACCGGAAGACCGACCTCCGTAATCAGTGGATGGACGACCAGACGACCCGAACTCTGGATCTTATCATCGTATCGAGAGGCCGCCGAATGAACTCCCGTCTTTCCAGTTCAAAAGCAGGAATCGCAGTTTCTCGTTTCGGGCGAACGCTACGCTGCGTTTGCTTTCACCCTCGCAGCAGGAGAACGAAATGAAGCTTGTTCATGAAGCTTGTTCGATTTGGAGACCGGCGTACGGGCTTGGTGGTCGACCTTGAAGCAGGTCCGCACATCATCGATGTGGTTGCGAGCGTGGGCGCTTTGCTGCCGCACGATCCGATTTCAAATGGCGTACTGAATGGCATTTTGAGAGAAGGCGGAGATTGGGCGCCGCTTATCGAACACTGGTCTCACGCCAGCGCCGGCCTCCGGAGGCTAATCAATCTTGCGCTTATGGCGCCCGATCATCCGCATTTAGTATTGCGGACCTATGACGACGCACAGGTCATGCTTCACGACTCCTGCGGAATCGTCGCGCTGGAGATCTCCGAGACGCGGGAAATCCAGTTTTGGGACCCTACCGGACGGGCTGTGATGCGCGCCCGGCTCGCGGATTGCTGGGCAAAGACGTACTTGGGCGTATCCGAGACTATATCATGGCTCATCTCGAAGAGCCTATCGAGGTCGCCAAGCTCGCTGCTATAGCAGGGCGCAGTTCGTTCCACTTCACTCGCATATTCGCCCGCACTGTGGGCGTGACTCCGCACCGTTACATCGTGCATCTCCGACTGCAATGTGCAATTGAGCTTATACGCGATAGACAACATGGCTTGGCCGAAATCGCACTTCGCACTGGTTTTTCTGACCAGAGTCACCTTACACGCTGGATGCAGCGTGTTCATGGTGCATCCCTTACCCAACTGGTGAGCCGATGATGATCATGAATTCGCGGAAGATGACAGCCGGCGATTGACATGAGCAGTCAGATTATCGTGTTGACCTTTTTGAATCGCTGATGCGCCGCGTCTGCTTCGCGAGTATGTGGTCATCCGTGTGTATCGGCTTCGCGTTTCGGCGCTGATTGTGGATTGACACAACAAGCCATTGAAATCTCTGCGATCGAAGAGGTCACTGCGTGGTGCCGATTCAGAGCGGCAACGCCCGCTCTCGATTACAATCCTGTGCCCTCGGTATCAGCAACGTGCCTTGGCAGAATAGAATAAGGCACCTACACCACGGTAATCATCAATACCGAGGTATCTATGAAAGAGACATGGTTTGTAACCGGCAGCTCGGTTGGCTTGGGCGCTCGATAGCGGAAGCGGCACTGGCCGAAGGCCATGATGTCGTCGCCTCGGCCCGTTGCGCCGGGGGCACCGACTGCAAGGAGCGTTGCCATGAAACCGATCCATGTCGGACTAGTTGCAGCGGTCATGGTATCGACCGCGGCGCCGCGCACCAGCCCCTATTCCAAGGCCACGCGGGGCAACATCGACGTCGTGATCAACATCGTCTGAGCCGGACCTTCATCGGGTTAGCAATGTATGTGCCTGCCGAGGTGACGGCCCGGACGTCAGCAGATTTCCTCATTCCAGGGATTAAAACCGATGTCTACACTATCGTTTTGGACTAGCCGGCGCAGACTTCTTGGCGCCGCCGCGACGGCGGGCGTCGTCGGTCTGATGCCCGCTGCGCTGCGCGCGGCCCCCGCCGGCGATGCGCTCCGTCCTTTCCGCGTCAATGTTCCCCACGCCGACCTTGACGATCTGCGCCGGCGCGTCTTGGCGACACGGTGGCCCGCCAAGGAGACCGTCGCCGATCAATCCCAGGGCGTGCAGTTGGCGAAGCTCCAAAGACTCGTCCGCTATTGGGGCACGGACTATGACTGGCGAAAGGGAGAAGCGAAACTGAATGCCCTGCCAATGTTTGTGACCGAGATCGATGGTCTCGACATACAGTTCATCCACGTCCGCTCGCGTCATGAGAATGCCATGCCGCTGATCATGAGCCATGGTTGGCCAGGATCGCGAAGCTGGGTCGAACGGAGCTATCACAAGCTCATCTATTTCAACGAAGTCGACAAGGGCGGCCACTTCGCGGCGTGGGATGAGCCGGAACTCTTCAGCACCGAGGTCCGGGCGGCGTTCACTTCAGATCTCTGCGCTGAGGGCTCATCGCTTTAGCGGTCGCAGTTCGGGCTGACGAGCCAAGCCTGAAATCTGGAGAAGAGGTGGGCTTTCGACGCAGAGGAAGCCCGCACTCTCCCAACTCAATGCTCGGGGCTAAGCGGCCGCGCCCAAGCGGAAAATTCTCCAGGAGAACTAACGGTGAAACCAGCTCTCATGACCTTGATCGCAGCGACTGCTGCTCTCTACGCGTCCACCACCATGGCTCAAACCGCGGGCGAGGTGCTCGGGCCGGCCGGCGTCGTACCGCTCACGAGCCCGCAGCCACCGGCGAAGATCATTGTCGATCCGCCCTTGGCCGAACCACTCTCCCACGGCATGGTCTTTATCCAGTATCGTGCCGAGAATCTCCGGATCGTACCGGTGTTCGGCCCGAATGCCCTCGATGTGTCGCCCCGCATCGGACACATCCATGTCATCGTGGATGATGCGCCGTGGCACTGGGCTGATACCAGCGGCGAGCCCCTCATCCTCGTCGGACTTCCCGTAGGACCGCACAAGGTCCAGATCATCCTGGCAAACGCGAACCATCAGCCCCTGGACAAAGCCGTCGTCGAATTCGTGGTCCCGGCGGGGGATGCAGCGAGCGGCCACCACTGACCGTTCTTCATCCTCACTTGATGAATCGAGCTCCTCTAACCGAATTGGAGAAAAATCAATGTTCGAAGAAATTAATCCTCATCGCCGCCGCTTCTTCGGTACGGTGACCGCGGCCTTTGCTGCCGCGCAACTCGGCTTGATCGGATTTGCAAACGCGCAATCCGGCACCGCAAAACCGCTGCCTGCGATCAAGCCAGGGACGAATACGTCGTTCGGCGGTCTGAAACAGATCGATGCCGGCGTTCTCAATATCGGCTATGCTGAAGCTGGCGCTCCCGATGGTTCGCCGGTCATTCTTCTGCACGGCTGGCCTTATGACATTCACAGCTATGTCGATGTCGCGCCTTTGCTGGCATCTGCGGGTTATAGGGTGATCGTTCCCTATCTCCGCGGCTATGGCACGACGCGGTTCCTTTCCGGTGATACGTTTCGAAACGGCCAGCAATCGGTCATGGCGCTCGACATTATCGCCTTGATGGACGCACTCAAGATCCAGAAGGCAGTCCTCGCTGGTTTTGACTGGGGCGCGCGCACGGCTGACATCATGGCCGCCCTCTGGCCCGAGCGCTGCAAGGCGCTCGTTTCCGTCAGCGGCTATTTGATCGGCAGCGTCAAGGCCAACCAGCAGCCGCTGCCGCCGCAGGCCGAATTGGCATGGTGGTACCAGTTCTATTTCTCCACGGAGCGCGGCCGGCTCGGCTACGACAAGAACCGCCACGATTTCACAAAGCTCATTTGGCAGACGGCGTCACCGAAATGGCATTTCGACGATGCAACGTTCGAGCGCTCCGCCGAGGCCTTCAACAACTCGGATCACGTCGCGATCGTGATCCACAACTATCGCTGGCGGATCGGCTTGGCGGCCGGCGATCAGAAATACGATGATCTGGAAGCGCAACTGAGCGCGGCTCCGGTCATCACCGTGCCCACGATCACCCTTGAAGGCGATACCAACGGTGCGGCGCATCCGGTGCCTGCGTCTTATCGCAACAAATTCTCCGGCAAGTACGAGCACCGGCTGATCGAAGGCGGCATTGGTCACAATCTGCCCCAGGAAGCCCCGCAGGCCTTCGCTCAAGCCGTCGTCGACGTCGACAACGCATGACCAAACGCGCCCTACAAGGCGCTTAACTACGCGGGCAATCGGCTACTGGCCCGCGTGTCTGCAGGCGATGCCAGGAAGTGCATCGCCTGCGGACGGAAACAGGAGCAGCTGGTGCCCCAGAACGGCCGTCGCCAGGCACCTGGCTGTTTTGTTGGCATGAACGGCTCGATCACCGCCCATTGCGTATCGGACAACCAAAACAGATCGGCATCATCACCCCCGAGCCGATAGCGCTCTGGGAAACGAATCCGACTCGCTCAGGTTAGGCAAGACCCTACTGCGGGTGGCTTTCTGACCGTCGACGCTCAAGCGCGGAGCGCATACAGGGGACGTCTAAGCTCATTTGTCGGCAGCGCTCAGTTCAAACCGTTCTCGGGCGGCATCGATGGCATCGATATTTGCTAGAGACCATGCGCAAAGGGCCCTGACAGGTACGCTTAACGATTGCCCCAGATCGGTCAGCCCGTAGGAAACGTGTGGAGGTATGCAGGGCGTGACTGTGCGCTCGACAAACCCGTCGCGCTCTAGATTGCGCAAGGTCAGCGTAAGCATACGTTGCGATATGCCGGGAATCGAGCGCTTGAGGTCGTTGAACCGTCGTGGGCCGAGTTCGAGCAGGACAACGACGAGCACGCTCCATTTGTCGCCCACGCGGCGCAAAATGTCAGCCACCCGATCGCAGTCATCCGTGAAACGGTAACGTCCATTCTCGATCACAATCCTGTGCCCTCGGTATCAGCAACGTGCCTTCTTGGCAGATAGAAGGCATCTATCTACATTACGGTAATCATTCAATACCGAGGTATCTATGAAAGAGACATGGCTTGTAACCGGCAGCTCAGTTGGCTTGGGGCGCTCGATAGTGGAAGCGGCGCTGGCCGAAGGCCATAATGTCGTCGCCAGATGCTGGCTTCGCGTGATGCCATCGAAGTTCTCGCCGGGCCAACCATAGGAAGAACTATCATGGCCTCGGAACAGAAGGTCGCGGTGATTACCGGCGCCTCACAGGGCATCGGTGCCAGTTTGGTAAAAGGCTTCCGCGAGATTGGCTATGGCGTTGTTGCCACCTCCCGCTCGATTAGGGCGAGCGAGTTTGCCAGTGATGCGGAAATCCTTGTCATCGATGGCGACATCGCCGCCGCCTCTACTGCCGACCGCGTCGTCAGCGCGGCCATCGAGCGCTTTGGGCGCATCGACACGCTGGTAAACAATGCCGGCGTCTTCATCCCCAAGCCTTTCATCGACTATTCCGAAGCCGACTTTATGAGGATGACAGCTGTAAATCTGGCGGGATTCTTCCACATCGCGCAGAAGACACTGTCCTCGATGCTGTGGGCGGGCTCCGGTCACATCGTCAACATCACGGCAGCGATCGCCGAACAGCCAATGGCATCGCTTCCGGCGGGACTTGCCGCTCTGACCAAAGGTGGCCTTAACGCGGTGACCCGCTCTCTTGCGATCGAATACGCCGGTCGGGGTATTCGGGTAAACGCAATTTCGCCTGGCGTGATCATGACGCCAATGCATTCGCCTGAGATGCGCGAGTTCCTCTCTGGTTTGCAGCCCATGGGTCGAATGGGGGAGACACAAGAAATCGTCAACGCCGCCCTGTATCTCGAAAGGACCGCATTCGTCACAGGTGAAATCCTGCATGTCGACGGCGGTGCTTCCGCAGGCCGCTGGTGAGGCGGACGCGGA
>Ga0209131_1001661_pt1 | contig 15382 bp, 13 predicted proteins | sample GraSoi_2013_40cm_FD_185826 | JGI IMG/M metagenome (GOLD analysis project Ga0209131, IMG submission 185826) | Grasslands soil microbial communities from the Angelo Coastal Reserve, California, USA - Sample 9_17_2013_40cm (SPAdes) (version 2) | ecosystem: Environmental > Terrestrial > Soil >...
CTCATGATCTATACTCCGCATCCAGTTGACTCATTTGCTCGTCAACTTGTTTTCGAATGGCATCGAGTTTGTTTAATTCTTCATTTGGTACAGTGGATTTCGCGCGAATGATCGCGTCCACAACCGGCAGGTCATGGATCAATGAGATCGGAGCGCCGCGTTTGACAATGGCCATGCCGCGATCGTGGAAGTAGAGCACGAGTTCAAGTAGGCCGATCTGCTTTTCAACTGACGAATAAGCGTCAACTGCTTCAGTGGCGTTCTGCTGCAGAATACCTTCGCGGATCAGGCGGGTTGTCTCGAGAACCATACGTTCTGTAAACGGTAAGGCATCAGGACCCACCAGCTTGACGATCTGCGAAAGGCGGCTTTCTTCACTCAACAATTCCATGGCGCGATTACGCATTCCGAGCCAATCCTTGCCAACCTTCTCCTGCCACCAATCTGCAACATCACCAACGTATTCGCTGTAGCTATCCAGCCAGTTGATGGCCGGGAAGTGACGAGCGGAAGCGAGGGATTTATCCAACGCCCAAAAGCAGCGAATAAAGCGTTTGGTATGCTGGGTCACAGGTTCAGAGAAGTCACCGCCAGGAGGAGAAACCGCACCCACGATGGAAACAGAACCTTGTGAACCGTTCAAATTGTTTACGTAACCAGCGCGCTCATAGAACTCGGCGAGACGACCGGCAAGATAAGCAGGGTAACCTTCTTCAGCGGGCATTTCTTCAAGACGGCCTGATACTTCACGAAGCGCTTCAGCCCAACGAGAAGTTGAATCTGCCATCAAAGCAACATGGTAGCCCATGTCGCGATAATATTCTGCAATCGTAATGCCTGTATAAATACTGGCTTCACGAGCAGCCACAGGCATGTTGGATGTATTCGCGATCAGCACCGTACGTTCCATCAACGGGCGGCCAGATCTCGGGTCGATCAGATGCGGGAACTCCTGCAGCACTTCGGTCATTTCATTACCGCGCTCGCCGCATCCGATATAGACGATGACTTCTGCATCTGCCCATTTCGCAATGCTATGCTGAGTAACGGTCTTGCCCGAACCGAACGGACCAGGAATACCAGCTGCGCCGCCTTTTGCAACGGGGAAGAATGTATCCAAGATGCGTTGACCGGTGATCAACGGAATGTTTGCACCGCGGCGATTCACAAACGGACGCGCCCGACGAACTGGCCAGCGCTGAAGCATGGTGACAGTTTTTTCTTCCTTGCCCATCTTCAACTTGGCGATCGGATCATTGACCGTGTATTCACCGGCGCCGGCAACCCAGGTAATTGTCCCTGAGTCATCCGGGCTGAGCATGACACGATGTTCAAAGGTATCTGTTTCCATGGCAACGCCGAGAATGTCGCCGCCTTTGACTACATCACCAACTTTTACTTTCGGCGTATATTTCCATTTCTTCTCGCGGCTGATCGGGTCAAAACGTGCGCCGCGATTAATGAACGAACCCATCGCCTGCTCGATCAAAGGAAGCGGGCGCTGCACACCGTCATAAATACTTTGGATCAGGCCAGGTCCCAATTCAACAGATAATGGCAAACCCGTACCGTAGATCGGCGCGCCTGTTTGCATACCAGCGGTCTCTTCATATACTTGAATCGTCATTTGATCGCCTTTAAGACCGATCACCTCACCCACGAGGTGATCCTCACCGACTTCAACGAGCTCAAGCATACCTACATGACGAGAACCGCGGGCACGTACAACGGGACCGCTGATCCAGGTTATTTTTCCAACTTCATTGCTCATGCCTTTTCTCCCATCAACACTTTATACACGGAGGATCGCAGGCTTGACTGTAGGCGGCTTAGGCGGGTTTCGAGCGTATTGTCATAATGAATTTTTCCACCCGCGGCATTCACCACAATACCAGTACCTTCCTCAAGTTTGCCGCCCAATGAAAATTTTCCATTAAGTTCCTTGGAAATTTCATCCAGCTTCAGGACTTTTTGTGTTGAATCATCAGCTCGTATTTCAGCCTCGGTAACCTTCAACTGTGTCAATGCTTCACGAACCAGCATCGCCACAATATCTTTGTAATCCGGACGTTTCTTCACGGCATCCAATTGTTTCTTTACTTCTTCAAACACACGATCCAACTGTTTTTCACGCAGTTCCAATTGAGTGGAACGCGACTTCAGTTGGGCAGTGGCCGATGCCTGACTGCGAAGACGGTCTGCGTCCTGCTTTGCACGGTCAAGAATGGCTTTGCGCTCAGACTCAGCCTGTTCCTTGGCACGCTTGCGAATGACATCAGCCTTCTCTTTGGCATCTGCCAGTATCTGCTCGGATTCGTCGCGGGCTTCCGTAAGGATCGCTCGCGACAGCAACTCGATGTCTTCTGTTTCTGTTTTCATAAATACTTAGTCCAATCTCCATCCGAATATTATCTGGAGTCGACCAGCCTGCTGGTCAATTACGGGAACAAATTCCCTGACTCCATATTTTCGGCCAGATATTTATAACTTGATTCCAATGGCCCGAAGAACAATTTCGCCAAGCGAAGCCTGGCCTTCTGGAACACCACCTTGTGATGGAATCTCTACCACCAGCGGGATGGTACTCCGCAGTTTGAGATGCTCCATGCGAGCGGGGATTAATTCGGCTACATCCTGAGTGACAAGAACGATCCCAATCTCTTTCGAAGCTTGAACATCGTCCAATGCCTGATTCACTTCAGCTGCAGTTGTAGCCACTCGCCCACCTACACCTGCCAGGGAAAATCCAAGCACAGCATCGGGATGGCCAATGACCATGACTTTCATCGCGTTTCCTATTAACTAAAGAGAACGAGGAAGGCAATGAGCAAACCGTAGATGGCAACACCTTCTGCCAAACCCACGAAGATCAACGAACGACCCAATGCTTCTGGCTTCTCGGCAATCGCACCGATGGCTGCCGCACCTGTGCCACTCACGGCCACACCAGCGCCAAGAGCTGCAAGGCCGGTTGAGATACCTGCTGCCAGTGAAGCATAAGGATCATTGGCTACCGTTCGCGCAGCTGCACCTGCAGCGTAAGCTGTTTCAGGGGAGATAAGCCAGACTGCAGCAACACCAATTCCCATCAGAAGAAGGAACAGGTTGTAACCTTTGAAAGCCAATACTAAATTCTTTGTGCTTTTCACCGGGTCATTCGTGCGCTGGCTTACAAAATACGCAACGACGGGGGCCAGTGGGATCACAGTTGCCAATAATACAATAACGATCTTAATCATCTTTCTCTCCTTGATTTGAATATGGATTTTATATAATTCTGTTAATTCTTTGGTGCATTCGCAAGAGTAAGCGGTTCGTAGGTCGTGCCGCCGCCCAGGAAAAACTTGCTAAAGAATTCGTAGTAATGTAAACGCATCGTCTGGATGGTCACGATGAAGCCTTCAAGACCAATGACGAAGAGATTTCCAAGCACAACCACAGTCCAGAATCCAAAGCCTGCCTCATGCCCACCGCCGACCAACCTCGCAATAACAAATACAGCTCCTGTAAAACCGGCATGCACTATGGCAAATGCACCCACCCGCACATATGACAAAGTATTACTAAGCATGCTGATAAACTTCTCCAACACTTCTGCAGCAGATTGAACTGCAAATATTCCCCAACCACCTTCAACTACGAAATGGCCATCGTGCATCCAGTGCTGTAAGGGGTGAGAAAAGATGGTTGCTAAAAACAAACCTACAACGAAAAGAATTGAAGCAATAGTTACAACCGGGCCAATCCTGCCAACCGTTAAAAGAAAACCGGGCAAAAAGCTTTTACCAGTAAATATGATTGACGCAACATGTCCCAAGAGAACCAGAAAGGAAAGATACAATATCAAACCAGCAAGACCGTTTGAGTCGAAGAAGAAGCGCCCCCAATCGCGAGAACGAACAGCGTTATAAAGATTCATCAAATGCGCAAGGATCAAAAGCACAATGCCTGCACCAATTGCAATTTGAAGAATACCTAGCACATCATGGATTGGGCTAAACCAGAAAAATTTCCCGAAGAATGGATGATGCGGAAGGATATCCTCGAACCCGAAGATGCTGCCAAAGAGCAATCCAAAGATTGCGCCGCTTATGCCACACGCGACCAAGAGGCCACCTAAAGCTGACTTTCTGGAAACAAACCAGCCAATCAGAGCCAGTACAAGTCCATGACCCACATCACCATACATGGCTCCGTACAATAACGGGAAGGTAACAAAAATCAGCGCGGTCGGATCGATCTCTTCATAACGAGGTCGTGCATACGTATTAACCAGCAGCTCAAACGCGCCCAAGAAACCCGGGTTACGCAACTCAACCGGCACATTGGAATGTTGTCCGCCACGCCCGATCTCTCGTGCCTCGATTAAGATTTCCGGAGAGGCTTGTTTTAACTTCTTAGTTAAAGTTTCGACCTGAGAAGACGGAACCCAACCTACTGCAACGTATGTGTGGCGGAGCTGGCCAAAGCGAGCGATCGCATCAGCGGTCACTCGACTTACATGCACATCCCACAATAATTTGAGCAATTCTTTCTTATAAGTACCAGCAAACTTGGCAAGAGTGCCATCGAGTTCAGAGATCTTCTTCTTCGATGCCTCAATCGACTTGCGGATCGATTCTGTGATCTGCGCGGGCGTTCCCTCAAATTCCTCGGGAAGTGTTAATGGATTCAAATAGGCGCTTTTTGCAGCGCGATCGATAATGTCGGAATTGCTGCGTGGCCCCATCAACCATACAACAGGCTTTTGAGAATCTTCCCGTAAGGTAAAAAACGCATGAGGCACCTTCGCCAGGCTTGTCTCCAACCTGGTTACATTTGCCGCTGGAATGATTCCCAGTATAGAGTGCATGTATGTGGACTGACGCAGGGCTCCCACATCAACATTTGTATCTGCGATTGGCTCCAATTGATGCAACTGGCTTTCAAGCTGCTCGAGTCTCTTCTTCTCCGCGGTCTGTTGATCACTGGTCTTCTTTACCTCTGCTTCGATACGTTCCACAGCAGAGCGAATCGAGTCTACATCAACCATTGAATCAAAATCAGAAGACCCGGAATATTGCTCTTCCAGGTTCAGGCTCTGCATGATGACCTGGATGCGACGCTCCAACGTGGAGTACGTGGCGGCCTTTTCCTGCCAGGTGCTTGGTCCCAGATTCTCAAGCCCCAAATAAGTGCTGTCGATCTGATGAAAAACCCCATGGGTGCCCAGCACCTTTGTTACAGCCAAAAGGTCCTTGGATGGGGCGATCAATTCAACTTCAGTCATTGCTTCCGGAAAAAACATGGCATCTCCATCAAAAAAAACAAGATTTTATCTAAATTACTGAAGCAACGTTGGCTTCAACAAGAACGGACGATATTCATCATCCGGCAAATTCGAGGATTTCGCTTCTGCCAGAACAATCAAATCCTGCACCTCAAGATCGCTCATCACCAAAAAGGCCAGCGGAATTCCAATATGGAAGGGGCTCCCGACAAAGGCCGCCAGACACTGATTCATGAGCTGACGTTTGAGCATCACTTCCAGTTTTGGCAAACCGGTCTGAGGATTCTCAAGAAGCGCATTCACATCTGGAATTCCAGGATAAATACGCGTGATCACTGTGGCAATATCTGCCCCAGCCGCAATCGCCCGAAGATCCGAATCCTGAACCCGATAACCAAAGGGCAAAGTGTAGTTAATGATTTCTTCTTCCGAGAGTTTATGATAAACACGATAGCGAATCGCCCACATCAGGTTGTTCATATCCAGCAGGGAGCCAATAATCTTTACCCCATGTTCCCGATCCTGCCCGGTTAATTTTTTCGCCTCTGCCCACAAACGACGCCAAAAGCTTAAATCCAACGCGACTTCCAAAGGAAAGAGGTTCTGTTCTGCTGAGTATCTTTTCATTGCAAAAGAAAGGACTTCCTCGTACGGTGTTCCCTGTAGCAAATCCACTGCTGAGGCGATACTGCCAGACTCGACCATTGCCTGAGCCGGCAATACTGTATTCGTCCCCAACGGAAAAAGTACGTCGCGTACTCTATCCCAAAGCGCCCCTTCAGTATTCCAGGTTGAAACTGTAACAATTCCGCGCAAGACAGCTTTCAGATTACCTATTTCAAAATAGCGATATAACTGCTTGACTAATGGACGGGTCTCAACTGGCGACATTTGAATGACGCTGTAATAGGAATCCGCCAGCTTTCTTTTGATTTGAGTAGCTACACGCCTCGGCGCGATATCTTTATCCTTCAGGCCGTCAAGATAAGGCCCATAAGAAGTCGACTTGAGCGAATTAAATAAGGTTGAAAAGTCCAGCGACTCATTCAACCGACTCATATCTTGCGGCGTGAGCAGCTTGGCGTACATCGCGCGTACACGCGAACTGATGGCTGCATAGCCCGAAACACCACCGGCCATTGGCTAGGCCTTACCGATCACGCGTTCAAGAACATAGGCGACTGCTTTGTCGAGGTTTTTCTTCGCCAGGGTTTCAAACTCAACCGCTTTTTTATCTTGATCAGCCTGAGCCCCTTTTGAGTCATCTGACCCTTGCGCCTGTGCAATAATCTTGCGGGCCTCTTCCTGGGCATCTGCTTTCGCCTTTGCGATCAAGGCTTGTGCTTCCTGTTCAGCCAAAACCGGCAACTCCTGCGCCTCGCGCGTTGCCTTTTCATGGATTTCTTGCGACTGTTTTTCTATTTCGAGTACCTGCTGAATTTGTTTATCACTCATTTTGTATTGACCTCACTGAATACGTGTATCGAAAAGTAATTGTAAAGTATAAATATCGTATCATCAAGGTTTGACTAAAAAACCGATCTCTAATCAAAAAATAGTCAGCCTTAATTTTGATTGTGTTATTATGCACAATTATAAGGGACAACTCAGGAATTTGTCAAACCGATTTAAACCCGCCTCTTTCTTAATTGACACCTGACTCTGCTAGAACAAATTGACCGCCCCGGCGTTTGCCCAATTGAACCATGGGGCAAACATCACTCCAATCAGGATCACGGCAATCGTCAATATCACCAGGGCAATACCATATGGACGGGTCAGCGGAATGGGATGATTCTCTTCATCTTGATCCGGCATACGATACAGATATACATATTTCATCGCGTTGAGGTAGTAATATACTCCAATCACAGAGTTAAGAATGCCAATAATGACAAGCCATGTATAACCCGCCTGCACACCAGCAGCAAAAACAACCACCTTCGCCACGAAGCCACCAAATGGAGGCATGCCGGTTAATGAAAGAAACGCTGATAACATCATCAACGCCAGCAGGGGATTCCGGCGGCTCATACCTGCATAATCTTTAAGATCGTCAAGCCCGGTAACGCGACTGAAGGCCATTACGATACCAAATGCAAGCAGGTTCGTCGCGATGTATGCGGCTAGATAAAAGACAACACTCGCCGCGCCCAATTGGCTGAATGCCACTACACCGATCAATGTATAGCCCGCATGTGCAATGGATGAGTACGCCAGAAGACGCTTGATATTCGTCTGTGGCAGTGCAAGCAGGTTCCCCACCGTCATGGTGATGGCCGCTAAGGCTGCAAGAGTCCAGGCCCAGGTGTGAATATAGTCAGGAGCATCTTTGAAAGGAAAAGCTACAAAAAAGAAACGCACCATAACAGCAAAGCCGGCAGCTTTGGAAGCAGTTGAAAGGAATCCAGCGACTGGTGTGGGCGAACCTTGATAGACATCCGGCGCCCAAAAATGGAATGGAACAACCGTCACCTTGAACGCAAACCCAACCATCACTAATGCAATAATGCTAAAAACAATCAGAAGAGAGATATGCCCCGCGGAGAACATTTCCGCAAGCTGGTAAATATTGGTCGTCCCTGCAAAACCGAAAATCAGGCTAAATCCATAGACCATGATTGTAGAAGTCAGTGTACCGAAAAGAAAATATTTAAAGCCGGCTTCCGTGGAATGTTCGTCGGAGACGATAAAGCCAGCGAGGATATAAAGTGGGATTGAGGCAGTCTCAATCGAAAGGTAGAGCATGATCAGGTCTGCAGAAACAGCCATCAGGTTCATACCCAGAAGCGAAGCGAGAAGGAGCAGGTAAGATTCGCCACGGCGTCCCGCTTTTTCATGATCCATCAAAAGGAGCGCTGTAATAGCCCCTGCAAACATGAATAGTAATTTGAAGAAAAAGCCCAGCCAATCAAAACGGATCATCCCGCCGAGAACAGAGGTTGGCTGGCTCGGTTGACCAAATATCAAACTAATAATGATTGAGAGGAAGAGTCCGACAGCAGTAAGCCAGCCTACGTTGCGGCGTCGCTCTTCTTTCCAGAACGGTTCAACGATCAGGATGAGCATCCCAAGGATAAGGATCAAAATTTCAGGGAGGATCGAGGCGAAAAGTTCCGGGGTGAACATTATATGCCTCCCGGATAAAGAATATTCAAAATATATTTCACGCCGGTCTCCATCATCGGCACCATGACTGAAGGGATGATGCCAATCAGGATCATGAAAAAGCACAAAGTCCCAATTGCTACCTTATCCAGAACTGTAACATCAACAATGTGTCCCTCAAGTTTTTCAGGCATAGGGTTAAAGAAAACCCTTCGAATGACGAGCAAGATATATGCCGCAGTGATGATGATCGAGATGCTTGCAATCACTGCCACCAACCATTGCACACGCCACACTCCCATAAAGATGGGAAATTCGGCGACAAAACCGGAAAAACCGGGCATACCCATCGAAACAAGTCCGCCGATGATGAATCCCAGTGCGGCGAACGGCATGGCTTTGGACATGCCGCCAAGCTCCGGTATTTGCCGCGTATGGGCACGGTCATAGATCATGCCGGCAACCGCAAAAAACAGTGCCGTCATCACGCCATGCGAAAACATTTGCACACCAGCGCCCAAGAGTCCGTCGTGATTAAGCGTGGAAAGACCCAGCATAACCAATCCCATGTGTGAAACTGATGAAAAACCGATCATGTATTTCATGTCGGTCTGGACAAAGGCGATATAGGCGCCATAGACAACAGCTACGCCGGCAAAGAGCATGATGAGCCATGACCATTGTTTTGCGCCTTCGGGCAGGAGCATGATGCCCACGCGCAAGGCGGCGAACGCGCCAAGCTTCATCAACACACCAGCATGGAACATCGAGACGGCCGTCGGCGCGGCCACGTGTCCATCCGGCGACCAGTTATGGAAAGGCCAGATACCGCCCAACACAGCAAAGCCAAGAAACACCGGCAGGAACCAGATATACTGGAAGATTGGAGAGAAACCTGCCTTCTCCATTTGAAGCATATCGAAGGTATAGATTCCAGTATTCTGACCAGCCACCCAATACATTGCAAGAACGCCAACCAGCGAAACCACTGAACCGATGAACAGATAAAGAGTCAATTTCATGGCCGCATATTCGCGAGTCTGTGCCCAGCCCCAAATGGCGATGAGCAAGTACATTGGAAATACTGCGATTTCATAAAAGAAGAACAGCATGAATAGATCCAGTGAAACGAATACACCGAACACCCCCCAGGCGAGAATGAAAAGGAAGGCGAAAAATTCGCGTGGACGATCCTGGATGCCGGCCATTATATGCGGGTCGTCATCACCCCATGAGATCAATACGCCGGTGAACATCACGATACCGGTTAGCAGAACAAGTGGTGCGCTGATTCCGTCCACGCCGAAATACAGGCTGATGCCCAGCGCGGGCAGCCAATTGTAGTGTTCTATAAATTGATATCCGATCATATTGCCGCGCAGGTATCCAATATATACCCAAGCGGAAAGCACCAAATCGATCACTGCTGTGCCAAGCGCGATCGCGCGGACTTCATTCTTTCTTTGTGCAGGCACCATCAGCATGATCACGGCTGCAACGATGGGAAGGAAAGTGATAATACTCAGGATGGGAAAATTCATCATCCGCCTCTTAGAACAGGGCTACCACGGCCTTGTTGATCACATCCAATATCCACGCGGGCCAAATGCCAATAGCAAGCATCAGCGCCATCAATGGGATCATCACAAAAATTTCACGAGCGTTCATCTCGGTCAAAGTGTGTTCGCCATGCGCCCAATGTTCATTTAGAGGACCGTGCAAGACACTCTTGATCCCTTTTAGAATATAAGCGCCTGTGAAAAGCAGACCCAGCATGGAGATCGCTGTATAAATAGTTAACACCGGATACGAACCCCTCACTACAAGGAACTCAGAGACAAAACCATTTAACCCGGGCAATCCGAGGGAAGCCATACTGGTAAAAATCAAAATACTTCCGTAGATTGGGACCAGTGGGAATAATCCGCCGAATTCATCGAGGTTACGCGTATGTGTGCGTTCGTAGATCACACCAACCAGGAAGAACATGCCGGCCGCGGAAAGTCCATGATTGAACATTTGCAGCACTACGCCATTCATGGCGATATGCGCGTCGGTCGTACCGGACGCCAGAGCGGCCGCGGCAATACCAAGTATCACGAACCCCATATGATTCACGGACGAGTACGCGACAAGTCGCTTGAAGTCCGATTGAGCGAAGGAGGCAAACGCACCAAAGACGATTGCCGCGACAGCAAGGAAAGCCAGCGCGCCTGCAAAAGCCTTCGCCTCATCAGGATAAAAAGGAAGTACGAGTCTTAAGAAACCATATGCGCCAAGTTTAAGAAGAACGCCGGCGAGGATCATCGAACCGCCGGTTGGCGCTTCGGTATGCGCATCGGGGAGCCAGGTATGGAAAGGCCACACCGGAACTTTAATGGCGAAGGCAATGACAAACGCCCAGAAGGCGATCGCCTTGACTGTATATACTGGCATTCCCAGTAAGACAGAACCTGGATCCAGAGAATTCCAACGTGAGGAAAGGGCAACCAGGTCATAGGTCCCGAAAAGAACGCCGAGCATTTGGATCCCAAGCAACAAGCCGAGCGATCCGCCCATCGTATAGATCATGAACTTAAGTGAAGCATAATTTCGATTCGCGCTCCCCCATTGGTTAATCAGGAAATACATTGGGACGAGCCCGATCTCCCAGAAGACGAAGAAGATCAGCAGGTCCAGCGACATGAATACGCCAAGCATCCCCGTCTCGAGGAAGAGGAACAACATCATATATACCTTGACACGATCACTCACGGTAAATGAAGCGAGAATGGCGAGTGGCGTAAGCAGGGTGGTAAGCAAAACCATCGGAAGGGAAATCCCGTCTACACCGAGGTGAAGGGACGAATGAATCGCTTCATACCAAACATAATTTTCCTCGAACTGAAAGCCGCTTTTGTTCGAGTCGAAGTTAGTCCAAAGAATTACGGCAAGCACCAGTGGAACAAGACTCGCAATCAACGCGAACCAGCGATAGACCTGTGCATTCCGACTCGGCAGCGCGAGCATAACTACTGCCGCGATCGTTGGAACAAACAGGATCTGGCTTAGGATGTGAGAGGATACAAAATTCATCGAACTCCTATGCCAGCAGGAAGTAGTAAAGCAAGCCGCCCACCACAAAAAGCAAGATGAGCGAAAGGATGAGATATTGCTGAATGCGACCTGTTTGAATCGAACGGAGGTTTTTACCGCTCCACCAGGTAACACCGGCTGAGCCATCGCCAAAGAATCGATTGATCACAGGCAGGTCAAAGTAATTTCGCACAAAGGAACCCAGCCCTTGTGTGGCAGGGCCGACAATATGCAGAATGCCATTGATCACACCTTGGTCAATAAATTTATAAACAATATTCTCTGCGAACCAATACGCAGGTTTGACGAACAGGAAATCATAAATCTCATCGAAATACCATTTGTTCTTGAGCACACCGATCTGCAATTTATCCTGCTCCGCAGTTTGGACGTTGCGATATACGAGATAGCCAAGCCCCAAGCCGCCGAGGGCAACAATCAATGAAGTGACTAAGGCAATCCAATTAAATGGAACTGCTTCTGGGCGTGCAGCTAACGTTGAGCCTACGAATTCATGGAACCAGCTGGGGGATAAATGCAATCCTAGAAAGTCTTCAGGAATACCAACCCAACCGAAGGCAACAGCAAAAACCGAAAGCACAATAAGCGGAGTCGTCATCGTCCAGTGAGTCTCCTGCGCGCGTTCGGCAGCATCACTACGCGCCTCGCCGAAGAAGGTTAAAGTGATCTGACGCATGGTATAGAATGCGGTGAGGAACGCCGCGAAGGCAAGAGTCACAAAGACGATCACATGTCCGTTACCAAACGCCTCGGCGAGGATCTCATCTTTTGACCAGAACCCGGCTGTGATCAGAGGAAAACCAGAGAGGGCAAAGCCGCCGATCAGGAAGGTCCAGAAAGTAATGGGCATTTTCGTGCGCAGGCCACCCATGTTGAACATATCCTGCGGGTCGACGTGTTTATTTGTATGCAAGACACCATATTCCATACCGTGAATGACCGAGCCAGAACCAAGGAAGAGCAGGGCCTTGAAGAACGCGTGAGTCACTAAATGAAAGGCGGCCGCGACATAAGCATGAATGCCAAGCGCCGCGATCATAAAACCGAGCTGCGAGATCGTCGAATAAGCCAACACACGCTTGATGTCATTTTGGGCAACTGCAATAGTCGCCGCGAACAAGGCACTAAATGCGCCAATGAAAGCCACGATCGCCATGGTCTTTTCATCCAGGCTGATCAGCGGGAACATACGGATGACCGCGTACACGCCGGCCGAAACCATTGTGGCCGCATGGATCATCGCGGAGACCGGGGTTGGGCCTTCCATCGCGTCAGGCAACCACACATGTAATGGGAATTGAGCAGACTTGCCTATAGTGCCAATGAAAAGCAATAAACCGATCAGGCCGGCCGCAGAAAGCCCAAACACGCCGCTTGGGATCACTGCAAGAGTATGCAAAATTTGCTGGGTGAAAATTTCCCGGAAGGAAAGTGTGCCTGTTACGCTATAAAGGAATACGATTCCTAAAAGCATAAAGACATCGCCGATGCGCGTCGTCATGAAAGCTTTGATGGCCGCGTCGCGTGCGGATTCTTTTCCATACCAAAACCCAATCAGCAGATAAGAACACAGTCCCATGATCTCCCAACCTACAAAAAGCGTCAGCAAATTATCGGAGACGACAAGAGTCAGCATGCCGAAGGCAAACAGACTGATGAACGCGAAGAAGCGCGAATACATCGGTTCAATCGAAGGGACAGTATGTCCGTCGTCAGTTGCTCCATGAGGCGGTAGACCGGCATGATCATGATCGCCTGCAGGCTGGCCGAAGTTATGATAGCCAACGCTGTAAATGAAGATCATCAAAACGATCCACGCGACGAAGAACAAGACCGTCGCAGAAAGCGGATCGATCAACACACCGATCTTCAGCCAGGTATCGCCAGTGGGTAACCAGGGAATCGAACTCGTAAAAGGATTTAAGCCTAAATCTTTTTTGGCCAGCGCATCTACAAAAACAATCATCGCACCAAGCCATGAGAGAAACGCCGCACCGATTGCAATGCTATGACTGAGTGCCTTATTCCTGTTCGTGAATAATACGATAAGGAAAAATGCAAGCAGAGGAGGGAGGGGGATTAACCAGATCAATAATTCAGTCGACATGAGTCCTACCACTTCAACAGATCGAGTTCGTCCGCGATCACCGTATTACGCCGGCGATACACGGATATCACCAAAGCCAAACCCACAGCCACTTCAGCTGCCGCCACTGCAAATACAATGATGGCGAAGACCTGCCCGGCCATCGCAGTAACGTCCCCGTACCGCCAGAAGGCCACGAGATTGATGTTTACTGCATTGAGCATTAACTCAATGCCCAGCAGAATGGCCACCGCATTTCTGCGAGATAGTGCACCGAACAAACCAATGCTGAACAAAGCCGCCGCAAGAATGAGATACCAGGAAAGTGGAATCATTTTTCCGGTCTCCTATTTACGAGTGAATGCCACATATACTGCGCCCACCATCGCTGCGAGAAGTAAAACGGATGCGACCTCGAACGGCAGGACATATCCTGCAGGCGAGGTCAACGCATCACCCAACTGACTTACCGCGTCAAAGCCGGACGGGATGTCTGCTGCAGTTTTCGAGAAACCACTCCAACCCTGAAGCAGGAAGACGAGCCCTGCAAACGTAGCAACAGCCACAAAAGCACCGGACCACCAACCCTTATTCAACTGCGGAGCATGATCGCGCAGGTCTTTGCGCGTTAGCATCACAGCGAAGATGAAAAGAATCGCGATCGCACCAATGTAAACGACCACTTGAACTACCGCGATAAAGCCGGCGTTAAGCAAAGCAAACACTACTGCCACACCAAAAAGTGTAGCCACGAGCCATAACGCGGCATGCACCAGGTTGCGTGAGGTCACAACCATGAGACCCGAGAAAAGCGTGGCTGCCGCAACAATTAAGAAAATGATCTGTTCAGCCGTCATAAACTCGCCATCACCCTATCCCCCTCCCGCTCGAGAGGGTACTCCCTTCCACTTTCATCCGCTGCTTTTTGCTGACTGCACGCGCGATCTCCAGTGCGATGACGGCAAGAATGATGTTCGATAGAAACATACTGATCGCGTAGACCCAAATCGAAGCATCTCGCAGAAGCGCATTGATCAGTGCGGTCACCATGAGAAGCACAAAGGATAACGGTGTGAGAAACATCCAGTTGAACATGAGCATTTGGTCGATGCGGATGCGCAGCATGGTGTATTTGATCCACATGATGATCCAATATCCAAGCAGGGCTTTGATGACAAAGATCAGTATCGCGAGAAACGGGCTCACAAGTTCCAAGCCGAAGAAACGGTAACCGCCGAAGAATAGAATTCCCCAGATACCGCCGAAGGTCATCGCATGCAGCAGTTCTCCTGCATAGAACATCCCAAACTTCATACCGGAATATTCAGTGTTGAAGCCGGCTACCAGTTCCGATTCACCTTCGGCAAGATCGAAAGGTGCGCGTCCCAGCTCCGCAATAGCGGCAATCAGGAAGATCAATGCCCCAAGCGGTGAAAGGACAAAATACCAAAGCCTGTCCTGCGTTTGGATGATTGCATTCATATTCATCGAGCCAGCGAAGATCGTGGGGATTAACAACACAGTGAGCATGGGGATCTCGAAAGCCACCATCATGGCGACCTGACGGAAGCCGCCGATCAACGCGAATTTATTGTTCGATGACCAGCCTGCCATGATAATGGAAAGTGCACTGATCGCGCCGGCAGCGATCAGGAATAACACGCCTACGTTTAAATCCACGCCAAGTATGACCGGCGCGATCGGCACCACGGCCCACAAAATCAACACAGACATCATCGAAAGGATCGGTGCGAGGTTGTATACGATCTTATCCGCACCACCCGGGGTGGTATCTTCTTTAATAATGAGTTTAATGATGTCTG
>Ga0209131_1001662_pt1 | contig 15378 bp, 14 predicted proteins | sample GraSoi_2013_40cm_FD_185826 | JGI IMG/M metagenome (GOLD analysis project Ga0209131, IMG submission 185826) | Grasslands soil microbial communities from the Angelo Coastal Reserve, California, USA - Sample 9_17_2013_40cm (SPAdes) (version 2) | ecosystem: Environmental > Terrestrial > Soil >...
GCGCGTGCGTTGTGGCGGACAGAAGGGCAGGCCAATTCGCCGAAACCCATGCGGCGCTGAGACCCGTTCCTGCTCGCAGAAGAAAATTGCGGCGATTAAGCTCGTTCATCGTGTTTGGTCGAAAATCGCGGACTTCCCGACTGTAGGATGAAGCCGATTCTCCGTCAAGAACAATTGACAGCTGCGAGTGATTCGAATGATTCATCAAGACTCGCGCGGAGCCCTTGGCCGTTGTCAAGGCAAAGTAGAAATGTCCGGTTTTCTGCCAGATAGAAATGTCCGCTTCCATGGTCTTCTCCAAGGGTGATCTGCAGGCGCATGGTGTTTGGGTTTGATTTTGGTTTTGGGTTTCGCTGGTTGTTCCGCAAGTCCGGGAGGCCGTAGGCCGGAAGGACTTGCGGACTGCCGCGCGGGTTCTGGACAGGAGCGCAGGTGCAGATAGCGGCCGCGGTAGCGCAACCAGTGGCTTCCGTCCAACCGCCGTTCGATCTCTACGGCAGCTCCACGCAGCCCCGCACAGACTTCTTCCCGCAGTAACCCCCAGCGATTTCCATCCCAGCTGACGGTGTGATCTTCTGTCATCTTACGCCCCACGCGCACACTCAGTATTTCTTCTAGGCGATGTTCTGAGCCCAATCGTCGATGCGCATTGCGCGACTGGCGAGGGACGACCGTGAACCGCTGTTCCCATTCGGGCAGAAAGCGCATCTCCAGGAAATGATTCGCTCCCTGAATGCTGTCGATTCCCGACAACCGCATCTCCTTCACCAGGCGATCCTGAAGAGTTTCAAACAGCCTCTCGATACGCCCTTTTGCTTGCGGACTGTGGGCCGCGATCCATTCGATCCCCAGTTCGTTCAAGGCTCGCCCGAACTGCGTTCGCAGCGGATCTCCCCGGAGTTGTTCGGGAAGGGGCTGAGGGCCGGCCTTTTGAAAGATGCTGTTTTTATCGGTGTAATGGGCCAAAGGACGTCCGTACCGCCGTAACCATCCCTGGAGGGTTCGCAAGTTCTCTTCCGTGGTGTCGTGCTCGGTGAACCGTCCCCAGATGCGACTGGTGGCATCATCGATCAGGGCGATGAGATGGCAAGCCGGACCGCGATCCTCCAGCCAGCGGAACGGAGAGCTGTCCTGCACCACCAGCTCCCCGAAACGGGCTCTGCGCTCCCGCCACACATGCACGGTCTTCACCCGCTGGGAGCGCGGACGCCACAAGGCCGCCTTGGTCATCCACTTCCGCAGGGTCTCACGACTCACCGAGAGACCTTCCTTGGCCAGGTGTTCGGCGGCCAGCGTGGGTCCGAAATCCGCATAACGCTGGCGTAGGCGCTCCAGAATCTTCTGCTCCAACCGCGCTGCTACCTTGCGGTTCGATGGCCTGCCCCGCAGTCCGTGAACCAGGGCACCATCCCCACGTTCGCGAATCCGCAGCAGCATTCGCCGCACCTGGCGGTCGGTTACCTTCAACCGCTCCGCTGCTGCTACCTGCGAAAGATGCTTCTGCTTCACCTCGTGCAACACTTTCAATCGGTCCCGTTCTCGTTGGCTCAAGGTGATTCGCTCCGTCTCCATAGGGCCCTCGGCCATCTATGAAAGCGGACATTTCTACTTTGCACAAACCGGACATTCTCATTTTGCGCCGACAGGAGCCCTTGGCCGTTTGCGATGTGCAGTGGGGCTGGTGTACGATGCCGCCCAATCTGTGAACTCAGTCCTATTTCGTGAAACTGCGGTTGTTTTGAGACACTACTAAACAGACATGGCTACGTTTACAGGTGCAATCGGAACCGGCAGCAAGTGGCTGCTCGACAAAATTGTTGGCGCTCTCGCTGCCACCGGCGTCAATCCCAATTTCCTTACATTTCTTGGGTTGGTTGTGAATTTCATCGCCGCAGCTTTCTTCGCCGTCGGCAGTTTTTTTACCGGTGCGCTGATCATTTTTTTCGCCGGCTTCCTGGACATGCTGGATGGGCAAGTCGCGCGGTGGCAGAATCGCGTCACCGCCTTCGGAGCATTCTACGATTCGACGCTGGACCGCTATGCGGACATGGCCCTCTACATGGGCTTGCTCGTCTACTACTCCGTGAGCGGTCGGACTCCCTATGTCGTCCTGGCCGCGGTCGCCACAGCAGGCTCCGTGATGGTGAGTTACGCGCGCGCCCGTGCCGAGTCCCTCATTCCATTGTGTAAGGTCGGCTTTATGGAACGCCCCGAGCGCCTGGTCCTGCTGATCATTGGGGGGCTCTTCAATCGCATGGGGCCCGTGCTGTGGGTCATCGCCGTCGTTTCAACGCTCACCGTCATCCACCGCATCTATTACACCTGGCAGGAAACCCGTGCCGGCCGCGTCCTCCCCGGAATCAAGCTCTCGCTGTAGCCCACATTTCTTTCCAACTCCCGCGGAATAGTCCATTCTCATCTTCCAAACATTCGGTAGCGGGTCAGTCTCTGTTTAGCGCGGCTTAGTGCTTTATTTTCTTCCTGCTCCAAGGGCTTTGAAAACTGCGATCATTGCGGTCGCGGTTTCCGCGCGACTTTCAACGAGAAGATTTTCGGCTTCGAACTGGGCGCGTTCTGCGTCGAGAACTTCCGAGAACGTACCTATGCCGCGGTTGAAACGGATTGTGCTCGAGTCTGCGGCGTTCTTGCTGGCCTGCGCCGCTTGAGCGAGTCGCGCACATTGTGATCGCGCCTGGTTGAAGGACGCGAGCGTAATCTCTGTCTCCGCAACTGCTTGCAATACTGTCTGGCTATAGCTCGCCAAGACCTGTTCGTCCGGAGGGTCGCTTGAGAGAATCTGGGCGTTTACTCGGTTCAGGCGGAATTGCGGCCAGGAAATCATAGGCACAATGGAAGTCGTGAATCGGTGTGACCATTGCACCTCGTCTAATGGCATCGCTCCTGGGTTAGTGTTTCCGGATAGAACTACTCTCGGAAACAGATCTTCGACGGAAATGCCGGCTTTGGCTGCGGGTCCCGCCAAACGCCTTTCGGCCGCGGCGATGTCCGGCCGGCGGCGCAATAGTTGTTCAGGAGAGCCCACATCGATTTGTTGAGGTAACACAGAAAGCTGGCCCGAATGGCTTAACTCTTCCGCAAGTGCGCTCGGAGAGCGGCCGAGCAGCACCGCCATGCAATCAAGCGCAACCGCGCGCTCGGCCTTCATCATTAGACTCGCCGTGCGAGTGTGAGCGAGTTGCGTGCGGGCCCGTTCGGTCTCAAATACGGTGGCTTTTCCGGCGAATTGACGCTCCTCAGCGATTTTCAAGATGCGTGCCTGAGTTTGCGAGTGTCTTTCCGCAACGTTCCATCGGCCGAGTGACGCCTGAAACTCAAAGTAGTCTCTTGCAATCTCCCCCTCAACACTCACCTGAATCGCTCGGAGATCGTAAGCGCTGGTTCCGTAAACTGCGTCCGCAATCTTGGGAGAGAGGCGATCCGTGCTGAAGAGATTGATCTCCCAAAGTGAGTCAAAACCTGGATCGAATAGCTCTCCTTGGGGAAGATTGGACCGAACACTCTCTCGTCGGGCTGCGATGGGTTCCAATTCTGCGATGCGTGTCGGATTTGTGGTTAAGGGGAATGGGCTCGGTTCATAGCCTCGATGCATGGCCCTGGCTTGTCTGATTCGGAAAGCAAGGATCGCAGGGTCCTTCGTGGACGAGATTGCCTCCGCCATAAGTCGATTGAGCAGAGGGTCTCCAAACTGCCGCCAGAACTGCGGTACACCGCGGCGAAGACGGTGAATCTCCGTAGGTGCATTTCGGGAAACTTTGGCAGGCAGGCTCGGGTGTGCGAAGAGCGGCATGCCCGTACACCCGATCTGAATTGTTAGCAGAAGCAAAAACGGCTTGAATTCGAGTCGCATGGTTTGCAGTCCTCCCGAGCGTGTTTCCGGTTGAGCGTTTCGTCTTAGTCCGTCCAACGCGACACCGACGATGTCTCTAACCTGTGCGCGTTCCGCAAGGCCTCTGCGGCACGCTCGCCGATGATGATGCAGGGAGCCATAGTGTTGCCGGTCGTCACGCGCGGCATGATCGAGCCATCTGCGATGCGAAGGTTCTCGATTCCATAGACCCTAAGTTGGGCGTCTACGACCGACATCGAATCGCGCCCCATTTTTGCGGTACAAGTCTGATGCCAGTAAGGAGCGGCCGCATCGCGAATGAAGTCTTCTAGTGCAGCTCCTCTCAAGTTGCCAGGCATGACTTCACATTTTGTTAAAGGTCGAAGCGCAGCTGAATTGCCAATCTCCCGACAAAGTTCCACGCACGCTACTGCAGCCTTCAGGTCTTCTGGGTGGGACAGTGTATTGGCCTCGATCTGAACAGGATCGTTCGGGCTAGGTCCCGTCAAGCGGATCTGACCCCGGCTTTTCGGGCGCACGAGACCTCCAAACAACGTCCAAGAAGCCGCCGGTGGATTGAACTTGGCGGCTGTCTCGGCACTGCAGATCGGTACTTCACCTAGGCATGTCTGCAAATCCGGAGTGACAAGACCAGGATTGCTTTTCCAGAAGAACGTTGCCTCACCTGCGTTGTTGCGTAAAGGGAGCGGTTGCTGATACTCCCAGACACAGCCAATACCAAAATGATCCTGAAAGTTCTGCCCCACCCCCGGAAGATGCTGGACGACCGGTATGCCCAGGCGTTGTAGCTCCTCCTCATCGCCAATGCCAGAAAGCATCAGCACCTTCGGCGTGTGCATCGCGCCCAACGACAGAACAACCTCGAGTCCAGCCGTAATGCGTTGAATTTTTCCGTCAAAAGCGATCTCCACGCCGCTGGCTCGCTTTCCCTCTAAGGTAAGCTTGGTAACCAATGCGTTCGTGAGAACTGTCAGGTTTGGCCGATCCATGTAAGGGAAGGCATAAGTTCGAAAGACGGACAGGCGCATTCCATCGCGTACGCGCAAATCGCAGATCGAGGCCCCGCCATCCCCTTCCATCAGACGGCCATTGTTGCTATCAAATGCCGGAATCCCAATGGAATGCGCTCCTTCCACCATGGCGGGAGCGATTGGATTCGGATCAGGCGCGGACTGCACAAAAACCAACCCGCCGGTTCCGCGGCGCGCGGGATCTGGTGCGCCCTGCCAGTCTTCAATCCGGCAGTAGATCTCAAGCACTGACTCATAGTTCCACGCTGGGTCGCCAGACTCGGATGCGAAGAAGTCCCAATCGTGCTTATGTCCGCGTGCCCAAACCATCACATTGATGCTCGATCCTCCGCCGAGCACCTTGCCCATATTGAGTGGCATGGAACGTCCTTTGAGGTGCGGATTGGGCTGGGCCACAAACTTCCAATCGCGCTCGGTTCCGAGGTTTTCAAACCACCGAGCCGCTTCTGTCACGCTTGGCACATCGTCGCTGCCGCCTGCTTCTAGCAAGAGCACGCTGACATCGGGATTCTCTGCCAGGCGGCGCGCCACCACCGATCCAGAGGAGCCTGACCCACAGACGATGAAGTCGTAATGCGATTTTAGATTGGACCTGAGCCTCCGCTGATTCACGCGAACGCGCTCCGCGAAATCTACCGCTGCTTGGTTTTCATTGTTCGAATCCATCTCAGTCCTCCTTGTTCGTGTGAGGCCTGCCACGGCTTGTCCGCCTTGGTGATCTCACAACTCAGTTAGTAAACTGCAGGCCGAATAAGGAGTTGTGCGAGTATCTGCTCCTCTGGTCGGAATCTTGCTGAATTCTTGATGCCGGAGACAGGAATCCATCGGATCAGATTTCCATCTAGCGGTTTGCCATCAAGGAGACAATGACGAGAGTTCGAGTGAGATGCGCGCGAGTCTGTCAGAATTGCCGCCGCACGTGACAATGCTTGTCGAAGGCTGTGGCAGAGGCTTCCATCAGGCGGCCACCTCCCACTTGCACTGGTGACACATAGATGCGGATGCAAAGGGCGATTAGCTAAGAATGCCGGCCGATGTAGGACCAACTATGAATTTGCGCGCAGCTGAGGGACGGTCACAATTTGGCCGCGGACCCGGGTGAGCAAAGGCGTGGGGTATCTTGAGGGCAGGTTTCCCGAGCGCACGTCGCTTTGTGGCCCAGAAATTCCTGGCGGTATTCTGTCGGGCTAGCTCCGCACTCGTGACGGAAGATCTGCGCAAAATGCTGTTGGGTTTTGAAACCACAGGCCACGGCTACATCCATTACTCGCGCATCGGCGGAGCGCAACATCTCTTTGGCACGCTCTACCCTCTGACGCAGGAGAAATTGATGCGGGGTCTCGCCGGTTGACTTGCGGAACATCCGCGAGAAATGAGCTGTGCTCAACCCCACCGATTGCGCCATCTCGCGAAGGGTCAACTCGTCTTCCATCTTCGCGTCTACGAACTCTTTGATCCTTCGCAAGCGTGCGCAACCTAGTCCGCCTCGGTGGGTCTGCACAGAATGGTGCCGCACTGCATAACCGTTGACCAGCGCCACGGCAAGCGCCTGCTCGACAGAATCTAGAAACAGCCTCCCGCTCGGAAACCCCGCAATCCTTTCCGCATTCACCGCCTCAACCAACGCCCGCAATCGCGCGTCAACCAGGTTATCCGCTCTGCGCAACTCGACCTCACCGCTTGTTCCATCAGCAGCCGCGGTTAGTGCGGCGTCCGAAATGCCGACGGACAAATACCAAAAGTGCAAATCGGTTCGAAACCATTTCTCAAAGTAACGAGGAACCAGGCTCATTTCGCCCGCATCGTAGGTGAGTCTTATCATCTCAGAACGGCGCAAGCCCAATTCAAAGGAACCAGGCCGCAACGCCATCGCGAGAACCGCCTGATGTTTCACCCACATGCGCGGCTCTCTGACAAACTCAGGTACGCTGAGTTCAACCCTCATCTCTACCTCACTCCTCGCTTCGTTTGATGCTTGTCTCTAAACGGAGGTGACTGTTTCCGCAACAGACGACGAACCGCCCCACTGCAATGCTCGGCGTGGCGCACGGTGACGAAACTGTGTCCCAGTAGGAAGAACCCGCGTGGTCGAGTTTTATTCCGGGCGAGCAGAACGTAGGTCTCGCGCTACGTGAACTAGCTCGAGTTCTCCATCATTCACAGAACGGTGGCTGTCTGGAAACGATCTGGAATCCAGACACAGTGGTTGGTGTGTTGAACGGCAAACCGGAAGTTATTAGAACCTGCCCCAACAGCGGCGGCAAGCACAACGAGCTACTCGGAAACTATTCCAGCGCTGGGCAACTCCTCTTCTGACGTCGGCAGCTAGCTGGCCGTGTAGTTTCTCTTCTCTTTGGCGCTTCCATCGGCCGCCGAGGCGGAGCACCCCTTCCCCAAACAGAGGTGCGCTCGGCCATTTTCCCGGTGCCAGCGCGACAGGCGGCCTGCTATCCCGCGGCATCCAACCACTTACAGATAATCATTGACATACGGTACCAATATGCTATAATGTGTGCTAAGTCGGCACGATTCCTTCGCCTGCCCGCCGTAGCCCTGGCAGAGGAGCGTGCCCTGCGAACCATGCTCGCCCGCCAGGTAGTCCTTGTAACTCCTCCAATAACTACCCATCCCTTTCGCCAACAGCCCGCCCCCGTAGCACTAAACCCTTTAGATGCACTTACAAAAAACAGGGGGAGGGGGGCGTTATGGTTAACCAGATTTGCGGGCAGTATCGCCGTCCCGGGGAACCCTCGGAGCCGAGAGACTTGTCTCTACTTCTCTGCTCCACTCAAAGCCCCGGTCTCTCTGCGGCAATCCTGCTTCAAGGCTTCTTCCGCTGGCGCGGCGATGATTTCGCGGACGCGTTCGCGCAGCGCTGCCACGTCTTCTTTTGTGAGTCCCTTGGTCTCGATGGTGTCGTGCAGAAGAACCGTAACTTTCGCCGGCCAGATCATCCAGTGGCCCGTCCGGTGATGCTGAAAGGATCCCACGAGACTGACGGGTACGATGGGAATGGCTAGCTGCTGCGCGACGCGGAAGCCGCCGTCTTGGAATTGATCCACGTGGCCATCGCGCGTCCGCTTGGCCTCGGGAAAAATAATCAGGCTGGTGCCGCCATCCACGGCGTCCTTCGTGAGTCGCCACATGCGCTTCAAATCGGACGGGCGCCGGACATCCGGCACAGGGACGTTGCCGAAGCGCTTCATCAGCCAGCCGTACGCCGGAATCTTGAAATGGGATTCCAGCTCCCATCCGCGGACAAACTGCGGGATCGCGCAGTACAGCATGAAAGGATCGAAGAGATTGACGTGATTGGACATGAAGAAAGAAGTGCGGTTGGCATCGAAGCCGGAAGCTCGGCGGACCTCGATCTGCGCGCCGGAAAGAAATACGATCCGGCGGCAGAAGGCGCGCTGCAACCAGTCATGTTTGCGAGTATCCAGGAAGATGCCGAGCAAGATGAGCAGTGGCACAACAAGGAAGAAATGCAAGCTGCTGACGATCCAAAGAATCGCGCTGCGGAACACCAACCAGGCCCGTTTCATATATAGATGTCCACGGCGGAGGGAAGAATATCGAGTGCCCGGCACTCCAGCGTCACAACTTCTCCGTCGATCATGATGTCCACCGGCGCGCCTGCTCTGAATTCGACGTGGCGCACCGCACGGCGCGAAGCGAGCGGATGTTTGATGTGAGAGCCGTCATAAAGACGCGGCAATGTACGGAGCAAGCCCAGCCGGCCGATTGGGCCCCAGCGTACAAATTCAATGAGCCCGTCGGTAGCATCCGCGTGCGGCGCGATGAGCATTGTGCCGCCCGTGTACTTGCTGTTGTTGAACGTCAGGAAAAGAGCGCGCCGCTCGTCCCACTCCTGATCGTCATCGCAACGCAGGGCCAAGGATCGCCGGCGCAACTGCACCACGCGCACGAAAACACCGAGCAAATAACCGAGATCGCCAAACGGCTTGAACATGCGATTGGTCAGAGCAGCGACGTCAGCCGTAAATCCAACGCTCAGAAGATTGAAGGAATAGATTTCGCCGGCGGCATGTGTAAGGCGCAAAAGATCGACAGTCCGCGTGCGGCCTTCGAGAAGCGCCTGCATCGAAGCCGAGGCTCCGTCCTTTGTAAAATCGCGCAAGAAGGAATTGCCGGTGCCCAGCGGCAAGAAACCCAGTGCGATGCGTTGGACGGCGGCGCGTCCCGCAAACACACCGTTGAGGATTTCGTGAGCGGTGCCATCACCACCGACGGCAAGAAAGCGCCGGTAGCCTTGATCGTAAGCCTCGCGCGCCAGTTGCACAGCGTGGCCGGGACCTGTCGAAGCGATGACGTCGACCTTCAACCCTTTCTCGCGCAAACGCGCGAGAGCAGGCCCGGCGAGTTTCGCGGAGCGGCCGCCACCGGCGGCGGGGTTGACGATGGCGAAGAAACGGTTCATTTGGAGCGTGAACGAACCCGAAATGCTAACTCCCGATTCACACAATCATTTCCAAACCGGCTTCACAACGGCAGAATCGCAGCGGCGCCGTCTAGCTTCGCGAGGCGCTCTGCCAGCACATTGCGTTTGATCTTTAATGAAGCTGTCCGGGGAAAGTCCTCGTCCAGCAGAACAACCCCATGGATACGCTTGTAGTTTAGCAGGCGATTGTTCCGCGCGTTGATGTCTCGCCGGAGTTCTTCGCTGTACTGTTGTCCCGGCTCGAGATGGAGTACGAGCACAAGTTTTTCGTCGGCCATCGATCGTTTTGGCCAAATGTAGTTGGCGGCGAAAACGCAAAATTCCTTGACGGCAAGACTTTCGAACGCGGCTTCGATGTCCTCGGGATAGATATTTTTTCCTTCTTCGGTGACGATCATGTTTTTCTTGCGGCCGGAAAGCTGTAAGTGGCCCACATCGTCGAAGCGGCCAAGGTCGCCGGTCAGGAGCCAGCCGTCGACGACGGTTTCCGCCGTGAGTTCAGGTTCATTCAAATAGCCCGCCATGACGGTCTTGCTTCGAACGGAGACTTCGCCAACGCCGTCGGAAGCGGGATTTACGATGCGAACTTCCATCCCCGGCAGCGGCTTGCCTACGGTGTCCGCGCGAAATGGTTTCAAATCGTTGACCGTAATGGCGGTGCCAGCTTCCGTGAGTCCGTATCCGTTAGCGACAGGAATACCGAGATCGTAGAAAAATTGCAGCGTCTGCGGTTCGGTGAAAGCGCCGCCGACAATGATGGCGCGGAGTTCTCCGCCAAACGCTTCATGGACTTGCTTGAGCATGCGGCGGCTGATTTCGAGACGCGGCCGGCTTTTGGTGAGCGCCTTGTTGATTCGAACGAGCGCGTTAAAAACTTTACGCTTGCCCGGTGGCAGCGCGTCGAAGCGCGCTTGCAGACCTTTCTGCAAGTTTTTCAAAACGAGTGGAACGAGACTCACATAAGTTATTTTGTATTTCGGAAAAGCTTCGCGCACGTATTCAGGACGCAACGTGCGCAAATGCACGACCGCTGCGCCGCACGTAAACGGTCCGAAAAAACCAACCATGAAATCGATGGCATGGTTTGTTGGAAGGATACTGAGGTAGCGCACGCCCGGCCAGAACGGATAAATCGATGTGAGCGCGACGCACTGCTCCAGATAGTTTTCGTGCGTCATCATGCAGCCCTTGGGGCGGCCGCCTGTCCCGGAGGAGTAGACAATGCACGCCGTGTCCTGGCGTTTGCGCGCGATGAAGACAGGCTCGCCCGCTCCGCGAAACTCTTCCCAGCGTTGCGCGCCGGCTAGATCGGCGGTTGCGGGTGCTTCCGTGACCAGCACAGTTTGCACACTCGGCGCGGACGCGCGGCCAGCCGACGTGCTGAGTTGCCGCCAGATCGGATATTCAGTGATGAGCACAGTAGCGTTCGAATGCTTGAGCAATTGCCAATGCTCGTCCGGCGTCAGTTTGTAGTCGAGCGGCACCAGCACGCCACCCGCGAAAAAAATGGCGTAGGCCGAGATCAGCCACTTCGACTGATTCGTCATGATGATGCTGGCGCGAGCGCCGGCGGAGAAGCCGCCGTTCTGCAAAGCTTTCGAAAGCGGATGCGCGCGTTCCTTGAAATCGCGGTAAGTCAGGCGCTCTTTCTCGCGCTCGCGATCGGCTTCGATCAGGGATACTTCGTTCGCATACTGATCCAGCGCGTCCCGCAGCGCTTCGCCGATGGATTGATATTTCGAAAGGTCCAGCATTACAGGCGGGACTGAATCCGTTCAGCCAGGGTTTTGAAGTCGCTGACGCCTTGAACCTCGTAATCGGGCAACTCGATGCCGAAATGATTTTCGAGGCGCGAAAGCATCTCGAGAGTCTGCAGGCTGTCGATGCCAAGTTTCTTGAAAAAATCGTCGCCGGGCGCAAGTGAACCTGTTGGCAGTTGGAAATGCTTCGCTGCAAGGTCGAGGACTTCCTGTGTGGTCTGCTCTAGTGTTCGCATGGAAAGGCCAATTTATCATCCCTTTGCTGGGAAAGAAAATTCATTAACAGGCGGTCAGATTGCGCAGTGAGTTGTCTTTATGGGTGGCCTAGAGAAGCACGAGACCGTGACGAATTCCAATGGAAACAGCTTCCGTACGGCTGGAGGCGCCAAGTTTCCCAAGAATTGAGGCCACGTGGAATTTCACGGTGTGGTCGGAGATCGATAAGCGCCCGGCGATTTCTTTATTGCCGAGTCCCGCGGAGATCATCTGGAGCACTTCGCGCTCACGCGGCGTGAGCGGCTCCGGCAGCTCGCGGACAGGCGAGGACAACGCAGCTGGTGCAGGAAGAACGGCGCTCACTTCGGAGGGGTGAACGACGACCAGACCCGCCGCAGCGGCTTCAAGAGCGGCTCGGAAGGCCAACCCGGCGGCATGTTCGGCGCCAGCACGACGACCGGATATCCTCGAAAGATTTCTTCTCCCACCATTTCGTCTACAAACGCTTGCCGGGCTTCAGCAGAGGTCTCCACCAGCAAGACATCCGGTTCCATGTCGTCGAGCTGCTTGGCAAGAGACTCGAGATCCGCGGCGCTACCGACAATGTCCACGCCGCTGTCCGCGAGCAGGCTCTGCAGACCGCCGAGAATCAAAGGCGACGCAGCGACAATGAGAACGCGAATCACGCCGCGACAGAATCCTTTCCGCCGATCGGGATTCCCAGCCTCACGGTCACGCGACGCACGTTGGAATAGCTGCCGCGCAGAAATTGCAGACGGAGCAAGCGAAAGCCTGCGCCATCGATCGCGCGGGTGAGATCTTCGATCGATCTGAACGCTTCTTCTACGGTGCCGAGCAAAATGTCTCCGGCCATAAGCGATGCCTGAGCCGCCGGACCGCCCGGCTCGACTTCCAGCAAGACAAGACCGAAAGTATGGCCGTTGAGACGTGGCAGACGTACCGGATGTACGGCCACGCCAAGCCACGCGTAGCCTGGCCCGCCAGCAAAAAAATCGCAGACAGTATTGCTCGGAATGGCAAGCGCCAGGCGTCCGGCGACCATGGTATTGATGCCGATCACGCGTCCGCCGGCGCTGGCAAGCGGTCCGCCAGAATTACCGGGAGCGAGCCTTACACTGGCCTGAACCCAGGATTGCAAGCCAATCCCATGCACTGGGCCTATCGCGTGAATCACACCGGTAGTGAGCGCCCCAACAAAACCCATTGGGTTGCCGATGGCGATGGCAAGCTCGCCGGGACGAAGCTGCGAGGAATCAGCGGGACTCGCCGCCGGCAACGAATTCGCATGAATTCGCAGCGTTGCGAGATCGCGCCGCGGATCGCGCGCGGTCACCGTCGCATCGAACTCTCGCCCGTCCCAGAGCTGTACGCGAGTGTTCGAACCGCGAGCCACGTGTGCGTTCGTCACGATCGCGCCATCGGCAGACCAAATCACGCCGGAACCGCTGCCACGGCTTCCGGCATGAATCAGAACCGTCGACCGGCGAAGTTGTTCCGCGATCTCGCCAAGCCCTTCGATGGCCATGTCATTCCGCTCCTTGCGCGCGATCTCCAACGGTGATCGTCACGTTCTGGACGGCGCCGCCTCGAACGATCTTCGCGATGAGAGGTTTACCGATATTTTCGCCATTTAACAGGGTGTGGACACTTTCGGGACGCGAGACCGACCGTCCCGCCAAGGAAATCAGTATGTCACCGATGACGATTCCAGCCCTGTGCGCGGGACCATCTTCCTCGACTTCAAGAATGATGACCGCGGTTTTCTCGTTGTGCTGTAAAGACTGGCGCACCTGATCCGGGAGGCGAACCGGCTGAAGCGCTACTCCGAGATACCCACGCGGAATTCGGCCTTTTTGCAACAGCGTTTCGGCGACACGATCGACCGTTGCCGACGGAATCGCGAGCGCACCGAAACGCGCAAACCGCGGCGAGGCGACGCCGACGACCTTGCCGTGCGCGTCAACCACCGCACCACCAACGGCCGTCGGCTGCAGGCTGACATCCAGCCGAAGGTAGGGAACGAGGGAGGAGCCGCTCCAAGTTTGGCGTTCTGAAACAACCAGGCTCACAACTCCCAACGCAGCCACGGGGCCACTAGCTCGTGTACGCCCAACCACCAGAGTGATGCTACCCGGTTTGATCGCCGCGGCGTCGCCTCGCTCGGCGGATGCAGAGCCGGCGTCAGGACACTTCAGAACAGCAAGATCAGTAGCAGGATCACGTCCTGCTAATGTTGAGGGCACGATACGCCCGTTCGGCAGCGTTACTTGGATTTCTTCATCGCGACGAAGGGCGTGCTCCGCCATAACAATGACGCCAGGGCGCCAGATGACGCCGCTGGACGACCCACGTGCTTCCGTGTGAACTGCCACCACGGACGCAGCAGTATGATCGGTCGCCTTAACCAGAGCATTCGAGAGTTCAATGAGTTCCATGGACATTTCCCTACCTCCTTGAACAAGATGCAGCAGAAGCGGGGGCGTATACATCCGCCAGTTGGCTAGGTTGCGGCCTAGTATTTCGGCTAGTTGAGGAGTGGTTTAGTTCGAATCTAGGGCAAATAAGGCATGGGGCCGGAGCCTTCGACAAATTTTTTCAGGGCGGCCATGACGGCGGGGCGGGTGAAGAGTTCGCAGAAGAGGTCGATCTCGCGGCGAAGCTCATCGTGCGGAATGGGCTTAATGAATTTTTTGGCGGCCGCGCGCGTCACGGCGTCGTACTTGGTGATTTGCGCGGCCGTAGAGCGGGCGATGCGAAGGGCTTCGCCTTCACCGGCAAGTTGCGCCACTAGGCCAACGGCTTGCGCGCGAGTCGCGTTCACCGTTCGCCCCGTGAAAAGCAAATCCCTCACGAACGCGTTGCCGAGATCGCGTTTCAATCGCGGGATACCGCCGAAGCCGGGTATGAAACCCAGGCGTAGTTCGGGAAAGGCAAAGCGCGCCATCTTGTCGGCGATAATCATGTCGCAGGCCAAGGCCAGCTCAAGTCCTCCACCAAGACAGGCGCCATGAACGGCAGCGATCGTGACAAATGGCGCGGCATCGATCGCGTTCAGAACGGCGTGGATGCGTTCAAGAAAAGCGCGCACGCCTGCGGGGCGATCTTTTTCTGGAACTGCCGCCGCGGTCGCGTACAGCTCGCGCAAATCTCCGCCAGCGGAAAAGGCGGACTTGCGCGCGCTAGCAATAATGCAGACGGAAGTTGCCGGTGCAAGCACGCCAAATTCAGCGACAAACTTTTCCAGCTCCGCGAGCATGGCCGTGCCAATTTCATTGGCGGGTTCATGATCGAGCGTCAGCTCGATCACGCCTTCGCGCCATTCCCAACGCAACGTTTTGCCCGTAAAGATTTTCATGCGTGCTGCCTGTTGGCCGCCTCGCGACTTCCTTTGGCATCGTACATGGCATTAATTTCGGAAGCATAGCGCGCATTGATGGCGTCGCGGCGGATTTTGCCCATGGCGGTGAGCAACCCGCTCTCCGACGTAAAGACGTCGCGGATAACGATGAAATTTCTGATCTGCCGGTAATGCGGGAGTTCCGGATTCACGGCATCGAGAGCCGCCTGAACGGCTGCGGACTCGGCCTCCCCGGTCACGAGTGCGCAGAGATACCCCCGCCCATTTCCGACGACAACGACTTGCTGCGCCGCGGAAAGAAGCCGCGCAATTTTTTCCTCGATCGGTTCGGGCGCAATGTTATGTCCGGAATTCAAGATGATCAGGTTCTTGATGCGGCCGCTGATGCGCCAATTCCCGCGGACGTTTACTTCGCCCTGGTCGCCGGTGTGGAACCATCCATCTTGCAGGGCGCGGGCAGTTTCTTCCGGGCGGTTCCAGTAGCCAGCGAAAATGTGAGGCCCGCTGACGATGATCTCTTCATTTTCTCCCAGCTGCATTTCGATTCCCGAAATCACCGTGCCGACGTAGCCCGGCTCTACGGGCACGCGCGGGTCATCCAGCGTGCAGATGCCGGTGGTCTCCGTGAGCCCGTACGCCTGCAGCACGGGAATGCCAAGCAT
>Ga0209131_1001665_pt1 | contig 15370 bp, 18 predicted proteins | sample GraSoi_2013_40cm_FD_185826 | JGI IMG/M metagenome (GOLD analysis project Ga0209131, IMG submission 185826) | Grasslands soil microbial communities from the Angelo Coastal Reserve, California, USA - Sample 9_17_2013_40cm (SPAdes) (version 2) | ecosystem: Environmental > Terrestrial > Soil >...
CGGCGCGAGATCGAAGCGGAAGCCGTCGACGTGCATCTCCTGCACCCAGTAGCGCAGGCTGTCCATGACCAGGGCGAGCACCACGCGGTGGCTGGTGTTCAAGCTGTTGCCGGTGCCGGTGAAGTTGAGATAGCGCCGCGGGTTTGCCGGGTCGAGGCGGTAGTAGATCGAGTTGTCCAGGCCGCGGAAGGCGAGCGTCGGCCCGGTATGGTCGCCTTCCCCGGTGTGGTTGTAGACCACGTCCAGAATCACCTCGAGCCCGGCTTCGTGCAGCGTCCTCACCATGGTCTTGAACTCGCCGATGGTGTCGCGAGCCGCGCTTCTCGACCCATATCGCAGCTCGGGGGCGAAGAAGCCGATGGTGTTGTAGCCCCAGTAATTGCGCAGGCCGTTCTGCACCAATCGCCGCTCGTCGACGAAGGCCTGCACCGGCAGGAGCTCGATCGCCGTGACGCCGAGGCCCTTCAGGTATTCGATCACCGGCAGGCTGGCGAGTGCCGCATAGGTGCCGCGCAGCTGTTCAGGCACCTCGGGATGGCGCTGGGTGAACCCCTTGACGTGCAGCTCGTAGATCACGGTGTCGCGCCAGGGCGTGCGCGGCGCACGGTCATCGCCCCAGCTGAACGCGGTGTCGAGCACCTGGCTGCGGCCGAGGCCGGCGTTGATCTTTCCCTGGATCAGCTTGGCGTACGGATCGAGCAGCAGCTTGCCCGGGTCGAAGCGGTGGCCGCCCTCCTGCGGGCCGTGGACACGGTAGGCGTACAGCAGCCCGGGCCGCGCGTCGGGCAGATAGCAGTGCCAGACGAAGTCGGTGCGCTCGCGCAGCTCGACGCGCTCGATCTCGCGCCGGCCGCGCGGATCAAACAGGCACAGCTCGACGCGCTCGGCGTGCTTGGAAAACAGCGCGAAGTTGACGCCGGCGCCGTCCCAGGTGGCGCCGAGCGGATGCGCCCGCCCGCGCCAGACGGTGCTCGGAGCAACGAGGGATCGTGCGGGCGCCTCCACGGGAGGCGAAAGCTTACGTCGGAATCGTCTTGACCGGCTGCGCCAGGTGGCAGCCGTTGGTGCGCCAGCTGCCATCGCGCTGGCGCTGCATCGCGTAGAAGGCGAGCCACACGCTGCCTGAGCGGTCCGTGAGCTGCACCTGCTGCACCGCGTCCTGGCCGATGACGGTGAGGCCGAGGAACGCCACCGCGCTCGGCCGGTACACGACGCGGTAGGAAACCCGCACGGTATCGAGGAAGCGCTCCGGGGTGCCGAAGGCCTGCTGCACGTCGGGCGAAACCAGCGCGAAGGCCTGCTGCGCATCGTCGCGCCGGAAGGCATCGAGCTGGCGGTTGATCACCGCGCGGATCTCCGCCACGTCTTCAGTAGTGACGACCGCTTGCGCCGCCGCTGGCAGCGCCAGCGCCCACAGAAGGACGAGCGCCTGGAAAGCTCTAGCTGCCATGCATCGCGACCGTCGTCGTGCCCTGGATCACCTCCAGCAACCGATCGCGCTCCGCCATCACCTTCTGCGCGTATTGCGCCGAGCCGTCGCGGAAAGCGCCGTTATAGAACTGCAGCCCGGCTTCGAGCGTTCCGGTGCGGTACACATATTCCTGCAGGATGCGCGCGCCGAGCAGGATGTTCGCCTCGGGGTCGAGCAGCGCGGCCTCGCCACCCTGCTCCATGAGCTTCGCCTGGTGGTACTTCGGGATGATCTGCATCAGGCCCTTGGCGCCCATGACGCTCTCGGCGATCGGGTTGAAGCGCGACTCGACCGAGATCACCGCGAGCACCAGCAGCGGATCGAGTCCGACCTCGCGCGCGGCGCGATAGGCCGCCCCCACCATCTGCTCCGTGGCCTGTCCGGCGATCAGGAAGCGCCGCGACAGGTACTTCACCAGCACCGCCTCCGCCGGATCGCGCGGCGCGGCCGCCGGGAAGGTTTCCTCCGGGATGCAGGAGAACTCCATGAATGCGCCGTCCGGCGCGTAAGCCTCGTCCGAGGCCAGCGTGAACAGCGTCGCCACGACGGCGACCGCAAAAGACACTGAGAGAGATCGATGGGGCAAGGTCAAGGCGAATACCCCCGCGGCGAAGATGGTAGGGCGGGCAGTGAACGCGGGATATCGCCGCGACTTGAATCTCCTGTCGCCATCCGACTACCCGGGGTGCGGCCGGCGTTACAGCAGGAACCTCGTCCGGTCGATAGTACGGATCGCTACCGGTCCATATGATCCATCGCCATCCCCCAAAAGAACTTCCAAAAGGTACAGCGCAAATGAAAATCGTCGCTCTCGTTCTCGCCGGCGGTGAAGGGACCAGGCTCTATCCGCTGACTGCCGAGCACGCAAAGCCGGCGCTTCCTTTCGCCAACGGCTATCGCATCTGCGACTTCGTGCTCTCCAACCTGGTCAATTCGAGCATCTCGACGATCTACGTGCTGGCGCAGTACAAGCCCGAGTCGCTGATGAAGCACATCCAGGCGGCCTGGTCGCCGTGGTTCGACGAGTCCGAAGGGGCCATCAAGGTGCTGCTGCCGCGCTCCAACACGCTCGGCGGCCAGTTCAAGGGCACGGCGGATGCCGTGTACCAGCACCTCGAGCTGCTGCAGGCGCACTCGCCCGATCTGGTCGCGGTGTTCGCCGCCGACCATATCTATCGGATGGATGTGCGCCAGATGGTCGACTTCCACCGCAGCCGCAACGCCGAGGTCACCGTCTCGGCGCTGGCCGTGCCCGTCGACAAGGCGCGCAACTTCGGCGTTCTGACCGCCGCGGCCGACGGCCAGGTGCGTGAATTCCAGGAGAAACCGAAGCAGCCGCAGCCGATCCCGGGCAACCCGCGCCTCGCCTACGCTTCGATGGGCAACTATCTGTTCGAGCCGCAGGTGCTCGAGCGCGTGCTGCAAGAGGCGCGCAAGCTCGGCGAGGTCGACTTCGGGCGCGACGTGCTGCCGCGCGTCTGCCAGGCGAGCCGCGTCTACGCCTACGACTTCGCCGAGAACGCGGTGCCGGGCGTGCAGGATTATGAAGAACGCGCCTACTGGCGCGATGTCGGCACGCTCTCCGCGCTCGCCGCCGCGCAGCAGGATGCGATGGGACCCCGCCCACGCTTCAACCTGTGGAACAGCCGCTGGCCGATCCGCGGCGAATATGACGCCGTGATGCTAGAGCGCACGCGCGCCTGGCTGGACGAGGGCTCGGACGAGCAGCGCGATGTCAAGGCGCCGGCGTCCTGGCGTGGCGCGCGTAGAGATCGGCATACTGACGAGCGGGTACCGACCAGCTGAAGTCCCGCGTCATCGCGCGGCGCTGCAGCTCGCGCCAGCGCCGCGCGTCGCCATAGACCAGCAAGGCCCGCTTCACCGCCGCCACCAGCGCGCCGCTCTCCGCGCGCTCGAAAAGAAACCCGGTTTCGCCGTCCGCGATCGTGTCGACCAGGCCGCCGGTGGCGCGCGCCACCGGCGCCGTGCCATAGCGCTGGCTGTACATCTGGTTCAGGCCGCAGGGCTCGAAGCGCGAGGGCATGAGGAACAGATCCGCCCCCGCTTCGATCAGGTGGGCAAGATCCTCGTTGAAGCCGATCGCCACCGCGATGCGCGCGGGATAGCGCGCCGCGAGGACGGCGAGCGCCGCCTCGTGCTCGCGCTCGCCGCGGCCGAGGATGCAAAGCTGCGCCGGCGCCTCGATCAGCTCCGCCGCGGCAGCGGCAATGAGATCGATGCCCTTCTGATGCGTGAAGCGGCAAACGACGCCAAGCAGCGGCACGGCCGGCTCGAGCGCCAGGTTCATGCGCTGTTGCAGCGCCTGCTTGTTCACGGCTTTGCGGTCCAGGCTGCTCCACGAATAGCGCTCCGGGATGCGCGCATCGGTCATCGGATTCCAGGTTTCGGCGTCGATGCCGTTGATGATCCCGCGCAAGGCTTCGCGCCGCTCGCGCAGCACGCCGTCCAGTCCGCAGCCGAACTCCTCGGTCTGGATCTCGCGGGCATAGGTCGGACTCACCGTGGTGATGGCATCGGCGTAGACCAGGCCGCCCTTGAGGAACGAGAGCCGGCCGTAGAACTCGAGGCCCTCGACGGCAAAGGTCGCCGGCGGCAGCTCCAGGCGCGCCAGCCACTGCGCGTCGAACAGGCCCTGGAACGCGAGGTTGTGTACCGTGAGGATCGCCGCGGCGCGGCTGCGCTCGAAGTGCAGATAGACCGGCGCGAGCGCCGCCGGCCAGTCGTTGCAGTGCACGACCTCCGGCCGCCATTCGAGCGGCGAAGCACCGCTGCCGAGGAGCGCCGCGGCCCGCGCGAGCAGCCCGAAGCGCAGCGCATTGTCCGGCCAGTCCGAGCCCGCGTCATCCTGATAAGGCCCGCCGGGCCGGTCGTAGAGCGGCGGGCAGTCGAGCAGCAGGAACTCGCCGGCTTCGAGAAGGCGCACCTCCATCTGAAGGCACTGGAAGCGAGCGCACTCTCTTGCGTCCGCGGGCGCAATGCCGCGGTAGGCCGGCATCAGCACGCGCACGTCGATGCCCTGCGCGCGCAGCGCCGCAGGCAGCGCCGCGCTGACGTCGCCCAGGCCGCCGGTCTTGGTGAGCGGCGCGCATTCCGGCGTGACGAAAAGGACGCGCATAAAAAAAGACCCCGGTAGGGGAACCGGGGTCGGATTCCTACATACGCACGAAGGGAGGGAGGTGCGTATGCAAGGGGGAAAAGTGGGCTGTGATGCGGCGCTAGCTGCTCACCTGCGGCGATGGGCCCTGGCGGCGCAGCTTGTGCATCGGCAGGGCGGTCACTTTGTACTCGGCGCCGCCGAATTCGTCGCTCACCGGGATATCGAGACACGCCGTGCCATTGATGATCTTGGCGCCGAGCGCGCGGATCAGCACCGGCTGCTGCTTCGCGGACTCGAGCTCAATGAAGCACACCACGCGCCCTGCGCCGCGGTTATGCACCAGCTTGAAGCTGTGGACCGGGCCGTAGGGCGCGCACAACCCCAGGACGCTCTTGGTCAGCGAGTACAAATCCTGCGCCTCGCGTAGTCGTTCCATCAGCTCGGGTTTCATCGCGACTGATGCTAGAGCCCGACAAAACGGGTCGATATCCTCAAAAACATGAACCTGCTGTAGTGCGGCGACTACAGCAAAATTTAAGCCTACAAAATCAAAGCGACGCTCGCCGCAGTGAAGCAGGTGGCGAGCGTTCCGGCGACGATCGACTTCATGCCGAGCGCGACGACTTCGCCGCGTCGCTCCGGGCACATCGTGCCGAGGCCGCCGATCATGATGCCGAGGCTGCCGAAATTGGCGAAGCCGCAGAGCGCGTACGTCATGAGGAGCCGGCTGCGCTCGGAAAGATTGGCGTTGGACAAATCGATATAAGCGACCAGCTCGTTCAGCACGGTCTTCGTGCCGAGCAGCGCGCCCGCCGTCTGCGCCTCGGCCCACGACACGCCCGCGAGCCACGCCAGCGGCGCGAGCACCACCCCGAGCAGGCCTTGCAGGCTGTAGGGCGCGATCACCAGGTTGACCAGCGCGACCAGCGCGACGAACACCACCAGCATCGCCACGATATTGATCAGGAGCTGCGCGCCCTCGAGCGTGCCGCGCGTGATGGCGTCCATGCTGCCGCTCGCCTCCGAGCGCAGCTCCAGGTCTCCGGTGGTGGCCTCGCCAAGCGGGGGCACCATCACGAACGAGACCGCGAGCGCGGCCGGCGCCGAGAGGATCGATGCGATCAGCAGATGCGCCACCGCATCGGGCAGCCGCGGGCCGAGGATGCTGGCGTAGAGAAACAGCACCGTGCCGGCGATCGATGCCATCCCGGCCACCATGATCGCGAACAGCTCGCCGCGCGAGACGCGCGCGAGGTAGGGCCGCACGAAGAGCGGCGCCTCCACCATGCCGACGAACACGTTCGCCGCGGTGGAGAGTCCCACCACGCCGCCGACGCCCATCGCCTTGCGCAGCGCCCAGGAAATCGCCCGCACGATGGCCGGCAGCACGCCCCAGTAGAACAGCAGCGCGGACAGCGCGCTGATCACCAGCACCAGCGGCAGCGCGCGGAACGCGAGGATGAACGTGGCCTCCGGCGCGGTGACCGCGAAGGGCGCCGGCGCACCGCCGAGATAGCCGAACACCAGGCCGGTACCGGCTTGCGTCGCGCGCTCGAGGACCAGCAGCGCGTCGTTCAGCGCGAGGAATGCGCTTTTCACCATCGCCACCTTCAGGAACACCACGGCCAACACGAGCTCGAGCACGATGCCCGCACCCACCGCACGCCACGGCACCCTGCGGCGCTCCTCGCCGAGCAGCCAGGCGATGGCGACCAGGCCGGCCATGCCCGCAAGCCCCTGCATAGAATCAAGCATGGCGGTGGTGAATGTCTTTGTAGTTTCCTGTTTGTGCGCGGAATGGTGCGATACCTGCGTCGAGTACCGGCCGGGTTTCCTCGCGCTCGCCACAAAATTCCCGCACGCCGAGTTCCGCTGGATCGATATCGAGGACCAGGCCGACGAAGTGGGCGACCTGGAAGTCGAGAACTTTCCCACCATCCGCGTCACCCGTGCGCATGGGGAAAATGAGGAAGTGCTGTTCCACGGCACGCAGCTGCCGATCCACGCGCACCTCGAGCGGCTGCTGCAGGAGCTTTTCGCTAGGCAGGAAAAATAGTCGCAATCGTCGCCTGGATCGCCTCCGCGGCGGCGCGCGGGTCGGCGGCCTGCCGGATCGGCCGGCCCACGACGATGTAGTCCGCGCCGTTGGCAAAGGCCTGCGCCACGTCGACCGTGCGCTTCTGATCGTCCGTGCGGTTCTCCACCGGTCGGATGCCGGGCGTCACCACGAGGAGCCGATCGTGGAACTCGCTCTTCAGGCGCTGCGCCTCGAGGCCCGAGGAAATCACGCCGTCGCAGCCCGCCTCCATCGCACGCCGCGCGCGCGAGAGCACCAGCCGCTCGACGTCGACCGAGAAGCCGAAATCGTCGAGGTCGCCGCGGTCGAGGCTGGTGAGCGCGGTCACCGCGAGAATCTTGAGCTCGCCCTTCTCCTTCGCCGCGGCTTGCATCATCGCCTGGTTGCCGTGCACGGTCAGGAAGGTGAGCCCGCGGCCGCGCAGGTTCGCCACCGCGCGCGCCACCGTCTCGGGAATGTCGAACATCTTCAGGTCCGCGAACACCTTGTTGCCGCGCTTCACCAGCCAATCCACGAGCTCGAAATAGCCGTCGGCGACGAAGAGTTCTAGGCCGACCTTATAGAACGTCGCCCCTGGCCCGAGCTTTTCCGCGAGCGCGCGCGCCTGCGCCGCATCCGGCACATCGAGCGCGACAATGAGCCTCTCGCGGCGCGGGATGTGAATCACGTTGACACCCTGATAAGGGGGTCGTGAGGCGAAGCCGCAGCGGGGGGTTTGATTTTCGGAAAACCGAAAACCCCCCGCTCGCAAAGCTCGCTTCCCCCCTTGTCAGGGGGGCGAAGCAGCAGGTTCATTCGCCTTGTCCTTCCCCAAGTAATCGCGCAAAGATAATCCAAGATCGGCCTGCGGCACGCCGGCCGCATCGGCATCGAAGATGAACGCGCGGTACACGTCGGCGATGCGGATGCTCGCCGCATCGCGCGCCAGCACCCAGGCGTCGCGCTCGGTGCGGGCGGCCCAGCCGTGCGCCGCCGCGCGCACCAGGATCTGCTCGCAGCGGTCGGGCAGGATGCGCAGCTCGCGCGCGAGCGTGTTGAGCGGCACCACGCGTCCCTCCTCGTGCGCACGCGCGAGCGCGCTCAGCACGCCGAGCGCTTCGACGAACTCCTCGCCGGGCACGCGGTGGCGCTCCGGCTTGGCGCTGAACACCGGCAGCACGGCGGTGAAGATCGCGCCGGTGAGCACCACCACCCACGACAGATACAACCAGATGAGGAAAATCGGGATCGTGGCGAAGGCGCCGTAGATCAGCGTGTAGGTCGGCACCCTGGTCAGATAGATCGCGAAGCCGCGCTTCGCGATCTCGAACGCGATGCCCGCGAGCACGCCGCCGAGCAGCGCATGGCGCCAGTCGACGCGGCGCGCCGGCACCACGCCGTAGAGCAGCGTGAGCGCCACGCAGGTCAGCACGAAGGGCACCAGGCCGAGCATCGCCTCGGCGACAAGGTCGTTGAGCTGCAAGGCGCCGAGCGAATGGCGCAGCGCCACGTAGGTGCCCGACAGGCTCGCGCCGATGAGCAGCGGCCCGAGCGTGATCACCGCCCAGTAGATGTAGATGTTCTGCAGGATGCTGCGCCGCCGCTGCACGCGGAAAATGCGGTTGAGCGCGTTGTCGACCGTCAGCATCAGCATCACCGCGGTCACCACGAAGCCGGCGATGCCGATCGCCGTCAGGCGCCCCGCGTTTTGCGTGAACGAGTTGATCTGGTCGATGATGCTGTCGACCGCCGGCGTCTCGGGCAGCACGTTCTCGAGGATGAACAGCTGCAGCGAGCCGATCCACTCGTCGAACACCGGGAACGCGGTGGTGATGGCGAGCGCCACGGTGAACAGCGGCACCAGCGAGAGCAGCGTGGTGTAGGTCAGGCTGCCGGCGGTCTGCGTCGCGCGCTCTTCGCGAAAGCGCGTCACCAGCGCGAGGAAGAACTCCCAGGCGGCGCGCAACTGCGGTCTCATCAATCCTTTTATCATACCGGCTCGCCATGCCGCGCGTCGTGTTCACCTCCCACCTGCAGCGCCACGTGCGCTGCGCCGAATCCGAAGTGGGCGGCGCGACCGTCGGCGCCGCGCTCGCCGCGGTGTTCAGCGCGCAGCCGCAGGTGCGCGGCTACGTGCTCGACGAGCAGGGCGAGCTGAGGAAGCATGTCTTCATCTTCGTCGACGGCCGGCGCGCGGGCCTCGGCGACGCGGTGCGCGGCGAAAGCGCGATCCACGTGCTGCAAGCGTTGACCGGAGGCTGACCATGCCGCTTTACGTCGGAACCAGGAAGGGCCTGTTCATCATCGACGAAGGCCGCTGGACGATCGGCAAACCGCACTTCCTCGGCGATCCCGTGAGCGCCGTGCTGCCGCAGCGCGAGTCCATCTATGCAGCGCTGAACCTCGGCCATTTCGGCGTCAAGCTCCACCGTTCCGATAATCGCGGCGACACCTGGAACGAGGTCGCGGCTCCCGCTTACCCCACCAAGCCGGAAGGCAACGATGACAAGGTGCCCTGGAAGCTGGTGCAGGTCTGGACGCTCGAAGGCGCAGGCAACGATCTCTGGGCGGGCAGCATTCCCGGAGGCCTGTTCCGGTCCAGCGACCGCGGCGAGAGCTGGACGCTGGTGCGCTCGCTGTGGGATCGCAAGGAGCGTGCCGAATGGTTCGGCGGCGGCTACGACCAGCCCGGCATCCACTCGATCTGCCTCGACGGTAAAAAAGTGACCATCGCGATCTCCTGCGGCGGCACCTGGCAAAGCGCCGACGGCGGCGCGAGCTGGCAGCTCGCCGGCAAAGGCATGTACGCCGAATTCATGCCGCCTGAGCGCCGCGACGATCCCAACATCCAGGATGTGCATCGCCTGGCGCAGTGCGCGTCGCGACCCGAGGTCTTTTGGGCGCAGCATCATAACGGGATGTTCCGCTCGACCGATGGTGCGGGCAGCTTTCAGGAAATCAAGGCGGTGGCACCGTCGAAGTTCGGCTTCGCGGTCGCGGTGCACCCGAAGAACGCGAACACCGCCTGGTTCGTACCGGCGGTGAAGGACGAGTGCCGCGTGCCGGTCGATGCGAAGCTGGTGGTGGCGCGCACACGCGATGGGGGCAAGAGTTTTTCCGTCCTGGGCAAAGGCCTGCCGCAGGAAAATGCCTACCACCTGGTCTATCGGCACGGCCTCGACGTCGACGCGAGCGGCGAGCGCCTCGCCTTCGGCTCGACCACCGGCGGACTGTGGCTCTCCGAGGACCAGGGCGACTCCTGGCGTTGTCTGTCGCAGCACCTGCCGCCGATCCATTGCGTGCGCTTCGGCTGACCGCGAGCGCGGCGCTGGTCGCGCTGATCGCGCTGTGCCTCGCGTGGGAGCTGTGGCTCGCGCCGCTGCGGCCGGGCGGCTCGCTGGTCGCACTGAAGGCGCTGCCGCTCGTGTTGCCGCTGCCGGGAATCCTGAGCGCCCAGCGCTACACCTTCCAGTGGTCGAGCATGCTGATCCTCGCCTACTTCGCCGAAGGCGCGACGCGCGCCTGGGCCGACGCCGGGCTCTCGCGAACGCTGGCGCTCGCCGAGGTCGCGCTCAGCCTCGCCTTCTTCGCCGCGGCGGTCAGCTACGCGCGACTGACGCGAGCAGCCGCTTAGCCGCGGCGTAGATCGGCACCTCGATCAGCGCGCCGCCGACCCTCGCCCGGTCGCGGCCCGCCGCGCGCGCCCTGTCAAACGCGGCAACGATGCGTCGCGCACGCGTGAGCTCGGCGCGCGAGGGCGTGAACACGGCGTTGATCGGCTTGGCGTGCGAGGGGTCCACCAGGCTCTTCATTCGGTAGCCGAGCTGCTTTGCATAGCGCGCGTCGGCGACGGCCCCTTTGGTATCGCTGAACGTGTAGGGGCAATCGATCGCCTCGACGCCGGCGGCGCGGCATTCGACGAGGAAGCGCGAGCGCACGTAGGCAAGTTCGGCGCCGCTGCGGCTGCGCTGCGTGCCGAGGTCGGCGACCATGTCCTCGCTCGCCACCAGCAACGCGCTAATTCGTCCACTCGCGGCCGCGATGTCGCCAATCCTGAGCAGGCCACGAGTGGATTCAACGTTCGGCACGAGCTCGACGCCTACCGGCGCCGCGGCTTCCAGGCGGCGCACCTGCTCGGGCGAGTCGACCTTCGACATCATCAGCACATCGGGACGAGCAATGCCGGCAAGATCTTCTGCGCCGCAGGTCTCGAACGGATTGATACGGACCGCCGCCACCGCGCCGCGGCTGCGCCACAGCGCAAACGCCTTTGCAGACAGCTGCCGGGCGCGCGGGCGCAGCTCGGGCGGCGTGAAATCTTCAAGCTCGAGCACCATGACGTCGGCGCCCGAGCGCGCGGCGGCCGCGTGCGCCGCCTCGTCGGCGCCCGGCACGAAGAGCCAGCTGCGCCGCGCCGCCGTCACGGGCAGCCGCGCATGTCCTGCTGCAATTTCGCGATGCGCGTGTCGCGCGTCGCGTCGTCGACGAAGACGCGCTCGCCCTTCTCATTGCGCTTGATGATGCGCAGGCCGCTCGTGAGCGTGTTGTATTCGTCGCGCGCCTTGGCGCAGCGCTGCGCGAGCGCCTGGCGTTCCTGCGTCGCCGCCGCTTCGCGCTCGAGCTGGCGGCGCCTGAGCTCGGCCTCCTGGCCGGCGAAGTCCTCGCGCGGCGCGCGCATCTCTCCCGAGATCGGCGGGCTCGGCTTGATCGGCGCCGGCTTGCAGCCGGGACCGGGCTGGTCGGCGTAGCGCGTCGCGCCGTGCTCGTCGACGCACTTGTACATTTGCGCCTCGGCGTGGAACGCGCACGCGATCAGCAGCACGCCCAGCGCCTTCACGGCGAGCTGGAGGCCGATGTGGACGGGAAGCGCGCCGAGCCGTAGCGGATCACCAGGGTGGCGAGCGCGAGCAGCAGGATGGCCCCCGAGATGGTGAGGATTTCCCAATCCGGACGCTGGTGCGCCTGGACGTCGCCGATCAGCATGCGGGTGAGCGCGGTCATCGCCACGTAGATCAGGAAGCGCACCGGCATGTGATTGGTCTTGAAGTAGATGCCGACCATCGCGCCGAGCTCGAGGTAGATGAACAGCAGCAGGATGTCGTCGATGCCGGCACGCCCCTTGGCCGCCATCCCGATGAACGCGTGCACCGCCGACCACACGATGGCAGCGCCGATGGCGAACAGTGCGAGGTAGTGAAAGCCGTCGACCAGCAGCGTGCCGACGACCTCCGACAGCCGGTTCATGCGCTTGTGGAGAGAATTGGTCTCTTGCGCCGTCATTGCCGGTCCTCCGTTTCACAGCTCGAGCTGATAGAGGCTCTTATGCGTGCCGCGATAGTCGGCGGGCAAGGGACTGTCCGGCGCGAAGTACTGGTCGCGCACGTGGCGGAAACCCTGCCGCTCGTAATAGTCGCGCATTTTGCGGTTGCCGTCCCAGGTGTCGAGCCGCAGCCAGCGCCTGCCCTTCTGGCGCGCAGCGTCGCGCGCCCAACGCAGCACCTCGGTGCCTATTCCGCGGCCAGCGAGGCTGCGACTGACCGCGAGCTTGTGCACATAGATCGCGTCGCCCCGCTCTTCGGCCCATACCTGAGCGTCGCTCTCCATCAGCGTCACGGTGCCGCAGACGCCCGCTGTGCCGTGAGCCATATACACGCGACCCGCATCGATGTCGGCGGCGATGCGCGCCAGATCGAATTCGCGCCACGCCTCCACGCCCTGCTCCTGGTGCCAGCCGCGCGCTTCGCGCAGGAGGTCCATCACCGCATCGAGATCGGCGCGCGCGGCGGCGGCGATCACGAGCTGCATCAGAGCTGGTGCTGCGGGTTCACACGCTCCATTTTGCTTTCCAGCTTGTTGAGCGCGCTGATGTACGCCTTGGCCGACGCCACCACGATGTCGGTGTCGGCGCCGACGCCGTTCACGATGCGGCCGCCTTTCGACAGGCGCACCGTGACCTCGCCCTGCGATTCGGTGCCGGTGGTGACTGCATTGACCGAGAACAGGAGCAGCTCGGCGCCGCTCTTCGCGATGCTCTCGATCGCCTTGAAAGTCGCATCGACCGGCCCGTCGCCCAGCGATTCGGCGCGCCTCTCAGTGCCCTTTTCGGTGACTACGATCGTGGCGTGAGGCCGCTCGCCCATGCCGCTCGCCTGGTTCATGGTCACCAGCCTCCAGTGCTCGTCGGAGGACACGCCCGCCTGCTGCGACACCAGGGCCTGCAGGTCCTCGTCGAAGATCTCGGCCTTCTTGTCCGCCAGGTCCTTGAAGCGCTGAAATGCCTTGTTGTACGCATCTTCGCTTTCGAGCTCGATGCCGAGCTCCTTCATGCGCTGCTTGAAAGCGTTGCGCCCTGAAAGCTTGCCCAGGACGATCTTGTTGGTGCTCCAGCCCACATCCTCGGCGCGCATGATCTCGTAGGTGTTGCGCGCCTTGAGGACGCCGTCCTGGTGGATGCCCGAGGCGTGCGCAAAGGCGTTGGCGCCGACCACCGCCTTGTTCGGCTGCACCACGAAGCCGGTGATCTGCGACACCAGGCGCGAGGTGGGCACGATGTGGGTGGTGTCGATGCCGGTCTCGAGATCGAAGAAGTCGCTGCGCGTCTTCACCGCCATCACCACCTCTTCGAGCGAGGTATTGCCGGCGCGCTCGCCCAGGCCGTTGATGGTGCACTCGATCTGCCGCGCGCCGCCGATCTGCACCGCGGCGAGCGAGTTCGCCACCGCCATGCCGAGGTCGTTGTGGCAATGGACCGACCACACCGCTTTGTCGGAGTTCGGCACCTTCTCGCGGATCTTGCGGATGAACTCGCCGAACTGCTGCGGCACCGCGTAGCCCACCGTGTCCGGGATGTTGATGGTGGTTGCGCCCTCCTTGATCACGGCCTCGAGCACGCGGCAGAGGAAGTCGAGCTCCGAGCGGCTGCCGTCCTCCGGGGAGAACTCGACGTCCGGGCAGTGCTTGCGCGCGAAGCGTACGGACAGCTTCGACTGTTCCAGCACCTGCTCGGGACTCATGCGCAGCTTCTTCTCCATGTGCAGCGCGCTGGTGGCGATGAAGACATGGACGCGCCAGGCCTTCGCGCCTTTCAGCGCATCGATGGCGCGCTGGATATCGCGGTCGTTGGCCCGGCACAGCCCGCATACCGTCGAGTCCTTCACCGCGTTGGCAACGGCGCGCACCGCCTCGAAGTCGCCGTTGGACGAAGCCGGGAAGCCCGCCTCGATGACGTCGACCTTCATGCGCTCCAGCGCCCGCGCGATGCGCAGCTTCTCGTCGCGCGTCATCGACGCGCCGGGGCTCTGCTCGCCGTCGCGCATGGTGGTGTCGAAAATGATCAGGCGGTTCTGTGCCATAGGAATGGTCCCTTGGGCCTTGTGGGCCCGGTTCACAACACGGATTGTAGGCAGGAGTTTTTAGCGGGCGGGCCGCAGCAGCAGGCCGCTCAGCGCGAGAAGCGCGAGCGAGAGAAGAACGGCAATCACCTGTTGCATGCGGTGACTATAGCTTTACTCTTGGAGCGTGACAAGGGAACCCCTGAAACGCCTGGAAGCGGGGCTGCCGGCCGCCTGGTACTACGACCCGGCGCACTACCAGCGAGAGCTCGAGGCCTTCTGGTACGCCCGCTGGGTGGTGGTCGCACGCGAGGAAGAGTTGCCCAACGCCGGCGACTGGCGCGTGGCGCGGATTGGCACGCAGTCCCTGGTTGTCGTCAGAGATGAAGGCGGCCAACTGCGGGCGTTCCACAACACCTGCCGCCATCGCGGCTCGATTTTGTGCACTGAAGAGCACGGCAACTTCGCGCGCAAGCGCATCGTCTGCCCGTATCACTCGTGGACCTACGACCTTGCCGGGCAGCTGGTCGCGACGCCGCGGCGCATGGAGACGCCCGACTTCCATCTTGCCGACTTCCCGCTGTACCCGGTGGCGGTGAGCACCTGGGGCGGCTTCATTTTCCTCAACCTCGCCGGGCGCGAGGCCGAGCTGCTCGACATCGGGCAATGGGATGCGCAGTTCAAGCGCTACCGCCTGGGCGAGCTGCGCATCGGCAAACGCATCGTGGTCGACGTGCAGGCGAACTGGAAGCTGCTGGCGGAAAACTTCTCCGAGTGCTTCCATTGCCCGCCGGTGCATCCCGAGCTCTGCCGCGTGGTCACCGCCTATCGCGATGCCGGCGCCTGGGGCTTACGCGGGCCGGAATCCAAAGGCGAGTACGCGGCAGGCGCAGAAACGCTGACGCTGGACGGCCGCGCACGCCTGCCCGCGATCGCGGGGTTGACCGAGGAGGAGCGCCGAACGATTTACGTGCCGGCGATGCTGCCGCCGGGCCTGTTCCTCAACGTGCAGCCGGATTACGTCAACGCGCACCTGATGTTTCCCACCGGGCCGCAGAGCGTGCGCATCGTCTATGACTGGCTGTTCGAGCCCGAGCGCCTGCCGCTGGCCGCCGAGGATCTCGAGCACTATGTCGCGCTCTGGGACATCACCAACCGCCAGGACGCCCGCAACTGCGAATGGCAGCAGCAGGGCATGCAGTCGCGCGAGTTCCGGCACGGGTACTACGTGCCGCAGGAGTTCGACTGCCACCGCTTCGCCCAATGGGTGCGCGAAGGCCTAGCGGGACAGAAACCAGCCGATCAGGCCGAGCGCTGACAGCGCTGCGACTACTGCGCCGGTGATGCGGTAAGCCGGGTGCCTCCGTCGCTCTGTCAGGGAACCCCCGGCGGGC
>Ga0209131_1001668_pt1 | contig 15355 bp, 15 predicted proteins | sample GraSoi_2013_40cm_FD_185826 | JGI IMG/M metagenome (GOLD analysis project Ga0209131, IMG submission 185826) | Grasslands soil microbial communities from the Angelo Coastal Reserve, California, USA - Sample 9_17_2013_40cm (SPAdes) (version 2) | ecosystem: Environmental > Terrestrial > Soil >...
TGCCGTGCTGCTGTGCGGCACGGGCGGGATCGCCGAGGCCGCGGAGCTTACCGGGCTGATCAGGGCGGCCGTTCCCGGGCTGCTGGCCGCTGAGTACTTCGACGCGGCCGGCCTCGCGCTGGTCCGCCAGGCGGCTGGCCTGCCGTCGCCGCTACCGGCGGAATATCAGGGCTACCTGCTCGCCGAGATCGGAGGAGCCGCCGACCGGCAAGATTATGGCCATTTGTTGCAACAGATCGCACGTGCTCGGTTGCCTGGCGATACGGTGCTCGCCCAGGACGCGCGCGGCATGGCCGCGCTGTGGGCTTACCGGGACCGGCTGACCGAGGCGATCGCCACTTCGGGTATCCCGCACAAGATCGACGTGGCGGTTCCGGCTGGCGAGCTTGGCGCGTTCTGCGCGGAACTCGGTGACGTGGTGCGGGACGCGGCCGGCGTGCGAAGGGCCGGCGCCGTAGGCGCCGGCCGGGAGTCAGCCCATGTCGGTTCCCTGCAGCTGATTGTGTTCGGTCACATCGGCGTTGGCAACCTGCATGTCAACGTGCTCGGACCCGATCCCGCCGACACGCAGGTCGACGCGGCGGTAGCCCGGCTCGCAGCAGCGCACGGCGGATCGGTCGCGGCCGAGCACGGTGTCGGCCGGGCCAAGACGGGCTGGCTCGGCTGGACCAGGACGCCGGCCGAGATCTCGGCCATGCGGGCCATCAAGGCGGCCCTTGATCCAGCCGGCCTCCTGAACCCCGGCGTCCTGTTGCCGCCCGAAACTGCGACCGAGCCGCCCGAGCGCGCCACGACGTAGAACAGCGATGGGCCACCGACGTTGAAAGAAGACGGTCGATGGCCCATCGCTGTTGTTCGGGCTGGCTGAGACCAGCCCAGCCAGGGACAGCGAGGGGCTGCGGCCTGTTGAATGTTGGGTGGTCTGTGCGTTTGTGGGCGATCAATCATCGTCACCGGCTGCACTTTGGCGATGCAGATTGCCGATCTGGTGTCACGATAGGGGCGTGTGGCGGAGACGGGCGGTGGCGGCGGGGCCGGATCAGGCGCGGATCGATGCCACGGCCCGCGCCGTCATTGACTGCGCGCCAGGCCCGATTATCGCCCTTGGCAGGGACCGGGCGGTGTGCGTCTGGAACCGGGCGGCCGAGCAGATGTTCGGCTGGACCGCGGCCGAGGTGCTCGGGCTCGATCCGCCGATCATCCCGCGGGAGCTGCGGGCCGAGCACAACGCGGTACTCGAGCGGGTCGCGGCCGGCGGGCAGATCTCGCTCGCGACCAGGCGGATGTCTAAAGCCGGCGAGATGCTCGACCTGCGGATCGACGTCAGCAGCCTCACCGAGGCTTCCGGCGGGCGGCTGGGCTGGATCATCCTGTGCCACCCGAGCGACGAGGACAGCGCGATCCGGCACTACATGGCCGAGCGCGCGCGGGTGGTGCGCAGGCTCGGCGACGTCGTGGCCGACATGAACGCCGAGCTTGACCTGGAGACCGTGCTCGACCGGATCGCGGCCAGCCTGCGGGAGCTGACCAGGGCCGACGCCGGCGGGTTCGTGCTGATCGAGGGCGAGCGGCTGCGGCTGGTATCGATGGACGGCCTGCCCGCCGAGCTCCGCGGCCGGACGGCTGACCTGCCGACCAGCCTGGTCGGCGAGCTGATGCGGTCAGGGAACAGCGTGCTGATGCGGACCGGCGAGTCCGGCAGGTTCGATGACCTGATCTGGTCCGCGCTGCCCGGGCTGCATACGATCACGCTGAGCTTGTCGTACGTCGCGGGCAAGCCGTACGGGGCGCTGTACGCCCTGTACAGCGGGCGGAAGGTCGGCCACGTGGAGCTCGAGCTGCTCGAGCTGCTGGCCGGGCACGCCAGCGTCGCGCTCTCGAACGCCACGGCATTCGCTGAGGTGGTGCGGCAGCGGGCACACGAGCGGGCCGTCATCGACAGCAGCGCGGACGGCATCGCCGTGCTGGACGGGAGCGGCCTGGTCCGGCAGTGGAACCCGGCCGCGCACGCGCTAACGGGCGTTTCGGCGGCGCAGGCGACCGGCAAGCCGCCGCCGTTCCCGCTGCCGGAGCCGGGCGCCACGCTCACCTGCCGGCTGCCCAGCGACCGCTGGATCGACGTGCTCTGCACGGTGCTCGAGGGCCGGGACGAGCAGGTGGTCGACTTCCGCGACATCACGGCAGCTAAGGAACTCGAGGAGGCCAAGGACCTCTTCCTGGCGACGACAAGCCACGAGCTGCGAACCCCCATCACGGTGGTGCAGGGCTTCGCGAGCACGCTGGCGAACCGGTGGGACAAGCTGCCCGACAGGGACAGGCGGATGGCCGTGCAGACGATCGCCGAGCGCGCCGAGTCGCTGGCCAGGCTCGTCGATCAGCTGCTGCTCGGCTCGCGCGCAGGTGCCAACCGGCTGACGGTCAAAAACGAGCCATTCGACCTGGCCAGGCTGTTGATGGACGCCGCGAAAGTGTTCCGCCCGCTGTCCGACCGGCACATCCTGATCACCGACATCGCCGACGACCTGCCGCAGGCGCACGGCGACCCGGCTGCGACCGACAGCATCGTGGGCCAGTTGCTGGAGAACGCGTTCAAGTACTCGCCCGACGGCGGCACGGTGACGATCGCTGCTGCGGCGATCCCCGAGTCAGGCCAGATCGAGGTCTCGGTACAGGACGAGGGCATCGGGATCGCGGCTGCCGATGTGGAGCGGGTTTTCGAGCGCTTCGTCCAGGGCGAAGCCGGCGACCGGAGGCGGTTCGGCGGGATCGGCCTGGGCCTGTACATCGTGCGCCAGCTGGCCAGAGCGCAGAACGGGGAGGTGACGGCGGCAGCCGGTCCCGACGGCGGGACGATCATGCGCCTGATGCTGCCGCAGGCCGAGGCCGTCGCCGTCCATGCCGATGCGGACGCTGCCGTGGATGGCGGCACTGGCGCTGATGCCGACCGTGCGGCGAGCGCCGCGGGCGGCAAGGACAAGGCGCCAGCCAACGGCCGGAGGATCCCGCCGACAATGTCCAGGCCGCTGCTCCCGCGGCCTCGGACGCCCAGCGACGACGGCTCCCGCCGGTCCGACTGAGCGAGAGCGGCGTTCCGTCGCCCGCTCGGGCAGCGCGATAGCAGAGCGGCGTTCCCTCGCCCGCTCGGCCAGCGCGCCGGCAGCCCCGGGGACGTCAGGCGTCTGGCTCGGGGGCGCTGATGCGCTTCCTGGTGACCGGATCCCTGGTGACCTTCTCGCCGCCCGAGGCTTCGATGTACGTGTCGATGATGCCGATGACGTCCTCGCCCTGCTCAACGATCTTGCCCCGGTCGAGCCAGATCACCCGGTTGCAGGTGTCCTCGACCTCCTCGAGGTCGTGCGCGACAAGGAAGACAGTGCCCGCCTTCTTGCGGAGTTCGTCGATCCTGGCGTGGCTTTTGACCCGGAACTCGGCGTCACCGGTCGCCAGCGCCTCGTCGATCAGCAGGATCTCGTAGTCCTTGGCTGCCGCGATGGCGAACCGCAGCCGTGAGCCCATGCCTGATGAATAGGTCTTCATCGGCAGGTTGATGAACTCGCCGACTCCGGAGAAGTCCACTATCTCGGCGTACTTCTTCTTGATCTCGGCCTTGGTCATTCCCATCGCCAGGCAGCCGAGTACGACGTTCCGCTCCCCCGTGAGATCTTCCATCAGCGCGGCGTTGACGCCGAGCAGCGAGGCGTCGCAGATGGTGTAGACCGTGCCGTGCTCGGGCGGAAGCAGCCCGGCAATGGCGCGCAGCAGCGTCGACTTGCCCGAGCCGTTCCTGCCGATGATGCCGACCGCGTCGCCGCGGTATGCGACAAAGGACATTCCCTTGATCGCGTGCACCTCGCGGATCGCCGGCCTGGTCTTACGGCCGAGGATCCGGAACAGCGCGGTCGACGCGGTGCCGCGGTCACCGCCCGCGCCGTAGACCCGGTAGACGACATGCAGCCCGTCGACGATCACGGTGGGCTCGCCCCTGCTCCCGTTGGTTTTGGCCGGCAGAACCATGCTGTCGGTAGCCTGCGCTGACCTAGCCACGGCCGTAGTTCACCTCCTTCCGCCAGAAGTACCAGAAGCCAAGGAGCAGCGCGACGAGGGCCCAGCCGACCGCGAACAGCCACAGGTGGCTGGAGACGAACGAAGCGTGGCAGTAGGCGCTGCCGTACTGGCTCAGCGGATGGTGCTGTGGGAGATCCTTCTTGACCTGCGTCAGGGCCTTGCCCCAGGCCGCTGGGCTGACACCGGCGGGCCTGGGCGTCCCGGCCCACGCGGCGCAGTTGGCGGCGTTGGGCGCCTTCGCTCCGAATGCGCTGGCGCGCTGATTGGCCAGCAGGGCGTTCCTGACTAGCGTGATGAAGATGGCGGCCGGGTTCAGCTGGAGCAGCGTCGTCACCCAGGCATGGTTCTGCGAGTGCTGCGCCACGAAGACCTGGACGCTGTAAATGACGCCGGAGACGTACAGCCAGGTCCGCATCAGGAACGGCAGCAACTGCGCGAAGTCGTTGATCCTGGCGCCTGTCCTGGCGGCGAAGAGCGCGAGCCCGGCGTTGAAGATGGTGAGCAGCGCCAGCGCCGGTAGGACAAGCAGCCAGTCCCAGGTCACCGGCTCGCCGGTGATGGGTATGAGCGAGAACAGGACCACCATGGACAGCGCTAGCTGCTGCAGTTCGATCATGACGTAGGCGAGCGGCAGCGACGCACGCGGGAACTGCAGGGCCCTGATCAGCGGCAGGCTGTCGGTGATCACCTTCGACGTTGAGATGAAGGTTCGCTGGGTGAAGCTGAAGACAAACACACCGGTAACCAGGAAGGCCAGGTAATCCGGCACGCCCCGGCTGACACCCGTGATGATCAGGCCGAAGATGAGGAAGTAGACGCCGGCGTTGAGCAGCGGAGCGAGGATCTGCCACAGCTGCCCGAGCTTCGCCTCGGTGTACATGGCCACGTTGCGGGCCGTAGCGAAGCCCATGATGAAGCTCCACCGGCGCGCGAGCTCCCTGAGGTAAATGCCGATGGATGGCCGCTGAGCGCTCGGCCGCAGGCCGTACTGGGCGGCCAGCGCAGCCAGCGAACCATCGGGCTGGACGGCGCCTGATTCGCTGCCCTCGCCCGTCGCCGTGGCAGTCGCGCCTCCGAGCACCTGGCCGGGCGATGCGGCCTTGGTCGACCTCATGCGTCGGGTACCCGGCACGGCCGGGTACCGGAGCGCGCGATTATCACGGCGCCGACACTACCCGAGGGCCAACCTTGTCCCTGCTGCCGACTGCGAAGAGCGTGATCACGTTGCCGTGGCGGGCATCTGCACAGGGCCCGTTCCGCCCGGCTCGGGCCTCTGCATCGGCCGTGCCGCGCGGCTCCCACTCTGCTCGCAGGGCCTCCGCTCCAGGCGTTCTCCGCACTCCGGCCGTCGCGGGAACCGGCGTCCCGATTCACCCCCGTTTCGCCGGCTAAATCCCAGGCCGGGGACGGCTGATCAGATAACGATCCCGTAACGCAAAACGTAGTTCAACTGGACGCCACGGAGCCGTAATGCCTTGCTGGCTTGGAAGTGTGCCGCAACGACCGGCGTGCGGGCTGGCCCGCCTGCCGGTTGTGATCAAACCCTTCAGGTTTGACCGGTTTCCGCCTGCGCCAGTCCGGGCATCTGAAATCCGCAGTGCGGAAGGTACCGCGCCGCGATGCCAGGGCGGGTGGCCAGGGAGGTGAGCGCGTCGAGAGTCGTCCACCTGCCGTGTGCCCCGGCCAGCGTCGCCCTCGCGCGCCGGGCGCTTTCCGAGGAACTCCGCGCGGTCGGCGTCTTCGATAACGCCGTCAGGGACGCCGCGCTCGTCGTCAGCGAACTCCTCAGCAATGCGATCCTGCACGCGTATCCGCTGCCGGGAGAACGCCTGCAGGTCGCATGGGCTGTTGACGGCAGCTCGGTCGAGGTGGCGGTGAGTGACGGCGGCAGCGCGACCGTACCGCACACCGGTCATCCGGCGCCGTCGTCAGTCAGCGGGCGGGGTCTGAGCATTGTCGAGCATCTCTGCCTGACCTGGGGCGTACGGAGCGATGAGATCGGGCTCACGGTCTGGGCCGTCCTCGCGGCGCCGAGACACGATGAAACGGGCAAGCACGTCGAGTCTGCCAGCCCATTCGGGCAATCAGGAAACGGCATTTCCGGAACATCATGGCAGCGGGCGGACGTCGTCGCTGGCTTCCCCATGACCGGCCCATAGCCCGTCGGTTACCAAACGCTGACCACGCTCCGGCGCTGCTCATGCCGTATGCGTAATCCGGCCGGGATTGGTGATACTGCCATCAGGGTCATCGGTGGGGGTTCGGCCACGGAATCTCGGGGGGATCGTGAGCTACAGCATTGGTACTGACAGTGAAGTTGGCTGCCTCAGGACCGTGCTCGTTCATCGGCCTGGTCCAGAGCTGAGGCGGATCACGCCGAGGACGAAGAGCCGGCTGGGATTCGACGGCCAGCCCTGGGTCGCTCGGGCACAGCAGGAGCACGATGCGCTGACGGACCTGCTCAGAGACCGCGGGGCTGAGGTTCTCTATGTCACCGAGTTGCTGCAGGACGTGCTCGAGTTTCAGTCAGCCAGGGACGACTCGATCGCATCTGTGCTCGCCGATGCCGAGCTCGGCGATGTCCTTGGCGCCAGCGTTCGCCAGCATCTGGAGTCGCTCGCTCCTCTGGACCTGGCCGCGGTTCTGGTTGCCGGGCTGACCGTCGCCGAGCTCAGGACCGGCAGCGGGCTGGTATACGACCTGCTCGACCCGCACGACTTCGTGATCGACCCGCTGCCGAACCTGGTCTTTACCCGAGATTCCAGCGTTTGGATCGGAGATCAAGCGGTCATTGCCTGCTTGCCGGGCCCGCGGCGCAGGGAGACCGAGCTGATGGCCGTCATCTACGGTCATCACCCTCGGTTTGGCGGGCTGCGATCGCGCTATGACGCCGGCGCCATGCAACTGGACGGCGGTGATGTGCTGCTGCTCGCTCCAGGCGTTGTGGCCGTCGGTGTGGGCGTGCGGACCTCACCCGCCAGCGCCGAACGGCTGGCCAAGCACCTGCTGGAGGCCGGGGTCGCGAACACCGTGCTCGCTGTCCCGATGAACCAGCGCGGCGAGGGCGGCCACCTGGACCGGGTCTGCACCGTCGTCGACTCTGGCGTCGTGATCATGATTCCGGCACTTGCGTTCACTCTGACCGCGCTGACCATTACCGCCCGCCAGGATCAGCTTCGCGTGTCCCGTCCGCAGCCCTTCCTCGAAGCGGCGGCGCGGGCCCTCGATATAGACAGGCTCACCGTGATCGACACTGGGCTGGACTCGCCGTCTGGCCAGGCTGGCCAGTGGGACGACGGCGGCAACGCGCTGGCCGTCGGGCCCCGGGTGGCGGTCTGCAACGAGCGGAACGTCGAGACCAATGCCAGGCTCGCGGGAGCCGGTTTCGATGTCATCACCGTGCCGGGAAGTGAGCTTGGAGCCTTCCGCGGTGGTCCGCGTTGCCTGTGCGCTCCGATCCGGCGTGACCCAGTTCCGATGCCGGAGCTAGCTCGCCCCAGCCACGAGCCTGGGCAGCCGGCCCGAGCGCCGCAGGTCGATCCCGCGGTTGTCAGCGGGACGCGCGTTCCTGGGCCAGCTGGCCCGGCCAACGACCAGGCACATCGGGTGGGGGAACTCACTCCGATGCGCTGACCGCGCCTGGGCCCCAGATCGGCAGCCGGACGGCCTACTGCGCCGCTTGGCCAAGGACTGGCTAAGCGGGCTAACTACCCGCCTATTGCCGCGATCTTGACCGGCGCCCGATGCGGAACAGCCCGGACCCGATCAGGACGATAAGCACGATCCAGAAGCCGATCGCCAGCATGTGCAGCAGGCTCCCGAGCAGCACCCACAGCAAGACGAGGATCGCGGCCGCCGCGACGATGAACAAGATGATGCGCGCCATGCCACCAGAGTACGCGGGTCACGGGGGATCGGGGGCCCGGCTGCCCGGCTGTTCGGTGGCGGCGGCCCCGGCCCTCTCAGCGCTTTGCCGAAACTTTGCGCAGCTTTTGTCCTGTCTTGAACGGGCGGGAAGAACTCAGAACAGCAAGCGTTTGCAGCCGCACACAGCCCTGTTCGCGGGTGGTGGATCGGGCCGGGGACGAGTAGTGTGCGGGAGGTGGAGCTAAAGGTCACATGCCGGCCGCAGGGGGAATACGTCGTCATGTCGGTCCAGGGCGAGATCGATTTGTACACGGTTCCCCGGCTGCAGCGCGAGCTGGCGGGCGTGCTTGCCTCCGGTGGCCCCGTCCGTCTGGTTGTTGACCTGTCGGGGGTAGATTTCTGCGACTCGACCGGCGTGAACGTTCTTCTCGCCGCGCATCGTCAGGCCCGCGAGACGGGCGGTGATCTAGAACTGGCCGCACCTCGTCCAGCGGTCAGGAAGATCTTGCAGGTGACGGGGCTTGAAGCGGTGTTCACCGTGACGGAGAACCCGGCGCAGGCAGTCGGCAGGTAATCGCGCTACTAAGATCGCAGCCATGTCGCCACGCGGTGACCTGGCCGTCGTTATCCCTGCCAGGAATGAGTACGACCGGATCGGCGCGACCGTCAGGGCCGCGGTGCGGATCCCCGGTGTGGACATCGTCGTCGTAGTCGACGACTGCTCAAACGACGGCACGGGTGGCGAGGCGAGCGCGGCCGGCGCGACCGTCGTGCGTCACGCGCGCAATCGAGGCAAGGCCGCTGCGATGGAAACGGGCGCGGAGGCGGTCCGGGTGATCGAGGCTGAGCGCGCGGCCGTGGCCAGGACGGCCGGGAACGCCGCTATCCGACCCCGGCACCTGCTATTCCTCGACGCGGATCTGGCCGAGACAGCAGGGGAGGCTGGGCCGCTCGCCGAGCCTGTCATGGCGGGTCGCGCTGACATGACCATCGCCGTGTTCAGCACCAGGGTGAAACGCGGGGGCCATGGCCTGGTGATGGGCCTGTCGGGGGCCGGCATCGAGCGGGCAACCGGCTGGCGGCCGACCGAGCCGCTCAACGGCCAGCGTTGCCTGACCAGGGCGGCGTTCGAGGCGGCGCGGCCCCTAGCACCAGGCTGGGGCGCCGAGACCGGCCTCACCATCGACCTACTGCGTAAGGGGATGCGGGTCGCCGAGGTTCAGGTCCCGCTGGCGCATCGGGCAACCGGCACGGACCTCCACTCGCAAGTCCACAGGGCCAGGCAGCTACTAGGCGTCGCCCGGGCGCTCGCGGAACGTCAGCCGTGGCAGCACGCGACCGCATGGCCCGACGGACAGGTGGCCGAGCAACCTGACGCGGCAGCGCTATGAGTGGCGTCAATCGTTGCGCGTATCTCGGGCCGCGCGGCACATTCTGCGAGCAAGCCGTCAGCGCCCTGCATCCGGATAGCGCGTTCGAGCCCGTGGCCTGCGCCTCGATCGAGGCCACCCTCGACGCGGTGCACTCTGGCCACGCCGACCGGGCCGTCGTGCCGATCGAGAGCTCGGTCGAGGGCGGCGTCAACGCCACCCTCGACGAGCTAGCCGCGGGCCCGCAGCTGCTGATCAAGGCCGAGGTGATCGTCCCCGTCGAGTTCGCGCTGCTCGCCAGGCCTGGTACTGAACTTCAAGACGTCAAGGTGGTAGGCGGTCATCCTGTCGCGCAGCCGCAGTGTCGGCAGTGGCTGGCCAAGAACCTGCCAGAAGCCCTTTGGCGCCCGACGCTGTCCAATGCCGACGCCGCGCAGCAGGTCGCCGACTCCGAGATCGACGCCGCGCTGGCGGGGAGCTTCGCGGCGCGGCACTACCGGCTGGCCGTGCTGGCCGACGGCGTGCACGACAACGCCGCTGCCGTGACCAGGTTCGTGGAAGTCGGCCTGCCGGGCTCGCTGCCGGACAGGACAGGAAACGACCGGACGTCAGTGATCGCGTTCCTAGCCGACGACCATCCTGGCGCCCTGATGGACATACTCAGCCAGTTCGCCGTTCGCGGCGTCAACCTGAGCAGGATCGAGTCGCGCCCGACTGGCGAGGGGATCGGCCGGTACTGCTTCTTCATTGACTGCGAAGGACATGTGGCGGCGCCCCAGGTCGGCGAGGCGTTGATGGGCTTGCGGCGCACTTGCAGCGAGGTGCGCTTCCTGGGCAGTTATCCGATGGCGGACGCTGCCGCACAGCCTGGGCAGGTCGCCGCAGGTAATGCGCCGCTGATGAGCGCCGATGCGGCGTTCACCGATGCGGCAGCCTGGCTCGACCGGATCAGGCGGGGCGCACTTTTAGCCTGAGGCGGCGCCGCTAGAGGTACGGGCCCGACGTGCGCTGCTGTTGCGCCGGTTCCTCGACGGGAGCTCCGGGCGTCATGCCGGGCGGCAGCGCCCTGCGCATCTGCTCGAGCTGTTGCCTGGCGGCCATCTGCTGGGCGAAGAGCGTGGTCTGGATCCCGTGGAACAGGCCCTCCAGCCAGCCCACCAGCTGTGCCTGAGCGACCCTCAGTTCGGCCTCGCTCGGTATCTCGTCCTCGGCGAACGGCAGGGATAGCCGCTCAAGTTCCTCCACAAGCTCGGGTGCCAGCCCGTCCTCAAGCTCCTTGATCGAACTGGTGTGGATCTCCCTGAGCCTTGCCCTGCTCTTCTCGTCCAGCGGGGCAGCCCTGACCTCTTCGAGTAGCTGGCGGATCATGCTGCCGACCCGCATGACCTTGGCCGGCTGCTCGACCATCTCGGTCACGGGCCGCTGGCCAGTCGCATCGCCGGCATTACTCTCCATCGCGACGCCATCGGGACCAACTATCACGACCCTGCCGAGCTGTTCGGAGTTCGGCTCCCTATGCTCAGTCATGCTCCTAGTCTGTCGATTGCGTCTTCGCAGTGCATCACCGGGGGCGCTCTGTTAGGGCCAGAGAAGGATTTTGCCCATGTGGCGAGCCGCCCGCTGCCGTTATCATGATTGCTCGCATGCAAGGATTGTCCTGGGCAGTTGCCACGCGGGCGATTCGGTGCGCGGGTGGCATCGCCAACAGGTCTCGGTCTGAGGCCGATGTTGATAACGTTATGGACATGGCTGTGAAGACCATCAGCATTAGCATGGACGAGCGGACATACCGGCAGGCGAAGGCGGCAGCCGAACTGGCCGGAGTGCCGATGTCGGCGTGGATGTCCCGATCGGCCAGGGAGAAAGTTCAGCGAGACGCCGCCGCGACCGTGGCGGAACTCGACCGCGGCACAGGGCACGCCTGGGCGGCCTGGGCTGAAGCGATCGAGCAGGACTTCGGCAACCCGGAGGCGGGGAAGGGCGCTGCGTGAATCGCGGCGAAGTCTACGCTCATCAAGGACTGGGGCGAGCTGGCTACGTGGTCATCGTCAGCAATGATGGGTTCAGCGCAGTCACCGGTCACCCGGTAGTGGTCAGGATCAGCGACCGCCCTGATCTGACCGAGACCCCTTACGTCGTCGCGCTGACCAGCGAGGATGAGGTGACTGGTCACCTTGAGTCCTACTCGGTGGTCCGGCTGCGCAGGAACCGGCTAGGCGCCGATCCCGTCGGGCGCGTCTCGGCGGATACGCTCCGCAAGCTCGACGACTCCCTCGCTCTGCTCTTCGACTATGGCGGCTGACGGCAGGCCGGGCAGCGACGAGCGGGACGGAGTCTCGCTCACCAACCTTGACCAGCCGCTGTTCGCCGATGCTGGCGCGACCAAGCGCGATCTCGTCGACTACCTGGACGCGCTCGCAATGCCGATGATCGCCGGGCTGCGCGACCGGCCGCTGTCTGTCATCAGGGTGCTGCGCGGCCAGGACCCCTTCATGCAGAAGAACCTCCCCAAGTACGCGCCGCCCTGGATACGCACGGTCTCGCAGTGGGCGCAGGCCTCGGGTCGCGAGGTTAAGTACGCGCTCTGCGACGATCGCCGGACGCTGCTGTGGTTCGCCAACCAGCGGGCGATCGAGTATCACCCGGCCCTGATCCGCACCGGGCGCTTGGACCGGCAGACGCATCTGATCCTCGACATCGATCCCCCGGCCGCGGACGGCTCGTTCGCGCTCGCGGTCCGGGCCGCGCACCTCGTCCGCCAGGCACTGGCCGACGCCGGGCTAGCGGGAGTGGCGAAGACCAGCGGCGCCAAGGGGCTGCACGTGTTCGTGCCGCTCGACGAGGAGCCAGGCATCGAGGACGTCGCGGCCGCGACGCGGGCCCTGGCCGCGCGCGCCGAGTTGCTCGATCCTGCGCTGGCGACGACCGCCTTCATCAAGGAGGACCGGCACGGCAAGGTGTTCATCGACTCGACCAGGGCTGGAGGGGCCACCGTCGCCGCGGCCTACAGCCCGCGGGTGCGGCCGGGCGCGCCTGTGTCATTTCCCGTGACGTGGGACCAACTCGACGACGTCTCCCCCGCTGACTTCACTGTGCACACCGCGGCCCGGCTGGCCGACGGCCGCGATCCATGGGCCGATCTGATGCCCGCTCCTCAGTCGTTGTCCGCGGCACTTATCGCCGAAGGCCACGCCATTCCCATTGCGCGCGTGCAGGCGATGCACGAGGGTAAGCGCCGAGCACGCGCCCGCCGCTCCTAGCATCACTTTTGCAGCGCTCCGGTCGAGCCGGACGCGGCAAACAGCCGGGCTGTCTGACCCCCGCCGGCGACAAGCCAGGGCCCGGTCCCCGGCAGGCTCAGCCGAGCGAGAATGGTCCGTTGCGTCACCGGTAGCCGGGGCGGTGATGGCCCATGATCTTCATGTCGTCCCGCTTATGCAGCGGCGCCAGCCAGGTCTCCGGGCAGCCGGGCTTGCCGCAGCGTACGACGATGTGGCCGCCGCGGGCCTTCAGCGCGGGTGGACAGTCGCACGGTTCCCAGTCGATCGTGACCAGGCCAGGGGCCCACGGGTGCCGAGAGCGGCATTGCTCAGGGATTAGCGGCAAACTGACCTGCTCCACGCCAGTATTCAAACACGCTGTCGAACTGGTCGGAACACCGGCCGGTCTCGAGACTGCCGGTCGCGCGCGACCTCGGTCAAGTCTGACCGTTACCGAGGTTGCATATCTGAGACCATGGTTGCAAACTGGCTGAGTGGTTGCGTGGCTGGATAACCCGCCGGGCGATCTGGCGGTCGTCCAGTGAGAACCAGGCGGCCGGGGCTGAGCCGTGACGCCAAGCTGCTGATCGCAGGGCAGGGCGTACGGGCGGCCGGTTACGGCTTCACCGCGGTGCTGCTGGGAGCGCTGCTCGCGACCCGCGGCTATACCTCGCTGCAGGCGGGCGTGGTGCTGACGGCGCTGATCGCCGGGACGGCGCTGGCGAGCGTCGCGGTCGGCGCGTTGGCCGACCGGATCGGCAGGCGGCGCTGCTACGCGGTGTTCTTCGCCGGCGTTTCGGTCGCGGGTGTGGTGGTGGCCGCGGGCGTGCCGCTGTGGGGTCTGCTGGCGGTGGCGGTTACTGGGACGCTGTCGACTGATGTGGTGGATAACGGCCCTGCAACCACCCTGGAGCAGGTGATGCTGGCCGATGAGGACGCGGGCACCGCGGTGGTGTACGGGCGTTACAACATGGTCGGAGCGGCCGCGGGTGCGCTGGGCGCGCTCGCGGTGACCGTGCCGGGCCTTGCTGGCGGCACTAGCGGCGGCGCGTCTGGCCTTCTTTTCCTGGTGCTGGTCCCGGTCGGGGCCGCGGGAGTGTTGTTCGCGCTAGGCCTGTCGTCTGCGGTGGAGGCTCCGCTCGCCGCTACCTCAGAGCTCGAGCGTCCGGTCCGCGCCGGGGAGCGTCCGGTCCGCGCCTGGGAGCGGCTCGTCCGCGCCTGGGAGCGTCCGGTCCGCACGCGGACGCGCCTGGAAGAGTCCCGGTCGGTAGTGCGGCGGATGGCCGGGTTGTTCGCCGTGGATGCTGCCGGCGGTGGGCTCGTCACGACCGGGTTCTTGTCGTATTACTTCGCTGAGCGCTACCACGTGCCAGTCGCCGATCTGGGCTGGCTTTTCTTCGCGGTGTCGGTGGTGCAGGCGATCTCGGTCGCGGTGGCGCCGCTGCTGGCGCGCCGGTTCGGCCTGGTGGCGACCATGGTCGGCACGCACCTGCCGAGCAATGTGCTGCTCGCTTCTGTCGCCTTCGCGCCGACGTTCGGCGTCGCAGCCGGGCTGCTGCTGGCGCGGACGACGTTGTCGCAGATGGACGTCCCGGCCCGGCAGGCGCTGGTTATGGCCGCTGTCACGCCGCAGGAGCAGACCCCGGCGGCGGCGGTGACTAACGCCGCCCGCTACACCGTTCGGCCGCTCGGGCCTCTCGTGGCGGGGGCGGTGCAGCAGGTGGCGCTCGGCGCCCCGCTGATCGTCGCCGGCGCGGTCAAGGCCGGCTATGACCTCGCGCTGTGGCGCTGGGCCCGCCGGCTTTCCCTGGGGTCCGCGAGTAGCGTCAAGCCCGCAGGCGGCACGGATGAGCCCGCCAGGACCTCCCGGGGGCCAGCTGGGACGCGGAGGTGACCCCGGTTGACACGGGCCAGAGGTCCGCCCGGGCGGGGCCGCCCGGGATGCTGGAGCAGCTAACCCGGTCGCCCGTCCCAGGCTGCCGTCAGGCAAAACAGAAGGAGCGAGTGGCATGAAGTGGATTACCAGGGAGAACGCCAACGTTGACAGGATCGCCTGCCCGTGGCTGATCAGGCGGTTCATCGACGCCGACGCCGAGTTCTTGTTCGTCGCCCGCGAGCACGTACTTGCGGCGGCTGCACGGGAGGGCGGGCATTCCTACGACGCCCCGGGCGCGGAATATACCCACCGGGACGGGAAATGCTCGTTCGACGTGCTGGTAGAGGAGTTCAACCTCACTGGTGACCCCGCGCTGGTCCGGCTCGCCGAGATCGTGCACGCCGCTGATGTGTCCGAGGACCGGGACAGCTCGGCGGAAGGCCCGGGGCTGTACGCGATCGCGCATGGGTTCGCGCTACTGCACGGCACTAATGATCAGGCCAAGATCGATCTGGAAACGCCGATGTACGACGCGCTGTACGCCTGGTGCCAGGATCAGGTCTCCGCGCGAGCATGACCGGGAGCCGCAGATGCCGCTGGTGAGATCCGGGTTCATACCCATTCCGCCGGGGCCGCGACCCGGTTTCGATCACGCCGACATCTACCGCGACAGTTCGGGTGCCTCGCGCTTGTACGTAGCGCATACCGGCGCGGACCGGGTGGACGTGATCGACTGCCAGGCCGGTGCGTACCTGCGCGCGCTGCCCGGGCACCCCGGCGTGGCCGGAGTGCTCATCGACTCGGGCCAGGACCTGCTGTTCACCTCTGACCGCCAAGCGGCGCAGGTCGGCGTCTACCGGTGTTCGGACGAGAAGCTCCTCGCTCGCCTGAACGTGGGCGCGCATCCCAACGGCCTG
>Ga0209131_1001671_pt1 | contig 15332 bp, 15 predicted proteins | sample GraSoi_2013_40cm_FD_185826 | JGI IMG/M metagenome (GOLD analysis project Ga0209131, IMG submission 185826) | Grasslands soil microbial communities from the Angelo Coastal Reserve, California, USA - Sample 9_17_2013_40cm (SPAdes) (version 2) | ecosystem: Environmental > Terrestrial > Soil >...
CAACCGGCGCGATCACAAATGGCGCAGAGGCACTTTTCCACGAGCCCCAGGCGGTGCGCCGCGAGATATTTCCTTCATTCCAGATGATCGTGGAGTGATATTGAAAGCCGATCTTTTTGGCAATCGTGGTCAGGTCTGCCCCTACGCTTTGTTGACCGCCCTTATTCTTGTCAAGTGGGATATTTAAACAAAATCGTCCCTCATCCTTTAACCACTCATAACAGCGCGCCATCCATTTTTTGCTGAACTCAAGATACTCCATATAGGAGATGTCGTCTTTATGGGAATTATATTGAATATCCACATTATATGGAGGCGATGTGATCACGAGGTCGACGCTGTTCTCTTCCACACATTTAGTGGTCAAAACATCGTCCTGGATAAGTGTAAACTTCTCGTTTTGAAAATAAATCCTGGATGTTCTCATCGGCGCGTTCGATTATAGCGTGTTCGCAGAGTTTGGGGCTACCCACTCTGAGTGTTCAAATTGCCGTCCAGCATTTCCCGAATAATGTGCTTGAATACATCAAAAGGCTGGGCGCCTTCGATCTTCACATCGTTAATAATGAATGTTGGTGTTGCGAGGACTCCATCCGTCTTTGCCTTAACCCCATCCTGCTCCACAGTCTCTTTGTGTTTACCCTCGCTCAGGCATTGCTCAAAGGTTTCCATATCCAGATTTAAGGTTTCAGCATATTGAATCAGTTTCTCTTTGGTAAAATCGCCGACGTTTTCGCCGGTCCAGTTCGTGAATAACGTATCGTGATATTCCCAGAATTTTCCCTGGTCGCCTGCACAGTATGCTGCCTCCGCCGCCAAAATGGACTCCGGTCCAATGAAAGCGTAGGCACGATATTCAAAATATACCTGCCCTGTGTTGACATACTCTTTAATCAACTGCGGTTCGGTTTCTTTCCAGAATCGTAAGCAAAAGGGACATTGAAAATCGCCATACTCGATAATATGAATGGGCGCGTTTGGGTCGCCCATCGTGTTATTTTGTGTGACCTCACGCGTTCTTTGCTCTGCGGGCTTTACCCAATCCGGCAGGAATTTATATGTAAACTGCGGCCCAGCGAAGATCAGAGTTCCAACAAAACCGGCTGCACAGATAAAAATAGCCAAGCCGCCTAAGGCCAGCCATACGATCCATGCGCGGCGCGGCGGCTTTTCCAAAGACTCGGCCGTTTCTGTTTGTGGAATAGGCTCTTCCATTAACTATCTCCTATGACTAGTGAGTAATTGTAGATTATGTTATCTACTTTCACAAGCGTGCACACAAGTAGGGGAATTAATCTCTCATGAAAAACTCATGCTGTTTTTGTCATGATCTTTGTTTTTCGTTATAATCCTTTTTATGACTGGAATGTTTATTTCCCGCCGAGATGCTCCCAAATATGTTCTTGCCGCTCTAATTGGAGGGTTTGCACTCTTTCTAGGTATCACCTTCTTATGGACGATTGGCTATCAACTGGTTTATGCGGGACGTATTTTCCCGGGTGTGTCTGTGGGCGGGATCGACCTTTCCGGCCTCTCCCCAAACGATGCCGCATTTAAATTAAATCAAACTCTTTCTTACCCGCTCACGGGCAAGATATTGTTCCGTAACGGTGAGAGCATTTGGACGGCTTCACCTGCTGAATTGGGCATGGTCTTCGATCCTACCGCCAGTGCATTGGCAGCATATCAACTTGGCCGCAAGGGAGGTTTGTTCGGCGCACTCGCCGGTCAAATTCAGGCGCGCGGCCTTGGCGTGGATGTCGCACCGGTAATTATCTTTGATCAGCGTGTGGCATATGTTTATTTGCAAAACATTGCGTCGCAAATCGATCAACCTGTGGTGGAAGCCTCTCTACATGTAGAGGGCACGAACGTTGTTGCACAACCGGGTCAGGTGGGCAGATTGCTAAATCTCGACGCTACCCTGATTTATCTCGGCGCACAATTGCAGACCTTTCGCGATGGAGAAATACCTCTGGTCATTGGAGAGGCGGCGCCGAAACTCCTGGATGTCTCCTCTCAAGCTGATGCGGCACGCCGCATCCTCAGTCAGCCGTTGACCATAGGAGTTCCGAATTATCGTGGAGGCGATCCCGGTCCCTGGACATATGACATTCCAGTGATTGCAAATATGCTCGCGGTGAGAATGGTGGATAATGGTGGAGCGAGCAATATGCAAGTTGCATTAGATCCGGCCGCACTGCGTCGGGCCTTGAATGACATAAAAGTATATGTCGATCGTCAACCTGCCAATGCCCGTTTTATTTTTAATAATCAAACAGGCCAGATTGAACCGATTGAAGCTTCCCATGTAGGTCGTTCCCTCGATGTAGAGGCGAGCATTGCGGCCATTAATGATGCTTTGCAACGCGGCGAACATTCTGTTGCTTTGAGTGTCGTAGAGCAACAGCCAGTCGTCGCGGACACTGCGCTAGGCACTGATCTGGGTATCACACAGGAAATAAAATCTTATACAACCTATTTTTATGGTTCGAGCAATGAACGCATTCAAAATATTGTCGCGGCCTCTGCACAATTCCATGGGGTGTTGGTGGCACCAGGTGAAGTTTTCTCGATGGGCAGCGCGCTCGGCGATGTAAGCCTGGAAAATGGATTTGCTGAAGCCCTTATTATTTATGGCAACCGTACCATCAAAGGCGTAGGCGGCGGTGTATGCCAGGTAAGCACGACTTTATTTCGGACTGTTTTCTTTGCAGGTTTTCCAATTGTAGAACGATACTCACATGCATATCGTGTGGCATATTATGAAAAGACCGCCAGCAACGATATTGATCCCAACCTGGCCGGCTTGGACGCAACGGTTTACTTTCCGCTGGTCGATTTTAAATTCCAAAATGACACTCCTTATTGGATCTTGATGGACACAGATGTAAATGTCAGCGCACGCACTCTCACGTGGAAACTTTATTCCACTCCGGACGGGCGCAGTGTGACCTGGGAAACAACCGGGCCAACGAATGTTATACCAGCGCCAGATCCGCTATTTCAGGAAAATCCCGATCTCAAGAAAGATGTGATCAAACAGGTCGATTATGCTGCGCAGGGCGCCGATGTCACCGTGACGCGCACAGTTTGGCGCGGTGGGCAGATCTATTTTACAAATCAGGTCCAAACACACTATCTACCCTGGCAGGCTGTTTGTGAATATGGTACCGACACGGAAAACCCGGATAAAAAGGCCAAGAAGGAGGGATTGTGTCAATCTCCAAAGTCTTGATACAGCAACTTCCCGAAATGGTTTTTATCCGCTCGCTATTCTTGCTGGTAAAATCATAAATTCATAAGGAGAAAATATGGTCAGCCCGGAACTGCTTGAAATTTTGCGATGCCCAAATTGTGTGCGTGAAAAAGAAGGCTTGCTTACGCTTTATAAGGACGCATGGTTGATTTGCCAGGATTGCGGTCGCAAATATCCGATTGTGGATGATATTCCTGTGATGTTGATCGACGAAGGGGATAAATGGATCAAGACTGCGCAGGATGCACTTCCTATTCCTCCGCCAGCTAAATAAAATGAAGGACTTGCTGGCCGACCTGACCAGTGGAGATGATGTGCGTGCAGAAAATGTAATCTCCGCAATTGCAGATTTGGGAACCGCGGTGATCCCTTCTCTTTTGGAATTAACGCACGCTGCTTCTGTCGACTCCCGCTGGTGGGCTGTTCGTGCACTTGCCGCCTCGCCCCACATACGGACCGAAGACCTGCTTCCGCTTTTGAACGACTCAGCTCCCGAGGTGCGTGCTGTCACTGCTCTCGCGTTATGTAATCATCCAGATGAGAAGGCTGTGTCCGCGTTGATTCATACTCTGGCAGATGAAGATTCTCTTACAGCCGGGCTGGCAGGAAATGCGCTGGTGAAAATTGGAAAGACTTCGGTGCCAGACCTATTGAACGTCATGAACGCCAGCGTCGAGACCGGTCGAAACGAAGCACCACTCAAAATTCGTATTCTGGCTTTGCGGGCATTGGCGGAAATCTGCGACCATCGTGCCATTCCAGTGATGATGAAATCCATGAGCGAAAAGTCCACTCTCCTGCAATATTGGGCACTGGAAGGCTTGGAAAGGCTTGGGCTTAATATGGTATATATTAAGCCATGAGGTTTAAAGAATGAACAGACTGGAATTCCTGAAGAAAATAAAACTCCCCAAAATTGTTGGCCGTCCTACGAGAGGGCAATTGATATTCTGGGGTGTGACAGTAGTACTTGCTATTGGCACGTTTATATTTGCACGCGGCTTTACGGCATGCTGGCAGCTCACGAATTTACCAGGTCGCCCTCCAGCAACATGTACTAATAGTTCGACCAATCCGGATAATAATTTTCAAGTAGACAGGAACGGAACGCCAGTCGCGGCGAATTTACCACCTACACCCATTATTGTGCCGGAAGGGGCCTTGCCTCCAGCGTGGGATGGCGCCAGTCGTATTAATATCCTGTTTCTCGGCTTGGATGCACGTGATCTGATCGTGAACGAGGGACCTCCGCGTACCGATACGATGATGTTATTCACGATTGACCCTGTTAGCAAAACTGCTGGTATGTTGTCAATCCCAAGAGATATGTGGGTGAACATTCCGGGTTTTGGATATAGTCGTATTAATACCGCATACCCAAGCGGAGAAGGCAATCAACTACCCGGCGGCGGCCCTGGTCTTGCCATGAAAACAGTGTCACAGTTTATTGGCGTCCCGGTAGATTATTATGTGCAGGTGGATTTTAGTACCTTCGCAAAATTCATCGATTATCTTGGCGGTATCGATGTTTATGTAGAGCAAAATCTCACTCTTGACCTTACCGGCTCTGGCTATGATAAAGTAGGTAGTCTTGCGACTAATGACAAGGTCTCTGTGTTGGGAAAGAACGACGCAGGAAGATTCATGCTAGTTGAATATCAAGGCGGTAAAGGTTGGATCATTTACTCAGCGCTTAAAGCGGACGGTATCGAGACTTTGCCGGTTGTGACCAATAATCAGGGAGGCTTGCCTTCGGGATCGGGTCTACCAGGCGTTATCGTTAAACCAACAGATGTGCGCGCCGTCCCAGGAGACCCAAATCACATTCGTGTAACTTGTTGTGGATATCGTCTCATGGGTGGCGACATAGCGCTCGCCTACGCGCGTGACCGTCATACGCAAGATGGGGATGTGGATCGTGCAAAACGGCAGCAACAGGTAATTTTCGCAATCCAGAAGAAAATATTTGACCCAGCGGTTTTTCCGGGCCTGATTACGCAAGGACCCGCAATTTATCAAGAATTCTCGACCGGCATTCATACCAACATGAGTTTAGAGGACGCTCTTAAACTGGCAGTTCTTGGCAAGGATATTTCCCGCGAGAGCATAAAATCCGGCGTGATTGATACGTCTATGGTGACATTCGATAGTGTTGTCCTTGGTGGGCAGCCAGCATCTATCATGAAGCCAATTATGGATAAAGTTCGCATTTTACGCGATCAGATCTTCACTACCAGTGGCCCCACCAGCCCGATCGCACAGGGCGACCCCATTTCTCTCATGCGCGCAGAAGAGGCGCGCATCCGTATTTTGGATGGTACGTTTACACCAGGCATGGATCAACGTGCAGGCACGTTCTTTCAGTCGCAGGGTATGGGAGTTACAGAGGTTGGACAAGCAAGTGATGTTTATAGCTCGACAGTTGTGATTGTATACGGTCCCAAATTATATACTTTGCGTTATCTACAGAGTACGTTTGGGATCACCAGTAATCAGATCAGATTCAGCCCCGATCCAAACTCGACAGTGGATATCGAAATACGCCTCGGTTCAGATATAGCAAGTAGAATCCCTTAAAGCAATACAAAAAAAACCATAAATAAGAAAAACATCCCTCAATGATTTGGAGGGATGTTTTTCTTTAGGGAGATGCTATTTCATAAATGTATTCAAAACCCAATCTCCGACAAACCAGTATTTGAAATCCTGTCCCTGATTAACCTGAATCCCGCCAATTGTGCCGTAGATCAATGCGACCACGGGTAAGATACCGAAAATGCACGCAAGGGGCAGGCAAAGTAATCCGATAAAAGGGACCACCCCAGACAATAGGCTGGAAACGATCGCCAGGGCGCTTCCCCCAAACCAGCAGATCGCCTGAAAAACGAAAGCTTGGAGCGAATGAAATGCAACATATCGGGAGCGCTCCTTATAGATCAAGTAAATGATCAGGGGCGCTACTACTCCCAGAAAACCTGTAACGAGATTAAGCAGTACACTGAAATGCGAGAGCATTGCCCATTGCTTTTCCTCTGCAGGAGTCAACGGCGCGGGCGGGGTCTGAGGGATTTGTTCACTCATCATGTTCTCCTTTTATTAAAAAAGACTCGCGGCCAAAGCCGCGAGTCTTTTTTAGATCAGCTTGATAATTATGCCCAGCCCTGATTCTTGACGAAATCCGTGACCACCGGAATGTTCACGAATTTACCGTTATACGCCTGAACACCCCAGTAAATTTGCAGGATCAAGCCTAACGGCCAAATGCATAATCCGATCAGGAAAAAGCTGGTTACAGTGACAATGACGTAGAAGACGACTCCCCAAGCTAATGCCTGGGCATTGTGTGCCTTAATGAATGGGCGGTCTTTCTTATCCTGCATCAGCAGAAGAATGATCGGGACCAGCGGTGTGAAGACATAAGCCAGTGCGGCCCAAAGCTTATCGTCACTGGTTGCATCTGAAGACATTGGTGCTTGAGACATGATTTATTCCTCCGAATAAGTTGGGTTTTGGATTTGCAGTATTTTACAACCTTTCAAGGTAAAACGCAAACAAGTTATTTCGTACTTTGGTACTGTGCGATGAGCGGCCCGGTTTCAATATTACTCAAGAGGCAGTACAATTTGTGTATGTCGATTCGTATTGTGTTTATGGGGTCACCAGATTTTGCCTTGCCCACTTTGCATGCGCTTGCCAAAAACTATAATGTCGTTGGGGTGGTCACCCAACCGGACCGGGCCTCCGGTCGCGGTCGGGGCCTGAAGGCGCCTCCAGTGAAAACTCTCGCGCTCGAACTGAAGATTCCGATCATCCAGCCTGAAAAATTACGCGTGCCAGAAGCTATGACTCAATTGAAAGAATGGAAACCGGATTTAATCGTTGTGGCCGCTTTTGGGCAAATCCTCAAAAAAGAGGTTTTGGATCTCCCGCGCCATGGATGTATCAATGTACATGCATCTTTGTTGCCTCGCTGGCGCGGCGCGGCACCGATTAACGCCGCAATTCTTGCTGGGGATGAAGAGACAGGCATAACGACCATGAAAATGGACGTGGGACTCGATACCGGCCCGCTGCTGTCGACGAGATCCCTTCCTCTCACGCGTGACGATACAGCAGGTTCTGTTACACAAGCATTATCTCAGCTTGGAGCTGGCCTGCTAATCGATACTCTCCCCGATTATCTCTCTGGGAAATTGATGCCTCAACCCCAGCCGGAAAAGGGAGCCACGTACGCGCCGATGCTCAAGAAAGAAGACGGCTTGTTGGATTTCTCACACCCCGCAATTGAATTGGAGCGTCGCGTACGAGCCATGAATCCGTGGCCGGGCGCATGGTTCAACTGGAATCAGAATCTTCTCAGGGTGACACGCGCATCTGTGGGTGATGCGAAAGGCACAAAGATCGGGACCAGATTCATCTTTGAGGGAAGACCTGCAGTAATGACTGCAGATAGCGCGCTGGTTTTGGAGGAAGTCCAACCCGCGAATAAAAAAACGATGTCCGGGAAATCTTTTCTTGCCGGCGCGCGTGATTGGGCAATGCCTGAATAGAACGAAGCGCATCATAATCAAAGGTGTTCTGAATTTCAAACTATCCAATTGGAGGAAAAATGTTTAATTCGAAGGTGTTTCTTGCCGAGTTTATTGGTACGTTTGCCCTGGTGTTTATGGGTGCAGGGGCAGGCGTCGCGGGGGCCGGGCTTGTTGGCGTTGCCCTGGCACATGGATTAACAGTAGCAGCATTCGTTTATACGTTCGGATATATTTCTGGTACGCACATCAATCCGGCAGTGACCTTTGGCCTTGCGTTGAACAATACCGTGAAATGGGGTGAAGCCGTGTTCTATTGGATCGCTCAATTTGCTGGTGCTGCGCTTGCAGCTTTTGCACTCAAAACTTTTGCGGGCGATATTTCAGCCGGTGCAACGGTTGGTTCACTGACTGCTACAGCTCCCATTCTTGCCATGATTGTGGAAGCGCTTCTCACCTTCTTTCTTGTAAATGCCGTGTTGCATAACGCGGTGGCTGGCAGTTCTGGGAAGTTTGCCGGTTTGGCAATTGGCCTTACATTGGTGGTCGCGATTCTTGTAGGTGGGCCGCTGACAGGTGCCTCGCTCAATCCTGCGCGCACGTTCGGTCCAGCTCTTTTTGCAGCACCAAGTCTGGCGAACGTTAATACATATGTGATCTATTTCTTCGGTCCGTTGATCGGAGCCACCCTTGCCGTGATGGTATTTAATTTCTTCATCAATGCAGATGCAAAAGTTGAGGACGAAGAGAAACCTGCACGCAAGAAGGCCTCCAAAAAGAAGTAATTTCACCGGTCTATGTTGGGCTGAGACTTCTCAGCCCATTTTTTATTTTCGTTTTAGAATTGCAGAAACGGAGATCTGATGCCAAAATATATCGCTGCCATTGATCAGGGTACGACCAGCACTCGTTTTATGATTTTCGGTCGCGAGGGAAATGTGATTGCCGCGGATCAGAAAGAACATAGGCAGATTTATCCAGAGCCAGGTTGGGTGGAACATGATCCAATGGAAATTTGGACGCGCGTTCAGGAAGTGATGCAAGGCGCGTTACAGAAGGGAAGACTTAAGCCTGCAGATATTGCTACCATCGGTGTGACGAATCAGCGTGAGACGACAGTTGTATGGGATAAGAAAACAGGTAGGCCTGTGTATAACGCCATCGTCTGGCAGGATACCCGCACAGACATCATTATCAATGAGTTGGCAAAAGTAGGCGGACAAGATCGTTTGAGGATAAAGACGGGTCTACCATTAGCCACTTATTTCTCCGGGCCCAAAATAAAGTGGATTTTGGATAACGTGGATGGAGTCCGTGCCAAAGCTGAAAATGGGGAGTTGTTATTCGGCACTATGGATACGTGGATCATCTGGAACTTAACAGGTGCGCATGTCACGGATGTGACAAATGCTTCGCGCACGTTGTTGATGAATATCAACATGCTTGACTGGGATGATGAGATTTTGCAATTGCTTGATATACCGCGCGCGATATTACCTGAGATCAGGTCATCATCCGAAAAATATGGTGAGGCGAAAATAATTATGGATGGTCTGTCCATTTCTGGAGACTTGGGCGATCAGCAAGCGGCGCTTTTTGGCCAGGCCTGTTACGGCCCGGGTGAAGCCAAGAATACGTATGGTACGGGTTGTTTCATGCTGATGAACACCGGGGAAAGCCTCGTGTCATCGAAAGCCGGATTACTGACCACGCTTGGGTATAAAATTGGAAATCAAAAAGCGGTCTATGCACTGGAAGGGTCGATTGCAATTGCAGGGGCGTTGATCCAGTGGCTGAGAGATAACTTGGGGCTGATCCAAACGTCGGCGGAGGTGGAGGCGCTGGCAAAGTCTGTCGAGGATAATGGTGGCGTTTATTTTGTTCCCGCATTTTCCGGGTTGTACGCGCCGTATTGGAAATCTAATGCGCGCGGCGTGATCGTGGGGATGACGCGTTATGTCAATAAAGGTCATATAGCAAGAGCTGCATTGGAGGCCACTGCATATCAAACACGTGAAGTGATCGATGCGATGGAATCTGATTCGGGTGTAAGACTCACCGCATTGAAAGTGGACGGCGGTATGGTGTTCAACGAATTGCTCATGCAGTTCCAGTCCGATATTTTGGATGTGCCTGTCGTGCGTCCAAAGGTAGCAGAGACCACCTCACTTGGCGCGGCGTACGCAGCTGGGCTTGCAGTAGGCTTTTGGAAGGATTATGAGGAGTTGCGCGCGAATTGGGGCAAGCAAAAAGAGTGGCATCCTGCAATGGACTCAGGCAGGCGGGAGAAGTTATACTCGGGTTGGAAGAAAGCTGTCACCCGCACTTTTGACTGGGTTGCATAACTAACATTTCAGATTATGGATCGAAAAGAAATTTTCGCAATTCTCCGGGAAAACCCTGAAATCTCTGTGTTGATTGTAGGCGCGGGGATCAATGGCATTGGTACGTTTCGTGACCTCGCGCTCAATCACGTGGATGTGCTGTTAGTGGACCGCGGTGATTTTTGCTCAGGTGCCAGTTCGGCTTCCTCACATATGGCCCATGGTGGGATTCGTTACCTTGAGAACGGTGAGTTTCGTCTCGTGCGTGAAGCGGTGCAGGAACGAAATCGTCTTATTCAGAATGCGCCGCATATTGTTAAACCCTTGCCAACGACCATTCCAATCTTTAAATATTTCTCCGGCTTGCTTAATGCGCCTCTCAAATTTTTTGGCTGGCTGGATAAACCTTCAGAACGCGGGTCTGTCATCATTAAACTTGGTTTGATGATGTACGATGCCTATACTGGAAACAATCGTGCTGTGCCCAGGCACAAGTTCCTTTCGCGCACTGCTTCTTTAAAGCGCTGGCAACAACTCAATTCACAGATTTTAAACACGGCCACGTATTATGATGGGTTGATCTCAAATCCTGAGCGGCTTGCACTAGAACTTGTGCTGGATGCCGAAGCCGATTATCCAAATGCACGTGCTTTGAATTATGTCAGCATGGTAAGCGGTGAGAAAGATACGGTGCTATTACGGGATGAATTAACGGATGAAACCTGCGAAGTGCATCCGAAGTTGCTTATCAATGCGGCCGGTGCGTGGATCGATTTTGCAAACCATCAGCTCGGCTTATCGACAAGATATATTGGCGGCACAAAAGGTTCGCACCTTGTATTGGATCATCCCGAATTGCGCGCCGCGATAGGCGACAACGAATTCTTCTTTGAGAATAAAGATGGCCGCATAGTACTCATCTTTCCGTTGTATGATCGCGTACTGGTTGGCACATCGGACATTAAGATCGATAACCCTGACGAAGCACGTTGTACTGAAGAAGAAGTCGATTATTTCATTGAAATGATCGGGCGAGTCTTCCCGGCCATCAAAGTCACGCGCGAACAAATCGTCTTTCGGTTTGCGGGGGTGCGCCCATTGGGAAGCAGCTCTGCCAGGAATGCCGGTCAATATAGCCGCGATCACAGTATTGAAGTCTTGAGTGGTGATTGGACAAATCTAAATTTTCCGGTTTATTCATTGGTGGGAGGCAAATGGACTTCTTTTCGTGCTTTCGCAGAGCAGGTCACGGACAAAGTGCTTGTGCTCCTTGATAAGGTTCGTCAGAAGCATACACGCGAGCTGCCCATTGGCGGAGGACGCGGCTATTCAATGAACGGCGATGAACAGAATCGTCAGATTGACGGTTTGGCTGCGTGGACCGGGTTGGATAAACAACGCCTGCAAGTTTTATATTCGCGCTATGGAACGCGTACCGAAGTCATTGCTTCCTTCATCAAACGAGCTGCCGATCAGCCGCTTAAGTCCTTGCCAGAATATACGCATCGCGAGATCGCCTTTCTTGCATTGCATGAAAAGGTAAAGCATTTGGATGATTTGATCCTGCGCCGTACGATGCTTGCCATGTTGGGTCGCTTGACCAGAGAACGGATTGAAGAGCTTGCTGAGGTATTGGGCGATTCCCTCGGATGGAATAATGAACAGAAAAATGCTGAGGCTGCGCGCGCGATCCGTTTGTTGGGAGACAGGCATAGCGTCCAGCTTTGATGCGGGTGGTAGAATACGTCCCGTATGAATTGCTCTGTGGTTATCCCCGTTTATCGCAGTGAACATACGCTGGATCCTTTAATGGAGCGTCTCGCTCAGGTATTGCCGAAAGTGGCGGACGCATATGAAGTAGTGCTGGTGAATGATGGCAGCTTAGATAATAGTTGGTCTGTGATCCAACGACTTGCAAAACAATGGCCCTGGGTACGCGGCATAAACTTGATGAGAAATTATGGTCAACATAATGCCACTTTGTGCGGAATCCGTGCAGCGCGTTATGAGATCATCTTTACCATGGATGATGACCTGCAAAATCTTCCTGAAGAGATGCCGAAACTGATCGCAAAATTAAACGAAGGCTATGACGTTGTATATGGGGTGGCCCGCAAGCGTCAGCAGAGCTGGTTCAAGAATCTATTTTCCACTTTCCTCAAGAGATCGATCGCCTATGTAATGGGACAACACACTGTGCGCGATATCGGTGCATTCAAGGTCCTACGAGCCAGTCTGCGGAAATCATTTGAAACATTTAATGGCCCGGATGTACTCGTGGATGTCTTATTATCCTGGGGTACCAACCGTTTTGCATCTGTATCAGTTGAAGAGGCCCCGCGTCTGGTGGGAAAATCGAACTATAACCTTGTAAAATTGATAAAGGTCTCGTTTCTCGTACTTACCAGTTACACTACCCTCCCCTTGCGATTTGCAAGCGTTCTAGGATTTTTGTTCACTATATTTGGTTTTTTCGTGCTGGTTTATGTTTTGGCCACTTATTTTTTGGCCGGCTCTGTGGCCGGTTTTCCGTTTCTGGCTTCGATCATCGCGATTTTTAGCGGCGTACAGTTATTTGGCCTGGGAATCATTGGCGAATACCTTGCGCGTCTGTTCGAGCGTTCGAGCGGGCGAAGCTCATACGCCATTGCGAATACCACCTACGAGCTGGATAAATGAAAGTTGGAATCATTCAATCTAATTTCCTGCCCTGGCGGGGATATTTTGATTTCATCCGCGAAGTGGATCTTTTTATTATTCATGATGACCTACAATATACAAAAGGGGATTGGCGAAACCGCAACAAGATCAAAACGCCGCGCGGTTCAGAATGGATCTCTGTTTCGGTTAATTATGAACATACCGGCCAATTAATTAATGAGACCGCCATTGATTACTCCGCGCGGTGGGGACAGAAAATGCTTAACCGCATTAAAGAATCGTACCAACACACCCCCTACTTCGATTTGTATTTTGGTGAATTTAGAGACCGCATACTAAAACCCGCCGTTTCGATCTCGGATCTGAATGTACGCCTGATCGGCTGGGTTTGCGACCACCTAAAGATTAACACCCCGATCAAATTCTCAAACGCTTATAAGCCTATGGGAACAAAGACAGAACGACTCATTGGAATCCTAAAGCAGGTAAAAGCCACAGTATATTTATCAGGGCCAGCTGCGCAATCGTACCTTGTTCCCGAACTGTTCGCACGTGCAGGGATTAAGTTAGAATACAAAAAGTACACGTATCCAGAATACGATCAGCTTTACCCTCCTTTCGACCCTTATGTCAGTATCATTGACCTGCTCTTTATGAAGGGCGAAAAGGCAACATTGTATTTGCAAATTTCTGAAGAAGTAAAGGCGTAAATATTCTTACTGAGGACTAAATGACCGATTCGTCTGAACTTGATAAGGTAAAAAAGTATTTTACAGATAAACTCGAGGAATATGGTCCCACCTATCTTGGGGTAGACTACAACTCGGCCGAAGCACAAGAGGTGCGTTTTTTTGAGTTGACCAAGGTGATAAATTTTAGTAGTCAATATTCTGTCTTGGACTTCGGGAGTGGTTATGGCGGCATGTATGATTATCTTTTGCGATTGGGGCATCAACTCCATTTTGTGGGTTACGACATAGCCGAGACCATGGTTAGAATGGGACGTGAACTGCATGCTAACAATCCTGATTGTATGTTCACTAGTAATCTGGAAGAGGTGCCTATTCTGGATTATGCACTCCTTAGCGGCACGTTCAATATGAAGCTGGACGCCGATCATGATGTATGGACAAAGATTGTTGTCGAATCTCTGGATCGGATGAATGCACATGCGTCAAAGGGTCTTGCCTTCAACATGTTAACCAAATACTCCGACGCAGATAAAATGCGCCCTGATTTATATTATGCTGATCCTTGCTTTTTCTTTGATTATTGCAAGCGCAATTTCTCTCGCAATGTAGCGCTTCTGCATGATTACAATCTGTATGACTTTACGATCCTGGTTAGAAAAGGCTGATCTGTGGCTTCAATACGCGTTGACTTTAATCACCCCGTACTTGCAGGCAATGAGCTTGAATATATTCGCCAATCAGTTGAAAATGGGCATATTTCTGGCGATGGCGTGTTTACAAAAAAATGTAATACTTTCTTTGAGGAACAATTAGGCGTTTCAAAGGCTCTGCTTACTACCTCTTGCACGCATGCCTTGGAGATGATGGCGATCTTGTTGGATATCCAACCCGGTGACGAAGTGATCATTCCCGACTTCACTTTTGTCTCAACTGTGAACGCCTTTGTCCTTCGCGGCGCCATCCCGGTCTTCGTAGATGTTCGACCCGATACACTTAATCTTGATGAATCCAAACTTGAAGCGGCTCTCACGCCTCGGACCCGAGCGATCGTGCCTGTCCATTATGCGGGCGTGGGCTGTGAAATGGATGCCATCATGGACATTGCCAATAGCCACAACGTCATTGTAGTTGAGGATAATGCACATGGCCTGTTTGGCAAATACGGGAATAAATATCTTGGGACCTTTGGCTCGATGGCATCGCAATCTTTTCATGAGACCAAGAATTTTTCCTGTGGCGAAGGAGGTGCATTACTGATCAATGATCCCTTGTTGACGGAACGCGCCGAGATCATCCGGGAAAAAGGTACGAATCGTTCGCGTTTCTTCCGCGGCCAGGTGGATAAATATACCTGGGTGGATATTGGCTCGTCCTACCTCCCATCGGATATATTAGCTGCGTTTTTGTACGCACAACTCGAACAGCGCGAGAAGATACAATCCCATCGTAGGCGTGTATGGGAAATATATCAAGCTGGCTTGCAGGATTGGGCTGAAGCGAACGGCGTGCAGTTACCGACCATTCCTACAGATTGCGAGCAGGCGTACCATATGTTCTACATGCTTTTGCCAGATCTCGAGTCACGACAAAAATTGATTTCATTCTTGCGTGAGCACGGTATTTACAGCGTATTCCATTATCTGCCATTACATTTATCTGACATGGGGAGGAAATTCGGTGGTCAGTTAGGGGATTGTCCAGTAACAGAAAGAGTCAGCGACCAATTGATACGTCTGCCCTTCCACAATGGATTAACGAGTAGCGACCAGGAAATAGTGATCGACACCATTCGGGAATTTAAATTTTCATGAAAAATGTTCTGGTAACGGGTGGCGCGGGTTTTATCGGCTCGAACTTTGTACGTTAT